>JAABUX010001306.1_pt1 | contig 38044 bp, 41 predicted proteins | sample 5561851 | NCBI WGS metagenome assembly JAABUX01 (sample SAMN10711883, study PRJNA513361) | rock metagenome | isolation source: Antarctica rocks | place: Antarctica: Victoria Land, Richard Nunatak red sandstone | collected 2016-01-03 | reverse complement strand
GCAGAAGCTTTTAGACTTTATTGCCTACTACAACCGCACGATGGCTAAACCATTTTTGTGGAAGTTTGAAGGCTACCCAGAGTCTGTCTAATCTGGTGCGTTACTTCTGCCGAACTGCACTAGTCGCCCTGGTTTTGGATTTCAATTGCCTTCCCCCCCAAAATGTAGGCGGTTTGGACAATAATGTTCTGGCACTGATTGAGTTCCTTCTGGGTGCGGGTGAGTTGGTCAGTGAGTTCAGCGATTGTTTGGCGCTGTTGTTCCAGCTGGCGAACTGAAAGTTCGTTCATCCACTCTGACCACACTGCCCGTTCATTTGCACTCAACACTGCTTTTTGAGTTTCCTGAGCGTCTATTTCAGCCAGCTCTAGCCTCTGGCTCAGTTTTTGAATTTGTCCGTTTGCTACTGCTAGCTGTGCAGACAGGGCACAATTATTTTCAGTTTGATTCATGGTCATTAGAACTTCGCGGCACAACCAGCGTTTGAATCGTTTGGCTACGGTTTTGTCGGTATAGCATAGCAAGTTGTACAACCCAGCTTCAGTAATGGTCACAAGTTGTTGCTGATTGCCAAGGATGTAGGCAGTTCTTGTAACTTTTTCGTCTGAAACTAGTTTTTCTATGGCCCTTAATCTAATACTACTGCCTAACTTCAAAGCTGCACAGACATCAGCTTCCACCCATTCTAGATCCTCACCGAAGTCAAAGCAACGGATGGGATGACCTTCAAACGCCAGGGTCATTAATGGTTGTGAAACTTCCATAGAATTCAAGAGCGTGACTCCAATTGTATACCTATTCGCCCTAGGCGTCGCTTGTCGGTGCCTCCAAAAGTAGAGCAAATTTACAACACCTCCGAGCCCCGAATTTACATTAAACCAGGTCATAAGTAAGCCTGAACAAAATCAATAAACATGGCTATTGATGTTAATAAACCAATTAAGAAAATATAGAAATTAATTTGTTGTGGTAAGAATATTGCCAATCTTTTGTCTGCATAAGTTTAAGCTAAATTTTCTATAGTAAACTTTACCAGCGCTCAAAAAGCCTAGTTGCCAAATTGCCAGAAAGCGGAGAATCAAAGAAAAAAACCGGGCCACTCATGTAAACTGGTATATGCGTTTTCAGTCAATCTATGCCCTCTTCCTCACAGGTTGAATCTTTGCACGAGAAAACATCTGCCCAGCTGCCGGTTATTGGTGTAGCAGTGGTGGGAACTGGATTTGGTCAGAAAGTCCATATACCAGGATTCCAGGCTCACCCTCGTACCCAGGTTGTAGCTGTCTATCATCGGGATTTGAAGCAGGCGAAAGTGATCGCGCAGGCTCATAACATCCCCCAAGCTTGTGACTCGATTGAAAACCTGGTTGCACTGCCCCAGGTGCAAGCACTTAGCATCTCGACGCCGCCGTTTCTGCACTATGAAATGGCTTCGACGGTGCTGCAAGCTAGGAAGCATCTATTACTAGAAAAACCGACCGCCCTCTGTGCTGCTGAGGCACGGGAGCTGTACCAGCAGGCGAAAGCTTCGGGAGTCATTGCCACGCTGGACTTTGAATTTCGCTGTGTACCCGCATGGCAGCGTCTAGCAGAACTGCTATCCGATGGCTATGTGGGGCAAAAGCGTCTGATTAAAATTGATTGGTTAGTCTCAAGTCGCGCCGATGCTTCACGACATTGGAACTGGTATTCTCGCTCATACCAGGGCGGAGGCGCACTAGGAGCCTTGGGTTCCCATGCCTTCGACTATATCAGCTGGCTGTTCGGACCAGTGCGGCGATTGTGCGCCCGTTTGAGTACCGCCATTGCCACTCGACCTGATCCAGCCACAGGTGAAATGAAGCCTGTAGATGCTGATGACACCTGTATGCTAATGCTGGAGCTAGCGGATGGGACACCCTGTCAGCTTGGCATCAGTGCTGTTGTTCATGCACCCCGTCCGCATTGGCTGGAAGTTTACGGCGATCGCGGTACGTTAGTCTTGGGCAGTGACAATCAGAAAGATTACGTGCATGGTTTTCGCCTCTGGGCGGCACCAGCAGGTCAACCCCTGGCTGAGATAGAAATACCCAAACGTTTGGCATTTTCTCAAACCTACACTGATGGGCGCATTGCACCGTTTATCCGCGTGGTAGACCGTTGGGTGCAAGGAATTGACCGAGGGCAGGCTCTAGCACCCTCACTACCCGAAGGTGTTTACTCCCAACTGTTAATGGATCTTACCCAAACCTCCCACGCTCAGAGCAGCTGGGTAGATGTACCGGAATTAGAAACTTTTCTCGCTGGCAATTCCTAGCCTCGGTTCAGAAGTCAAGACTTGAAGCCGCACAGTTTGGTGTTCGTAATAATTTCTGACATGGTTCGCGCCAATTGGGATAACCAACAGCAGTAGTAGCATAATAGATAACAGCTTTCCAGCATTGCTGATTCCCTAAAGCGCTACTTCAAGCACACCTTATGCCGTTCAATTCAGAAAAAGAAACCACTGTGTCACCCATAACACCTGATCCAACGATTGAGCATATACCCTCAACAATAGGGGGTGTACCTGAAGCTTCCTTACCTAAGTTAGTAGTGTGTTTTGATCTCACCACGCTCAGCCTACAAAAGCTCCAGGCTATTGCTTTAGACCTAAAGCTACCTGGTTACAGTCACATGACGAAAGAACAGCTATGCGAGGCACTACTAGCTCTCTAGAGCACGGTTCCGACTCCAGACGGGGTAGGTAAAGCTTTGTAACAAAATCCTGAACTGTGGTCAAAACTCTGGTATGTGTCCCATTAAGAGGTGAAGGTGCGCAGCGGGCACAATCACTGAATCAGAAGTTTTTTAAACTCGCTAAAGGCCAAAACCATGAGCAACTTTCATTCCCCGCTTGATGTGACTGCCCCAGAAGTTCGCTTAAGTCAGTCGTTAGGTTTTGGTAGTACCACGCCTGAATGGACGACGTGCCAGAAATTCATAATAGTTATAGTGCCTATTTTAATCTCCTTTACATTTGGGACGATTCCGATCATTTATGCTTTCACCAATTCCCCGACACCAAACGAGCCCACAACCCCGACCCTAATCATCAGCGCCGAGATGTTCTAGAGCGGGTGGTGTTCTAGACTTTTAGAACACCAGCCACCACCCAAATACTAACCAAAGAAGTTCTTTAGAGCACGTCCGACATCGTTAGCAGCGTGATTTATAGACTTACCCACAGTATGAACAGCGTGGTTAAACTCATGTTTACCACCACTGACCGCTGCCATTTCTGCGTCGCTTAATTCGTCACCGATGACAGTAGATGCCAGGGTTTGAGGCATGGCGGCTTCCGATTCTTTCTGCGTGAAACTTTCAATAGACATACGTTTCTCCTAATTATTACCTACTTGGTAGCTTTCGTCATTCTAACCACCAGAGAGACAGTTTGTAAGTAGCTCGAACTCTTTTATATACTTCCCTAAAAAATAAATTACAAGAGTCAAAAGCGCCTGACTCAACACCGCCGATTCTCCACTTCCCAAATCCCAGGTAGCCACTTCAGGCGCAATTGCCCTAACTTGTACTCGTCGTGCCCAAGAAACACTTGGTAATTGCACAGCTGCTGCATATAAAGCTCCTGGCGCTGTAATTTCATCCCAGACGGCGTCAGGCACTAGGATTTCGGTGAACAGCTGTGGCAGTAACTCAGCTTGCTGACTTTTAAACAAGGCAATTAGAGGTGAAGAGTTGACGACCGCTCGATTAATCAAGGTTAGCTATTTCCTCAGCTAACTCTTCAGCAGTATATTGCAGAAAAGAAACTTGATAACGAGATAGAGCATTAATAAAGTCTGACCGGGTAAGTCCAGCGATTCCGTCGGCTGCCTTTCCTTGCGAGATTTTTCCGAGTTCGTACCATTTGACGGCGGCGGCAGTTCGCATTTCCTGGGTGAATTCATTGGGGTTGAGGCGCAGGGCCGAAAAGACGGATTCTGGTAATTGTATTTGCACTGTTCTCATCGAAAAGTTCCTCCTAGCCTGATAGTAATAGCTAGCATCTTTGATATCGCATTCCTGGGAGTTGGGATACCAAACCCATGAGTTCCAACTGCAACAGCGAACTGGAGACAGAGCCCGCAGACATACCAGTTTGTTGCACAATTAAGTCGAAGGGCATAGAATCCAGGGTGATCGCTTCCAACACCTGCTTAAATTCTGGTGACAGCAACCCTTGCTGCTCCACTAAGCGGGGCGGCTCAACTAAATCGAGATGTGGCATTGCTCCGAGCATTTCCAACAGATGACCTTCACTCAGAATCACCTGCGCTCCTTTACTCAATAGTTCCAGACAACCGAGCGATCGCGGATTATCGAGTGAACCAGGTAGGACATAAACATCTCGACAAAAATCATTAGCAAAGCGCGCTGTAATCAAAGCACCCGATCTGGTGGGAGCTTCCATCACCAGCACCGCCCGGCTCATTCCGGCAATAATCCGATTGCGGGCGGGAAAGTGGGGGCGATCTGGTGGTGTCCCCGCTGCATACTCACTCAGGGCTAATCCCTGATTCAGAATTTGTTGGTAAAGATCCTGATTACGCGGGGGATACACCACATCCACGCCGGTGCCTAAAACTGCCAACGTCCTTCCACCAGCTTCTATACAGCCGCGATGGGCTTCCGTGTCTATCCCATCTGCCAATCCAGAAACAATACTAAAACCATTTCGAGCCAGAGCCATGCTAATTTTGCGCGTCCAACGTCTGCCATACTCCGAGGGGTTGCGGGTGCCGACAATGCCAACAAGCGGTGTAACGCCTTGATTTTCTTGCGGTTGAACTTCACCGCGATAGTACAGGAGTGGGGGTGGACTGGGAATCTCTAGAAGCAAGCGGGGATAACCTGTTTGATCTGGAGTCCAGAAATTGGGGTTTTCTTGCTCGTGCTGTTGCAGGAGTTGTTCAGGATGAATGCGCGATCGCTGGGCTGCCACTACTTCAACTGTCTGAAACCCAAACCCTTCCACTTGCCTCAGCTCGGCATAGCTTGCTTCCCACGCCGCCGCCAAGCTACCAAAGTTCTGTTGCAGGCGCCTGAGCAAAACTGGACCAATTCCACTAATTTGCGACCATGCTAGCCAAAAAGCGCGTTCTTCTTCCAATCATCCTTCCTCACGCTTGCTGGTCTCCCTCTCAAAGCCTGCAGAAATATGCTGCGTTAAATGCCCAACAACTTAATATCCAGGCGGGATTGCCGTTTCTTCATCTTTCTTATTCTAAATAAGGATAGCTTTATATTTTTCTTTTGCCTAATAAGTTATTAATAGAAATGTAGTATTTGGTACAGAAAGTGAAATCAAACCATATTAATCATAAGCAAGTAGTGACTCAGGACTTAAGCAACGGTTCCGCCCAGCTACCAGCTGCTTCAGATAGCTCCCTTATAAATGCTACTAATTATCAGGTGCCTAGGGAGCACATAAAATGCGTCATTCCTAGGACTTTTTCGCAACAACTCTCTCAAACAAACCATCTCGAAATTGCTGAACAATTCGAGCAGGCAATAGATGCTAATTCTTTAGAACAAATAAAGATTTTGCTGTCTAAGCTGGTTAAGGTAGGTAATTAAACGTTTGCAAACACTCAGGCGTCAAGGAAGCGCTCAGAAAAGCTGGCGTAAATTCGCCGCTTTTCTCATGCCCTCGCCGAACTCTGTTCCTTCAAATAAGCAAAAACAGACTTATCACCAATGTCGGGTGGAATCGGTTGCACCGCCTTGCGGAGTGCAAACACGACAAATAAAACAGCCCAACTGGCGAGCATTACCCGTTCCCACTCGACTGGCAACACGCCCAGCAGATGTCCCATTAGCAAAATCGGCACTAGAGGCGTGAGAACTTTCGTTTCTAGCCGGTTGAAGCAAAAAGCCTCTTTGAAATAAATACCAGTCAAAGCCGCGAATAAGAAACCTACCCCAAACAGTGCAGCTGGGTGGTTGTAAACGGTTAGAGCCAGAGGCTCACTACTAGAGAGCGTCAACGCCACTGCCGCTATGGTGCCGATCGCCCAAAAGACTTGAACGACGCGGTGCAGCACCGCTAGATAAATATGAATCGTGACTAGGCTGACGCCCAATGCTAGACAGAAACAGGCACTTAACGGAGTCAGTGCCTGCAAAACAACGCCGGTTTTTTCTAGCAGTAGCAAAGCGGTGCCCAAAGCAAAGCTGAGGGCAGCCACCATCAAGCCAGTGCGGTAGATGATCACACCAGTGCGATCGCTCTCGGTAATGGTAAATTCGCCAAACTGACCCTGATAAGCCACAGGTTCAGATGCTTTTAACTGAGTCATGGTTTGCTCTCCTTAGTTGCTGTAGAGCTCCCTTGTGCTGATTCGAGTATATTCGAATATATGCAAGTTTAAGTTAACGTGACATCCTCCTACACTAACCGCAAGCGGTATAGTGTAGGCTTGCCAATCTCACGATCAGGAGCTTCCTGGTTGTTTCCTTTCGGCTTTGCACCCACTACCTAGATGCACAGGAGCCCATACACCCCCGGCGCTCTGATTGCACAGGCAGTTTCCATTCCCGCTAGCCCAGCGGTACTAATTGAGTTTTTTTTTGTTGAACATACCAAGCATTTTTCTGGCTCTAGGGATTTGGCGGTGCAGCAATTTCAGCTAACTTTGTCAATCCCATTACCTATGCTTTGTAGTATTTGGCTATTTTCTCAGAACTGCTGCGCGCCGTCAACCCCTGTCCGTGATTCATGAGCGAAAATGCGGAGGGCTGTGCCGTCCGCATTATTCGCGTCCCCCCACTAAACGCGCAGTGTTCCGGGGAGAGTACTCTCCCCGGAAACATGCGCGTCTCGCTTCGGCATTGATGTCGGCTCTGCCGCATCAATACAAGAGCGCTCACCGTTATAGTGGGGGTCTGATCACGGTTGAGAGATAACTTCCACCCTAGCTCCCCAGTCCAGCTGTAGTTGGGACTGGGCATTACCGCCATTGACAGCAATTTCTACCCAGCCATGACTGCCAATCAAGGCTATGGGACTGCCAGCTCGACTGCATGTGTAGGTTTGACCCCCTGGTATGTTCAGCCCAGCTGCCATTGCCAACCAAGTTTTGCCTTCAACATAACTACCTGGAATATTGGTAATTAAGTTTCCGAAGTGATCCACATACTGAATGCAACCAGCGAGACTGGTGTCGGTTTGAGTCCATTCAGGTATAGCTAGTTCAACTAAGGTAGCTGGGTCGATTTCTAGTCCCAGGTTTTTTAGGGGGACACCGCTGGCAAGATGCGCTCCTACTGGGGCAAAAATGTCGCGTCCGTGGAAAGTCGCACTCGTGTCAGGCGTTCTCCAATAATGGGGATTTGTCAGTTCCACAGATGTGAGCAGCTTCGGTTGCAAGCCCCCTTCGGGCATCGCATCCCGACTCAGCACACCACTAAATATACCATTATCTGGCCCCACCAAGAACCCATCTGTCAATTCCACTGCCACTGCTCTTCTGGTACTGCCCACACCTGGATCAACTACGGCGACATGAACCGTGCCAGCTGGGAAATAGGGGTAAGCATTCATTAGACAAAACCTTGCTGCCGCGATGTTTTGGGGGGGAATCTGGTGCGTCAGATCCACCACGGTTACAGAGCAATTGATTTGGGCGATCGCACCCTTCATCACCCCCACATAGACATCGCTCAGGCCAAAATCGCTCAATAGAGTCAGGAGTCTGTGTTGACGCATCTCTCCAACGACATAAAAACGCTCCTGATTCAGCTTTACAAAAATCATCCCTAAGAATCTGTAGCTATTGTTACTGTTTGCCGATTATGTTATGATAATAAGACAAAAGAGTCTGGAGTGGAAAAAATGTTCACCTTAAACAGAGATAAGCAACAACGTTTGCATAAAGCAGCCCAAGCCCATCGCGCTAATATTCAAAAAAGCCTACAGCATCGCCTGGAAGTAGCCAGAGCCAAAGGGGACGAAAGCTTGATTCACCAGTTGGAAGCAGAAATGAATTATTACAACTGAGTTGAGTTGGGATGTAGGCCTCAGCCTGCTAGCTGAGTCAGCTGTAGTGGCTCAAGTAATGGTTGCGATCCTTGATTTACGCGCAGCCTGGTCGTTGCATAACCCCGATCACATCAACATAAAAAGCTTGAAGGCGACGCTAAGCGTCGCCTTCAAGCTTTTTGCCTCTACCGCCACAATTACCCACATCGTGAATGTGTTTTAGGTCGGAACGATGTCAGCGATTTTGACGGCTATAGGTCGCCGTTGCGAAATGCCAGCACAAAGATAACCACCGGCCCAGCAATCATAATTAGCCCGACCGATACCAACTGGGCAACTACTTCCCAGTTGATGCTGCTTAACCCATTAAAAAAACTAGATAGAAATTCCATTTTTCCTCCCAAATTGACCCAAGGTGTTGGATGACTCAGCTGCAAAATTCGAGATTGATCTTAACTCAGCGATCGCCCATCTAATTTAATTTACTTAACAAAACTCTAAGAAATCAGATAAAACTTTAAACTCCCTTATTTAAGTGCGTACTACACCAAAACCGCTAAGCTCAAAGAGCAAGCAAATCATAACCCGATTTTGAACAATGGCAACTTGGCGTTGTGTAAAGCAATGTGGAGCCTGCTGTCATCTTGACCCAGATGAGCGGCCAGATTTAGACGAGTATTTATCACCAGATGAACTGGATTTGTATCTCAGCATGGTGGGAGAAGGGGGCTGGTGTGTCAATTTCGACCACACGACGCGAGAATGCCGGATCTACCCAGACCGGCCTCGTTTCTGTCGCGTCGAGCCAGAGGAGTTTCAGCATTTGTATGGCATTCACCCGTTGGAGTTGAACGATTTTGCAATTGACTGTTGTCGGCAGCAAATAGAAGGGGTCTACGGCGATCGCACTCTGGAAATGCTCCGCTTCAATCAAGCCGTTGGTCTTTGATCTCATCCTTAATTTTCTTGGGGGGTTGATATTTGTAACCAATGTCTGAGAAAATGAAAAGAATATGAAAAATAACCAGCGCCCGGACTACTGCCTGTGAAACTTTCATCAGAACCTTTCAGCCTTACTACCTTAGAGCCTCCTCGCCTGAGTGCGCCTTGCCAATCAAGTACACCAGAGCAACACGCTACTAACTGCTCCGGTGTTGTGACTCCTCTATGTCAGCGCCTTGGAACCCTGGATAAAGCTCAAGGTGCTCCAGGGAGTCAACACGCTAAAGAACAGCGCACCAAGAGGGGAAAGAGAGGGGCAGGGGAGGTGTTCGGGTCTACGTTTTTGACAATCTTTCTGGCAGAATTTGGTGACAAAACTCAGCTATCGACCCTGCTGATGAGTGCAGAATCCCAATCGCCGTGGGTAGTGTTTGCCGGAGCCGCTGCTGCACTGATAACGACCACTTTGTTAGGCGTTCTCTTGGGTCAGTGGCTAGCAAGCCGAATCGCTCCTAAAACTGTGGAAACCGCATCTGGAGCGAGTTTGCTGCTGATATCGGTAATGCTGTTGTGGGATGTAGTGCAGTAAGGGTAGTTCTATGGACTGGCATCTTTTGGGAGTGAGTTTTATCACAGTTTTTTTGTCGGAATTAGGCGACAAAAGCCAACTCGCCGCGATCGCGCTGAGTGGTCGTTCTGAATCTTCCCGCGCGGTATTTTTTGGGGCAGCTGGGGCGCTGTTGCTGACGAGCTTGCTGGGGGCAGTAGCGGGAGGATGGACGGCTGGGCTGTTACCAGTTCGTCTGGTGAAAGCGATCGCTGCTGTGGGATTTGCCCTACTCGCTGTACGTCTGCTGTGGCCTGAGGCTGAAGAACAGGACAATGGGACAACCCTCCCCATAGATGAGGAGGGCTTTAATTAAGGGGGTCTTGAATTCGGCGGGTAAGAAGGAGGGGGGTGGTCATAAGTCGTTGGTAGGGACAGAGCCATCTTAGAGCAGGGGGAGATTGTACAGATATACAGTTTGGTTGTAACTCTTTCCTCCCCTGCACCCCCTGCACCCCCTGCTCCCCCTGCACCCCCTGCTCCCCCTGCAGCTAATTTTCCTGTCGGAAGCACCAGCCCAGAAGCGTGCCACCAGCAACTAGCTTCATAGCTTCCAGGAGCCAGTAACCCACATGCAGCTGGTTCATTGTGGCAGGAATTTCAACAGCTGACTCGAACAGATTCAGATCCACTCCTGTAGCACACATTTGCGGGGTTAAGAAATAAGTATCAATCAGAGATACAGCCACCAGTAGCAGGGATAAAACAATAGCTCCACGACGCCATTTAGTGGCAGCAAATTCATTGCTACCAAGAACCAACACACCCGTCAACACCAAGGCAGCAGATAATAACTCGATGCGATTAAAATTCCAGAAAATCAGATAACCTGCTGTAGCAAACCCAGATTGAGTCATCATGCCTGAAACATAGAGACTGGGCATAATTACCCATTCTAAAATTAGACTGCTACTGAGCCAGAAGCTTAAAGTCAACATGACAATGGTCTGCCACATCGGTCGCTTTAATTGAATGCTAGAAACAGCAGTCATATAATTTCCTCTGATTTATTCTTTATTTTTAGCTTAACGACTTGGTTTGGTAACAAATCTGAAATATCTTTTAAAACTCAGCGATTTAATCCCAGCCTAGTGAGAATCGTTACTTCAAAGAATTTATTAATAATAAGAATTGTTAACTATTCAAGTGGTGGAGCAGAAAACCTAACAAGTACTTATGCTTAGTAGGTTTTAGGTTTAATTCTGTGTCCCAATGGTACTGGAGTGCTTTAATGAAGTAGTATTTGCTCTTGTTCAAATTCTGGTAGCCTGTATTTGACAATGCGCGTTTCAACTGTGTTAGGCACAAACCTTGCCTTAGCGGTAGTTGCTGCTGCGTCTGCTCAGGCGATTCAGCAGGCAGATGGCACTATCTACTTTAAAGCTCCTCCCCGGCTCGTTGCAGCGAAGACCACGTTCAAAGAAGTGAATATGTTGGGCGCGACCTACTATTTCACCCTCAGCGTACCGGAGAATGCAGGAGAACCCCTACAGAAGGTGGCGATTACCCAAAACGAGGGAACAGAGGACATAGGGTTTGACCTAAAAGACACCAGGGCTTTTGTGGGGACGGAAGGAGACAAAGGGCCGCAACTCGCAATGGGCGGGATGACGAGAGAGCGCAAGACGCACACAGTCTCGGTGACGTTTGAACCGCCGGTTCCCCCAGGCAAAACGATCACGATTGGACTGCGCCCGCGGCAGAATCCGGAGTTTTCCGGTGTCTACTTATTTGGCGTCACGGCGTTTCCGGTGGGTGAGAAATCCCACGGTCAATTTCTTGGCTTTGGACGGCTTGAATTCTATAGCAACGGTATAAACTTGTTTAGCTTCCCCTAATTTCAAACTGTTTTCTATACTCTTGGATAGATTGAAATAGCCGGACTCACCGAGGAAATTAATTGAAGGGAAACACTGCCCGTACCAAGTAGCTATGGTAGACAGACTCGCTCTCGCAAATAAACTGACTGGAAATACTCTACTGTTGTAATGCTAGGTGAAGAGGAGAGGAGATGAGGATGAACATAATATACCCAGCTCAGGGAAGACTTTTGCGCCCGATGGCGCTGTTGCTTACAACGCTCCTAACGCTGCCGCTTTTTGCTGGCTGCGGCGGTTCTAAGAGTAGTGCTCCGCCACCCCCAGTTGACGATACGCATGGTGGAACAGTGTCGAATCCTGCCAGCAGAACCCCACCCCAGGCGAAGCAGGGATTGTCGAACCTGCAGAAAGGAGCGATAACATTGGCCGGAGCCGCCGCACTTTACTATCTCTACAAGCAGCATCAAAACGCGCAAGGGCAGGGAAAGTACTACCTTTCCAAGAACGGGCACGTCTACTACCGCGATGCCCAGCATCGGGCTCACTTTGTAAGCCCACCCCCAGGTGGAATTCAAGTCCCAGCGTCGGAGGCGCAACAGTACAGTCAATACCAGGGCTATAACGGCAAGCCCTCAGGCCGCACCCTAACTGGCCTGGGTACAGCTCCGGGACAGTAACCCCTGCCGCCTCAGCCGCGTTGCAGATATGCGACGTATGGCGCAGGCGCGACAAGTGATGGAACCAAATAAAACGGCTATGTTGAATATGTGTGACATTGATATAGCCGTTTCAGGACGAATATAAACAGGAGATAGATCATGGTAGATGGATTTTTGCGCAACCTAAAGGATGCCCTCCTCGGGCCCAGTGACGAGGAAAAAGAGCAGTCTGGTTTTGACCCAAATCAGGTCCGCCCAGCCAGTGAAGACCCCTACGGCGACCCAGCCGACCAGGAGAACACTTGGTAAAAAGAAAGCTTTCTTAGGCAGGGGGCAGGGGCACAAGAAAGAGAGGGTTAGAGCTTACATTCAACGAGTCCGCTTGTGAGCGGTTTTTCTTCTCCCCTGGTCAAGAGCCCCCCTGCCCCCCTGCCCCCCTGCCCCTTCTTCACGTAGGTGCCCGGCTTGAACTAGGAGGGATTCAGCAAAGGCGATCGCTTCACTGGCAGACTGACCACTAGCCAGAGTCGCTAGTTCTTCGCGGCGAGTGGTGAAATTGTCGAGCGCCGTCACACGGACAACGGTACGTATGTCGGGGTGTTGGGGGTTAGCTAAGTTGGCGTTGGCTGGAGCGATGATGTGTTTATCCACTCGGAAGTGACGGTCTGCCATCGCGGCGACGAGGGGCTGGTGGGTGACGCAAAGAACCTGATGGAGTTGACTGAGCTGGTGTAATTTCTCAGCGATCGCCTGCGCTACGCGCCCCGAAACCCCGACATCAATTTCATCAAACACCAGCGTTGCACCGGGGTCTGCTTGGGAAAAACAGGCTTTGAGCGCCAGGAGAAAGCGACTCATTTCACCCCCAGAGGCAATTGCCGTCAAAGGTTGCAGTGGCTCTCCGGGGTTAGGGCTAAACAGAAACGTAATCCGGTCTGCCCCCGCTGCTGTTGGCGAACTGGGAGCAATTTCAACTTGAAACTGCACCTTCTCCATCGCCAGGGGCCTAAGTTCTGCCACCAGCTTCTCTTCCAGTTGAGCAGCAGCTGTTTGACGCAACTGGGTCAGTTGGGAACAGGCTTGGGTTAGTTTGTCCTCACACCTCTTCTCCTCCTGCTCCAAGGCTTCGATCGATTGTTCACCTGCATTAATTTCTTCCAGTTCCGCTTGAATGCGCTGGTAGTATGCGATCGCCTCTTCGAGCGTGGGGCCATACTTGCGACAAATCTGCTTCAATTCCCGAATGCGCTCTTCTACGGTTTCCAGCCGCTGGGGGTCAGCTTCCAACCCTTCCCCATAAGCACTAATTTGCCACCCTGCTTCTTGCACCTGAGCCAGGGCATCACTTACCAAATCCAAGATGCTTTGTAGCTGGGCATCGTATACTACCATGTCACTCAGGGTTGCCTCGGCCTGTCCCAATAAGTCTGCAGCCGCTGGGGCGTCATGATCGTTTTGGTAAAGTGCCTGGTATACTTTGTAGCTCAACTGTTGCAACTCCACAATATGACTGAGGCGCTGGCGTTCAAGCTCGAGCTGTGACAATTCAGCTGGCTCACTCAGATTCGCCGTCCTTAGTTCCTGGACTTGATACGTTAGCAAGTCGAGTTGCTGTAGCCGCTGGCGCTCAGATTGACGCCGTTTCTCTAAGGTAACCCTTGCCTGTTGATAGCAGGCTGCAACGGCTGCAACAGCTTCCCGCTGCTGGACGTGAGCTGAACCACCGTAAAGATCTAGCCAGTCGCGCACTTGAGCAGGCTGTCCGATTTGAACAGTTTGCCCTTGGGCAGTAATTTCGACCATGCGATCGCGCAGTCGGGTCATCAACTGCCGGTTGACCAGCACCCCATTCACCCGCGACCGACTGCGAAGGCTACCCCCAGACGCTGTAATTTCCCGGCTACAGACCACCGAGGCATCATCAATCAGCTCAATTTCCTGTTCTTCTAACCAGGCGTCTAAGGCTGGGTCTAACCTAAAACTGGCTTCCACAACTGCCCGGTCTGCACCGACGCGAATAGACCTGCTGGTGACTTTACCCCCCAAAGCAGCATCAATCGCATCCAATATAATCGACTTTCCCGCGCCGGTCTCGCCTGTTAAAACATTCAGACCCGCGCCAAATTCTAAATCCAGCTGGTCAATTAGGGCAAAGTTTTCAATCCGCAGGGAGAGTAACATGGAGCCAAATTCAGCGTAAGGGCACCGGATGGTCGCAACTCAGTAGATATTAGTAACAATAGATAACAATTACAACCTGCCAGTCAGTGACCCCACCCTATAGAGGGATGGAGAAGGAAAGGCGGTTGAGGTTGAACCGAGCCATTAGGAGTCTACCAAACCTAGTTGAGTGTGACTTGGCTGAAGCTAAAACTTTGCTATTTGGTTTCACTCCAGCGAGGCATTTTTCTTGATGCCGATATATTGATACAATACTTAACATGGTGACTCCGACGCGGTTGCAGACTTATGAAAGTTAAGACGGTATCCCCTGCCTCGATCCGGTTTGAAGCAGAACCAGTGAAGACAACGCCAGTGCCACATGAAAAGGTCGCAACGGTAGCAGCTCCGACTTTAACAGTAGTAGAGGAGCGACCAAAATCCACTCAAATCATCGCACCAGGTGCCCAAACAGAAGAACTGCGGTATGACCCCGCGCAAATCGCCGCGCACTACGACCAAAAGCCGCTGCAAGTCTTGAGGCGAATCCTAACAGTCTTGTGGCCATCTATTATCTTCGGTTTAGGTCTGTGGTGGGATCGGCAGCGAGGCCCCGTCGGAGAAAATCAGCAGCTAAGACGGGCAATCCAACTGCGGGAACTGTTAACCCACTTGGGACCTGCCTATATCAAGATTGGACAAGCCCTGTCCACCCGACCGGACCTGGTTCCTCCCCTGTACCTGGAGGAACTCAGCCAACTACAAGACCAGCTGCCTCCGTTTCCAAACCAGCTCGCTTACCAGTTCATTGAGCAAGAACTCGGCGATCGCCCAGAGCAAATCTACGCCGAACTATCGCCCCAGCCCATTGCCGCCGCGTCGTTGGGACAAGTATATAAAGGCAAACTTAAGACCGGTGAGACAGTCGCCGTCAAAGTCCAGCGCCCAGACTTGCGAGAGCGCATCACCGTGGACTTGTACGTATTGCGTGGACTCGCTGCCTGGGCTAACAAAACCTTTAAACAAATACGGAGCGACTTAGTAGGCATTTTGGATGAATTTGGCGATCGCATCTTTGAAGAAATGGATTATGTCCACGAGGGACAGAATGCGGAGCGATTCGCCCAGCTCTACGGTCACCTCCCAGATGTTTATGTACCTCGGATCTACTGGGAATACACAGGGCGTCGCGTCCTAACAATGGAGTGGATCACCGGCACCAAGTTGACCCAGGTAGAAGCACTAAGGGCTCAAGGCATCGACGCTCGTCAGATAATTGAAGTGGGTGTCCAATGTTCCCTGCGGCAGCTGCTGGAACATGGTTTCTTCCATGCCGACCCCCATCCAGGTAATCTGTTAGCCACCCCAGAGGGCAAGTTGGCCTATCTGGATTTTGGCATGATGAGCGAGATTGATCTCTATCAGCGGTATGGCTTAATTGAAGCCATCGTCCACATGGTCAACCGCGACTTTGAAGGTTTAGCCCATGACTATGTGAAGCTAGGATTTTTGACACCGGATACAGATCTGACTCCCATTATCCCGGCTTTCGCCCGTGTCTTTGGCAATGCCCTGGGAGCGAGTGTAGCGGATCTCAACATCAAAAGCATCACCGATCAGCTGTCGGAGCTGATGTATGAGTATCCCTTCCGTGTACCTGCTTTCTACGCCCTGATTATCCGCTCCCTCGTCACGCTGGAGGGAGTCGCCATCCATATCGACCCCAACTTCAAAGTTCTCTTGGCAGCCTATCCCTACGTCTCCAAGCGACTGTTGACCGACCCAGCGCCAGAATTGCGGGCGTCGTTGCGTGATCTTCTCTTGAAAGAGGGCAGTTTCCGTTGGAATCGCTTGGAAAACTTGTTACGAAATGCCCGTAACAGTCAAGATTACGACTTCAACCAAGTGACTAATCAGATGCTAGAATTTCTTTCTTCCGAAAGAGGTGCTTTCATCCGCAATTACCTGATAGATGAGATTGCCAAAAGTGTAGATGCTCTAGGTCGAAATGCCTTACACAACATCACACAAACGCTGCGTCAGCGCTTGCTTGCAGCCACATCGGGGCAGCGCGTGGGGTTAGAGGTTCACGAAACCCCTGGGGCTTCCTCGGAGCAACAACAAACTTTGGATAATCTCAAACGGATTTGGAATATTCTTCAAGAAACTCCTGGCTTTGACCCAATCGGGCTATCATCTCAGATTCCCCAGCTGCTGCTGAAGCCAGAATTTCAGCGTCTAGGTCAGCTTGTTGCTAGCCGCTTAGGTCAACGGGCGATCGCGCGGCTGATTCGTGAATTGTTAGTTCCGCCAACAGTGCCTCAGAAAATTGTAGATTCCATTTAAGGCTATTCCCAGTGGTTGCCGCCTTCTTTTTCCCGTTTAAAACTTTCTTCTAAAGCTTGAATCTGTTCCCTACGAGCTTCCAGCTCCAGGGAACGACGCGCGAGTTCTTGGTTTTGCAAAGTGAGATTTTGGCGCCACTGTTCTGCTCGTTCGGCTTCGTGTTGCAAAAAGGTCGGGGTAATGCCGCTGGTCAAGTAGGTTTGCACTAGCTCCAGCACCCAGGAAGTGGCATCTTGAAGGCTCTCGATCTCGCCGCTAGGGGAAAGCTCTAATAAAACAAGCAACCCCTGAGTCACAGTGAAGGTCTTTGCCGCAGGAATGACCACTTCCTCAGCCATCACTGCCCACATGTATTCAGCTTCCTGACGCGCCAGTAATCGTAGCTCTGCCTTGCCTGAGAGTTTTTGCTTTTGTACCTGAGCCAGATGTAACATTTATTTGGTGACACATTTAAGTTTAACTTTAGGTTAAATTACAACCCCACCAGCGCTTTGATGCTTTTTAGCTCTTAGCCTGCCAATTTTGTCCGAATTGGTAAAATTGCCTTGAAATATTACCGTACCTCACACCATGTATTCACGCCTGACTACCTTAGGGAGTTAAAGGGACAGATCTTAGCTTGCCGCTATTTTGCAGTCAATAACCTGAACCGCGATTTTATCGGCACCAAGGGATTTTCAGTGATATTCCAGCGCTCTGGAATTAGTGAAGTTGAACACCGCTTTCCCTTTTTCAAACCCTATTTGAGCGTGGCGCTCCAGCCTACGTGTAACGCCTTTTATCTTAATCCACTACTGCTACAAACGGGTTCGCGGGTAGACCCCCACATCGACCGCAGTCTGCGCTCCTACTGCAAGACCATTGAGCCTCCAGCCATAGTCAGCGTTCTTTATGTGCAAGTGCCACCGGCTCTGACAGGAGGCGAGCTAGTGCTACGTTGCCACAAACGCCAAGTAGGCTGTATCCAACCCCAATTCAACACTCTACTTTACTTTCAGGGCGATCTAACTCACTCGGTGAAGGAAATCACCAGCGCTGTTTCTACTCGCCTCAGCCTGGTTTGCGAGCAGTACAGTCTTTTGGAAACTGAACTCCAGGAAATCCCGGAGTTTACGATTGAGTCTAGAGCAAGCATCAAAACTTTAGCCCCTCGAATTTCTCATTCCTCAAGCTTTTGAATCAGGAGGACTGCTTCGAGAATCCTTTGAAAACGTAGTGACAGCCAGCCCCAAGGCTAGAAGAAACAGACATGCTCCTAGTATGAAGGGGACTTCGGGTAAGCGATGTGGAGTTCCAACAGAGGTGAAATACCCAAACAAGTTAGTTGCTATTAGAGGGCCAACTATCGTAGCCAATGCCGTCTGACTTGCTAGGGCTCCCTGGATTGCCCCCTGCTCTCGAGCACTCACCAGGCTGGAGAGTAAGCCTTGTGAGGTTGGTTTGACCGCGTAGTCAAAGCCATTGAGAACAATCACTCCATACATCATCCAGCCTTGACTGGGTAGAGCATAGAGCAAATAGCCAATCACGCTAAAGCTTAGCCCAGCAATAATAGTTCGTCTCTCACCAAACTTAGCAACGACAGGGCGGATGATGCTAGCCTGCACAACTGCTGTTATCACCCCAAGTAGAGCTAGGGATAAACCAGCTTGAAACGCTGCCCAGTGAAACTTGTAGGTGGTAAATAAGACCCAAGTGCTAATAAAACATTGCAGTGCTAAGTCGCTACAGAAGATAACCATAGCTAAGCCAAAGATAGTCGCGTGCTGACTCAGCAGTCCTAAAGAACGAATAGGATTGGCGGCACGCCAGGAAAAATTACGACGGTGTTCCGGCTTGTGAGACTCGGGAACAACCAACAAGCCATAGAGCAAATTCAAAATCGTCACGATCGCCGCAATCAGAAAAGGGATTCGCAGACCCCAAATACTCAATAAGCCACCCAGAGCCGGTCCAATCACCCACCCTAGTGAAAGAGTCGTGCCGATTAACCCAAAATATTGAGCTCGGTTTTCAGGTGAGGTTATGTCCGCAATATAAGCAAAAACAACTGCTAAACTGGCCCCAGTCAGACCGTTGAGGATTTGGGCTGTGAAGATCCACGGCAGAGTGGGAGCCAACGTCAGACCCAGATAGCTGAGTCCCGTCCCCAATAATGAAAGCAGCAGTACTGGTTTGCGACCGAAGTGATCTGACAGGGCACCCTGAATTGGAGAAAAGACAAACAGCATCAGGGCATATGTAGCTGTAAGCGCTCCAAAATATTGAGCAGCAGTGGAAACATCGCCGACTATTTGATTAATGAGTTTGGGCAAGATCGGATTGCTCAGCCCAATACCCATCACATCTAGGAATAAAGTAATCAGAACAAATACAACGCCAGGCGGAAGCCTGTTGGTCATTGCCTTCTCCTTACGTAGGATGGATGCATGAAAATACACTTTTCATACACCTACTGTCAATGGTCTGGCTGCAGCCTACTCGCCTGAAATGATTTGACCGAACTGTGAGAGGAAAAGGCCGTTGCTAGGGCCTAAAGGTGCTGCTCAATGGCACTTTTGAACTTTTCATAGGGAGCAACACCCACAATGCTTTCTACCAGCTCGCCACCTTTGAAAACCAAAACGGCGGGGATGCTGCGAATGCCGAATTTTTTGGGAGTGATTTTGTTTTGGTCTATGTCGAGCTTGACTACCTTAGCACGGCCAGAGTATTCCTCCGCCAGTTGTTCGATGAAAGGAGCGATCTTACGACACGGACCACACCAAGATGCTCCAAAATCAATTACAACTAGCCCTTCATAGGTTAGAAGTGCCTCGAATTCACTGTCTTGGAGCTGGGCTACTACACTCATGGGTATTCCTCAATTTCAGCGGTGTTACAGAGGTTTCACGGTCGTTATTGCCGGACCCAAAGCTCACTCTCCCTAAAATGAGCGCACAAACGACTCGCGGTAATAGATTGTGGCCGGTCTGTTTACCCACTCAGATTATCGCAGATGTGGCCACGCAACGCATTTACGTGTCTATGCCTTCCGAAGTGACAATTCCAAATCAGGCTTTTAATCTGATAATGGCAGAAAGAAAATTGTGATCAAACCTGGTATGGTAACAAACAAGCTCATCAAAAAATAATAATCATAGCCCATCCATGTCTGTAGGTAACCGCTGAAAAGTCCTGGAATGAATATGCCCATCGACATCAATGCCGTTGTAATAGCATAATGCGATGCTTTATATTCAGGGCTAACAGTACGCATTAAAAACACAGTATATGCTGATACGCCAATTCCATAGGAAAGCTGTTCAAACCCATTTACCACATATACCCATATAATGCTTGGTCTATATACTGCTAAAATCCAATACATCAAAATAGCAGAATTTTGTAAAATGGCTGTCGGCCACAGCCATTTTTTTAATCCTTGTTTCGCAATAAGATAACCACCAATTATGCCCCCAATTAAAAGGAAACCTACCCCAACTATGCCATATAAAAATCCCACTTCAGCAGTAGAAATTTGTAAACCACCTTTTTCAACTTTATCCATTAGGAATGGAGGTGCCATTTTGAGCATAAATGCGTCACCAAGTCGAAAAGTTAGTATGTAGGTAACAATCGAGGCAATTCTGTATTGAGAGAAATATGTTTTGAAGACCTGAACAACTTGGTTATTATCTGTTTGTTTATTTTGCTTTAACGGCTGATATTCGAGTTCGGGAAGATACCAAAGATGAAAAAGATAAATTAGTAGAAATAATATTCCAGCTATAAAAAATGCTAATGCCCATCCAAGCTTAATTGGATAAAAGTAAAAATCTAAACTGAGAAGTGAAAAGTGAATATCTTGGTATATGTTTATGTTATTAGCAGTTTTTACTACTATATATTTATTGGCAAAGTAACCAGCAAAAAAAACTAATCCACCATTACCTACAAGCCAAGCAACTTTATATGCTGTGGTTTGAACACCAACATATAATGCCTGCTGTTCTTTATTAAGTGCAGTTAAATAAAATCCATCTATGGCGATGTCATGAGTAGCAGAAACAAAGGCAATAGCAGCAAGTATAATAATTGATCTAGCCATAGCGTCCGGCATCAGCACACTAAATGCCAGCAAAAAAAAGAGAAAAATACAAAATAATTCTGTAGTTAAAATCCAAGATCGCTTGGTTGAATATAAATCAACTGCAAGCCCCCAAAACCCTTTTAATACCCAAGGAAGATACAAAAAACTTGTTAACCCTATAAGCTCGTTAGTAGCCCCAAGATCTTTTAAAAAAATCACTGACATTAAATTGACAACAGTGTAAGGAAAACCTTCAGCAAAATATAGGATTGATATCCACAGTACAGCGGAACTATTTTTACCTGTTGTCAACATATTGATTACGCAAGTATCAGATGAATAGGTCTTGTACAGCACGTACTTCCGCTTCACCGCATTGGGGTCAGCCAGTCCTACATCCTCAAGGGCTAGAATCAACTCCGCCGGAAGATAAAGCGTGGGTCTTTGCCAGCATAGACCATTCTTGCTAGCCAGTACAGGGCTGCATCCGGCTTAGAACCTAGTAGACGACGCCAAGTCTAACTTCTAAGTAACCGCAGACCACTCAGTGTCACGAGCACCGTAGAGCCTTCATGCCCAATCACGCCTAAAGGCATGGTGATATTGCCGGTGAAGTTGGCAATTAATAGCAGGACAATGAAACTGAGAGCAAATGCAATGTTTTGTTTGACAACAGCTTGAGAACGGCGACCTAAGTGAATTGCTTGGACTAATTTCTCCAGACGGTCTGCCATCAAGACTATATCAGCTGTTTCTAGAGCTACGTCGCTGCCATTAGCTCCCATGGCAATACCTACTGTTGCCTGAGCTAGGGCAGGGGCATCGTTGATACCATCTCCTACCATTGCCACTGTTTGGTACTGCTCTCGAAGTTGTTTAATTACTCTCACCTTATCTTCAGGTAAGAGTCCTGCATACACTTTGTCTACGCCAGTTTCTTGAGCAACGCTGTGAGCTGTACGCTCGTTATCACCCGTTAGCATCACAATGTGCTTAATCCCCAATAGTTTAAGTTTGGCAACCGTCCGTGCTGCTGTTGGACGCACTAGATCTGCTACAGCAATGATACCTAGTAATTCTCCGGCATGGGCAACCCACACGACGGTTTTACCCTCCATTTCCAACTGCTGGCTCAGTTGAATAAGTGAGTCTGGCCAACTGTTGACTTGCTGCCGCACAAATGCCGCTTTACCGACTACAGCTTTTTGGTGAGCGACAACTCCTACAATTCCCTGTCCGGCTTGAGCTTGAACTTTGAGTGCTTCCGGCCATTCTAGACGCTGTTGCCGAGCCGCTTGGACAATGGCATCGCCAATTGGATGCTCTGAGGCAATTTCTAGGGCAGCAGCAACCTGGAGCAACTTGGTTTCAGAGTGATTGGCAACCGCAATCACTTTGAAAACTTGAGGTTTTCCGGTGGTGAGGGTACCTGTCTTATCAAAGGCGATCGCCCGCACCCTACCAATGGCTTCTAACTGAGCACCATTTTTGAACAAAATGCCCTGCCTGCTTCCATTCGCAATCCCTGACAACAATGTGGGCATAGTCGCTGCCATCAAGGCGCAGGGAGAAGCAACCACTAAAAAGATCAGGGCTCGATAGATCGCTCTCTCCCAGCTCCACCCCCACAACAACGGAGGCAGCACTGCTAGCAGTAATCCAGTTACCACAATCAGCCGTGCATAGCTCCGCTCAAATCGTTCAATAAACTGTTGAGAGGGAGGAGTTTCAGTTTTTGCCTGCTCGACAAGTTGGATCACCCGTTGAATCAGGCTACTTTCCGGTGGCTTGTGGACTTCGAGTCTCAAAGCACCGTTACCATTTAGTGTGCCAGCAAAGACTTCAGCCCCCACTGTTTTCTCAACTGGCATAGACTCCCCCGTGATCGATGCTTCATTCAGACTACTGTAACCTTCGACAATCAATCCATCAGTAGGAACCAATTCTCCAGGCTTGACAAGCACAAAAGCGCCAATTTGAAGCGCAGCGATCGGTTGAAGTTGCTCCTGCCCGTTGTTGAGCACCCGCGCTGTATCCGAAGTCAGACTCATCAAGCTGCGGATGCCGCGCTCGGTTCGCTGCATGGCGTAGCCTTCAAGCGCTCCACTAAAGGCAAAGATCAGAATCAGAACAGCACCATCGACGATCAGGTAGTACTCTCGTCGCCACAACCCCAGACCAGCTGCTCCTAAAGCGGCTACGATCATCAGCAGGTCTACATCCAGTTCTTTTTCTTGAAATAGGGTCGTCAGTCCCTCACGGGTGCTTTCATACCCCCCAATCACATACGCTGCCGATAAAATCAGTAGGGCAAGACCAAGCCAGCCTACATTCAGTGCTAACCAACCCAGCAATACAAGTAGGCCGCAGAAAATGGCTGCCAGCATCTCTGGATTCTCCTTGAGTATTGGAGCTAGGCGGTTGGTTGAAATGGTAGGGGCATCCATAACTTGGGTAGGCATCGAGTGTTGACTCCCTGATCGTAAACATTGACATTAGTGTCAATGTCAAGCTGATGACCTATATTGAGAGCATGATTAACCAGCACTTAACAATTAAGGAACTGACGGAGGAGGTGGGCGGTGGCATTACTCCCAGAATGGTGCGACATTACCACCAGCTGGGGCTACTACCTGCAGCCATTCGCTCCGTAGGGAACTATCGGCTCTACACCAAGAGTGATGTCCAACGACTACGACGGATTGTGGCTCTGAGGCAGCAGGGATTTCAGCTCTCCCATGTCCAAAAAATCTTGTCAGTCGAACCATTTGAGGATGCTGCTAACATACTGACAACGCAGCTTCAGCAGCAATATCAAATAGTGGTTCAACAGCTGATCCAGCTGCGCCAAACAGCATCAGCCCTAGAAGGATTGTTGGGACGTGATGCCGAGTGCCAAACTGTCCAAGCTGCGGTGCTGGCTCGACTAAAGCTATTGGAAGTTGAAACGTTTGATGGGCTAGGAGAACTCGAAAAACTTTGGGATGGTATCGATGCGGCAGCTCATACTCACCCTGAAGCATTTCAAGAGTCCTTGCAGCAACTGTTGCCAGATCTCTCGGACCGCTCTGAGATTGAGGTAGACCTGCTGTCTAAGTTGGTCTTAGCCTGTGGGGATGTCAGCTTGGTGAATTTTGTGCGACTGAGTAGAGAGGCGATCGCTGCCGCACGTCATACCCTCAGTGCTAAGTGTGATGTTGTGGCAGATGTGCCAGCAGTTGTCGCCGCTCTCGATCACACCAGACTAGTCCATCTGGGGTGCCAGGTGCAGACGCTAATTGACGAGCCCCACATTACGAGTGCAGCCGAAGCTGAACAAGCATTCTGGCATCAGCCCCAGTGGACGGAGCACCTACAACAAATTCCCCCCCAAGCAATTCTTGTTATTGGCTATGCACCATCTATATTGATGTCGGTCTGTCAAGCGATTGAGCAAGGTCAAATTCAACCGGCGCTGGTTATCGGAATGCCGATTGGATTCAGCCATGCTCCTAGCGCCAAGCGACGACTTATGCGCTCACATATCCCCTTCATTACGATTGAGGGAACGTTGGGAGGTGGGCTGTTGGCCGCAGTGGCCCTAAATGCATTAGTGGAGTCGCTTTTAGAAAAGCCAGATTGTCATTGTTATCTAAATAGAAATGTTGAAGCAATACAGCCTTAATTAAAGCGATTGCCCAACAGCTGCGGCTGGGCATCAGTGATGCTAGCCAGAGCAAGCTAAAGGGCCCAAAATTGACTATTAGTTTTAAATCAGTAAATCCAGAGCGGAAAGCAACTTAGCCAATTCCAACTTAAAATCATTGCCTTGCTTAGCATCTACAAGGCAGTGTTCAGCCTGCGCGCTCAGAAGGAGCTGTGCAACCTTATTGAGTGCCGAGCGAACCGCCACAATCTGCACAATCACCTCAGTGCAATCCCTATCTGCCTGGATCATCTTGTAGATTGCTTCGACGTGCCCCTTAATTCTAGCTAGACGGTTGAGAACATCCTTAGTCTGGGTGTGAGCCATTGGAAGTACCCCCCCAGGGGATAGAAATACTTCTATTCTAAGCTCGCATTCATAGAGCGAGTACGGCTGCAACAAAAATACCCCCCCCTGGGATAAGCTTAAAATGTGTGTCCTTTAGCTAATAGAAAGCTAACCCCCTAGGGTAGGGGATTAAAACTGTATGAATACGCTTCGGATTTTTCAAAGCCTTAAGAATCCGATATTTGCGCGACTCTATGCGGCTCAAACCATCAGTTTGCTAGGAGATGCCTTGACCTGGGTTGGTTTGGCACTACTTGCCTTCGAGTTAGCTGGCAAGAACTCAGGAGTCGTGCTTTCCGGCGCGTTGACTCTGCGCGTGAGTGCCTTCGTCCTGCTCTCACCGTTGGCAGGAGTGCTCGCAGATCGCTTTGACCGTAAGTGCATCATGGTCGTAACCCACCTGGTGCGGATGTTGCTCGTCAGCCTGCTGCCCTTTGTCACCCAGACATGGCAAATCTATGGGTTAATCCTTGCGCTCAATATGTTCAACGCATTCTTTACGCCGACCTACCAGGCGACGATTCCCCTGGTAACAGGACAGGTTGAGTATCCCCAAGCCATTGCCCTATCCAGTGCTACTTACCAGCTACTTGGTGTCCTCGGACCTGGTCTGGCTGGGAGCGTGGCTGCATTTGTTGGTGCAAGGCAGGTGTTCTTTCTGGATGCCCTGAGTTTTCTGGTGGCGGCAGTCTTGCTTTTCACTCTACCGGGACAGCTACGAGTCGAATCGGGGCAACTGCCGTCAAAGACGACGGGCAGAACTTGGGCAGATATTAAGGAGGGTACAACTCGCTTGCTGACAGACCCACCCATTCGCTACGCTCTGGCGATGCAGTTAGTTGCCTCCATTGCCGGAGCACAAATCCTGGTAAATACAGTTGGCTATGTCCAGGGGACGCTAAAACTGGGCAACCAGCAGTATGGTTGGGTGATGGCAGCTTTTGGCATCGGGGCGACCTTGGCATCTGTGGCCTTCGGTACATTCAATCAACGCCTGGAGCGCACAACTTTTGTAGTGGTAGGTGCTGCTCTGATTACAGTTGCCCTGCTGCCCGCCAACTACGCCAATCTAGCTCTATTGATGATTTTCTGGTTGGTGGCGGGAGCGGGGCAATCCCTGGTCAACCTGCCAACCCAGACTTTAATTGCCGACCGCACTCCCGCTGCTGCTCAGGGACGAGTCTACGGCGCACATTTTGCTTGGAGTCACTTGTGGTGGGCGCTCTCCTATCCATTAGCCGGGTGGATGGGGAGCAACTTTCCACATGACTCATTTCTCTACGGCAGTTTGGTTGGCTCGGCACTATTGCTTGTCGTTCAACTGACACTCTCACCGCGTAAACTAGATCTGAGCCCCATAGAGAACGGGATTGCTCTGGCTGAGGGTCACAACCATGAACACGAGCATGAGTGTATCTGGCATGAGCACTCACACATTCACGACAAGCATCATTGGCACGAACATTATGGGGAAGTGCTGCTAATTAGGGAACCACACAGCCATCCTCACCAACATGCAGCTCTGGGCCACCGTCATCCCCACGAGCAGCCGCCACTCACCCCTTGAAACTCTTACACAGTAATGGTTTAAGGGAAAATTCGCGGGGAGGACTCAAAAAAGTAGGAATGACCGGGCCAAACACAGTGGCTCAAGCTGTCCTAATTAAACATGTTGAAGTTTTATAGGCTGAAACCCGCATGGCTACGTTGCTAAGTGTTGTCCTAATTAAAGTTTAGTTTAACTGGGACAGCAGTAAACCCATCAAAAAGAGGTAATTGGTACTTTACTGCGGTTTTATTTTTGAAAGCCTTGTTGCACAATAGTTTCAGCCGTCGCGTGGCGGAGCAGTGACAGCCTCGCTACTTTTCCCCCAATATGCGACAACAGAAAGCTAGCTTCTGAGCGATGTTTTTGGTGCGGTTGGCGGCGAGCACAACTCCCCTGTCCCTCACATGGAGACACTGGAAAGCAAGAATATAATGTTTACCCCCTCGCTTTAGGTGGGGGCAATTAGATGTATGGATATTTAATTACCTGAATTGTGCTTAGCTAGGTCAACTGGGCGATATCGATTTCCGGCCTCAGAAGTAGGGGGTAGAGGATGACCTTTCGTTTAAGTAATCTGTATTCCCTTACTACCGCCTCTAGATCGAGTCTCTTCGTAAAGCCCACTGTGTTCACTTATTTCACCAGGTTTGTAAAGCTTGTCATTACTCATAACGTTTTTAGAAATAAAAGTATAGTAAACAACCTAGTTGTGGCAGTCAAGACAATATTATTCATCCGTAAACTTCCTGAATTTACGCCCCCTTAGCTGCAATTGGTCGGACGAGACCTGAGTGAATTTACGCACGACTTAGAAGGTAGCTAATACTGATATTGCTGTTTAACTACAGTGTTGCTTGATTGGTGAACGCTTGCCTTCAACTTTCAGCAAGCGCCTCATGGGTCGAGCCAGTGGGAGCCACCTGGGAACATTTCAAGATTTTTTGAAACAAGGCTTGACCAAGACACTCGGCTTTGTTAGGATAGTTTCAAGATTTCATGAAATGTTGAAATAAGTGAAGAGTCAAGATAACTCGCTTGAACTGGTAACGATGTTTAAGGCACTCGGAGATCCAACGCGGCTGCGGATCTTTGAGTTCCTGCGCTCTTGCAGGAGTGCAGTTGCCATTGAGGAGACAGGAGAAGTTCGTCCTGTGTCAGGGCCAACGGTTGGGGAGGTTTGCTGCCATGTGACTGGAGCAGAGCGGATTAACTCTAAAATCTCACATCACTTAAAAGAACTGCGTCTTGCAGGACTTATCATCGTTGAGCGGCGCGGCAAGAACATGATTTGCAGTATAAACCCCGAGGTTTTAGCGAAGCTTGCCGCCTACTTTGGCAGGAACGAGCAAGATAACGACTGCGAGTGCGATACGTCACACCCAGAGAAACAAGAGGAAAAGGAACTATGTCAGACACGAAACTGACTGACCGTGATGATGTGCGCTCTTAAGTGCGCCAGAAATACGGCGCGGTGATCCAGATAGTGCTTTCTCTTACCTAGTTTTCAATTTGGTTCGAGTGATGAAACAAACCGCTACTAAAAGACTTTCGTTTCTTGATCGCTTCCTGACCTTGTGGATTTTTCTAGCCATGGCTGTTGGAGTTGGCTTGGGCTATTTCATCCCTGGGATCGAAGCGTTTATTCAACGATTTCAAGTTGGAACTACCAACATACCGATTGCCATTGGCTTAATTCTGATGATGTATCCACCGCTAGCCAAGGTGCGATACGAGGAGTTGGGTGATGTCTTTCGTAACGGCAAAATTCTAGGTATATCGCTGATTCAGAATTGGATTATCGGACCCATTCTGATGTTTATACTAGCAATCACCTTCCTTCGGGACTACCCGGAATACATGGTGGGGCTGATCTTAATCGGATTAGCCCGGTGTATTGCGATGGTCGTCGTTTGGAGTGACCTAGCGCGCGGGAATAGTGAGTACACAGCTGGGCTAGTTGCCTTCAACAGCATCTTTCAGGTCATCTTCTACAGTCCCTATGCCTGGTTATTCATCAGTGTGCTGCCACCGCTATTTGGGTTGAAAGGCAATGTCGTGAACGTGAGCATTGCTGAGATTGCTAAAAGTGTTTTCATCTATCTTGGCATTCCTTTTTTAGCCGGATATTTCACTCGTTTCTTTTTAGTGAAGGCTCAGGGTAAACGCTGGTATCACGAAGAGTTTGTACCGAAAATCAGTCCGCTCACGCTGGTTGCTTTACTATTTACGATTGTGATCATGTTCAGTTTGAAAGGGAAGTTGATTGTTCAGATTCCCCTTGATGTCGTGCGGATTGCCATTCCGCTGATCATCTACTTTGTCGTGATGTTTTTGGTCAGTTTCTACATGGCGTGGCGCATCAAGACAGACTACTCCAGAGCGGCAAGTGTAGCGTTTACAGCCGCAGGCAATAATTTTGAACTGGCGATCGCGGTTGCTATTGCCGTGTTTGGCATTAATTCAGGTGCAGCGTTTGCAGCTGTCGTTGGTCCCCTGGTGGAAGTGCCTGTGTTGATTAGTCTGGTTAACCTTGCGTTCTGGTTCCAGAGACGCTATTTCCTGACCTCCGAATCGAAACCGTTATAGCTCATAGTGACATCAACAGAGGAAGGAATTGGACAATGAAACGTGTAATGTTTGTCTGCAAAAAGAATTCTGCGCGTTCCCAAATGGCGGAAGGCTTTGCCAAAACACTTGGTAAGGGAAAGATCTCGGTTACAAGTTCTGGATTGTCAGCAAGCTTTGTCAGACCAGAAGCTCTAGCTGCCATGAGAGAAGTCGGTATTAACATCACTGACCAATATTCCAAACCCCTCAGCAGCTTCAACCCGTCAGATTTTGATATGGTGATTTCCCTCTGTGGCTGTGGCGTGAATCTGCCGACCGAATGGTTGACGCGCGAGGTGTTTGAAGACTGGCAACTAGACGATCCGGCGGAGCAACCGGAAATCTTTCCCAGAGTGCGAGATGAAATTAAAGAGCGGGTGACTCGACTGATTGAGTCTGTGAAGGAAGAATTTGCGCCTGCTGGATGAGGGTGGCAAGGCTAGACCGAGTAGTGGTACTGGGATTAAATAAAGGCTTAAACTAATGGAGCAGCAACCGATTCAGCCAATCAAAGAGAATCTGTGTTGGGTGATTCCAGGCAAGCTGGCAGGGGTTCGTAAGCCAATAGCAGAGGAATTGACCGAGCTACAGACGGCAGGCATTGGTGCGGTTGTCTCCGTTATGGATGACCCCTCCAACCTGGATTTGTATGAGCTCTCAGGCATCCCTCACCTCTGGCTACCAACCAAGGGAGGTACAGCACCAAGTCGGGAACAGATTCAGGAATTACAAAACTTCGTTGACAGCCAAAATCAAAATGGCAAGGCTGTTGCAGTCCATTTTACCAGTGGAATCCGCCGGACAGGGACGATGCTGGCTTCCTATCTGATTCATGCAGGTTCGTCTTACGACTCGGCGATCCAGACAATTCAGGATGCCAACCCTGATGTCGAACTGCGCGAAGCCCAAAGTACATTTTTGCGAGAGTTGGCAGGAGGATAAGCCAATTGCCATGACTCACCTGCTCCGGCGTTGGTGGTAGCAACGCGGTCAAAGCGCAGTAACCACTCCCTGTTCTCATTCGCACTCACGTTGAGTTCTTAAGCTTTAGCAAACTATTTTTTATGACAACTAGTGATCATCCACCCAGAATTTTGTTTTTATATGGCTCTTTACGTGAGCGCTCCTATAGCCGCTTGGTGGCAGAGGAAGCAGCTCGAATCATCTCGGGGTTTGGTGCACAAACGCGATTCTTTGACCCGCGTGAGTTACCAATCCACGGCAGTGTGCCGGATACGCACCCCAAGGTTCAGGAGTTACGAGAATTGAGCCTGTGGTCTGAGGGACAGGTATGGTCGAGTCCAGAGATGCACGGCAATATTACCGGCATCATGAAAAACCAGATTGATTGGATTCCCCTAAGTATCGGAGCAGTCAGGCCGACTCAAGGCAGAACTTTGGCAGTGATGCAGGTCAGTGGAGGTTCTCAATCTTTTAATGCAGTCAACACGCTGCGGATTCTGGGGCGCTGGATGCGGATGTTTACGGTCCCGAATCAGTCCTCTGTCGCCAAAGCCTATAACGAGTTTAATGAGGACGGCACGATGAAGGATTCTTCCTATCGCGATCGCGTTGTCGATGTGATGGAAGAACTTTATAAGTTTACGCTGCTCCTCCGTGACCAAGTTGATTATTTGACGGATCGCTACAGCGAACGCAAAGAAAAAGCAGCGGTTCAGGGAAAAAGCAGCGGCAAACAGTGCCCTTGATGTTAACGCTGACCGAAGTCTGTAAGCGAACGCACCCCTTCAAAATGTTTCAGGGTTTACAAAGATGAATGTTTTTATGCTCCTGACGGTCGGCACCCGCCCAGTTACCTTGATAATGGTCGGGGACGCATTGACTGCAACCCTTATGAGCCGCCTTATCTATCAAGGGAGGTCTGACCCCATGATGGAAGAGACAAAGGGCAAAGCGTCTGACGAGGTTAAATGACTATTCGTTCCGTATCATCAAGGATGATGGCATTGCTCAGTAGAGTTTGAGGCAGCTCGTATGGACGCTTTGGAACTTATGTTGAGATATGCGCTATTGAGACAGAAACTTTACAAGGGTAGACCTCGCGCTCGGTAAACCTCAGTAACTCCAACCTGGTTGGCATTGACTTAAGCGGAGCAATCTTGGCTGGTGCAAAACGAGCGTGCAGCGAACTTAAGTGAAGCCGACTTTTTGTGTGCCGACTTATGTTGGGCATTTCTGCCTGGGGTAAATTTGACTCTAGCCAACCTGAAGTATGCAGACCTGTGTAAGGCAGACCTCAGAATGGCAACGTTACGGGGGGCGAATCTGTACAGGGCCAACCTGCGTGGAGCTGACCTGTCGGGGGCGAATTTGAGTGGAGCCAACCTGAACTATACAAACCTGCGCGAGACAATCCTGGATGGAGCTAACCTGGATAGAGCCAACCGAGCGTGGGGCAACAATGCCTGATGGCACAACTCACGACTAGCTCGGCTCCAATGCTGTGATTGACTTATGCAAAGTCGAGGTACACATACCACTGGGAGTCATATCATTAATCACTGATATAATGATGTCATGGGTTTATTGGTTGTGCTCCTGATGATTGCTAACGCTCAAGCCATTGGACTTAAAGCCAAACTGTTTCGGGGCTTTTCCGACTCCTCTCGCCTATCCATTCTTGATTCACTGAGATCTGGCCCACTGACAGTTAATGAGATTGTTGAGACAACTGGCCTTAGCCAGTCAAATGTATCTAATCATCTTGGTTGCCTGCGTGATTGTGGATTAGTTGTTTGTGAACCTATTGGACGCTACATGCAGTATCAGCTTAGCGACCCACGGGTCAGCATGGTTTTAAGACTAGCTGATGAACTAATGGCGGATATCGCCAAAGACGTTTATGAATGTACCCGTTATGATGCCGTAGGAGAGAACTAGGAGATGGCGACTCTACAAACCACTGAGTTGAAAGTTTTGGGCATGGACTGTGGCAGCTGTGCCAAAAAAATTGAAGCCAGCTTACAGCAGATGCCTGGAGTGAGTGAGGCATCAGTGAGCTTTGCAACAGGGCAATTGAGTGCGTCTCATGACTCTAAGCAGGTGAATGAGACGGAAATTATTGACCGCGTTACTGCCTTGGGGTATACCGTTGAGCTGGCGACTGCTAACAAGGAACGGCTTGGGCTCAGGGCAGCGAGCAAGATTCTGCCTCAATCAAACAGAATGAAACCCGCCTTACGGCTGGAAAGCATTACCGTGGTCTGGATGGTCATTGAAGCGGCTGGAGCGATTGGGGCAGGAATTTCCGCAGGAAGTCTACTGCTGATAGCGTTCGGGATCGATAGCGTGATTGAACTGATCTCGGCTTCGGTTCTCTTTTGGCGACTTCAGAAGGAGGCCCGTGGGGGAGCGTCGAACGCATCGATTGAGCGGGTGGAACGTAAAGCCTCTCGGATTAGCGGCTACCTCCTGTATGCGCTCACTGGCTACGTGGTCCTTCAAGCCATCTACGGGCTCACCCATGAGCATCATGCCGAGACATCCTTTTTGGGGATCGCGGTCGCAGTCATAGCCGCTTTGGGAATGCCGCTTCTGGCTAGAGCAAAGATTAGGGTGGCTGACGAGATCGGAAGTAAGGCGCTCCGTGCTGATGCCATGGAAACGTTCACCTGTGGCTATCTGTCCTGGGTTCTCCTAGCGGGGCTTGCGGCGAACGCTCTCCTTCATTGGTGGTGGCTCGATGCGGCTGCCTCGCTTGTTATTGTGCCTCTTCTTATAAAAGAGGCTAGAGAAGCTATGACAGGCGAGTGTGACTGCGACTAACTCACTGCGGCGCTTTTACTTTTAATCAACAAATGATTTAGAATGTTCCACCTCAATAATTGCCCAGCCTTCAACGTTGATAAGAAAGCGTTGTACGAGTAAACGCTCATGTTTTCGGGGGGAATACGACGCACGTAACACTCCGCCCAATACACCCCTAAAGCAATTATTTATGAGGAGTCCTCTTACGACGTGGGGCGTGCAAGCACGTGCGCCTCTTTCTTTATGTTTAGGTAAATAATTGACTTCGATTATCCAATCGTCACTTCAAAACTCTATACAGAAAAGATTTCTCCCTGGCTTTGATAATAAAAACTCATTCAAAAAAGTAAGTATAGTAAATTGTTTTCATTAGAGTTTAACCTGGAATAGTAATGATACTAAGTCTCGTTATAAGTTGGGGTTTCAATTTACTAATGAAAGCGTTACTCACGGTCAAGTTTTTCAGGTTAAATTAAGAATTAGTAGATAATTTTTCCGCGCAAATATTCCAGTTAGTTATGGAACTAACGACCTAGATGAGCTATCAGTTATGACCCATGACCACGAACACCACCATAGCCACGAACACCACAGCCATGGACACGGCCACCATGGACACCACGGTCACTCTCATGCCCCTGCGAGTTTTGGTCGTGCCTTTGCAATCGGTACTACACTTAACTTAGGGTTTGTGATCGTTGAATTGGTCTATGGCTACGTGGCACACTCCCTTGCCTTGTTTGCCGACGCAGGGCACAACTTGGGGGATGTGTTGGGACTTGTCCTCGCCTGGGGTGCAACAGCGCTCGCCCGTCGCCCTCCGACGAGACGCTACACCTATGGGCTTCGTGGCTCCTCGATTCTGGCTGCTCTCGTGAATGCCGTGGTTCTGCTTCTGTCTATGGGTGCCATCGCCTGGGAAGCCATCCGACGCTTTAACGACCCTGGCCCCGTTTCGGCAGGGACGGTGATTGGGGTGGCAGCGGTTGGGATTGTGATTAATACAGTCACTGCGCTCATGTTCATGTCAGGCCGAAAGGGTGACTTAAACATCCGTGGAGCGTTCATGCACATGGCTGCCGACGCGCTGGTAGCGTTTGGAGTTGTGCTGGCAGGTATCACCATCTTGGTAACGCACTGGCTGTGGCTTGACCCAGTGGTGAGCTTAGTCCTCGTGGCTGTTGTGGTGGTCGGGACGTGGCAGTTACTACGTGACTCCGTGAGCCTGGCGCTTGATGCAGTACCGGCGGGGATTGAGCCGCGTTCTGTTCAAACGTACCTAGCTGAGCGCGCTGGTGTGTCGAAAGTCCACGATCTTCATATCTGGGCCATGAGTACGACTGAGACTGCGCTCACGGTTCACCTGGTCATGCCAGATGGCTACCCCGGCGATGCTTTTTTATGCTCTGTCTCTAAGGAGCTTCAGGACCATTTCGGGATCAAACACTCGACCCTTCAGGTAGAGACAGGCGATGCTGAGCATCCGTGTGTGTTGGAGCCAGACCACGTTGTCTAGAAAAACTCAAAGAAAAAAAGAGAGGACACGTTCGTCGTAAATCATTTGTGATTCACATAATAGCTTTGATCCGGCTACGGCTGTCGGGTGGAAGCTGAATCAATTGCATGAAATTGAGCGCTTGTTGGTAGCCTACCGTATTCAGCCAGTTCCCAAGTTGCTGCAACAACTATTTGGCAAAATCTTTGCTGACAAGGGATATGTCTCTCAAAAGCTAGCCCAGCGGTTGTTAGAAACGGTAGGGGTGCAACTGATTACCAAACTGCGACGCAATATGAAAAATCGCTTGATGCCTTTGAGTGATCGCCTGCTGCTGCGGAAGCGCTCAATTATCGAGACAGTGATTGATCAGTTGAAGAACATTTCTCAAATTGAGCATTCCCGCCACCGCAGTCCAGTCAACTGCTTGGTTAATATAGTGTGCGGCTTGATTGCCTATTGCCATCAACCCAAGAAACCCTCGATTGCCATCGACCACAATTTGCTACCCTCTGCTTAACCCGAACTCACGTTAACTACTGCTGGTACCACAGAGTCCGCCACCGCTTCATCTGGTCAATTTCTTGCTGCTGGCTAGTAATAATGCTCTGAGCTAAACGCTTAATTTGGGGTCGCTGGGACTTATTGAGCGCATCATTCGCCATAACTATAGCTCCCTGATGGTGGGGAATCATCCTGTTAATAAAGCGCAGGTCATACTGGGCATCGGCAGGTCCGAGATCACCGTTCATCATCATCCCCTGCATCTGTTCATGAGACATCGCCATCGAGTGGCCCATCTGAGCGTCATAGGCCACTAGTGTGTTGCTCGCGTTGGGGTACCAAGCTTGTCGCCACTGCTTCATCTGTTTAATCTCGCGATTCTGATCAGCAATTATATTCCGCGCCAACTGTTTGATTTCAGGTCGCTGAGACTTTTGAAGTGCATCTTGGGCCATCTCAACAGCACCCTTATGGTGTGGGATCATGGCATCAATAAAGCGTAGATCGTACTGGGTATCAGCTGGCCCCAGATTCATCATCATGCCACTGCCCATGCCACCCATGTTGTTATGGTTCATCATCTGCTTGTCTCCGGCAGAACTAGCACTGGCAACAGGAGTACTAGACGCCTCAAAAGCTTTTAATGTGGGACCGGAGGAACAGGTGATCAGAGTCATACTAAAGACCGTAGCCAGGGCCCTGCTTTTAAAAAGTGGATTCATGGGGATTTGACTGAATTTGCGATAAGTGCGAAGCTCTGCATTAAGCTTCCTAGCCCCAACAGTACAAAAAGGTTATGAAATTCGTATGAAATCGCAGCTTGTTAACAGGTTTTTTTCACAGCATTTTCATTCCTATACGACAAGCCGTTGCCCTTGATCTGAACTTCTTGAGTACCGTTATGCGCATATTGTTGGTTGAGGATGAACCGGACTTAGGCTATGCCCTGAAAGATGCCCTAGAAAATGTGGGTTATGTAGTCGATCTGCTTCTGGATGGAGGAGATGCCTGGGCGTATCTCCTCACAGAGCCCATACCCTACACCTTGGTCGTTTTCGACTGGATGCTACCAGGGATTTCGGGTTTAGAACTCTGTCAGCAGTTGCGCGAACGTGGTTGTGCCTTGCCGGTGCTGATGCTCACCGCCAAAGATGGTCTGACAGACAAAATTGTTGGGCTGGATGCTGGAGCAGATGATTACCTGGTCAAGCCGTTCGATATCCCAGAACTGCTGGCTCGGATGCGGGCTTTGCTGCGACGTCCTCCCCAGCTCCAGTCTCGACGGTTACGGGTTGGCGGACTTGAACTGGACTACAATACCCACAGTGTTCAGAGGCAAGGCCAAACCATTCCCTTGACCCTCAAAGAGTTTCAACTTCTGGAATACTTTATGCAACACCCCAATCAGGTACTCACCAGTGAGCAGATTCGCCGTCGGCTCTGGGAGACGGGTGAGTCGCCCATTAGCAATATAGTGGCCGCTCAAGTCCGACTGCTGCGCCGCAAGCTGGCAACCAACGATAGCTCGCCACCGATTGAAACAGTTTTTGGCGTGGGCTATCGCCTGAATTTTACCCCATGAGTTCAGACCAGCTATTCCGACGAACCCGCCTGCGACTGGCGAGCTGGTACGCAGGGGTGATGGGACTGACCGTCCTGACGGGTGGGTTGCTGCTCTACCATTGCCTGATAGTGGCCGAGACTTGGTGGTTTGACCGCGCCATTGAGGATTTGGCAGGAACCTTGCACGACTACCTCCAGCCCAGGTTAGGACAACCAAATCAGGTGCAGCCGGAGATCTTAGGTGTCATATCAGGGATGGGCGCTCGTCAAACAAACTTGGTGGGCGTCACCCGCCAGCGAGAATACTACATTCGCTTGGGCGATCTGAAGGGTAGAATGATAGCCACCTCCAACTTTCAGCCAGCGGGTTTACCGACTAGCCCAACTGGACAGCGCTGGCTTACCCTCACGGTTCCTAATGGCACCCGCTATCGCCAGATTGACGACTACTTACATAACCGCTTCGGACAGCCCTGGGGCTATCTGCAACTGGGGCACTCAATGGCCGAATTTGATTTTCACCGGCAACAACTGCGCCTGATTCTGCTCCTGGGCATTCCAGGAGCCATGCTGTTAGTGGGAGTGTCAGGCTGGTGGCTGGCGGGGCTAGCGATGCGACCTATCTTGCGCTCTTACCAGTTGCTGGAGCAGTTCACGGCTGACGCGGCTCACGAATTGCGCACGCCTCTAGCGACAAACCGAACCCTGGTGCAGACGGCATTGAGCAAAGCACAAGCAGGTAAGTGGATTGGTCCCGACACTCTGGAGGTCATGGAGCGCCAGAATAGTCGCCTCATTCAACTGGTTGCCGATCTGCTGCTGCTGTCCCGAACTGATAAAATGGCAGCTTCGATCAGCGCCCAAACCTGCTGTCTTAACGACCTGGTCTGTGACTTGCAGGAAGAATTGGCTCCCCTAGCTCAAGCGGCAGGGGTTGAACTGGGGTTAGACATTCCTAACGCCCCTAGGGTCTATGTTTTGGGGAATGAGGAACAGCTCTACCGCCTGATAGCGAACCTGATAACCAATGGCATCCAGTACACGAGAGCTAGGGGCAAGGTGACGGTCCACCTGCAGCAGACAAACTTCTCGGCCATGGTACAGGTTGAGGATACTGGCATTGGTATCCCTGCCGAAGCCCAGGCTCACATCTTTGACCGTTTCTACCGGGTTGATGCCGCTCGCTCCCGACATACTGGTGGAGCTGGACTGGGGCTATCAATTGCTCTGGCGATCGCCCAGGTGCATGGGGGCAGCATCCAGGTGCAGAGCCAGTTAGGCAAGGGCAGCAGCTTCACAGTGGAATTACCGAGGTTCACTGCTTAATTTTTTGGCATCTTGATACTAGTTCAGCATAGTTTGAGCCCACTGCCAACGCGCACATCGTTTTATCCCTGAATGGTCTTTGTCTGTTGTTTTCTAGATCCCTTTTTCTTGAGGAATAAGCCTCTGAGTCCCAAGATTGACAGAGCTGTGATGCCAGCAGTTTCGCTGGGTTCAGGAACGGGGGTAGGTTGGGGGGCGAAAGACACACCGCGCAGTACTTCACCGTAGTTGGCGCGGTCGATGACGCTGAACTGCTCATCCGCCGCCTGCTCCGCTGTAGTATTGGAGAGCGTGTCGGCGATCGCAACCAGTTCGTTCGGATCTGCTCCCTGATCGCCACTGGCGCTGACGGTCGAAGTTATTGCGTACAGTGTGACGGTACCGTCTTCGTTGACTTTGCCGGTAAGGTTTCGTAGACCGCTTGTTGCGGGTTCGAGAGCAGGATCTAAACCTGCCACGCTGTATTTCACGCCTAGCAGCCTGTCGGAGAAAAGTTTAAGCTGTCGCCATGAGGACATTTAAGCGCCTCAAGTTGAAGGCTAGACAGACGAGACACCACTCGCCCGCTGCTTTGGTCAACCCTCGCAAGGA
>JAABUX010001305.1_pt1 | contig 38051 bp, 31 predicted proteins | sample 5561851 | NCBI WGS metagenome assembly JAABUX01 (sample SAMN10711883, study PRJNA513361) | rock metagenome | isolation source: Antarctica rocks | place: Antarctica: Victoria Land, Richard Nunatak red sandstone | collected 2016-01-03 | reverse complement strand
GGCAGCATCACCCGCAGCCCTGACTCCATTCGTGCTCATCTCCAACATCCCAGCAGTCTCCGTTCTCGCCCTCAAGGTTCATTGATTCCTCGATGGTGAGCGTCTCATCGGACGTTGACAGAGAGGGATCAGCCTGAGGAGTCGCCAGCGCCAGAACCGTTTGATCCGGATCTGATCGTCGCCCGCGGCCAAGGCCGCGACGGATGGATCCGCGAGTCCAGACGCCGCCTCGATAACAAACGAACGCGAGTACCAAGTGACGTTCCGCGCTCACGTGAGCAGCGACTCTGGAGCGCCGGCCGGCGCCTCACTGACGATCTCGAGGCGATCCGCCGCGGCCAGCAGGCATGGGAGCAATGGCGCCAGACCGCGAGGGATAAGTCGGGCCGGCGGATGCCGAAACGGACGTTGGCCCAACCGCCGGACAGTCCGGACGCGACGATCAATCTGACCGATCCGGACACCCAGATGATGATGGGTCACAAGCAGTTCATCCAGGGCTACAACGCCCAAGCTGTCGTGACCGAAGACCAGATCATTCTCGCCGCGGAGATCTCCACCCGACCCGGCGACTTCTCCCACCTGGGCCCGATGCTCACCGCGACCCGCCAGGAGCTCGAGCAGGCCAACATCGGCGACCGGCCAGAGATCGCGCTCGCTGACGCCGGGTTCTGGAACGAGGAACACATGGACGCTCTCGCTACTGACGGGATCACCGCTCTGATCCCACCAGACGCCGGGAACCGCCGAGGCGAACGGCCTGGCTGGACCGGCGGACGCTACAGCTGGATGCGACAAGTCCTGAAAACCGAAGCCGGCATGGAGCTCTACCGAAAACGCCGGACCACGATCGAGCCGGTGTTCGGCCAAACGAAGCACAACCGCAAATTCACTCAGTTCCACCGACGAGGACGCGGCGCCGTTCGCACCGAATGGCGATTACTGATGATGACCCACAACCTCGCCAAGCTCCACCGCCACCACCTCGCCACCGCAGCGGCCTGAAAGGGGCCCCTGCGCGGTCGCATCGGCCGCCGCCCGTCGCCAACGCCTCACACCGCACGACCCAACATCGGCTCCAACCAAAAACGTTTACGCGACAGCCTCGCGACAACTCGATCGTACGCGCGCTGGCCGCCGGAGCCCAGGCTGCCGCCGCCGACTCGGCTCTGCGTGGGCAACGTTGCGGTTCGACGCGCCGTGGCATCCGCCCTGAATCGGCGAGTTGCAGTACTGCTGAGCAGGTGGCGACCTTCCGGCCTTCGCGACTGACGTGGACGCTGAGGGCGCCAGGGCCAGCTCGCGATGAGCTCCGCGTCGCCGTCGGGGCTGACTCCAGTCGAGCGCCTCAAGCGTGCGGCGCGGGCGAGCGTTCCCCACGAAACCCATGGTCACCTTGTCGCCGACGGCGCCGATGCAGAAGCTCCCGGTCCACGACGTCGGCCCGCGTCCGCCAACGCGCTCACTACTGCGGGCGCACTCGTCACGGTTCCCAGCCTGGCGCATGGGTGGTCTCGGCGTTTTGGCGGATGAGCTCGCGCTGGTGGCGGCCCGGCTCGATCTCAGGTCGACGTGGCCATCGCCGGCGGCGGGTGTCTCGATCGGCAAAGCCCCGAGTGTTCGGGTCAATCCCGTAGTCGCGTGCGACAGCCGCGTCGGGCTCGGCCGTCGCGGGTCGGGTGTCGCGTTCGTTCACCTCGTCGAACGCAGCCTCGTTGGGTCGAGGCGCGCTCGCGGGCTTCTGGATGATCGTCGTCAGGCGGCTTCGAGATCGGCCTGCTGGGCTCGATGACCGGCCCGCGGCGGCCGGGAGTCGCGGTGATCGTCTGCTCGTGCTCGTGCTCGAGCGGTACGGCGATCGACGGGACGTCGGGTTCGGCCCGGCTGATCCGGTCGGCAAGGGCTTGGAGGCGATCGCCGTCCCGATCGGAGTCGATGGACTCCCCGGCGTACAGGTGCGTCTCCTTGCGAGCGCGGGTGAGTGCGACGTAGGTGCCCTCGCGGGTGGCGTGGGCTGAGACGATCAGGTGGGCTGTGTCGGTCGTGAGGCCTTGGGCGGGGAATGGGTGCTGGACGTACGCGAGTCGGAGCTGCGCGGCGTTGGCCTGGTCGATGGTCAGGTTGACGGGCGATCCGGTGGGGAGCGCGAGCCTGATCGTCTGGGTATCGGGGTCGATGTCGCGGATCAGCGCGGTCGTGCCGTTGCGCAGCGGTCCGTGACCGGGGTGGTTGATGGTGCGACGGACTTGGACCTCGTCGCCGGGGTGGAGACTGTACGGGCGGCCGGGCGCCGGGATCGCGTCGGTGCCGAGCTCGGAGTGCTGGTGGCGGATCGCCTGGTAGCGCGCGTTCAGTTCGTCGAGGTGGTCGTTCGAGGTCTGGGCGAGCACGATCGTCGTGCGCCCATTCTGGCTGTCGGTGTGGGCGGCGTCGAGCGCGGCGTCTTCGGCGCGGGTGAGGTCGGCGCCGGTGTGGACGCGGCCGCGGGCGGCGTAGCCGCGGATCGCGAGCTCGTGGTGGCCGTCGCGGAAGCGGGCTTGGTCGCGGCGGTCGTCGGGGTCGTGCGCGCGGAGGTTGCGGCTCAGGACGGCTCGGCTGTGGTCGGCGCGGGTGGCGGCCTCGAGGTGGGGCCAGAGTCCGCCGGCGCCGACGGACGGATTCTGGTGCGGGTCTCCGACCGAGATCAACCTCGCGCCGGAGGTCTCGACTGCGGCGAGCAGGGCGTGTTGCTCACGCGTGGAGGCGAGTGCGGCTTCGTCGTGGATGATCGTCGTCTGCGGCCCGAGGCGGACCGTGCCGTTGGTGATCGCGGCCTGGAGCGCGGCGAGCGAGTAGTAGCGAGTGTTGACACCGTGGTGAAGATCGCGCGCCAGGCGCTCGGCCGCGACGGCGGCGGTGCTGGTGACGACGATGTCCCGGCCGGCGTCGTGGTGGGCGCGGGCGATGCCGGTCAGCGCAGTGCTCTTCCCGGTGCCGGCCTGGCCCTCGATCATCACGAATTGACGGTCGCTGCAGGCGAGCATGATCGCCTGGCGCTGCTCGTCTGACAGCCGGCCTTCCCGACCCTGTAGCTCACGGTCGAGCCGGTCCGCCTGCGCGACGACGCAGTCGCGATCGAGCGCCGTGATCCGGTGTTCGATCACGCGCTCCGCGGTGCTGATCGTTGTGTGTTCGCGGGCGCGGTGCTCGCGGGTCGTGCCGCTCCCGTCGGCGAGGCGGAGGATCTCTCCGGCGTCACGCAGCTCGACAAGCGGCCGGAGCGCGTCGTCGATCGGGGTGCCGGCGGAGCGCTCGAGCGCGACCGCGCGCGCCTCGCGGGCGGGGAACGTCGCGTCGAACTCCGTCAACGCGTCGAGCACCCGGTCCGGTGCGGCCGGCGTCAGCGGTTGGCGCTGCTGGCGGCGCAGCACCTCGACGCGTTCGGGCGTGAACCCGATCTCGCGTGCCGTGCGCCGCCACTCCGCGTCGAGATCGGATGCGGTGACCGCGACCTTGTCGGCGCGGGTGATCGTCCCCATCAGTCGTTCCTCGGCGGGGGCGAGCTGCCCGTTGGCGAGCAGCAGCTCGAGGTGCGCGTGCGCGTCAGCGGCTGCGGCGCCGCCTTCGGCGATCACCGCTCTCAGGTCGCGCTCGGTCACGCTCAGCCGGTCGCGGATCGCGGCCTGGACCTGGTGGTGGCGGCTCGACCAACGGTCCAGCAGCGGCTGCGGGACACCGGCCAGCTCGAAGTACCGCTCCCCGCGGCCGGTGCCGCGCTGGACGGAGAACCCCAGCGTGGCGAGCTCACGGGCCAGCTCGGTCCGGTACGCCGCGCCGACCTCGCGCTGATGCTGCAGCCACGTCCGCGAATCGATCGCCACGAGCCGTCCGTCGCGGCGGTGCGCGGCGTGCAACAGGACATGCGAGTGCAGCTGCGGGTCCGGGACCTGATCGGCAACAGCGCGAGCCGTGGTGTGCCGCCAGCTCGTCGCAACCACCCCGACCGCCTCGGCATGCACAACGGTGTCCGCGTCCACGCGCTGGCGCAGCATCGGCACATGCTGGACCGAGTAGTCGAGTGCGCGGCCGATCGCGGTCTCGTGCGCAGCCTCGATCCGCTCACGCAGCTCCGGTGAGCCGAGCGCCCAGACGGCGCTGACCGACTTCGGCGCGGAGAACGTCGCGTCCAACGCCGCGACCGCATCACCACTGCCGCCGACCCGGCGCAGCTCGCCGCCGGTGTCGGGGCGGCGAACGTCCATCAGCGTGCGCAGCTGCTCACCGGTCACCGGCACCTCGGGGTCGAGCCCGAACAGGTGCGCTCCGCCCGCCCAGCGACCTGGAGCCTCGACCCGCTCCCCGTCCTTGAGGTAGTAGTCGCCCAGCTCCGATCCCCTGGCCTTGCCCTCCAGGTACTCGGCATACCCGCCCGCCGTGCCCTTCGTGATCTTCGCGACGATCAGCACCCCAGACCCCCGACTCCCGCCACGTCCGTAGCCCACCGATCCAGACATACACTCCACGCACTGAGTGCTGAGGGCCCAAGACGTCCCAAGTCGTCCCAAGCCGTCCCGCCCGCAAAACGCCGCCGAAGCCCGATCAGCGGCATCGGCGCGGCGGTAGCGGTCATGACGCGGCCGGGGTGGTGAGCGTCCGCCACGGCTCGTCACGGTGTGCGGCGGTGAGGGTGAGCAGCTCCCAGTGCGTGCCGTCGAGGTGGAGGGCCTGGCCGGTGGGGATCCCGGCGATCTCGCCGGCTGAGAGCACGCGGGTGCGCTGCGTCGAGACGGTTCGGGACTTCTTGCCGGGGTCACTGAACAGGCTCGCGTCGCTTGTGCGCGAGATGACCTGCCGGTCGTACTCGCCGAGCATCGTCGACACCGCCTCGAGTGTGGTCGTGTCGGCGATCCCCGGCAGCAGCAGCTTGGTCCCGAACAGGGTCAGGAACCCGTCCGCGGCCTTCCCCCACCGGGCGCGGGCCTGCGAAAGGTCCTGAAGCGCCGCGAGCAAGGTGAGGCCCTGCCCGCCACCCTCTGACGCGATCTGTGGCAACTCCGCCAGTGGTGCGATGTTCGCGACCTCATCAAGAGCGAACAGCACGCCGTGGGGGAGGCGGCCGGCGGCGTGTGCCCGGTACGTCGCGCGGCGGACCTCCGCGAGGAGGCCGCAGACGACCGGTGCGACGGCGGCCTGCTCCTCGGCGGGCGCATAGATGTAGACGGTGTCGTCGCCGTTGAGGAACGCGGCCGGGTCGAAGTTCGGGTCGCTCGCCGCGCGGAGCGCGGCTTCGGAGGTGTAGGCCTGGAGGGCGTCCGCGGCGGCGGAGAAGATCGAGGACCGCTCGCGGTCCTCAGTGTTCAGCAGGCCGAGGAGAGATCCGAACGCCAGGCGGCTGGACCGCTTGTCCTCCAACAGCCATCCGGGCTCATCGAGCTCGTGACGCATCACCCAGTCGACGACCGTCTCCATCTCCCTGCCGTGCACGGCTGCGGCGTGCAGCATCGGCGCGAGGAGCGCCTGCGCCCGGTTGGCCCAGTGCGAGCGGTCGGTGGTGCCGGTCCCCACGTTCACAGTCATCGCCCGGCCCATCACCACTGCTCCGTCCCACGTGAGCGCGCTGGTGACCGGCGACCACCGCAGCTGCTCGAGACCGCCCGTCGCGCTGGTCTGGCCGGTCGGGTCGAACATCCACACCCGCCCGTCACGCCCGCGGGCCCGCGAGGTCGCGCGGGCGACATCCGGCTTGGTCGACGTCACGACCGCCGGACCCTGGTGTGCGAGGACCGCCGGGATGATCACGCCGCTGGTCTTGCCTGACCGCGGCGGGCCAAGCAGCAGCACCGCCCGCTCCGGCCGCGCGAACCGCCAATTTCCGTCGTCGCCCGCGCCGAGCCACACGCCACCACCGGCCCGCCCGCCGAGCGTGCGGATCGCGCGCAAGGGATCCGCGTCAGCCGGGATCGCGGGCCTTCTTGGTGCACGGGGCCGAGCGTGGGAGGCGATGATCGCGTCGATCACGACGAGCATCACCAGCATGACGATCAGCACGATTGCGACGCTGGTCAGGCCGAAATGGATCGCGCTCGCGATCAGGAACGCCGCGCTAAGCGCGGCGACCTGCACCGGCGGCTTCGCGATCCACCGCCGGCGCGGGTCGGTCTGATGCGACGGTCCCCACTCGTCCGGCCTGTCCACAGGACTCATCTCAGCCTCCTTACCGGCGGCTACGCCTCGAGCAGCCGCTCGATCCGCGGCCGCAGAAACCGCCACGTCCGCCCAAGCCGACGCGCCGGCAGCTCCCCGCGGCGCGCGAGGTAGTAGACGGTCGACACCGGAAGGTGCAAAAGCTCGGCAACCTCCGAGGCGGTCATCACCTCATCGCGCGTCAACGGCACACGACCAACAGGGTCGCGCGAGCCGGTCATCTGCGGAGTCGCGGTGAGCATGCCCATCACCATGCAGACTCGGCTGGAACAGCGCAAGGACATCTCGGGACGTCCTCGAGGACGTCCTGGGACGACTTTGGACATCTACACTCATCCGCTGGAAATCCGCCACTTTCGGGAAGGAGGGAGGGTTTGGAGAACGAGCACCTACGGACCGCGATCACCCGCGCCGGCCTGTCGCTCGAGGAGTTCGCCGACACCGTCCAGGTCGACGTCAAGACCGTCCAGCGCTGGCTCGCCGGCCGCACCCCGTACCCGCGGCACCGCATCCGGGTCGCCGGCGCACTCGACACGACCGAGCACCAGCTGTGGCCCGACACGGTCCGCGCCTCGACAGCGACCGGCGCGCACGAGCCGACGACGCACGGGACCGGCGACGCGATCACGGGGTATGGGCACGCCACCGACCCCGCAGCACCGAACGCCGCCGAGCTACTCCGCGCAGCGGTCGAGCGGATCGAGATCGTCATCCCCAACCTCGCATCCCAGCCGGGCCTCGTCGACCTGGTCCGCGCGAGCGGCGCCAACGGATGCCCGGTCCGGATCATCATCGAGGACCCAAACGAACAAGTCGACGCACTGCTCGGCATCGACGCGATCGAGGTCCGCGCATCGCCCGCCGGCGAGGACCACATCCTCTACTGCGCCGACGACGAGATCCACCTCGCCCTCAGACACATCGGCACCGCCGACGAGTCGCCGCCGCTGATCCACCTCCGCCGGGCCACCGACGGAGGGCTGTTCGACCGCCTCGCAGACGACTTCGACGATCGCTGGATCCAGACCACCCCGATCACCAGCCGCGGGCAACTCCACGCCTACCTGGCGGACACCGAGCTCGAACCCTGGACCGAACCCGACCAGGCGCCCGAACCCGACCCGGCTCACTCGCAGCCACCGGCGACGCCCGCCGCGCCGGCCGCGGACGCCCCGCGCCGCTGGCCACGACGGCCTGCCTGACCCAAGCCTGCCCGGCGCCGCAATCACCAGCAATGGGGCGCCCTGCCACGAACTCGGCGCGATTGTCGCGCGTGCCGCCGGGCCGTAAAGGTCGGGCCTTCGGCCCCGCTTTCGGCGGCCGCTGACGCGGCTCCCTTGACCGCCCGCCGGTCACCCGCAGAGCTCCGCCGAAGTCATGACAGGGAGAGCCCTCGCCAACCCGCAGAACGGAGCACACCAGAATGCGCGGGTACTTCAGGTTCGACGGGGACAAGCTCGGTCACGCCGGGGGGGCTGCCGGTGGAGATCGCCAGCCAGCCGGTCGATGATCTTGGCTCCCCGCCGGGCCACGGGATCGCGCCCGCTTTGAATCGCCTTCGCGTCTGACAGACTCTTGCCATGGCGACCCGGGAAGATGTTCATCGCTTGGTCGACGAGGTGCCGGCCGCTCGGTTGGATGTGATCGAGCAGTTGCTGCGTGCCAGTGTTGCGGGATCGATCGTGGCGCCGCCCCGCGTGTTCGCGAGTGCCGGGACGCTGTCTGGCGAACACGAGCTTGCCGACCGTTCCGAGGAAATCGTCCGCTCGGCGGTCAGGGACAGCGTCCCGTCATCCTCGTCGTCGTCGACACCGGGCCGATCGTCGCCCTGCTCAACGATCGCGATGATCACCATCAGCGCTGCCGGACCTTTCTGAGCGACTACCCCGGACCGCTGCTGATCACGGCGCCGGTCTTCACCGAGGTATGCCAGCTGGCCGAGAGTCGCCGCGGAACACGCGCTGAGCTTGCGTTCCTCGCCGATGTTCGTGCCGGCCTCTTCACGCTGGTGCAACTGACCGACGACGACCTCCAAAGAATCGCAGAGCTGGTCGACACCTACGGCAGCCTGCCACTGGGGTCAGTTGATGCCTCGGTGATCGCGCTCACGGAGCACCTTGCGCTCGACGAAGTGGCGACGCTCGATCATCGGCACTTCTCGGTCGTCCGACCGAAGCATGTCGAGGGGCTCACGCTCCTTCCGTGATCGGCTTCAGCATCCGAACCTTCTGCTTTTCGGGCCGTGAGTGAGCGGCCCGGCCGGCTGGCGAAGCATCGAAACGCTCAAGTGTTGTACAGCCGTGTTGTACAACAGCCGAATTCGCCGCAGCGGACGTATTCTGGGCACAAAAAAACTCCCGTTTTCGAGGGAGTTCTACGAAGCGGCTGAAGGGACTCGAACCCTCGACCTTCTGCATGGCAAGCAGACGCTCTAGCCAACTGAGCTACAGCCGCGCGATGGGCAGTATACCTTCGGCGGGGCGCCGGAAAAGCGCGCGTGAGGACGAGAGGCGACGACCGGAGTCGAACCGGTGTAGACGGCTTTGCAGGCCGCTGCGTAGCCACTCCGCCACGTCGCCGGGACTGCGTAGCTTAGCGCTGGGAGCGGGTTCACCACCCGGCCGGTGCGTAGCTCGGCGTGCCAGCGCGTACGGCACCCCGGTGTCCGCGCAAACGCAGCCAAGCTCAGCGCAGCTTCAGCGCACGCGCAGCTCTGCGCGGTTGCCGGACGGATCATGCACCGCTACCGAGTTTCGATGTCGCTCGGTCTCGATACCGGCCGCCCGCACGTTCGAGCACCCGCTGGAGCTCTGCCGCATCGGAAGGCGCACTTCGTAGGAGCGTAAGCCGATCGAGCGAGGCGGAGCGGGCGAAGCCCCAGTGCTGCGCCAGGTGTTCAGGCCGAGGTGGTGTGGTATCCGCCGGCCGAGACGAACAGCGCGCTCGGGTACCGCCGCACCGTGACCGCGAATCCGAGGACCCGGCTGTAGAAGTCCTCGGCTCGATCCAGGTCGGAGACCTGGAGGTGCACGTGTTCGATCCTAGTTCCGAAGGGGGCCAGCCGCTGGGGAGCGCCCTCGACTAGAAGGTCTTCGAGATCGAGCGCCGTCATCGCCATTTGAATCGCGCCACCGGTCCGCGGCCACTCCTCGCGCGGCCGGTCGTGATGGGTCTCGATCCCGTTGCCGTCGGGGTCTGAAAGGTGGAACTCCTGAATCACCTACGATCATGCCAGGAGCCCCTGAAAGGTAGAGGGCCTCACTGACCAAGTGATCGGAGGCACCCTCGAGCGGCCATCGAGCTTCGACCAGACGCGCGAGCGCGTGCGCCAGATCGCCTCGCGTCGGTAGGAGGATCGCGAGGTGAAAGAGACCGGGTGCCTCCGGGTCCAGACCTCGGGCGCCCCTGTCCGCACGGAGCTCGATCAGTGGATGCTCACGGCTCGCGCTGAGTCCGAGAGCAAGGGTACCGTCATCGAGCTCGTTCGCGTGCAAACCGATCATCCGCTCGTAGAACTCGCGGGACCGAGCGAGGTCGGCGACGGTCAGGCGAACCGTGCCGTTGGCCGCGGCGGGATGGATCGCTGCGCTTTGGAGCGAGGTTGGGCAGAAACCGACACGTCATGTGACCTTGGTCTCGAGGATGGGCGATGCTGGGCTCGAACCAGCGACCTCCGCCTTGTCGAGACGGCGCTCTCCCAGCTGAGCTAATCGCCCGGGAGACTCGTAATCTAGCGTGCCTCGAGTGGAGATCACGCGTAGACCGCGAAAGCAGCGATACGCCGCCGACCTCCGGTACCGCTATTACCATCGCGCCCATGGACTTCCAGCTTCCCGATGGCAACACGCTGACGCTCCCGGAAGGAGCGACTGGCGCCGACGCAGCGGCTGCGATCGGCTCCGGCCTTGCACGGGCGGCCCTGGCAGTCATGATCGACGACGAGATCCGCGACCTCGCGCGCCCGCTCGCAGACGAGCCCATCCCCTCAGATGACCCTCACCGTCGCGTCGCGGACCGGCTCCACGCCCGTGAGCACTCCCACGCCCCAGAGGATTCCCCCACCTCGGACAGCCCGTGGCGCAAGCAGCTTCAGATTCTGACCGCCCGCAGCGGCACCGACGCGCTGAACCTGATCCGCCACGATTGCGCGCATGTCCTGGCCGCCGCGGTGATGGACCTGTACCCGGGCGTGAAGATCTCGATCGGTCCACCGATCGAGAGCGGCTTCTACTACGACTTCCAATTCCCCGACGGCGTCACGATCAGCGAGGCGGACTTCGAGCGGATCGAGGATCGGATGCGTTGGCACATCGACGCCGGCGAGGCTTTCGCGCGCGAGGAGGTACCCACCGAGGAGGCGCGCGAGCGCTTCCGGGGCGAAACGCAGATCTACAAGGTGGAGCTGATCGAGGATCTCGTCCGCGACCAGGGCATCGACACCGTCTCGCTGTACACCAATGGGCAGTTCACCGACCTCTGCCGCGGACCGCATGCGCCGAGCACGAGATCGATCAATGCTTTCAAGCTGCAGTCAGTCGCGGGTGCCTACTGGCGAGGGGACTCGAGCAGGCCGATGCTCACGCGCGTGTACGGAACGGCGTTCTTCTCACAGCGGGACCTCAGCGCACACCTCGAGCGCCTAGAGCAAGCCCGCACCAACGATCACCGCCGCCTTGGTCCGCAGCTCGGCCTATTCACGTTCTCCGACGTGGCCCCCGGCTCCGCCTTCTGGTTGCCCGGCGGGACGCTCGTGTTTAACACACTGGTCGCGCTCAGCCGCGAGATGGGCGCCCCGCGCGGCTACACCGAGGTCAAGACGCCACAGCTCTATGACATCTCGCTGTGGAAGACCTCCGGCCACTGGGACAAGTACCGCGCGCACATGTTCGTGACCGAGTCCGAGGATCGCGCGATGGCGATCAAGCCGATGAACTGCCCTGGCCATTGCCAGCTCTACGCGATGCGCCCGCACTCCTACCGTGATCTGCCCGCGCGCTACTCCGAGCCGGGCCTGCTGCACCGCGACGAGCCCAGCGGCACCATCCACGGGCTGCTGCGCACGCGCAGCTTCGCCCAGGACGATGGTCACATCTTCTGCACCGAGGATCAGCTCCAGGACGAGATCACCGCCTGCCTCGAGTTCGCGTTCGCCACCTACGAGATCTTCGGCTTCGACGTCCGGCTCGAGCTCTCGACCCGGCCCGAGGAGCGGATCGGCTCAGACGAGCTCTGGGATCGCAGCGAGGCCGCGCTGATCGCCGCGCTGCAGCGTCAAGATCTCGCCTACGACCTCAACGCGGGTGACGGCGCCTTCTACGGAGCGAAGATCGACGTGCACATGACCGACTCGCTGGGACGCTCGTGGCAGCTCGGCACCGTACAGGTCGACTACAACATGCCCGAGCGGTTTGACTTGACGTACACCGGTGCCGACAACGCCGAGCACCGGCCGGTGATGATCCACCGCGCGCTGATGGGCTCCTACGAGCGCTTTGTCGGCATCCTGCTCGAGCACACCGGCGGTGAGCTGCCGGTGTGGCTAGCGCCGGTGCAGGCGATCGTGCTGCCGATCGCCGACCGTCACGCTCAGTACGGGGCGAGCGTCGCCGACCGCCTCCGCCAAGGAGGCGTCCGCGCCGAGCTCGACGAGCGCACCGAGTCGATCGCGCGCAAGGTCCGGGACGCCGAGCTCCGCAAGGTGCCCTACATGCTGGTGGTCGGGGACCGTGAGCAGGCTGGCGCCGCGGTTGCTCTGCGAGAGCACCGCGGCGGGGAGGAAGGCTCGATCGCGGTCGAGCAGTTCATCGACCGCGTGCGAGAGGAGGTTGAGAACCGCTCCACGCAGCCGCGCTAGTCTTGATGGGTCCGGTCCGGTCCGGTCCGGTCGGTCCACACGCGCGCGTAGTGGAGCGCTCCACACACGCGCACTAGACGCGGCGCTATACTTCTCCATCGTTGATCCAAGCGCCTCATCACACACGGTCCGTCATCGCTTGACGCGCTTGACGCCGCGCCCACACCACTGCTAGTGCCGGTCCCTCGAAGATTTGACCGGCGCCCGCCCGAGCGGGACCTCACTCGAACGAACGACCGTATTCGAGTGCCCGAAGTCCGGCTTGTCGGCGAGGACGGCAAGCAGATCGGAGTCGTCAAGACCCCCGAGGCGCTCACCTACGCGCAGGACCGCGATCTGGATCTGGTCGAGGTCGCGCCGGAGGCACGACCCCCTGTATGTCGTGTGCTCGACTACTCCAAGTACAAGTACGAGCAGGCCCAGAAGCAGAAGGCCGCACGCCGCCATCAGCAGCAGATCACGATTAGGGAGATAAAGTTCCGCCCCAAGATCGCCCAGAACGACTACGACACCAAGAAGGGGCACGTGACCCGCTTTCTCAAGGCCAAGGACAAGGTCAAGGTCACGATCATGTTCCGGGGCCGTGAGGTGACGCACCCTGAGCGCGGGACGGCGCTGCTTGACCGTCTCTCCGGCGAGCTGGCGGAGATCGCCGTGATCGAGCAGTCGCCGCTCCAGGACGGTCGCAACATGACCATGATGCTGGCCCCTTCGAAGGCCATCCTGGCCGGTGAGAAGGACGAGTCCCCGAACGGCAACCAAGTTGCGGTGAACGACAGTTCGGGCGCGAAGGCCGACAGTTCGGACGGGAAGAACCGCAGTCCGGCTGCGAGTGCCCTCAGCCCAGGTTCGAACGGTAATGATGGGCAACCCGGCGCAGGCGACCAACCGGCGACGCCTACCCCGAGTGACGCTGGCGGCTGACTCCTCTGAGCGCGCTCGTGCTCAGTCAGGCCGCCGCCTTCAGACCCAGATCAACGAGCCAGCCTTCGCCAGCGGACGACGGAGCAGGTTGAGGAAGCCCAGCGCGACCGTGAGGGGTCCCTTGGAAGAACTCGGGTGCGCGTGTAAGTGCAGTCTCGTGCGGACCGGCGGCAGCCACACGAGCGCGACGAACACCGCCCGACCGTCTGACCGGAGCTCCGCGTATCGTCTACACCGTGGACCAGCAGACGCCGGCACCGTACGTCAGCACCGTCGGCACGTCCCCCGAGCAGGAGCTCGAACACGGCTCGAGGGCGCGCCGCGAAGCCGACTGGCGCTTGGGGATGAACGAGCGTCTCACGCGGCTCAACGAGCTTTGCAAGCAGATGACGGCGATCGTGGGCGCGGCCAAGCGAAGAGCGTGAATCAACTCGACCTGGGGGCGTTGTTCACCACGCTCCGCGCCCACGACGTCGACTACGTGTTGATCGGGGGTGTCGCCGTGGCCGCTCACGGTTACCTGCGGACGACAGCCGATGCCGACATCGTTCCCGACCCCGGTCACGACAATCTTCGGCGCCTGGGCAACGCACTCGTGTCGTTGAACGCCACGCTGCCGCTTGCGGGCGACGCTACGTTCGACCACAGCAAGCATGGCCGCGCTCTGGAGCGGCGTAGAAACCTTACGCTCGAGACGAGCCAAGGGGCGCTCGACATCGTCCAGGATGCCCGCGGTGTTCCCTCGTATGCGACTTTGAACGCCGCCGCCGTGGACGCTGAAATGCTCGGGGTCGACGTACGTATCTGCTCGCTCGGGCATCTCAAGGCGATGAAGCAGGCCGCCGGCCGCCTGCAGGACAAGCTCGACCTCGAGCACCTCCCGCCCGGCTGAACGCCCGTCACGACCGGCGAGCGGCTGAACGCCGGTCACAACTGGCGGCCCCCTGACGACAAGGGAGCATGGCAGACCGCGACCCGCGCACCGATGGTGAGCTGCTCGTCGCGACGGCTGGGAACCCGGAGGCTTTCGCGGTCTTCTACCGGCGACATGTCCGGGCGTGCTGTCGTTCTTCCGCGGTTGAGTGGGCAACGCCGAGCTCGCTCTCGATCTTTGTGCGGAGACGTTCGCAGCGGCGCTCGAGGCGAGCCCGCGGTACGAGCACAGCCCTGAGCCGGCGCGGGGCTGGCACAAGCCATCGCTGCGACTACGCATACCGGTTCTCGGGGGTCCAGGTGTCAGCAGATCACCTTTCCCGGCGGTGGCGGTGGTGGCGCGAACGACGTCCGCGGCCACATCTGGAGCGACCGCTTCCCGGCCGTTCAGGGCCAGGCCTGGTGCCCGAGCACCTACCACGTCGGCGTCTCGGTTATGGACCTTTGGTCGCGCTGGAGCGCTTCGACGGCCGGCGGCTCCCTTCGGCAGCGCCACCTTCACCGTCCGCCGCTGACGGTCTGCTTTACTCTCCGGTCCTCATGCCGAAGATGAAGACCCACTCGGGCGCCAAGAAGCGCTTTCGGCTGACCGCCAACGGCAAGGTGCGCGGGCGCAAGGCCTTCTCGAGCCACATTCTGGAGAAGAAGTCGCCCAAGCGCAAGCGGGCGCTGGCGCAGCCGGCCGTGATCTCAAAGCACGACGAGCCGCGCGTCAAGGTCATGCTGGGAGCGAAGAAGTCATGACCAGGGCGAGCGTCCATGACGAGCGGCAAACGCTCAGAACAGGGGCGAAGCGCCCATGACCAGGGTCAAGCGCTCGGTCCACGCACGCAAGAAGCGTCGCGCGACGCTGAAGCTCGCCAAGGGCTATCGCGGCGATGGGAGCCGCCATTACCGCGCGGCCAAGGAGACGCTGCTCAAGGCCGACCAGTACCGCTACCGCGACCGGCGCAACCGCAAGCGCGACTTTCGGCGCCTGTGGATCACCCGCATCAACGCAGCGGCGCGCCAGCACGAGCTGTCCTACTCGCAGTTCATGCACGGTCTAAAGATCGCGGGCATGGAGCTGGACCGCAAGATCCTGGCGGACATCGCCGTGCGCGACGCCGATACCTTCCGGCGGTTCGCAGAGCGTGCCCGTGAGGCGCTGACGGCCGGCTGAGCGCAAGCCGACCAATCAGCACCGCCACCGGGCGCCGCTCCAGACAGGAGGGCGCCCTTTTTTTGTTCTCCAATCCCCGATCCAACTGCCTTCCTTCGTTCCCCGATCCAACTGCCATTGCTCCTGTCCCGTCCAACTGCCTTTCCTCTCACTGATGGTCCAACTGCCTTTCCTCCCGCCCGGCCCAACTCGCTTCCTCCATCTCTCGAGACGATGACTATGAGAATCACGAGCCCCCACAACCAGAAGCTCAAAGAGATCCGCAAGCTGCGGATGCGCCGCCGCGAGCGCGAGCGCGCCGGGCGGTTCGTCGCTGAAGGAGAGGATCTCCTGGCCGCCGCGGACGCGGCCGGATGGCGTGCGGTGGAGCGATTTTGCGCCACCGGCAGTGGGCTGGCCGGGATCGAAGTGGAGCCGGGCGTGCTGACCGGTGCCTCGGGCCTGGCCTCGGGCACCAGGGCGCTGGCTGTGTACGAGGAGCATTGGGCGCCTGCGCCGGCCGGCCCGCTGTGCGTCTACCTCCACGGCCTGCACGACCCTGGAAACGTCGGGGCGGTGCTGCGCAGCGCGCAGGCATTCGGCGCCACGTGCGTGGTGCTCGGACCGGGGAGCGCCGACCCGTTCGGGCCCAAGGCGGTGCGGGCGAGCATGGGAGCCGTGTTCGCCGTGCCGCTGGTGCGCGCCGTGGCGCTGAGCGAGCTCCCGGGCGAGAAGATCGCCCTGGTGGCGGGCGCTCGCGCTCCGCTGGCCGAACTGTCGCGTCCCATGCCCACCCCTCGGGCGCCAGACGCGACAGTTTGCGGAGAGGCGCTGATCGCGCTCCCTACAACCGCGCTCGACCAGCCCCCCACGCCCCCGTCCCCCCACGCGCGCACCCTCCTGATCGGCTCAGAGCGCGAGGGGCTCCCGGACGAGGTCATACGACAAGCCGACCACGTCGCCCACATCCCGATCCGAACCAACTCGCTGAACGCGGCGATGGCGGCCACGGTGGCCCTTTACGAGCTGACTCGCGCTACGTCCGTCGCACGCACCGCGACTAGGATGGCGCCTCGATGACTGGCCTCCTCCCGGCGAGCACCAACCGCGCCAACGCTGGCCTCCTCCCGGCGAGCACCGCCAAGAAGAGGGATGACCAGTGAGCGAGCGGATCGCGCAGATCGCTCGCGAGGCCCAGGCGGCGATCGACGCCGCGGGCGACAGCGACGCGCTCCAGCAGGCGCGCATTCAATATCTGGGGCGCAAGGCGGAGCTGCCCAACCTGCTCAGGACGGTCTCACAGCTCCCCCCGCAGGAGCGCGCCACCACCGGCAAGGCCGCCAACCAGGCCCGCAAGGCACTCGAGCAGGCGATCGAGCGCAAGGCCGGCGAGCTGGCGGGCACCGAGCTCGAGCAGCGCTTGCGCGAGGACCGCGTGGACGTCACCCTACCGGGTGATCCACTACCCACCGTCGGGCGCTTGCACCTGCTGACCAAGACCCAGCGTGAGATCGAGGACGTCTTCATCGGGCTGGGCTTCAACGTCGCCGAGGGCCCCGAGGTGGAGACGGTCCACTACAACTTCGACGCGCTCAACCACGAGCTCACGCATCCCGCGCGCGATCGTACCGACACGTTCTACGTAACCGACGACATCCTCCTGCGTACCCACACCAGCCCGGTCCAGATCCGCGCGATGGAGCTCGGGCCGCCGCCGATCTACATCATCGTCCCCGGACGCGTCTACCGGCCGGACTCCGACGCAACCCATACGCCCCAGTTTCACCAGATCGAGGGGCTCGCGGTCGACGCCGAGATCACGCTCGGCGACCTCCAGGGCACGCTGCTGGCGTTCGCGCGCGCGATCTTCGGCGAGCAGCGCCAGGTTCGCCTGCGCCCGCACTACTTCCCTTTCACCGAGCCGAGCGTGGAGGTCGATGTCTCGTGCTTTCACTGCACCGGCGGCGTGAGGGATGCACCGCACCCGAGCGCCAGCGAGTCTGCCGCCGGCACGCGCTGCCCGCTGTGCAAGGGCACCGGCTGGATCGAGATCCTCGGCGCCGGAATGGTCGATCCGAACGTGTTCGAGCACGTGCGTGAGCACGGTTACGACCCCGAGGAGATCCAGGGCTTCGCGTTCGGAATGGGAATCGAGCGGATCGCGATGCTCAAGCACGGCGTCCCCGACCTGCGCCTGCTCTACGAGAATGACGTGCGCTTCCTGGAGCAGTTCGGCTGATGCGCGTCCCACTCGAGTGGCTGCACGACTACTGCGCGCCGGCGCTCGACGCGACCGCGCTCGCCCAGCGCCTGGCGATGACCGGGACCGAGGTCGAGCGCGTCGAGCGCCACGGCGTCAATGCGCTCGAGCACTTCGTCGTGGGCAGGGTGCTCGAGCGTCGCAGGCATCCCGATGCGGACCGGCTGAGCCTTTGCATGGTCGATGTCGGAGGGAGCACGCCATCGCAGATCGTCTGCGGCGCGCCGAACGTCAAGGCCGGGCAGACGGTCGCGGTGGCCCGTCCCGGAGCGGTGATGCCCGACGGGAGCACCCTCACGGAAGTCAAGCTCCGCGGCGTCGAGTCCGAGGGCATGATCCTGGCCGAGGACGAGCTGGCGATCGGCACCGAGCATGCCGGCATCCTGGTGCTCGGCGAGGGCGAGCACCAGGAGCCAGGATTGGAGCCCGGCTCACCGCTGCACGAGGTCCTCCCGATCGCGACCGAGGTGCTGGTGCTGGAGGTCACGCCCAACCGCCCCGACTGCCTCGGGGTCTACGGAGTCGCGCGCGAGGTCCACGCCGCGACCGGGGCCCCGCTCGCAGCGCCGCCGTGGTCGCAGGACACCGGAACCACCCAGGACCCCGAAAGAACCACGCAAGGCCCTCCGCCTCCAACTACGCAAGGCCCTCCCCCTCCAACCACGCAAGGCCCTCCTCCTCCTCCAACTACGCAAGGCCCCGGAGCCCAAGGGACCCTCTCAGGGGTCAAGATCGAGGTGCGGTGTCCCGAGCTCTGCCCGCGCTTCACCGCGCGCGTCTTCGAGCAGGTCACGGTGAAGCCAAGCCCGCCGTGGCTCAAGGCACGGCTGATGGCCGCTGGCCAGCGGCCGATCTCGAACGTCGTCGACATCACCAACTACGCGATGCTCCTGAGCGGGCAGCCGCTGCACGCCTTCGACCTCGATCGCATCGCCGGGGCGAGCCTCACGATCAGACGCGCCCACCAGGGCGAGACCATCGACACGCTCGACGGCCAGACGCGCGCGCTTGATCCCGAGATCGTGCTGATCGCCGACGCGGACGGCCCGACCTCGATCGCGGGCTTGATGGGCGGCACGCGCTCGGAGGTGGCACCCGAGACCACGCGCGTGCTGATGGAGGTCGCGACCTGGGACGGGCCCAACATCCATCGCAGCTCCCAGAGGCTCGGACTGCGCAGCGAGGCGTCGGGGCGCTTCGAGAAGCAGCTCCAGCCCGAGCAGGCGCTCGACGCCCAGATCCTCGCCACCAAGCTGATGCTCGAGTGCGCCGGTGCCCGCCTGCAGGCGGGCACGATCGACATCGGCGGGCCGGGGCCCGAGCCCAACCGGATCGGACTGCGCGAAGCGCGAATCGAGGGCCTGCTCGGGGCGCCGATCTCCCGCGCGCGCGCCGCCGAGATCCTGGAGGCGCTCGAGTTCAACACCCAGCAGGAGCCGGACGGCCTGCGCGTCACCGTTCCGTCCTTTCGTCGCGCCGACGTGACCCGCGAGGTCGATCTGATCGAGGAGGTGGCGCGCCTGGACGGACTCGAGAAGCTGCCTGTCACGCTTCCGTCGCGCCGCGGCGCGACGGGGCGGCTGAGTGCACGCCAGCAGCTCCACCGCCGCGCGGCCGATGCCCTGGCCGCCCAGGGGTTGCACGAGATCGCCGGGTGGAGCTTCGCCGGGCCCGAGCTGGCCGATCGGCTCAGGCTGGGCGAGAAACACGACCGCCGCAAGGCGGTCGAATTGATAAATCCGATGGCCGCTGACCAGTCTCGCCTGCGCACGACACTGCTCGGCTCGCTCCTGGATGTCGCGCGCCGCAATCGCGCACGCGGCGCTGGCGCGCTGGCGCTGTTCGAGGCCGGCTCCGTGTACCTGCCGGTGCCGGCCGGCGAGGGTGCTCTTCCGCGCGAGCCTCACCACCTCGCCGCGCTCCTGATCGGCCCCGTACGGCCTGCGACGTGGCGGGACCCCGAGCCGCGCGCCGCTGACTTCTTCGCCGCCAAGGGAGTGCTCGCGGGGCTGCTGCACTCCCTGCGCGCGCCCTGGAGCGCGCAGCGCACGCAGGAGCCGTTCCTGCATCCCGGGCGCGCGGCCGCGATCCTGGCCGGCTCTGGAGAAAGCGCCGGCTGGCTCGGGGAGATCCATCCGCTGGTGGCGGCGGAGTGGGAGCTGTCCGAGGCGGTCGCTGGGTTCGAGCTCGACCTCGACGCGCTCGGGCAGCCGCGCAGCGCCATCTACGAGGACGTGACGAGCTTTCCTGAGGTGCGCGAGGATCTGGCGGTGCTCGTCTCAGAGCGGGTCAGCGCCGCCCAGGTGCTCGACACCGTGCGCCGCGCGGGAGCGCCGCTGCTGGCCCACGCCGAGGTGTTCGACGTGTACCGCGATGTCGAGCGGTTGGGCGCGGAGATCGTGTCGCTGGCGCTGGCGCTCTCCTATCGCGCGCGCGACCGCACGCTGACCGATGAGGAGGTGGCGGCGCGCCGCCAGGGGATCGTCGCGGCGCTGGCCGACGAGCTCGGCGGGAAGGTCCGTGAGGCGTGAGCTCGCGCTCTTTGGCGGGAGGGTCCCGTGACTCGTGGCGCCGCGATCTTTGGCAGGAGGGTCCGTGAGTCCTAGTGTCGCGGTCTTCGGGGGGGCTGGCTTTACGGGCGCGCTGACCGCGCGCCTGCTGTTCGCTCACCCCAGCTTCGAGCTGCGCACCGTGACAGCGCGCGCCGACGCCGGGCGCCGGCTGGACGACCTGTACCCCTATCACCGCGTGCCGCTGACACTCGAGGAGCTCGACCTCGACCGCCACGGCGACGTCGACGGCGCAGTGGTCGCCTACCCGCACGGGGCGGCCGCGCCGCTGGTCTCCCTGCTGCGCTCCGGCGGCGTGCGCGTGGTCGACCTGAGCGCCGACTTCCGCCTGCGCGACCAGGCCTTGTACGAGCTCTGGTACCGAGAGCACATGGCGCCCGAGCTGCTGGCGGGAGCCGTCTACGGGCTCCCGGAGCTCTACCGAGAGCAGATCCGCAGCGCGAACCTGGTCGCCAACCCGGGCTGCTACCCGACCGCGGCGCTGCTGGCGCTCGCTCCGCTGGCGCGGGCGGGGCTGATCGGGGACGTGGTGATCGACGCCAAGTCGGGGGCCTCGGGCGCGGGACGTACGCCCAGCGAGAAGACCCACTTCGTGACGGTGGACGAGAACATCAGCGCCTACAGCGTGTCCGGGCACCGTCACATGCCGGAGATCGAGCAGGAGCTGGCGGCGCTCGGGGCGCAGGTCAAGATCACGTTCACGCCTCACCTACTTCCCTTGGACCAGGGCGAGCTCGTCTCGTGCTACGTGACGGCGGCGGGCGGCCGGATCCCCGAGCTGGCCGAGTTGACCCAGCTCTACGACGATGCCTACACGGCGGAGCCGTTCGTCGAGCTCACCGTGCGCGCGCCCGGCGTGCGCGACGTGCGCGAGACGAACATCTGCCGCATCTCGCTCCACCGTGACGCGCGGACCGGGCGCGTGATCGTCTTCGCCGTCATCGACAACCTCTGGAAGGGCGCCGCGTCGCAAGCGGTCCAGAACCTCAACCTGATGTTCGGCCTGCCCGAAGGGGAGGGGATCTCGTGAGCGGCTCTGGTGAGGGCGCAGGGGAGGATCGCGTGAGCGGCCCTCTGAGCGCAGGGGAGGATCGCGTGAGCGGGGCTGCCGATCGTGCGCGCGGGGCGCCGGTGGGCTTCTTCAGCTCGCGCTGGATCGAGAGCCCCGATTGGGTGACCGAGCTCGCCGGTGGTCTGCCGCGTGGCTTCAGGGCGGCGGGCGTCGCCTGCGGGATCAAGCAGAGCCGCGCGCTCGATCTGGGGCTGCTGGTCTCCGATGCGCCGCAGACCACGAGCGCGGCGCGCTTCACCCGCTCGGGGACGCTGGCGGCGCCCGTGGTCCGCACGCGCCAGCGCTGCCCGCTCGGCGGGCTGCGCGCGACGGTGGTCTGCTCGGGCAACGCCAACGCCGCGACCGGTGAGCGGGGCTTGGAGGACGCGACCAAGATGGCGCAGGCGGCGGCGCTCGCCGCCGGCGTAGTCGAAAGCGAGGTGGCCGTCGCGTCCACGGGCGTGGTCGGCGTGCCACTTCCGATCGAGGCGGTCACGCGCGGGATCGCGGCTGTGGCGGGCGAGTTGCGAGCAGGCGGGGAGATCGACTTCGCCCAGGCGATCCGTACGACCGACGCGTTCGCCAAGCGGGTCTCGCTGTCGGTCTCGCTGCCCGGCGGTGAGGTGCTCCTCAGCGCCCAGGCGAAGGGCGCCGGCATGATGTCACCGAAGTTCGCGACATTGCTGTGCTTCGTGCAGACCGATGCCGCCCTGTCCCCTGAAACATGCGACCTGCTGCTGGGGGTGACTGCGATGCGCTCGTTCGAGCGGATCACCGTCGACGGCCAGCTCTCACCCAGCGACACCGTGATTCTCCAGGCAAGCGGTGAGTCGGGCGTGGCGGTGGCGCCCGAGACCGAGGACGAGCTGCGCTTCGGGGAGGCGCTCGACGCGCTGATGCGCCAGCTCGCGCTGCTGGTGGTGGGCGACGGTGAGGGCGCGCGGAGGGTCGGCCGGGTGCTCGTAAGCGGGGGCGACTCCGGCGCGGTCGACGGCGTGGCGCGCGCGGTGGCGAATTCCCCCTTGGTCAAGACGGCCCTCTACGGGGGAGATCCGAACTGGGGTCGCATCTCCCAGGCGGTTGGCATGGCGATGCCCGGCGCCGCGCCAATGGAGCTCGGGATCGCGATCGAAGGCGTCCAGGTGTGCGAGCGCGGCGCCTACGTCCCGCACGACGCAGACTCCCTCGTGCAAGCGGTCCAGCGCGCCGAGGTGGAGTACGAGATCACGGTCCCCGGTGAGGGTGCGAACGCCGAGGTGTTCTTCTCGGACCTCGGGCACGAGTACGTGACCGTCAACGCCGACTACACGACCTGAGGTGGGCGGGCATGCGTGACGTCGGGACCCTGCTGGAAGCGCTGCCCTACATCCGCGAGTTCTACGGCAAGACCGTGGTCATCAAGTACGGCGGCGCGGCGATGACCGAGCCCGCGCTCAAGGAGGAGTTCGCCCGCGACGTGGTGCTGCTCAAGTACGTGGGCATGCGCCCGGTGATCGTCCACGGCGGCGGACCGGAGATCACCGCCTACATGGAGCGTCTGCAGCTCCCGGTGGAGTTCGTCGAGGGGCTGCGCGTCTCCGACGAGGCGACCGTCGAGGTCGCGAAAATGGTGCTCGTGGGCAAGGTCAACAAGGACATCGTGCTGCTGCTGGGGCGCCACGGACAGCCGGCGGTCGGGCTCTGCGGAGACGACGGCATGCTCTTCCGCGCAGCCCGCCAGGTTTCCCCGAGCGGGCGTGACATCGGGCTGGTAGGGCGGATCGAGCACGTCGACGCCGGTGTCCTGAACCACGTCGCGCGGGACTACATCCCGGTCGTGGCCAGCGTCGGCGCCGATCGCGACGGGCGTTCCTACAACATCAACGCCGACGCCGCGGCGGGTGCTCTGGGCCGCGCGCTGGGGGCCTACAAGATCATGTTCCTGACCGATGTCGCGGGTTGGCTGCGCGACCCGTGCGACCCCGCGAGCCTCGTCTCGGAGGCCAGCGCTGAGCAGGTGGCCGCGTCGCTTCCGAGCGTTGGCGGCGGTATGCGCCCCAAGCTCGAGGCGTGCCTGGAAGCAATTGGAGGTGGCGTCCCGCACGCGCACATCGTCGACGGCCGAGTGCCCCACTCGCTGCTGCTCGAGCTATTCACCGACAGCGGACAGGGGACCCGGATCGGACCGGCACGATGAGCAAAGCGGACGACATGGGCACGGCGGACGACGCGGGCGCCCTGAGGGAGGTGGGCCCCGCGAGGACGCCGCCCGGGCCGCCCGCGCCACCGCCCGCGCCCGCGCCCGCCAGCCTGGCCGAGCTCCAGGCGCTCGAGCGCGCCCACGCGATCCCCACCTACGCTCGCAATCCGGTGCACTTCGTGCGCGGCTCGGGCTGCCGCCTGTGGGACTCCGAGGGCAACGAGTACCTCGATTTCCTGGCGGGGATCTCGGTCCTGAACGCCGGGCACTGCCACCCGCGCATCGTCGAGGCCGTGGGCGAGCAGGCTGGGCGCCTGATGCACGCCACCAACCTCTACTACACCGAGCCGGGCCTGAGGCTGTGCGCCGCCCTGGCGCAGAGCTCGCTGGGCGGCAAGGTCTTCCTCACCAACTCCGGCGCCGAGGCCAGCGAGGCGGCGATCAAGCTCGTACGCCGGGCGCGGCCGGGGGGGGAGATCATCGTCGTCCAGGAGGCATTTCACGGGCGCACCTACGGCGCGCTATCGGCTACCCCGCAGGAATCCAAGCAGGCGCCGTTCGCGCCGCTGGTGCCGGGGTTCGTGGTGGTGCCCAAGGACCCCGAGGCGCTGGCACGGGCAGTCGATTCGCAGACAGCGGCGGTGATGCTCGAGCCGATCCAGGGGGAGACCGGGATCAACATCCTTTCAAACGAGCTGCTCCACGCCGCCCGGCAGGCGTGCGACCGCACCGGCGCAGCGCTGGTATTCGATGAGATCCAGACCGGGATGGGTCGCACCGGAACGCTGTGGGCCTACGAGCAGACCGGCGTCGTGCCCGACGCGCTGACCAGTGCCAAGGCGCTCGGCGGCGGGATGCCGATCGGCGCGCTCGTCACCGGCGAGCGGCTCGCGGACGTGCTGGAGCCCGGTGACCACGGTTCGACCTTCGGCGGCGGCCCTGTGGTGGCCGCCGCCGCGCTGATCGCGCTCGAGATCTGCTCCGATCCCGACCTGCTGGCGCGCGTGCGGGAGCTGGGCGAGCGCCTCGCGGCGGGGCTGGCTTGCATTCCGTATGTCTCAGCGGCTCGCGGGCGGGGACTGATGCGTGCAATCGACCTGCGCGACGGTCACTCTGCGCCAGAGCTCGCCCGCCGGGCTTTGCTCGAGCAGCGGCTCGTGGTCAACGCGACGGGCCCCGGGACGATCCGCCTGGAGCCACCGCTGATCGTGAGCGAGCAGGAGATCGACGCGGCGATCGCGCGGCTGGGAGCGCTCGCGCGGCCTGGAGAGCCCGCCGGCGCCGGAGCGCTCGCGCCGTGAGCGATTACTTGATCCCCCGCGCAGATGACGGTGCAGGCTGCCGCCGCCGCGCTGCGGGCGCGGCTAGAGCTTCGCGAGGGCCCGTCTGTTGAGATCAAGCGCACCTTCTATGACACCTTCGACGGCCTCCTGCGGGAGGCCGGCGTGTCGGTCCGCTTCCAGGACGGTCGTCTGGCGCTCCTGGAACGGGACTCCGGTGCCGAGCGCGCCTGGACCGCGAGCGCGGAGCCGGCGCGGCCGCTGCTGGCGATCGAGCTCCGCGACGGGCCGTGGCGCAGGGCCCTGACCGCCATCGTGGGGGTGCGCGCGCTGCTGGCGCAGGTCGAGATCCACAGCCGCGTAGACGGGTTCGACGTGCTGGACGCCGAGTGCAAGACGGTGGTGCGGATGACGCTCGAGCAGCACACCGTCCGCGCCTGCACCGGGCGCAGCGCTGAGCTGGGGCCCCGCCTGACGCTCGCGGGGGTCCGCGGCTATGACAAGGCGATGCGCCGCGTACGAGACACGGTCGCGCACGAGCTTCGTTTTCAACCCGCCAGCCGTCCGCTCGTCGACCAGGCACTGGGGGCGGTCGGCGAGGCGGTCGGGGGAACGTCGTCGAAGGTACGGGTTTCGCTGCGCTCCCAGCAGCGCGCCGGCGAGGCGGTAGCCACGGTCCTGACGGCGCTGCGGGAGGTGATCGAGGCCAACCTGGAAGGCGCGATCGCCGACATCGACAGCGAGTTCCTGCACGACCTCCGCGTCTCGGTCCGCCGCTCGCGCGCGGTCCTGCGCCAGTGCAGGGTCGTCTTTGCGCCCGCGGAGCATGGAGGGGCAGCGCACTTCCGCAGCGAGCTTCGCTGGTGCCAGCAGGTCACCGGAGACGCCCGCGATCTCGACGTGTACGTGCTCGAGTGTGGCGAGTACCGGGCGATGCTCCCCGCGCCGATGCGCCGGGACCTCGATCCGGCGCTCAAGGTACTGCGCCGCCGCCGGCTCGTGGCGCACGGCGAGATGGTCCGAGCGCTTCGCTCGCAGCGCGCACTCGCGCTGCGAGCCGATTGGGCGTCGTTCCTGGAAAGGCTTGCCGGAGCTCCGCTAAAGGATCGGCCCGCCGCGGTGATGCCGATCGGAGAGCTGGCCGGCGAGCGGATCGAGACGATGTACAAGCGGATGGTGAAGATGGGCAAGGCGATCGACTCCTCCAGCCCGCCGCAGGACTACCACGAGCTGCGAAAGAAGGGCAAGGAGCTGCGCTACCTGCTCGAGCTGTTCGCCATCCCCCTGTACTCCAGCTCTGATGAGGTGGAGATCGTGAAGGCGATGATCAAGTCCCTGAAGGCGCTGCAGGACGTGCTGGGGCGCCACCAGGACCGCGTGGTCCAGGTCGCGGCTCTGCGCTCGCTGCGCGACGAGGTCTCGGCGCTCCCGGGCGGCCCCGGCGCGCTGATGGCGATGGGGGCGCTGGTGGTGGCGCTGCGCTCCGACGAGCAGGCCGCCCGCGACGAGTTCGCCCAGCGCTTCGCCGCCTTCGCGTCGCGCTCGCAACGCAAGCTGGTCAAGGAGATGTTCGGGTGAGCCGGGTGCTGGCCAAGCGGGTGAGGGTGACAGTCCGGAGAGCCGGCAAGCGGGTAAGGGTGACGGTCCGGTGAGCCGGGTGCTGGTCAAGCGGGTAAGGGTGACGGTCCGGTGAGCCGGGTGCTGGCCACCTACAACATCAAGGGCGGCGTGGGGAAGACCTCCGCTGCCGTCAATTTGTCTCACCTGGCGGCGCGCGGCGGCTCTCGCACCCTGTTGTGGGACCTCGACCCGCAGGGGGCCTCCACGTACCTGCTGCGTGTCCAGCCTAAGGTCCGGGGTGGGGCGCGCAAGCTCCTGCGCCGGCGAAGCGAAGCCGCCGCGCTGGTCAAGGGCAGCGATTACCCGGGCCTTGACCTGCTGCCGGCGGATTTCTCCTACCGGCACATGGACCTGGAGCTGGAGGACTTCAAGCGCCCCACGCGGCGGCTGGCGCGGGTGCTGGAGCCCCTGCGCGACCAGTACGACTACATCTTCCTGGACTGCCCGCCCAGCATCTCGCTGGTCTCAGAGAGCGTGTTCGAGGCGGCCGACGCGCTCCTGGTGCCGATCATCCCCGCCACGCTCTCCTCGCGCACCTTCGAGATGCTCGTAGGGGTCGTACAAGACGGACCGCAGGTACTCGGCTTCTTCTCGATGGTCGACACCGGAAAGCCGCTTCACCGCGAGGTGATGGCGACGCTGCGGCGCTCGCATGCGGCTTCGATGCTCGGGGCGGCGATCCCATCGTCCGACGAAGTCGAGCTGATGGGGGTCCAGCGCGACGTGGTGGCGTCGTTCGCTCCGAGCTCGCGCGCGGCGGTCGCGTACGAGGCGCTGTGGTGGGACGTGCGGCGGAGGCTCCGACAGCCCTGACCCCGACCTCGCCGAGCCAGGTGGTAGAGTCATGCCATGCGAACCACCATCGATTCCGCTGGACGAGTGGTGATACCGAAGGCGTTGCGCGATGAGCTTGGGCTCGACGGGGGTGCAAGCGTGGAAGTGGAGCTGCGCGACGGGCACATCGAGCTCAGCGTCCCGGTCACGGCGATGCGCCTCGAGGATCGCGGCGGTGTCCTGGTGGCTGTGACCGACGGTCCCGTGGGAGTCCTTACCCAGGAGGTCGTGCGCGCCACGCTCGAGCGAACCCGGCGTTGATAGCCGTCGACTCGAGCGTGCTCGTCGCGGCTTACGCGACGTGGCACGAGTCGCACTCGCAAGCGGCCGACGCCGTCCGGCGCGGTCCCGCGCTGATTGCCCACGCGGCGCTCGAGGCATATTCGGTCCTGACGCGGCTTCCCGAGCGCGTGCGTGCGCCGGCCGAGCTTGTCAGACAGTATCTAGAGGCGAACTTCGGCGCCGTTTGGGTTGGGCTATCGGGCGAGCAGCAGCGGACGCTTCTGCTGAGGCTGCCTGCGCTCGGCATCGCGGGTGGCTCCGTGTACGACGCGCTGATCGCCGCCACGGCTGCGGTACACGAAGCCAAGCTCCTGAGCCTCGACGCCCGCGCTGCGGTCGTGTACGAACGACTCGGTACTGCCTACGAGCTGCTCGTCTGACTCTCGCGCCGATGAGATCTTTGTGGAGCGTGGTGCCGCCTGCGCTTCGAGGGCCGCGCCAATACTCTCTTGGAGACGATGACCGATCCAATCCCCCAACAGACCGCGACCTACCTCGCCGACCCCGCCGATGTGCACCGCGTACTGCTGCTCTACAGCGGCGGCCTGGACACGAGCGTGATGCTGAAGTGGATCCAGGACCAGTACGAGGCGGAGGTGGTTGCGCTGACAGTCAATCTCGGCCAGCCGGGCGAGAACTACGAGGCGATCCGCGGCAAGGCGATCGCGCTCGGCGCGATCGACTGCGAGGTCGTCGACGCCCGCGAGGAGTTCGCCCGCGAGTACGTCCTGCCCGCGATCAAGGCCAATGCCACCTACGGCCTCGGCTACCCACTTTTCACGGCGCTCGGCCGGCCGCTGATCGCGAAGCTCGCCGTCCAGTATGCACGGGGGTACGGGTGCGATACGATCGCCCACGGTTGCACGGGCAAGGGCAACGACCAAGTTCGGATCGAGGCGACTGTCGCGACGCTCGCGCCCGAGCTCAGGGTGATCGCCCCGGTGCGCTCCTGGCGGATGGGTCGCGAGGAGGAGATCGCCTATGCCCGCGAGCACGGCATCCCGGTCAAAGGTGGCACCGAAACTGTCCCCTACTCGATCGACGACAACCTCTGGGGCCGCTCGAGCGAGGGCCGCTGGATCGAAGAGCTCGACCACGCACCCGAACCCGACGTCTTTCAGCTCGTTACGAGGCCCGAGGAGGCGCCTGACGAGCCCGAAGTAATCGAGGTGGAGTTCGAGCACGGCGTCCCCGTCGCCCTAGACGGCGAGCGCCTGGACCTCGTCGAGCTGCTCGAGCGCGCCGGCGCGATCGGTGCCCGTCACGGCGTGGGAATCATCGACCACGTCGAGGACCGCATCGTGGGCCTCAAGGTCCGCGATATCTATGAGGTCCCCGCCGCCACCATCCTACTGCTCGCCCACCAAGAGATCGAGCAGCTCGTCGGCACGATCCACCAGAACCAGCTCAAGCCCGAGCTCGACCGCAAGTGGGGCTACCTGGTCTACGCGGGACTCTGGTGGGAGCCGCTGCGGACCGACCTCGACGCCTACATGGATGCTGTCAACGCCCAGGTCAGCGGGTCGATCGGCGTCAAGCTCTACAAGGGCTCGGCGCGGGTAGTGACACGCTCCTCGCCCAACGCCGTCTACGACGGCCAGCTCGCGAGCTTCTCGCAGTCAGGGGGCCTCTTCTCCCAGGGCGCTTCGCCGGGCTTCATCGAGCTATGGTCGCTGCAATCGCGGATGGCGTGGCGGCTGAGGCATCGCGCGGCAGCTGATTGAAAATCGGCTGGCGAGAGGGATGCAAGCGCCGCGGTGAGGATTGGCGTTCGCAGGGGACGCGAAGGTCCCCGTTTTGGGAAAGCTTCTCGCGGGTACGGTTCCTGCCATGGGTTACAAGATTCTCGGTTTCACGGTCTGGAAGGGCGGTAGGCGGTACGTGGCTAGACGGCTACGTGCAGCGAGGGGCAACCTCGCGCTCGCGGGAGCGTCGGCGGCGGTAGTGACCGGTCTGCTGGCCGCCCAGCGCCAGCGCGCGAGCCGCTAGCCACGCGATCACGCCCGATCACGCGCGATCACACTGGTCAGCGGGCAAACGGTGATCGAGTCGGTGGCATCGAAATGATCGTCTTGCACCACCCTTGGCGGTGCTCGCCGGCTTGAACGTCGTCCACCAAGTGGTGCGCGCAGGCGCGATGTGGGTCCTGGAGAAATGGGCTCGCTGATCGCAGGACACCTTGGGCGAGCTCATGCTCGCGCGATGGGTCACATGGCGCTTGTGTTGAAGGCGATTCGTTGCGGCGCGTACCAGCCAGAACCCAGACATCCAGACCCCGCACAGAGCGGCTGAATCGACGTCGAGCGTTTCCGCTGGTCCCATTGCGTCCGCACCGCCACCTATTCTCCGGAGCTGCGGATGAGCCCTGACTGCGCCCACCTCCACGTCCACTCCGAGTACTCGCTGCTCGACGGGGCGTGCAAGATAGAGCAGCTCGCGGCGCGGGCGGCCGCGTTCGGCCAGCCCGCGCTCGGCCTCACCGACCACGGTGTGATGAACGGGTCAGTCGAGCTGTTCAAAGCCTGCCGCCAGCACGGGATCAAGCCGATCCTGGGCTGCGAGATCTATGTCGTCGACGATCACGCACGCCGGGGCCCGGGCCGGCTTGAGCGCTACCACATGACGCTTCTCGCCGCCACCCCTGCCGGCTACCGTAACCTCGTCAAGCTCTCCTCGGCGGGCTTCCTGGATGGCTACCAGCGTGGCAAGCCGGCGGTCGACTTCTCGCAGATAGCGGCGCACGCCGGCGGTGTGATCGCGCTCACGGGCTGCTTGCAGTCACGCTTGTGCCAGCGGCTCTTGGAAGATCGCACCGGGGAGGCCCGCCAGCACGCCGGCGATCTGATCGAAGCGTTCGGGGCCGAGAATGTCTACTTCGAGGTGCAGAAGAACGGTCTCACAGCGCAGGACAAGTGCAACGAGGGGATCGTGCGGATCGCGCAGGAGCTTGGCCGGCCGCTCGTCGGCACCACAGATGTCCACTATCTGCGCCGCGAGGATTACCGCCACCACGCCGCGCTGCTGTGCGTGCAGACGAAGTCGACGCTCAGCGAGCCGAAGATCAGCTTCGACAGCAACGAATTCTACTTGCGCTCGAACGAGGAGATGGCGAGCTCCTTCGCCCAGTGGCCCGAGTCGCTTGCCTCGACGCTGGAGATCGCCGAGCGCTGCGACGCCGAGCTAGAGCTCGGCCGCGAGTTGATCCCGCGGTATCCAACCCCCGAGGGGGTGAGCGAGTCCGAGCACCTGCGCTCACTCGTGGAGGATGGCCTACGCCTGCGCTACGGCGATCCCCCACCCGCGCAGGCCCTGGAGCGGGCCGAGTACGAGCTCGGCGTGATCGAGCGGATGGGATTCAATGCCTACTTCCTGATCGTTTGGGACTTCGTCAAGTACGCGAAGGACTCGGGCGTCGCGGTCGGACCGGGGCGTGGCTCGGCCGCCGGATCGATCGTCGCCTACTGCCTGCAGATCACCGATGTGGACCCGCTGCGCTACGGCCTCCTGTTCGAGCGCTTCCTGAACCCCGAGCGCGTCTCGATGCCTGATATCGATATCGACTTCTCGGTCCGCGGGCGCGAGCGCGTGATCCGCTACGTAACCGAGAAGTACGGCAAGGAATCGGTCGCGCAGATCGTTACCTTCGGCAAGATGTTTCCGCGCGCCGCGACGCGCGACGCCGCTCGCGTTCTGGGGCACGAGTACGGGATCGGCGACCGGCTCGCGAAGCTGATCCCGGACCCGGTGATGGGACGCCCGCCCAGCTTCGAGGAGTGCTTGAAGCCCGGCCAGCCGTTGCGCGCGGAGGTCGATCGCGACGGCACCGCTAAGCAGATCGTCGATGTCGCAATGGGACTCGAGGGGATCGTGCGCAACTCCTCCATCCACGCCGCGGCGGTGGTGATCGCCGACCGCCCGCTGACCGACATCGTCCCGCTACAGATCGCCGAGGCCGGGATCGGCGAGGACGGTGAGCGCGCGTTCCGGGTGGTGACTCAGTTCACGATGAAGCCGATCGAAGAGATCGGCCTGCTGAAGATGGACTTCCTCGGCCTGCGCAACCTCGACGTGATCGAGGACGCACTCGACATCATCGAGCGCTCGAGCAGGAGCGCCGACGGCGAGGCCGTTGGTCGGCCGGACATGGCGACTTTGCCGCTCGATCACGCCCCGACCTACGAGATGCTCGCCCGCGGCGATTCGATCGGGGTCTTCCAGTTCGAGTCCGAGGGGATGCGCGAGGCGCTGAAGAAGGTCCGTCCGACCGAGTTCGACGACGTCGTCGCGCTGGTGGCGCTCTACAGACCCGGCGCGATGGACCAGATTCCCGCTTACGCGCGTGGCAAGCGCGACCCTGGGTCGATCTCCTATCCGGACGAGCGCCTGCGGCCGATCCTCGAGACGACCAAGGGCGTGATCCTCTACCAGGAGCAGGCGATGCAGGTCGCCACCGAGCTCGCCGGCTTCAGCGGCGCCAAGGCCGATGATCTGCGCAAGGCGATCGGGAAGAAGAACCGCGAGGCGATGGCGAGGCTCAAGCCCGAGTTCGTCGCCGGCTGCCGCGCGTCGGGCACGAGCGAGCAGGTGATCGAGCTGCTGTGGGCCACCAACGAGCGCTCGGCCGACTACTCCTACAACCGCAGTCACGCCGCCTGCTACGCCCTGATCTCCTATCGCACCGCGTGGTTGAAGTCCAACTACCCGGCCGAGTACATGGCCGCGTTGATCTCCTCGGTGATGGACACCAAGGACAAGGTGCCGTTCTTCGTGGCGCAGGCCGAACAGATGGGGATCGCGATCCTGCCCCCTGACGTCAACCTCTCAGATCATGAGTTCGTCGTCGTCGACGCCGACATCCGCTTCGGGCTCGACGCGGTAAAGGGCGTTGGCTATCAAGCTGTCGAGGCGATCAAGCGCGCTCGCGAGGTGAAGGCCCCGTTCCTGAGCCTGTTCGACTTCTGCGCGCGGGTCGACAACCGTACGGTCAACAAGAAGTCGATCGAGGCGCTGATCAAGTGTGGAGCGTTCGGATCGACCGGCGCCTCGCGCAAGGGAATGCTGACCGTCCTCGAGCAGGCGCAGGGAGTGGGACAGAAGGCCCAGCAAGACGCGCTGATCGGTCAGGGCTCTATCTTCGATCTGGGCCCCGACGAGGGCGGCGCGGCGGACGCGGCGGGGGGCGATGCCGACCCGGGAGCGCTGGCGTTCGCCGCACCGAGCCACGCCCCGATCCCCGCTGGGGAGTTCGAGCGCCCCGAGCTGCTGGCGGCGGAGAAGGAGTCGATCGGCCTCTTCATCTCCGCCCATCCGTTGAAGGACGTCGGCGCCGCGTTGCGCGCCCGCGCCGACTGCTCGCTCGCGGAGCTCGCCAATCGCCGCGACGGAGACTGGGTGACGGTGGGGGGGATGATCACCCAGGCAAAGCGGATCCGGACCAAGAAGGGCGACCCGATGATGTTCGCGACGCTCGATGACCTGGAGGCGTCGGTCGAGATCGTCGTCTTCGGCAAGGCGCTCGCAGCGTCAGGCGACGCAGCGCTCGCCACGGACTCGATCGTGCTGGTTCGCGGACGCGTCGATCACAAGGACGGGGAGAAGACGAGCATCGTCGCCCAGCAGGTCGATCCCTTTAGCCCCAGTCCCGACGAGGTTCGCGACGCTGTAGCGCGCGCTGCAAAGACGATCCACTCGGCGAGTCCACTCCGCCTTTCACTCGACGGGACCGCGGTCCCCGCGACGGTGCTCGGAGAGCTCAAGGAGCTGCTGGCGGGGTTCCCGGGCGAGTCCGACGTGGTGATCGAGCTGCGCAGCGCCGCCGGGCATCGGCGCATGCGGTTCGGGCCGGGATTTCGTATCGCGCGGTGCGCAGCCCTGCACGCCGAGCTCGAGGCGCTGCTCGGAGCAGCGCTCCTGGGAGCGGACTGCCCGATGCCGGACGCGCTCGCGCGGGACGTGGACGGGGACGCGTTCGGGCAGGATGCGGGTGCGGACGAGCCGGCGAGCGCCCTCAGCGCGTGAGGCGCGCGCACGCTCGAGCGGCGCGACGCGGGCGAGGCGACAAGTTAGGGCAATCAAGCATGGCCCTGGGTGCCACGCAAGACGATCACATCGGTGTCCTTGTCACGGCAGATGGCGAGCAAGTGCGGATCGGAGGTTGCGGCCGCGCGCGCCGATCTCACGAGCGGTCTCGGCGACGACGCAATGGCGACAATGACGTCGGGCACTTCCTAGCCTCGCTCAACGCTTCGACTGACGTGATCCCTTGCTCCGCACTGGTCCCTGACTCCGCAGGCCCCTACGTCTGCGCCGGAGTGGTGCTGTGCCTGGCCGGTCTATTCGCGGTCACAGGTCCGCGCTACTGGCACGGGGATCCCGGGCCGAGCAGCCGGGCGTCGGACCGATGGCCACGCTGCTCGGCGATCGCGCGTGGTGGGCGTGCCAGCGTGGATCGGTGGCGTGGGTGCCCTGCGTGATCGTCTGCCTTGGCGCCGCAACACTCGCCTTCTTCTTACCCAACCAGTCCGGGACCCATACGGCGCTGCTCCTGTTCAGCGCAGCGGCGCTGCTGGTCGCATACCTGCTCGCAACGTCGATCGCCCTCGTCAACCGCCCCAAGCTCCTCGTGCCCCCGCCGTACCGCGGCGAACTCGGCCTGCTCGCGCAGAGACGAGAGGAACGCGAGCGTCCAGAGCGGATCAAGGCGCGAGCCCACGAGCGACACCAGCGCCGACACGGCTGAAGCGCGAGGGGCGACGATCAGCGGTTGACGCTCCAGTGTGTCCATAGGCTTGTACGATGAGCCTTATTAGGCTAGCCTTATAAGAGATGACCCAGGATCCAGATGTCGACCAGATCGCCGGAGCGCTCCGGCTGAGCATCGGCCTGCTCCTGCGGCGGCTGCGTCAGGTGCATGTCGAGGGCGAGCTGAGGTTGCCGGAGAGCTCGGCCCTCGCGCGCCTTGACCGTGATGGCCCGATCACGGCGAGCGGGCTGGCCAGACTCGAGCAGATCAGCCCGCAGTCGATGGGGGCGACGCTCGGCGCTCTGGAGGCACGGGGTCTGGTAAAGCGAGCTCCCGACCCGCAGGACGGCAGGCGGGTGATCCTGTCGCTAACCGAAGCTGGCACCACGGTGCTGCGCAGCCGCCGCAACGAGCGGGCCGAGCGCCTCGCGCAGGCCTTGACGGAGCGCTTCACGCGCTCGGAGCTCGAGCAACTGATGGCGGCCGCTCCGCTGCTCGAGCGGCTGGCCCAGAGCATCTGATGCCGGCGGGCGGGCAAGACGGGAGGACCAACAGCTGACGAAGGGGCAACAGCACGGACCGAGGACCGCTACAAGTGGGTGGCCCTGGCAAACACGACCGCTGCCGTGTTCATGTCGCAACTCGACGGGTCGATCGTCATCATCGCACTGCCGGCGATCTTTCGGGGCATCCACCTCGATCCGCTGGCGCCGGGCAACATCGGCTACCTGCTGTGGATGATCATGGGCTACCGGCTCGTACAGGCCGTGCTCGTGGTCACCGTGGGCCGCCTCGGCGACATGTTCGGTCGTGTCAGGAGCAACCGGTACTTCCTCAGCCGGGCCGAGCTCGCCATGCCGCATCACTTCACGTGCAGGTTGATCCCCAGCAGCAGCAACGGCCAGAGACCGATCGCCAGCAGCGCGGAGACGACCAGCTTCAACGTAGCGACGTGCATGAGTTAGTGGTGGGCCGAGGCCACGAGCAACCCCACGATCAAGTACACGATGCGGCGGATTCCAGATCTCATCAGGTCTCTCCTCGCGGCTCGTCGCCCGGCCGGCGTGACGTCACGCTGTCAAGCCGCGCCGTCATTCCGCAATCCACGGCGCGCGCCAGCCGCCGAACCGAGCGGCCAGATGGTCAGCTTGGTCAGGTCCCCACGAGCCCTTGGCGTACGGATGTGCCTCGCCGGGCGTGTCGAGCAACGGCTGCACGATGCGCCAGGTGGCCTCGACGCTGTCCTGGCGCGTGAAGTGGGTGCTGTCGCCAACCAGCGCGGCGTGGAGCAGGACCTCGTACGGGGTGGCGCCCTCGCCACCCTCCTTGGCGAACTCCATGTCGAGCTCGATCTCACGCGGCCCGGGCTTATCGGCGCGTTGGGCGTCGAGGACCATCCTGATACCGGTTCCCGGGTCGATCCTGAAAACGATCTGGTTCGGCTGGGGGGCCCGGTGCCCGCTCGAGATGAAGTGCAGCCGCGGCGGGTGCTTGAAGATCAGGCGCAGCTCGGTCTGGGTGACCGCCAGCTGCTTGCCCGTGCGAATCAAGAATGGCACGCCGGCCCAGCGCCAGTTCTCGACCTCGAGCGCCAGGGCCGTGTAGGTCTCGGTGCTCGACCCCGGCGCGACACCGTCGATCTCGCGGTAGCCCTCGTACTGTCCGCGGATGTAGCGCGCGGGATCGGCGGCGGGCATCGCCTGAAAGACCGCGAACTTCGCGTCCTTGATCGTGCTGGGGTCCTCACCCGCCGGTGGCTCCATCGCGGCGGCCGCTAGAAGCTGCATGAGATGGTTCACGACCACGTCGCGCAACGCTCCAACAGGGTCGTAGAAGTGGCCACGGTCCTCGACTCCGAAGCGCTCGGACATCGTGATCTGGACGCATGCGAGGTAGTTGCGGTTCCAGACCGGCTCGAGCATCGTGTTGGCGAACCGTAGGTAGAGGATCTCCTCGAGTCCCATCTTGCCGAGGAAGTGGTCGATCCGGTAGAGCTGTGACTCCTGGAGGTAGCGGTGCAGATCGGCGGCAAGCGCCCGGGCGGACTCGAGGTCATGGCCGAACGGCTTCTCGGCCACCACGCGCTGGCCGTGCGAAACCAAGCCCGCCTTCGCCAGCCCTTCGACCACGATCGAGAAGAGCGATGGCGGGATCTCGAGGTAGTAGACAGCGTCGTGGGCGTCGCCGAGCGCCGCCGCGACCCTTGAATAGGTCTGCTCGTCGCTGAAATCGCCGCTCACGTAGGAGAGCCGGGCGGCGAAGCGCTTCAAGACCCCCTCGTCTAGCTGCTCGCCGGCTGCCTTGATGCACTCTCTCGCGTGTTCATACAGGCGATCGGCGCTCCAGTCCTCGACCGCAACGCCGATGATCGGGCAGCGCAGCAGCCCGCGGCGCTCCAGTCGGTAGAGCGAGCGCAACGTCATCTTCCTGGCCAGGTCGCCGGTGATCCCGAACACGACCAAGGCATCCGCGTCTACCGGCTTGGCGGCGGTGCTCATGGTCCATCAAGCTACAGGTCCCGGCGGCGTGAAACCAAGCATCCCAGAGCAGCGACAACGAGCAGGTAGACGAGCGCCCACAGGCGAGGCCAGCCCGCCGGCCTGCGAGAACCGTTCATTGTCGCTGGCGGCCGGGCGCAGGTTCCACGGCGCGCTCAGGCGCCCCCAGCCCTACGCGACCCCCCAGCGCCCCCAGACCCCCGGGCTTGCCAGTGCCGGCCCGTGGGGAACAATGAAACGAAAAGTGCCGCTAAGGATTCCACGCCGTTGAGCTGATCGTGGTTACTCCAAGCACATCGGCGCCCTCGATCAGACCTCCTCAGCGAATGACACGCTCGCTACCGCAAGCCCGGCGTCCTGATCTACTGGCACGTCGAGACCAAGGCGATGGCGATCCACTCCCAGCTGATCAGCTGCTCCGCCTCCGAGGTCGCGGCAATGATCGAAGGCGCGATGCGCCACGGTACCACCTTCGACGTCGAAGGCGACTACACCGACAGCCACGGCCAATCGCAGATCGGCTTCGGGATCACCCGGCTGCTCGACTTCGAGCAGCGACCACGCATCAAGCAGATCATCAAAGACCAAGCTCTACCAGGACCAGCGCGGCTACCGCGCCCGCTACCCAGGCCTGATCCCTGCTCTCACCCGCCCGATCCGCTGGCCACATATCTCCGCGCAATACGACCAGATGGTCGACGAACAAGAGCTGACCATCCTCTGCCTGCGGCTCCTACAAGCCGCGATGGTGTACGTCAACACGCTCATGATCCAAAGCCTCCTCGCCCAGCCCGGCCGCGCCGACCTGCTCACCACCAAACGGCGCGCGCTCACACCTCTGATCTGGGCGCACATGACCCCCTACGGCGAGGTCCGCCTCGACATGAGCAACCGGCTCCCGCTCGCCACATGACCGACGGCGCAACAGCCGCCATATCCGATCCCGTCGCTCGATTGCGGCTGGTGACACGCTTCTTACCAACACCCCGTGATCCGCGACGCACTCGGCTATACGTCGCTGGCGGTCACTGATCGCTATCTGCGCGACGTCGCTCCCACCCACGTGATCGACACGATGCGCGCGCGGCGCTGGGAGAGCTGAAACGGGCGCCGCGCTGATCTCCCACGAGGAGATCAAGCGCGAGTTCGGTCTTTAGTTGAACGACCCGGCCTGGCGGATTGACTACGCGCCACCCGCTCAACGCGACATTCGACGGTTTGATCCGCCGATTCGCGCACGAGTGATCCTGGCCATCGAGCGCACCGCAGACAACGACCCCCGCGCCGACATTTGCAAGCTCGCCGGCAGCGATGAGTACCGCCTCCGAGTTGGCGCGTGGCGGGTGCGCTTCCGACGCGACCCGCGAGTTCGACGTCCTGCGCGTGCTGCCGCGCGGACGCGCCTGCGATCGCTGAAAGACGGCGCGGTTGGGACCCGCGCCCTCACATTCGTCGCGCGCGTGCTGCCCCGCGGCCGGGCCTACCGCGACTGACAGCCCCTCGCTCACCCCAGGCCATGAACCCTAACTTGTGCCGGTCATTGGTAGCTGACGTACGCGGGCCGGGGGCGTATCTTCATGACTCGGTTGGGTGAGAGCAGCACCGGGTCAGCTGAGCGTTTCAGGAAAACCTTGAAGCCGGGGAAGAATCTCTTGGCGCCCTGCATGACCTGGTGATAGGCCGCCAGCTTGACTGCGACC
>JAABUX010001304.1_pt1 | contig 38052 bp, 38 predicted proteins | sample 5561851 | NCBI WGS metagenome assembly JAABUX01 (sample SAMN10711883, study PRJNA513361) | rock metagenome | isolation source: Antarctica rocks | place: Antarctica: Victoria Land, Richard Nunatak red sandstone | collected 2016-01-03 | reverse complement strand
CTCGTTACAAACGCCATACGTCCGTTTTTTTGAAACCGCAACGCGCCATCGGCGCTTTTAGAGATGTTCTTTTCGGGCGTTGCCGCAGGCACACAGATGTTCGGATATGCGGATGGTTCCAAAACGAACACGTGTTCCCAGCCACCCGCCAAAACGCTCCGCCTGAAGCAAATGATGCTGCGCTGCAAAACCGCGTGGGGCATCTCCACCCAGCGGTCGGCATATCGATCCCGCAACGATGAAAGGAGCGAAGAAATGGACGCAGCCAGCAGTTCTGCACGTCTCCTTCGAAGCACTTTAGGCAACAACAGGTCAGAGAAGTCTGCGTCAACCGCTCGGCAGTCGTTTCCACTCGCCTGGCTCGCGGCATGCGTCCAACTCGCGGACATGTCTCTGCTGTTGCTGAGTGGGTGGTTCGCAAGCCAAGTGTGCGACGTGATCGGCTTCGCTGGCGATACTGGCGAACGCATCCTCGCGACGGCGCTTGCCGCGATCGCGGCAATTTTTGTCATGCGTCAACTTGGTGCATACCGCCAGGCGCGCCTTCTGCACTTTCAAACCCGGTCGGTCCTGATTGGCGGCGGCATCCTGGCCGGGGCAGTCGCGGCGGCGCTGTGCTTGGGATTGCTGCCCGACACCGGTCGCGCGGCGCTGGCGTGGCCGGCGGCCTGGGCCCTGTTCGGATTCGGCCAATGTGCGACGGCTGCGGCCGCCTTCACGATCGCCTGCCGGTCCTGGCACGAAGCCGGGTCGCTGAATCGGCGCGTGGCTGTCGTGGGTGTCACGCCGCTCGCGCAGGCGTTCATCGATCGTGCCCGCAACCAGGCCCATGGGGTCAGCGTCGTCGGGCTGTACGAGGACGGCGATCGGAACGAGGATGGCACCTGGCTGCGCCAGATGCTGCCTGACTTGGTCCCGTTGGGGCGGTTGGGCGACCTTATCGCCCATAGCCGGCGGGAACGGGTCGATGCCATCATCCTGGCGCTCCCGCTCTCCGACGTCGAACGCATCGTTCAGGCGAGTGCCGTACTGCGCAGCGTGCCGTCGGACATCTACGTGGTGACCAGCATTGATGCGCCGGCAGCCCGGGCAGGGCGGACCGACTCCATCGGCGGCTACTCCGTGGTGCGGATCGCGACGCGCCCGCTGGACGACTGGCAGCTTCTGCAGAAGGCGGTGCTCGACCGCTGCCTCGCTACCCTGTTGCTGATCGGCACGCTGCCGCTGCTCGTCCTGGTCGGCCTCGCCATCGTCTTGGATAGCCCGGGCCCCGTGCTGTTCCGCCAGCCCCGGAATGGGTTCAACGGCGCCATGTTCGACGTCTTCAAGTTCCGCACCATGTTCCACGACATGGCCGACCTGAAAGCCGATCGGCAGACCCGGCGTGGCGACCCCCGCATTACCCGGGTCGGCCGTATCCTGCGCCGCTTCAGCCTAGACGAGGTGCCGCAGATCCTCAACGTGCTGCGCGGCGAGATGTCGCTGGTAGGGCCGCGGCCGCATGCGCCCAACACCAAGGCAGGTGACATGCTGTTCCACGAGGCGGTGGCCGACTATGCCCTGCGTCACCGCGTCAAGCCCGGCATCACCGGCTGGGCGCAGGTGAACGGTTGGCGCGGTGAGACACGTACGCAGTACCAGATCGAGCAACGTGTTGCGTATGATCTACACTACATCGATAACTGGTCGTTGCTGCTTGACTTGCGTATACTCGTGCTGACGCTTGTCCGCGAAATCAACAGCAGGATTGCATTCTGATGAATTCTGCAACCCGCAACGCATTCGAATCTACCTCGCAATTCAACGTCCTTGGGGTCAGCTTGGACGACCTGTCGGCGGACGACGTCGCCGAGCGCGTAGCCCAGGCCGTCATCGCTCGCCGTCGCGTGCTGGTGGTGAATGCGAACGCCCACATGCTGACCTTGGCCCAACGCCGGCGGTGGCTGCGGACCTTCATAACCCGCGCCGACATCGCGTTCTGCGACGGGGCCGGCGTCCAACTGGCGGCACGCCTGCTCAACGGCCGGGCGCCCCACCGGACGACGCCGCCGGAGTGGATCGAAGCCGCGGCCCGCCGCATTGGTCCTACTGGGACAGTGTTTTGGCTGGGCGGCCAGCCGGAGGTGGTCGAGCGTGCCGCGACGATGTTTGCCCAGCGCACCGGCACAAGCTGCGTGGGCTGGCATCACGGCTTCTTCGATATCAGCACCGGCTCCGCCGACAACGCGGCGGTCGTGGCCGAGATCAATCGCGCCTCCCCCGACCTGCTGATCGTCAACATGGGGATGCCGCGGCAGGAGCAGTGGCTGCGCGACCACTGGGATTTGCTGGACGCCCGCGCCGGGATTGCAGCGGGGGCGCTGGTGGACCATATCGCCGGGCGCGTCCGCCGACCGCCGCGCTGGGTAGCCAATATTGGGCTAGAGTGGGCGGTACGGCTCGTGGTCGAGCCTCGCCGACTGTGGCGGCGCTATTTGCTTGGACTTCCCGTGTTCGGCAGCTACGTGCTGCGCGAACTGTTTTTCGGGCGGCCCGCTGTCGCGAACTACGGTCCATCGGCCCGTTTGCCGAAACAGGGTGACTGAGAATATGTCGAACGCCGCACGCATGCCCGAGCTATTCATCCAGCCGCCGACTGGAGCCTCCGCCATCCGCGACGCGCTGTCGGCGCTGTGGCGGCACTGGCTGATCTTCGTCGTCGTCGCGGTTGCGGTGACCGCGATCGTGTCGGCGATCATCCTGCACCTGTCCCCCGTCTATACCTCCGTGGCCACGATCACCGTTCGGCCCGACCAGGCCGATCCGCTGGCGCCCGTCGGCAACAACGCCGCAAAGCTGGACGAGGGCGCGATCGAGACGCAGGTCGATGCGCTGAAATCGCGTGAGATCGCGCGCTCGGTGGTCGAGGCCCTGCAGCTCGGGACGGCCCGGCCTGCGCCGTCCTGGCCCGAGCAGGTCGCCTGCAACGCCATCTCGAAACTGCCGTTCTGCGTCCGTCCGACCAGCCCGCCGACGGTCGGCGAGCGCGTTGACGGTTTCCTGAAGCAGCTCACTGTCCTGTCGAACGGGCGGTCGCGGGTGATCAACGTGGGTTTCACCTCGTCCGACCCGGCGCAGGCTTCCGCAGCCGCCAACATGGTCGTGACCCTTGCCCAGCAGCAGCAGGTTGCAAGCCAGGCCGAGAACCTTCGCCGTACCACGGATTGGCTGGATAACCGCGCCCACGACCTCAATGCTCGGCTCGGGGCCGCTGAAGCCAAGGCTGGCGCCTACCGTGCGGCGAGTGGCTTGAACGAACGAACCGTCGACAACAACGTCACGCCGCTCGTTGCGAGCCAGATCGCCAGCGCTGCCGCCGACTACTCGCAGGCACAGGCCTTGCTCGCGGCAGCGGAAGCCCGGGCCGGTTCGGTCGGGAGCGTGAAGGGCGATGCCCAGCGCGCCATTCGTTTGCCCGAGGAGCCGCTGGTGGTCGCTGCCAGCACGACGCTCAACGCGCTCTACTCGCAGCGGGCGCTGCTCGCGCAGAACTACGGCGACCGCTATCCGCCCCTGGTAGCGCTGAATAGCCAGATCGCCCAGGCCGAGCACAAGTTGGCGGCGGAAACCGGCCGGGCCGTTGCCTCCATCAGCGAGGATCTTGCGGTCAAGCGTGAGCAGGTGGCGCGGTTGGGCCGCAACCTGGCGGCGCTCCGGACGCAGGGGAACGCGACCGCGGGCCCACTTGTGGAGTTGAAGGCGCTCGACCGGGAGGCTGCGAGCGCCGGGTCGATCTACCAGACGTTCTTTGCCAGGGCTCGGGAAGTGGCCGACCGGAGCGGCATCCTGCAGCCGTCGATCGAGTTCGTTTCCCACGCCGAGACGTCGGATTATCCGTCGTTCCCGCAGACGAACCGCTTGCTGATGGGCGCCGCGCTGTTCGGATTGGTCAGCGGTGCTGGCGCCGCGTTCGGGCGCAGCTTCTTTTCCCAGGACAACACCGTCGGGGAGCGGGCAAGCCAGCAATTGGCGTTGCCGCTTCTCGCCAGCGTGCCCGCGATCTCGATGTCCAAGCGTCTCATGGGGTCGCTCCCGCGCTACACGGCACGCTACCCATTCTCACCGGTCGCGGAGTCGATCCGGTCCCTCGTCGCCCATCTGACCATCGTCGGCTACGGCCAGGACGGCCTGCTCGGTTCGGTGGTCGTGACGTCGGCGACGGGTGAGGAAGGCAAGAGCACGATCTGCGTGTGGCTGGCCGAGGCGGTCGCCAAGACCGGGCAGCGCTCGCTGCTCATCGATGGCGACCATCGCAAGGGCAACCTTCACCGCACCTTGGGCAAGGTGGCCCGTCCGGGCTTGACCGAGTGGATCAGCGGCGAGGCGCAAATGAAGGACGTGATCCAGACCGACGAGGCGACTGGGCTGGACTTCATCGCCGCCGGCGCGCCCATGACCCGCCCCTTTAGCCAGCCGGAATTGGCGAGGCTGCAGGCGATGCTTGACCGGATCAAGCAACAGTACGGCGCCGTCGTGATTGATACGCCGCCCATATTGGCGATGGCGGATGGGCTTCTGTTCGCCCGGCTGGTCGACCACACCGTTCTGGTGTGCCGCTGGGAGCGGACGGGCCGCGTGGCTGTCCAGGGCTGCATCGAGCGGCTTCGCAACGCGGGCGCCAAGATGTCCGGCGTGGTCCTCTCCATGGTCGATGCATCCTCGGCCGCGCGCTACGGGGAAGGCGCCACTCGGCGTGACGTGAAGCTGCTTGAGCGCTACTATGGGAGCTAAATCGGAAGGAGCTGGATCGGGCTCCGCCCTTCGGGTGGTTCACGTTGTCCGCCAGTTCAGCCCCTCGATTGGCGGCCTGGAAGACGCGGTGCGCAACCTCGCCCGCCATGGGCGGGACGTCGAGGGGTTCGACGCAAGCGTGGTCACACTGGACCGGGTCTTCACGGCGGCGTCGGAACGCCTGCCGGCGCAGGATGTCGTCGACGGCATCCCGGTCACGCGCATTCCTTGGACCGGCTCCAGACGCTACCCGATCGCGCCCAGCGTGCTCCGGCATTTGGCAGGAGCCGACGTCGTGCACGTGCACGCGATCGACTTCTTCTTCGATGCGTTGGCGGCGACCCGAGTGTTCCACGGACGGCCGCTGGTCTGCTCGACCCATGGCGGGATTTTCCATACCGGGGCCCAGCTTGCGCTGAAAAAGCTGTTCTTCCAGACCGTCACGCGGGCCAGCGCCAAAGCCTACGACGCCATCGTCGCCTGCAGCGCCGCGGATGCCGCGCTGTTTGCACCGATCGCCGCCGGCAGGCTCCTGACGATCGAGAACGGGGTCGATGTCACGAAATTCGCCGGATGCGCGTCGGCACAACCCGGCCGCCGGATCATCAGCTTCGGCCGGTTGGCGTCCCACAAGCGCATCGGGTCGCTGTTCACGTTGCTGGCGGCGCTGCGCTCCTCGAGCCCGGAGTGGACGCTGACGATCGCCGGGGTCGAGGGTGACCAAACCGAGGCCGCCCTGGCTGCGGCCGCCGAGGGCGCCGGTGTCGCATCGGCGGTCCGGTTCGTCATCAACCCTGACACCGCGTCGCTTGCGCGAGAGATCGGCACGGCCAGCTATTTCGCCTCGGCCTCGGCGCATGAGGGGTTTGGCATTGCCGCCGTGGAAGCCCTGTCAAGCGGCCTGATCCCCGTGTTGAGCGACATTCCCCCTTTCGTATCCCTCGTCAAGCGCGTAGCGGAAGGCATGGTGTTCGATCCCGGCGAACCTGTGCAGGCGGCGGCGCGTCTACTCGCCATCGATGCGAGCGGGGGCGCGACCGAGGCGCGGAAAAAACGCGTTGCTGCCGTCGCGGAAACCTTTGCCTGGCCAACCGCGTCCAGTGCTTACGCTCGCGTCTACCACCGGGTGTCGCGTTGCTCGGTCGAGCGAGCAGGCATGCTGGCAACCGCTGGTTCCTGAGGAAGCTGTCATGCCAGAACTATCGATCATCATTCCGACGCTGAACCGCGGCAAGCTGCTGCTGGCGACCGTGCAGCAAGTCCTGAGGCAACGCTTTCAGGATTACGAAGTCTGGATCGTCGATCAATCCGACGAGAAGGTTGCAGCCGACGTTCGCCAGGCTCTCGCGGCGACGTGTTCCGATCCCCGGGTGCACTACCTCCATCTAAGCCGCAAAGGACTGCCGAACGCTCGGAACGAAGGTTTGGCCCGCGCGAGCGGACGCATCATCCTGTTCCTCGACGATGACGTGCTGCTACTGGAGGACACCTTCCTGGACGCTCATCTCGAGGCCTATGTCGACCCCGATGTCGGCGGGGTAACGGGCCGGATCGTTGAGCGCACCATCCAGAACAATGCTCGGACCACGACGTCGTACATCACGTTGGGAGGCCGGACCGTCAGCAACCTGAGCGGCACCGAGCCGGTGCGTTTGGGGACCTTGAAGGGGCTCAACATGAGTTATCGGGCGGAGGTGTTCGACTACGTCGGTGGTTTCGACCGGAACTACGTGGGAACGGCGCTGCTCGAGGAGGCCGACCTGTCCACCCGTGTCGCCCGCGACGGCTGGGTGCTGCGGTTCGTGCCTGGGGCGGAGCTCGTGCATCTATCGGCGCCGAGTGGAGGGGTGCGGGTCGACAGCGCCATCGCGGCCGAATGTTCGCGGTTCAGATCCACCGCCTACTTTATATCCAAGAACCGCGGGCTTCCTGGGCTGGTGATGTTCGGCGTCACGTTCGGGCTGATTGCCGCGGTTCGGACGGTGCGCTGGCGTCGGCTGTCCGTGCCGATCGCCTTGGCGAAGGCGGCCCTTGAGGGTCGGCGCGCCTGGCGCCGCGGCCCGGATCACGAGGTTCGATCCGCCGCCGTTCGATCCACCGCGAGCGATTCGGCAGAAGCGCCAGCCCACCTCGTCCTTATCTGACGCTGAAGGCGGGTTGAACTCCATGATCTCACAGGGTGTGCCATTTGCCGTGCCGGTGGCCCGCCAACCGGCTCTGGACAGCTTCCACCCAGCAATTGTCGGTTTCTGGGCGATTCTGGCGGCGAGCCTGTTCAATGTCGTTCTGTGCTTCCTCAGCACCAAGCATCTGATGGTTGCCACTTCGGCGCAGGTCATCGCAATCGAAATGGCGATCCTGCTGGCCGGGATGCTGGCGGCGCGGAACCTGGTGGGCGAAGCCGCCGTACGGTTAGGCGTCGTTACTATCGTTTGCCTGGTCGCGCTGAAGACGTTCAACGGGGATTTGGACCTCAAGATCATCCATGACCTCGCCATTATTCTGGTGTTCTTTCTCCTGGGCCGGGTTTGTCCGGCCCCGCTGGCCAGTCGGCTCGTGGGCGTGCTGCTGACGGTGGTTGTCGCAGTCGGATTGGTCGAGTGGCTGCTTCCGACCGTATTCGAGAACACGTTCGACATTTGGGGCTACTACCTGGACAAGGGCGCCCTCGATGCGACCACCGTGAACTACAGCAACACCAAGCTGTTCATCAGCGGCCAGCGTTCGGTCGACGCCGGGCGCACGGTGCTGCCGGTGGTCTTCGGCGTTCATCGCATCTCGTCGATCTTCCTGGAACCGGTCTCGTTAGGCAACTTCGCCATCATTTGCTTGGCCTGGCTTCTCAGCATGCCGCCGCGTTCGATGGCGATACGTGCCCTGCTCGCGTTCGCGGTCAGCCTCTGCGTGGTATTTCCCGACTCCCGGTTCGCCGCAGCAGCCTGCGTGATGATGCTGCTGTATCGCATGCTGCCGTTCCACCGCTCCCCTACGGTCGCTTTCCTACTCCCCATCGTGGCAATCATAGGATTGCTGGTTTATGGCGGCCAGGGACACGATATCGGCGTCGAGGCGCGACTGATGGACGACAACTTTGCCGGGCGCCTGCGATTTTCCGGACAGTTGCTGAGTTCGTGGACATGGCGGCAGTGGCTGGGACTGGCCGGTTCGCCGATCTACACCGCCGATACGGGCTATGCCTACGCGATCGTCAACCTAGGACTCCCGCTTGCGGTGGCCCTATGGTTCGCTTTCGCGATGGCTCCGGTCGCTACAAGGCAGGGAGAGACGATGCGCGGCATGATCTCCCTTTATGTCACTCTGTCGCTGTGTGTCGGCGCGTCGGTGTTCTCCATCAAGACCGCCGCGTTGTGCTGGTTTCTGTATGGTGTCACGACTCAGGTGCAACGGTTTACACTCGCGCGGGCAGACGGCACGGCCTCGCCGGCGACCGCCTGAACGCCACGCGACCTGCCACGATCTGGGCAGGTCGCTAGCAACGCTGCCGAACCGGCATCAAGGCATCGAGAATGCCCGATCTTGCTGATACCGATTTGTGATGGCGATCAGGTTGATGGGCAGGGCGATGTCCTCGATATCCCGGTCGAAGTGGAGATATTTCGGATTGAAGTGGGCCTTCTCCTGAAGGCGATCGAAATCGATGATCGTGAGCAGACGCGACTCCAGGCGGATCAGGCCCTCGGCCCGGAGCGCCTGCAACGACCGGTTCGTGTGGACGAGGCTCAAACCCAGCGTGTCAGCGAGATCGCTTTGGCTCAGCGGCAAGTTACACTGCATGCCCGTCGTCAGCCCGACAGCCCGGTTGCGGACGAATACCTCGCACAAGAAGTGGGCGAGGCGCTCTTTCGCGGATCGTTGGCCGAGGCTGGTGATCCTCTCGTACAGCATCGCCTCGTTCACCAGCGCCGAGCGCCAAAGCGCTTCTCCGATCCGTGGACGCGCTTCCACGAGGTTGGCGAGACTGGTCCGAGACATTTCCGAGAAGATGACGGTGGTCAGCGCGCAGATCCCGTGATCCATCGGCGGGGCTGGCAGCGAGCAAGCGTCGCAGATGTCGCCGGGAAGCAGCAATCCAAGGATTTGGCGCCTCCCGTCCGGCAGGCCGATCTGGCGGCACGCAAATCCGGCCTGGATGAACCGCACGCCGGTCGGGTGCTCCCCATAGCGGTTCAGGTCGCGATTTGGGGGAGCTTTGCGCACTGGCTCCATGGCGGCGAGGAACGCGATGCGGTCCTTATCCGTAAGATGGACCAGTTGTTCCAGCCGAAGCAGCAAGGCTGCGTTGAGGATCATGGCTTTCCTCTCTTCGACGCTGATGTCCATCACCGAATGCCTCCATTCCACACTTTTAGAAACAGCAAGTCAGTTAAGTCCATCGTTCGCGTCAGCCCGGACTCGAACCGGGTTCTCTGCCGGAATGGAGCGTTACTTTGACACGATCGAGACGACTGCACGCGACCTCGGAGATGAGGAAGCCAGACGAAAGCCAAGTAGGCGCTGGACAAAGAAATCAAAGCACTCAGCAGAGCTAGTAAACCGCCGATCCGTAGGCTTTCGCCATCAGTCGGGAGGGCATCATCCGCGTCCTCGTCGTCCAAGCGGACGGGACGAGTCGGGACAGTTTCAAAGGCCGGCTGCTTGCGCTTAGCTTCGAACACCGCCCGCCGCGAGCTCAACTGCCAGAACAACGTTTTGCGCATCCCATATTCACGGTGTTTGAAATATTTCCTGACGTAAATGAAATCAATCATAAACGTATTAACAAATGACACGAAACGGGAATGTGAGATTACGCTGACGATAAACTTAAGTCTGGGTAACGTTAAAATAGCGTCATATAGCGCAAAAATGACTGAAAGTATCAAAAAATTGAGGAAACTAGGAATCTAACACGCCAGACTCCGTAAACTAGCGTCAAATTCTTAACAAAATTTCCACGCCTGGCCGAAACCAGAGATTAACTCATTACAATTTAATAGCGTACAGCTCTCGCAGGTATGACGCCGAGAAGCTATCCATTTTTTTAGCAACTCTCGAATCTCACGTCATGACACAAACCTGCGTGGGGCCTTGCAACCCCAACGCATGTTCCAGCCCACGTCCAAGCCGGCTAGATGCCCGAAATGCTCTCCACCTCCAGCGGGGCCGGGAAATACCTGAACCCATCGCCCGCTTTGGCGACATGGCCCAGGCCAGGCCAAGCGAAGTGATAGGCCAACAGCGGGGTGCGATTGGCCGCCAGCATGGTCAGCATCCGCACCCGGCTCTCGGCCGATTGCGCCGGGTCGGTATCGAAGGCGAACTGCGTGCGCGGCCGTTCCAGCAGCAGGACCGGATGATGCGCGAGATCGCCGATGTAGCAGAGTTGCTGATTTCCGGAGTTGATCATGAAGATCGTGTGGCTGACCGTATGACCCGGCGCGGCGAGCGAGGTGACGCCGGGCAGAATTTCTTCGCCATCCTTGTAGAAGTGGATGCGGTCCTTTACCGGCAACAGGTTCTTGCGGGCCTGACCTAGGAAGTGCGGCCGCGCCGGGTAATTCGGCGGAATTTTCGCATCGTCCGTCCAGTAGTCGAAATCCGCCTCTCCGACGAAATACTGCGCGTTGGGAAAGTGAAGGCTGCCATCGTCGGCTACCAGTCCGCCGCAATGGTCGATATGGGCGTGGCTCATGACCACCGCATCGACGTTCGTGGGGTCGATCCCGGCCTCGCGCAGCGTCATCGGCAGCTTGCCGGTCGTGGGGCCGAACACGGTTTCGGTGCCCATCCCGGTGTCGAACAGGACGACCCGGTCGCCAAAATTCGCGACCAGTACGTTCTGCTCCAGGATGGCGTTCGTGGTGGGAAGAAAATTGTCGCGCAGCTCGCTGGCGATCTCATCCTTCGAGATTTTCAAGAACGACGCATTGGGGTCGCCGAGTGGGAGTTGCCCGTCCGACACGACCGTGCACTCGGCCGTGCCCAGCTTGAAGCGATAGAAATATGGCGTTTGCGCCTGGCCCATCGGCATCTTGGCCATGCCGCGGCCGGACAGGGCCAGCAGAGCGGCGCCAGACGTCGCCCCCGCCACGAGTTGTCGGCGTGTCGCCAACGCCCGATGGATTGCGATCATGATTGTCCCCCCCAAGGTTTTGTGAGCGGCTGCAACATCTTCCGTTGCTTTCGCGTCGGGAGCATAGGCAAGCCGGTCGTTATAGTGCAACCACGCGGGGTGGGCACGTGAGCGCGCTCGTACGGAGTATTCGATGACGAAGCAGGAACTCACCGACTGGGCCCTGGCGAATGGCTGGCAGATGGTCGCCGGATGTCCGAGCCTGACCAAGCCGTCCTCCCGCAAGGAGGCGATCGTGCGGCTGGTGCTGAAAGCCACCGTGGTCGCGGTCGAGGTGAAGAAGCCGGCGGGCAAATGGGAGAAGGTCGCCGGCGCGAGCTACGCGAAGGTGATCGCCGATCCGGAATCGGGATTGCCGCAAGGGTTGAGCTTCGAGACCATTCCCGGCTTCGCCATGCTGATGCGGGACAACAAGGACCAGATGGTGTTCGCCGGCGCTGACTGGGGCGGCAAGAGTTGAGGGCTACGACACCCAGCCGACGGCAAGAGCAGCGCTAGACGAAGCCTTGCGGTGCCGCTGCGGTTTGGTCAAACTCCCTCGTAAAGGACCGGTCGCACATGAACGCCGGCCTTTATTAGGGGAAACGAGACATGCAACGACGCAACCTCCTGCTCGGCGCAGCCGCTGCGCTTGGCTCCGCCGGCGTCACCTCCGCCTTCGCCCAATCCTCGGCGTCCGACCCCGCCGGCACCACGCCGCCGCCACGCGACTGGGACGACCCTTCGCTGGTGGTCTATCCCGACCCCGCGATGGAGGTGTTCGACCCGCGGTTCAAGAAATACATCGCCGGCACGACCACGCTGCGCCGGGTTTGGAAGGGCGGCGCGTGGACCGAAGGCCCGGTGTATTTCGGCGACATGCACTGCGTGATCTTCAGCGACATCCCGAACAACCGCCTGCTTCAATACGACGAATGGACCGGCCGCACGAGCGTGTTCCGCGCGCCCTCCAACTTCACCAACGGCAACACGCGCGACCGGCAGGGCCGGTTGGTCTCGTGCGAGCATGGCGCCCGCCGCGTCACCCGGACCGAGCATACCGGCGACATCACGGTGCTGGCGGACAGCTACCAAGGCAAGAAATTCAATTCGCCCAATGGCGTGATCGTGAAATCCGACGACTCGATCTGGTTCACCGACCCGACCTACGGCATCGAGGGCAATAACGAGGGCATCAAGGCAGAGTCGGAATTGCCGCGCAACGTCTACCGCCTCGACTCGAAATCCGGCCAGCTCACCGTCGCCGTGGGCGACTTCAAGGAGCCGAACGGCCTGTGCTTCTCCCCTGACGAGAAGAAGCTTTATATCTCGGACACCTCCGCCCCACCCTCCGTCATCCGCGTGTTCGACGTGGCGGACGACGGCAAGCTGACCAATGACCGGGTGTTCCACGATATGAAAGACCTCGATGGCGGCCTCGCAGACGATATGCGCGTGGACGTGGACGGCAACCTGTGGTGCGCAGGCGGCTGGTCGTCCAACAAGAACTTCAACGGGGTGAGCGTCTACGCGCCGGACGGCACCCCGCTCGGCCGTATTGTGCTCCCGGAAGTCGCGGGCAATCTGTGTTTCGGCGGCTTGGACCACCGGCACAGCACCTTGTACATCACCGCCAGCCACTCGTTGTACGCCTACAACGTCAACACGCGAGGCGTCGAACTCTAGCGCGACGCCCGGCGCCATGCAGACTGGCTGCTACCGGATCGACATCCTGGTCCAGGGTTTCCCCGGCAAGTCGGTCTGCCTTGGCGGGCTGGGCTGGAGCAGCATCGTGCTGCTCGTGCTGCCATGACCCGCTCCCGCATCGTGCCCGGTGTGAACGGGCTCGACATGCACGTGCGCGAAGCCGGCGATCCCGAGCATCCCGCCCTGCTGCTCCTGCACGGCTTTCCCGAGCTCGCCTTCTCCTGGCGCAAGATCATGCGGCCGCTCGCCGACGCCGGCTACCACGTGATCGCGCCGGACCAGCGCGGCTACGGGCGCACCACGGGATGGGACGGCAGCTACGACACCGACCTGCAGCCGTACCGGTTGCTGAACCTGGCGCGCGACGCCCTGGCGCTGGTGTCGGCGCTTGGCCACCGCTCGGTCGCCGCGGTGGTCGGGCACGATTTCGGCGCGTCGGTCGCGGCCATCTGCGCCCTCGCGCGGCCGGACGTGTTCCGCGCGGTGGCCCTGATGAGCGCGCCGTTCACCGGACCGCCCGCCCTGCCGTTCGGCACCGGCTCGGCGCCCTCCGAACCGGACCCGATCCACGCGGCCCTGGCCCGGCTCGACCCGCCGCGCAAGCATTACCAGTGGTACTACTCGACCCGGGACGCCAACGCCGATATGCAGCGCGCGCCACAGGGCATCCACGCCTTCCTGCGCGCCTACTACCACCACAAAAGCGCCGACTGGCCCGGCAACACGCCGACCCCGCTGCGGTCCTGGACGGCGGACGAGTTGGCGCGGCTGCCGACCTACTACGTCATGAACCTGCACGAGGACATGGCGGCCACGGTGGCGTCCCACATGCCCGCGCCAGGCTGCGCGTGGCTCACGGACGACGACCTCGCGGTGTACGCGGCCGAGTTCGAGCGCACCGGCTTCGGCGGCGGCCTGAACTGGTATCGGTGCCGCACCGAGGGGATCAACGCGGACCTCGACCTGTTCTCCGGCCGCACCATCGACGTGCCCTCGGTGTTCATCGCCGGGGCGAGCGACTGGGGTATTCAGCAAACCCCCGGCGCCTTGGAACGCATGCAGTCGCACGCCTGCACGCGCATGGCCGGCTGCCACCTGATCGAAGGCGCCGGGCACTGGGTGCAGCAGGAGCAGCCGGAGCAGGTGACAGCGCTGCTGCTGGATTTCCTGAAGGGAACTGCATGAGCGACCCGCTGGCCGACAGCGCCGAGCGCCTGTTCGCGGCCCATGCCGGCATGGGCGTGCGGCGTTCGGCCGAAGACGGCGTGTTCCCGCAACCCCTGTGGGACGCCGTGACCGACGCCGGGTTCACCGCTGCCCTGCTGCCCGAGGCGGCCGGCGGCTTCGGTGCGACCGTCGCCGAGGCGATGGGGCTGCTGCAGATTTCCGCCGCCCACGCCGCCCCCATCCCGCTGGCGGAAACCATGCTCGCCGGATGGCTGCTGGCGCGGGCCGGCCTGCCGGTGCCGAAGGGACCGCTAACCCTGGCCCCGGTGCGCTCGAAGGAAGCGCTGTCCCTGCAACGGGCGGGCGAGGGTTGGCGGCTGCGGGGCACGGCGAGCCGAGTTCCGTGGGCGCGGGACGCCGCCGCGATCGTCGTGCTCGCGGATGGGCCGGCAGTGGCGCTGCCCGGCCGAGGCGAGTTCACCGTGAATCACGACTGCAACTTGGCCGGCGAGCCCCGGGACACGATCACCGTGGACACGACGGTGGAGGCCCGCCCCGTCGATGTCGGCCCGGCGCAATTGCGCGCCGCGGGGGCTGCCGTCCGCACCGCGCAGATCGCCGGCGCCCTGTCCCGTGCGCTCGCGCTCAGCGTGCAGTACGCGCAGACCCGGGTGCAATTCGGCCGTCCCATCGGCAAGTTCCAGGCCGTGCAGCAGAGCCTCGCCGTGCTGGCCGGGCAGTCCGCCGCCGCAATCGCCGCCGCCGACATGGCCACCGACGCCTTGGCAAACGGCCTCGCGCCGCTGCTGGTCGGCGCTGCCAAGGCCCGCGCCGGTGAGGCCGCGAGCATCGCCGCAGGGCTCGCGCACCAGGCGCACGGCGCGATCGGCTTCACCCAGGACTACGAGCTGCACACCCTGACCCGGCGGCTCTGGTCCTGGCGCGACGAGTTCGGCCATGAGGCGGAGTGGAACGCCGTGGTCGGCCGCGCGGCGCTGGCGGCCGGGCCGGATGGGCTGTGGCCCGCGCTGACGGCGGCCTGATGGGGCTGGACACCCTGCTGTCGCCGCGGTCGGTCGCGGTGGTCGGCGCGTCCCCGGATCAGCACAAAATCCGGGGCGCGCTGCTGCATGTACTCCGCAAGAACGGGTTTTCCGGGCGCATCGTTCCCGTCAACCCAAGCTACCGCGACATCGGTGGCCTGCCCTGCGTTCCCACGATCGCCGCGGCGGGGGAGGCCGTGGACCTCGCCCTGATCGCGATACCAGCCGCTGGCGTGCTGTCCACGTTGGAGGAGTGCGCCGCCGCCGGGGTGCGTAACGCGGTCGTGATCTCGTCCGGTTTTGCCGAGGACGACGCGGCGGCGCCTGACCTCCAGGACCGGATCGGCGCGCTGGCCCGGCGCACGGGAATGCGCATCGCCGGCCCGAACGCCGAGGGCTTCCACAACGAGATCGCCCATGTCAGCGCCACCTTCAGCCCGGCGGTGGACCGCGAGACCGACGACCATCCCACCGCAGTGACGGCGCACGTCGGCATCGTGGCGCAGAGCGGCGGCATGGGGTTCGCGCTATACAACCGCGGCCGGGCGCTCGGGCTGTCGTTCAGCACCGTCGTCAGCACCGGGAATGAGGCGGACCTGACCGCGGCCGACTTCCTCGCGCACCTGGCGGAGGACCCCGACACGGCGGCCGTGCTGCTGTTCCTCGAGAGCGTGCGCGACCCGGCCGCCTTCGCCGCCGCTGCCACGGCGGCGGCCAAGGCGGGCAAGCCCATGGTCGCGATCAAGATCGGCCGGTCCGCCGTGGGCAAGCTGGCCGCGGCGTCCCACACCGCAAGCATGGCCGGGTGGGACGTGGGCTACGACGCGATGTTCCGCCGCCACGGCATCGTCGTCGCGACCGAGCTGGACGAGGCGTTGGCGATCGTCGCGGCGCTGGCGTCCAACCCGCGCGCCCGTGGCGGCCGGGTCGGCGTCGTCACGGTGTCGGGCGGCGCCGGGGCCTGGTCCGCCGACGCGCTGGCAGCCGCCGGACTGGAACTGCCGGAACTGAGCGAGGCCACGCAGGCGTCCCTCCGCGCCTTCATCCCGAGCTACGGCAGCGCGCGCAACCCGGTGGACCTCACCGCGGGCGGGGCGCAGGGTGGCGGCCTGCTCCGGGCGGTCGAGCTGCTCAGCCAAGACCCCGGCGTGGACCAGATCGCCGTGGTGTCCTCGCTGGCCAACCCGGCGCGCGTGTCCCTCGACGGCCCGGGCCTGGCGGCCTTGCTCGCCGAACGCCGCAAGCCGGTGCTGTTCTACAGCTACACGCTGCCCTCCGCGCGGGGACGGCGCGTCCTGGCGGAGGCGGGGGCGGTGATCTGTCCCTCCATGGCGGCGCTGGCGACCGCCGCCAGGGCGCTGATCGGCCGTGTCCGAAGCTTGCCAGCGCCCGCGATGGTCCTGCCCGAAGCGGTCCGCGCGCGGTTGGCCGGTCCTGCGGGAACGCTGACGGAGCACGTGGCCAAGGCGATCCTCGCCGCCTGTGGAGCGGCGGTGACGCCCTCGCGTTTGGTGACCGGGGTCGCCGATCTCAGCGAAGCCGCGGCCGCGCTCGGTTTTCCGCTGGCAGTCAAAATCCAGTCCGCCGCCATACCGCACAAGACCGAGGCCGATGGCGTGCGCCTCGGCATCGCCAGCCTGCCCGCGCTTGAGACGGCATTCGCCGCGGTCGTCGCCAACGCCGCGCGCCATGCCCCGGACGCCGCGATCGACGGCGTGCTGCTCGAACCGATGGCGTCGCCCGGGGTCGAGATCATCGTCGGGATCGTGCGCGACCCGACCTTCGGCCCCGTGGTGATGGTGGGGGCGGGCGGGGTCGCTGCGGAATTGTTCAACGACGCCGCATACCGCCTCGCCCCCGTGAACGAGGCCGAGGCCGCCGTCATGATCCGAGAGCTCCGTAGCGCCCCGCTGCTGGACGGCTTCCGCGGCGCACGCTCCGCCGATGTCCCGGCCCTGGCGCGCCTGGTCGCCCTTGTCTCCCGCATCGCCGATGCCGGACGCCTCGACATTGCCGAACTGGAGCTCAACCCGGTGATCGTCCACCCAGCCGGCCAGGGCTGCACCATCGCCGACGCCCTGCTGGCGCTCTCGCCCGCCAGGCCCCAAGGAGCATGACCGCCATGCAGGCACTCGCCTTCGCGACCCCGCCGCCGCCCACCCTCGGCGCCGAGGCGCTGCGGCAGGAGGTGCGCGACTTCCTGGCCGTCGAGCTGCGCGACCGCACGGCGCAGCAGCGCGCGGAGTCCTGGAGTGGCAGCGACCCGGCGTTCAGCCGCAAGATGGGCGCGCGCGGCTGGATCGGCATGACGTTGCCGAAGCGGTACGGCGGCCACGAACGTTCCGCCCTCGACCGCTACGTCGTGCTGGAGGAGATGCTCGCCGCCGGCGCCCCCGTCGGCCACCACTGGGTCGCCGACCGCCAGAGCGGGCCCAACATCCTGCGCAACGGCACCGAGGCGCAGCGCGAGCTGATCCTGCCCCGGATCGCCGCCGGCGAGTGCTCGTTCTGCATCGGCATGAGCGAGCCCGATTCCGGCTCCGACCTCGCGGCGGCGCGCACCCGGGCGCAACCGGTGCAGGGCGGCTGGCTGGTGAACGGCAGCAAGCTGTGGACCTCCGGCGCGCACCTGGCCGACTACATGATCCTGTTCTGCCGCACGGACGCGAAGTCGGACGGCGACCGCCACGCCGGGGCCAGCCAGTTCCTGGTCGACATGGGCCGGGCGCGCGGCAACGGCATGACCGTGCGCCCGATCATCGACATGCGCGGCCAGCACCATTTCAACGAGGTCGCGATCGAGGATTTGCTGCTGCCGGAGGACGCGCTGCTCGGCCGGGAGGGCGACGGCTGGCAGCAGGTGACGGCCGAACTCGCCTTCGAACGCAGCGGTCCCGATCGCTTCCTGTCCGCGTTCGCCCTGCTGGTGGAAACCGTCCGCGCGCTTGGCCCGGACGCGCCGGAGCGGGCGGCGGTCGCGATCGGCCGGCTCACCTCGCACACCCTCGCCCTGCGCCGCCTGTCGCGCTCGGTCGCCGGTATGCTGGAGGCAGGCGAGGACCCGGCGCTGCAGGCGGCCCTGGTGAAGGACCTCGGCAACGTGCTGGAGCAGGAGACAGTCGAAATCGTGCGCCTGCTGCTGGACGTGGAACCGTCGGAGGCGGACGGCAACCCGCCGCTGGCCGCCGTGCTGGCCCACCTGGTCATGACGGCGCCGTCGTTCTCGCTGCGGGGCGGCACGCGTGAGATTTTGCGCGGCATCATAGCCCGGGGGCTTGGATTGCGATGAGCGACGTTCGGACCACGAGCCAGGGGTATGTCGGCGTCGCGGAGATTTGCCGCCCGCCGAACAACTACTTCGACCGCGCCCTGATCGGCGACTTGGCCGCGGCGTTCGAGGGTTTCGACGCGGACCCGGCCATCCGCTGCATCGTGCTGGCCGCGGAGGGCAAGAATTTCTGCGCAGGCGCCGATTTCAGCTCGCCCGCCCGCGACACCGTCGGCGACCGCGAGGGCGGCCACCTCTACCAGCAGGCGGTGCGGCTGTTCCGCTGCGGCAAGCCGATCGTCGCAGCCGTGCAGGGCGCCGCGGTCGGGGGCGGGCTGGGGCTGGCCTTGGTTGCGGACTTTCGGGTGGCGTCCCCGGACACGAGGTTCGCCGCCAATTTCAACCGGCTCGGCTTCCACCCCGGTTTCGGCATCAGCGTGACCTTGCCGCGCGTGGTGGGGGAGCAACGGGCGGCCCTGCTGCTGTATACCGGACGTCGCATCGGCGGAGAGGAGGCGCACGCCATCGGGCTCGCGGACCTGCTGGCGCCCCCGTCCGAATTGCGCGCCGCTGCGCTGGCGCTCGCGACCGACATCGCGCAGTCGGCCCCGATCGCCGTTGCCGCCACACGGCGCACCCTGCGCCGTGGCCTCGCGGACGCGGTCGCCGCCATCACCGACCATGAGTTGTCGGAGCAGCAGCTTCATTTCGAGACCCAGGACTTTAAGGAGGGCGTGAAGGCGATGGCGGAGCGGCGGCTGCCGGTGTTCGAAGGACGCTGACCGTCTTGCAGGACTCGGGATCAATTTACGGATGTCGTCTCATGCGAGTAGCGAAACGTTAAGATGTCTCAGGCGTAATGGGCCCGTCTCCACAGTCAAGTGCGGGATTTTCGAACGGGACTTCACGCCATGACGCTCGCCCGGCTCGGCCTTGCTGTCCTGCTCGCCCATCTTGCCCTGCCCGCGTCGGCCGCGCCGTTGGACGATCGTCTCGCCGCCGACCTCGCGACCCGGCCGGCCCAGCAGGCGCGGCTGCTCGCCAGCGCGCCGGCCGAGGCGATCGGGGCCGCCTATGAGTGGGGCGAGGGAGTGCCGCAGGACTACGCCGCCGCCCTCGCTTGGTATCGCCGGGCGGCCGAGGCAGGCGGCGCGCGTGCCCTGGTGCAGATCGGCGTGCTGCTGGAAAACGGCATGGGCACGGAGCGCGACCTGCCGGCGGCGGCTGTGCTGTTCCGCCAGGCGGCGGCGGCCGGCGAGGTCGAGGGCTCGGTCCGGCTGGGCATGCTCTACGAGTGGGGCCGCGGCGTCTCACAGGACCGGTGCCAGGCCGCGCAACTCTATCGGGACGCGGCCGCGCGGGGTCATGCAGGCGCCGGGTTGTTCCTGGCGCTGTTGCCGGAGCGGGATCGGCGGCAAAGCCAGGATGCCGGCTGCGGCGCACTCCTCAGCTGACCGGTAGATGCACGTCCGAGCCGTTCCAGGCGCCGCCGTCATGGGCGAACCAGGTGAACACGACATGCTCGCCCGACGCCATCGATTCGGTCGGGAGTTCCGCCGCGTGCACGCCGAGGCCGGTGTCGACCGTCGGCTGGTCGTGCATGGTGGCCCAGCCGTCGGACGTCCATCGCACGGTGGCGGGTTCCGGCAGCTCCACCCGCAGCGCGCGTCCCGCGGGCAAGGCGGCGGGCTGGAACTCCGGCCGCCAGGGCTGCACCCGGGCGCGCTGCCGCTGCACCTGGTAGCGCTGGACCGTTTGCGGCGGCAAGTCGAACACGGCCCCGTCCGCCAGCGAGCGTAGCAGCTTCACGTGCTCCGAATGCGCCCAGACCAGCGGCATCGCCGACCCGCTCGGCCGGCCGAGCCGCAACTCGTGAGCCGGAATGTTCGCGGAGTCCCAGACCTGCTCGGGCAGCATGAAGCCGGCGCTGCCGCACGCCTCCATCGCTTCCAACAGGGCATTCGCCTGCGCAGGATCGCCGGCGGCGAGGGCGTAGTGGGCGCGCTCCCCGGTCAGCAGCGGCCAGAGCCGGCCGATTCCGGTGCCGTCGAAGGGCGCGCCGTCGGCGTGCTCGCCGTAGCCGTCCTGGTTGTAGCGATGCCAGGCGGGACCGGCCGGAAGTTCCACCTTCAGGGCATGGTCGATCACCTTCAATGTCGCGAGCATCCGCGGGTCGTCCGCCGCGCGCAGGCCGAAGCGCACCAGGGCCAGGGCGTCCGTCGCGACCATCTCGCAGGCGGGGAGCAGGCCCTCGCCGTCCGGCCGGTTCTTGACCGCCACGGGGGTGTTCAGGTCGGCCTCCGCCATCGGCAGCTTGGGGGTGGAGATGCGGACGTAAAAGCCATCCGCGCCGGCTGCGGTGGCCAGCCGCGACCCGCTCGCGTAGGTCCAGCCCTCGAGCGCGTCGTTCCAGGCGTCGGCCGTCTCGCGCAGGAACGTCGCGGCCGCCGGGTCGTGCGGCTCGGCAAGCTCGGCGGCGGCGAGTAGGGCCGAGATTTCGACCGCGAGGGTGAACGGGGAGTAGCCGGCATCTTCCTCCCACCGGTCCTGCCCGGTGACGGGGCCGTTGCGAACCACGAACCCGGCCGCAGCGCGGACCATCGGCCAGTATTCCCCGGCCCGGGCCGCCGGCAGCGCGCCGAGCCGCAGCGCCATTTCCACCAGCAGGATCGGGAATGCGCACTCGTCCATCTGCACCCCGCCCCAGTACGGCGTGCCGTCCAGCCAGGCGTTCTGCGGCCAGTCCCCGTCCGGCTCCTGCGTCGCGCGCAAGTAGTCGAGCACGCGGATCGCCTCGGCGTCGGCACCGGCCGCGAGCAGGCCGCCCGCCGTCTCAACCAGGTCGCGCGGCCAGACCAGGTGGTAGCCGCCGAGGTCGTCGTCGCCCTTGGCGGCGCCCCACGGGATGGACAGGCTTGCGATCAGTCCGCCGGGAAAGGACGGGCTTTCGTGGGCCCGCATCACGGCGGTGCTAATGCGGTAGGTGTTGTGGCCCCGGCAGTGCCGGTCGAGCGGGCGAAGGCCGGCCTGCCACCCGCGCCAGTTCCGGGTGTACTCGTCGGCGAGGGTGTCGAAATCGTCCAGCAGGCTGCTGCGGGCCCGGTAGGCCGCCTCCGCCGGGCTGCGGCCGAAGCCGAGCGCCAGGACGGTATGGTCGTCCGCTGGTAGCTGGCCCGTCAGCGCCACGTTGCCGTCCATCGCGCGGTCGTAGCTCCACTCCATCCGGAAGTGGCGGCTGATGTCCTGCCAGCCATCGCTGATTCCGGTGAAGCCAACGCTGCGGGCGAGCCACGGCCGGCTGCAGGCGAGCGCCAGCGACGTGCCGTGCCCCTCCGCGAACAGCATCGGCTGACCCTTGTAGTCGCCGATCCAGGCGCGGTTGTTGTTGCCGCCGTTGACCAGATGCGGCGCCAGCAGAGCGTATAGTTGCAGCGGCGTCGGCCCCAAATTCTCCAGCCGGATGTCCTGCAGCACGACCTCCCGCCGTGGGTCGGCGATGATGCGCTTGTGGATGCGGAAGCGCGGCGGCTCGCCCGTGGCCGTGGCGTGGGTGTTACGGAGCGCGAAGGCGGGCACGCCGTCCACGAACCGGCTGACCTCGCTGAATGTGTCCCGCTTCTCCTCGGCGAAGAAGCCGTGCCCGTCGGCCACGAGCAGCCCGAAGTCGCGCGTGCAGGCCTGGTCCACGCGTGGGTAGTAGATTTCGTTCAGCACGCCGTGGCTGAGCGTGAACCAGATCAGGCTGAGCGGGGGAGAGCGCGGTGCCGACGCCGCTTTTGTCGCTGGACGTCCATCGCGCAGAGATCCCTGGCCAACCCGGTGCATCGCTCACGTAGCTCTCCTTAAAAGATGTGGCGGCACGCTATCATGGCCCGCGCTTGTCTGCGGGGGTGGGAATGGTTAATTCCCGGTGTCAGGCGGTCAGGCCGGAATCAGGAGCTTGCATATGGCGTACAGGGTCGCAGTCGTCGGTGCCACGGGCGCAGTCGGACGCGAAATCCTCAAGACCTTGGCCGAGCGGCGCTTCCCCGTCAGCGAGGTCGCGGCGGTGGCGTCCGGCAAGTCGGCCGGCAAGGAGGTCTCGTTCGGCGAGAAAACCGTGCTGAAGGTCAAGCCGCTCGACAGCTTCGACTTCAAGGGCTGGGACATCGGCCTGTTCAGCCCCGGCGCCGAAATCTCCGCGATCCACGCCCCGCGCGCCGCCGCGTCCGGCTGCATGGTGATCGACAACACGAGTCAGTTCCGCATGGAGCCGGACGTGCCGCTGGTGGTGCCGGAGGTGAACCCGGGCGCGCTGTCGCGCATTCGCCGCGGTATCGTCGCCAACCCGAACTGCAGCACCATCCAGCTGGTGGTCGCACTGAAGCCGCTGCACGACCGATTCGTGGTCAAGCGGGTGGTGGTGTCGACCTACCAGTCGGTTTCGGGCGCGGGAAAAGACGGCATGGACGAGCTTTGGTCGCAGGCGCGCGCGGCCTACGTCAACGACGCGATCACGCCGCAGGAGTTCACCAAGCCGATCGCCTTCAACGTCATCCCCCATATCGACCGCTTTATGGAGGACGGCTCGACCAAGGAGGAGTGGAAGATGGCGGTCGAGACCCGCAAGATCATGGGCGCCGACATCAAGCTGGTGGCGACCTGCGTGCGCGTGCCGGTGTTCATCGGCCACGCCGAGGCGGTGACGGTGGAATTCGAGCGCCCGGTGACGGCCTCCGACGCCCGCGCCGCATTGCGCGACGCGCCCGGCATCAGCGTGATGGATAGCCGCGACGACGGCGGCTACATCACCCCGCTGGACTGCGCCGGCGAGGACAGCGTGTTCGTCAGCCGCATCCGCCGCGACCCGACGGTGGAGCACGGCCTGTCGTTCTGGTGCGTGTCGGACAACCTCCGCAAGGGCGCCGCGCTGAACGCCGTCCAGATCGCCGAGACCTTGGTCGCGCAAGGGCTGCTGGCCAAAGCGGCTTAGGGTTTTGCTCGGGTCATGGCTGTGGCTGGGCACGGCCGGGCTGTTCGAAGTCGTGTGGGTGGTGATGCTGAAGCAGAGCGACGGCTTCACCCGGCCGGTCGCGAGCATCGCCACCCTGGCGTCGATGGGCGCCAGCACGCTGTGCATGTCGCAGTCGCTGCGGGGGCTGCCGATGGGAACGGTATACGCCGTCTGGACCGGGATCGGCGCGGCGGGCGGGCTGATCTGGGGCATCGCCATGGAGGGCGAGCCGGGCGGGCTGCTGCGGATCGGCTGCGTCGCGCTGATACTGGCGGGCGTCGCCGGGCTGAAGCTGAGCTCGTGAGTTGACCCGGCGTTGACCCTCCCCACCTGAAAAGCTAGCTAATCGCTGCACTGCAGCGCAAAATCTGCGCCGTCACCGCCGGGAGCCGCTTGCCCATGAAAGATGTCCGCGACGCGATGATGGTGGGCCATGCCACGGATGGCACGACGGTCCGCCGGCCGCTGTCGCCGCATCTGCAGGTGTATCGTCCGCAGATCACCTCCGTGCTGTCGATCATGAACCGGATCAGCGGGGTCGCCTCCTCGATCGGAACCCTGTTCATGGTGTGGTGGATCGTGGCGGCCGCGAGCGGCCCGAAGGCGCTGGCGCAGGTCGACGGCTTCCTCGGCTCGCCGTTCGGCATGCTCGTGCTGCTCGGCTGGACGGCGGCGATGGCCTACCACTTCTTCGGCGGCCTGCGGCACCTCGCCTGGGACGCGGGTTTTGGCTGGGAACTGCCGAAGATTCATGCCAGCGGCTGGGCAACCGTGATTGCGACCGTGGCGCTGACGGCGCTGGTCTGGGGCGCCGGCCTCCTCCTGCTGGTGGGCTGAGCGATGCGCGAGACGATGAAGATCGAGATCATGAAGACGCCCCTGTCGCGTGCGCGCGGCGTGGGGGCGGCGCATTCCGGCCTGCATCACTGGACGGTCGAGCGGATCACGGCGATCGCCCTGATCCCGCTGACCTTGTGGTTCATCTACGCCGTGCTGCACCTGGTCGGGGCTGACTACCCGGTGGTGCATCGCTGGGTGGCGCATCCGGTCAACACGGTCCTGCTGCTGGCGCTGGTCGCCATGACCTTTCACCACATGCAACTGGGTTTGCAGGTGATCATGGGTGACTACATAACAACCAAGTCAGTTCTGTCGATTGCGATGCTGGCGAACAAGGCCGTGGCGCTGACCCTGACGCTGCTCTGCGTGGTGTCGGTGCTGCGCCTGGCTTTCACGGCTTAGGCTTCTTCGGCGCCGCCGCGCCCTTCAAGGCAGTACGAACGATGAACGCGATCTCCAAGCCTTCGGCTTCCTACAACATCATCGACCATACCTACGACGTCGTGGTGGTGGGCGCGGGCGGCGCCGGGTTGCGAGCGACGCTCGGCGTGGGGGCGGCGGGACTGAAGACGGCCTGCATCACCAAGGTGTTCCCCACCCGCAGCCATACGGTCGCGGCGCAGGGCGGCATCGGTGCCGCGCTCGGCAACATGGGCGAGGACGACTGGCGCTGGCACATGTACGACACCGTGAAGGGGTCGGACTGGCTCGGCGACCAGGACAGCATCGAGTACATGTGCCGCGAGGCGATCCCGGCGGTGTACGAGTTGGAGCACTACGGCGTGCCGTTCAGCCGCACCGAGGACGGCCGCATCTACCAGCGCCCGTTCGGCGGCCACATGAAGGAGTTCGGCAAGGAGCCGGCGATGCGCGCCTGCGCCGCCGCCGACCGTACCGGCCACGCCATCCTGCACACCCTGTATCAACAAAGCCTTAAGCACGAGGTCGAATTCTTCGTCGAGTACTTCGCCCTCGACCTGATCATGGACGAGGAAGGCGCCTGCCGCGGCGTCGTCGCGTGGTGCCTGGAGGACGGCTCAATGCACCGCTTCCGGGCGCAGACGGTGGTACTCGCGACCGGCGGCTACGGCCGCGCCTACCTGTCGTGCACCTCGGCCCACACCTGCACGGGCGATGGCGGCGGCATGGTGATCCGCGCCGGGCTGCCGGTGCAGGACATGGAATTCGTGCAGTTTCATCCGACCGGCATCTTCCCGGCCGGCTGCCTGATCACCGAGGGCGTTCGGGGCGAGGGCGGCTATCTTACCAACGGCAACGGCGAGCGCTTCATGGAGCGCTACGCCCCGACCGCCAAGGACCTGGCCAGCCGCGACGTCGTCAGCCGCTCCATGACCATCGAGATCAACGAGGGCCGCGGCGTGGGTCCGAACAAGGACCACATCAACCTCCACATCGAGCACCTCGGCGCCGACCTGCTGAACGAGCGGCTGCCGGGCATCTCCGAGACCGCCAAGGTGTTCGCCGGCGTCGACGTGACGAAGGACCCGATCCCGGTGCTGCCGACCGTCCACTACAACATGGGCGGCATCCCGACCAACTACCGCACCGAGGTGCTGCGCCTGACCCGCAACGACCCGGAGGCGGTTGTGCCCGGCTTGATGGCGGTTGGCGAGGCGGCGTGCGTCTCCGTGCACGGCGCCAACCGGCTCGGCACCAACTCGCTGCTCGACCTGGTGGTGTTCGGCCGCGCCGCGGCGCACCGGGCGGCGGAGATCATCAAGCCCGGCGGCAGCCAGGCGCCGCTTCCGGCCCGGGCCGGCGAGGCCGCGCTCGACCGCCTGGACCGCAAGCGCCACGCATCCGGCGGCACCAAGACCGGCGAGTTGCGCCAGCAGATGCAGCGGACGATGCAGAAGCACGCCGCCGTGTTCCGCAGCAGCGAGAGCCTGAAGGAGGGCGTCGCCAAGATGCAGAAGCTGTGGAATGCCGCGGAGGATGTCTCCCTATCGGACCGCAGCCTGATCTGGAACAGCGACCTGGTGGAGGCACTGGAGTTCGACAACCTGATCGACAACGCGATGACCACCATGGTCAGCGCCGAGGCCCGCCATGAAAGCCGGGGCGCGCATGCCCACGACGACTTCCAGGAGCGCGACGACCAGAACTGGATGAAGCACACGATCGCCACTTGCGACGCGAAGGGTGACGTAAAGCTCGACTACCGCCCGGTGCGGATGCAGACGCTGACCAACGAGGTCAGCGTCATCCCGCCCAAGAAGCGCGTTTACTGATCGGAATCAAGGACAGATGGCCACCTTCACGCTTCCCAAGAACAGCAAGATCGGCCAGGGCAAGACCTGGGCGGCCCCTGCTGACGCCAAGCGGGTGCGCGAGTTCAAGATCTATCGCTGGAACCCCGACGACGGCGAGAACCCGCGCACCGACACCTACCAGGTCGACCTGGACCGGGTCGGCCCCATGGTGCTGGACGCGCTGATCCACATCAAGAACGATATCGACCCGACGCTGACGTTCCGCCGCTCCTGCCGCGAGGGTATCTGCGGCTCGTGCTCGATGAACATCGACGGCTCCAACACGCTGGCCTGTCTCAAACCGATCGAGGACGTGAAGGGCACGGTGAAGCTGTACCCGCTGCCGCACATGGCGGTGGTGAAGGACCTCGTGCCCGACCTGAGCATGGCCTACGCCCAGCTCCGCAGCATCGAGCCGTGGCTGAAGGCCGACACGCCGTCGCCGCCCGACGCCGAACGGCTGCAAAGCAAGGAGGAGCGGTCGAAGCTGGACGGGATGTGGGAGTGCATCCTGTGCTTCTGCTGCACGACCTCCTGCCCGAGCTACTGGTGGAACGGCGACCGCTATCTCGGCCCCGCGACGTTGTTGGCCGCATATCGTTGGATCGCCGACAGCCGCGACGAATACACCGGGGAGCGCCTCGACGCATTGGAGGATCCGTTCAAGCTGTATGCCTGCCGTACGATCATGAACTGCACCCAAGCCTGTCCGAAGGGGTTGAACCCGGCCAAGGCGATCGGCGAGATCAAGCGCATGCTGGTCGAACGCGCCGGCTGATTTGGCTTTTTCCGGCGACCTGACGAAGTCGCGCGGCCTGGCCGCCGCGTGGCGGGACAGCCTGCTGGTCGACCACGGGATGTTCCGGGTGCTGTGGGACAATTGGGCGGAGGTCGTGCCCGGTAAGCTGTACCGTTCCAACCACCCGACCCCGTCCCGCCTGGCGGCGGCGGCCCGCAAATATAACTTGCGCACGCTGATCAACCTGCGCGGCCATCGTCAATGCGGGTCCGACGCGCTGTCCCGTGCCGCGGCGGGGCGGCTGGGGTTGCGCCATGTCGACATGGCGTTCGAGAGCCGGGGCGCTCCGCATCGGGAGCGTATCCTGCGTTTCCACGACATCTACTGCAGGCTTGAGACGCCGGCATTGATGCACTGCAAGTCGGGCGCCGACCGCGCCGGGTTGGCCGCCGGGCTGGCCGTGCTGTTCGAGGGCGGCGCCAGTCAGGAGGCGCTCGCCCAGTTGTCCTGGCGGTTCGGCCACTGGCGGCGGGCGCGCACCGGCATCCTCGACGCATTTTTCGTCCGCTACGCCGCCGAAGCGGAAGGTCGCATGCCGTTCATCGAGTGGGTCGCCACCGAGTACGACGAAACGGCGCTGCGGCGGGATTTCGTCGCCGGCGGCCTGTCCAGCTTCATCACCGATCGCGTGCTGGCGCGGGAGTAGTGCGGTCCGTGGGGACGATTGCCGAAGGCAAGTGGTAGGTTGAGGCTCCGCCTCAAAACCACGCCGTGGTCTGCTGCAAGCCGTAGTACATCGCCATCATGACGACCAGCGACGCGACATAGAGCCCGGCGATTGAGGCTGCCGACCGCAGCGGCCCGGCGCCCTGGGGACGCGCCGCCTCCTGCAGGCGTGTCGCGCCGTGGAGGACCACGACGAGCAAGATGGCGATGATCGGCAGGTGTCCGACCCGGTCCAGCTCGCCGAACTCCGGGATCGCGCTGATGAACACCGCGACGAGCGCGAGGGCGTCGAGGCGGAGCAGGCTGCGGCCGACGACGAGGTAGAAGGCGAGGCTGAACTCGACGAAACCGGCGGTGACGGTGACGAAGGGCAGCGGGAAGCCGAGGGTGATGTCGGGATGGCTGGCGAGGACGATCTCGGTCCAGGCCGGGTAGAGGAACTTCTCGATGGCGGTCCACATCAGGCTGAAGCCGAGGCACCCGGCGACGAGGGCAACGCGCCAATCCCGCAGGCCGGGGCGTCGATCGAAGGCGGGGGCGCTGAGGACGAAATACAGCGCAATGCCGAGGAAATAGGCGTAGTCCGTCATATGGAATACGCCGTAGCGGGCTACCCCAACGGCGTACAGCACGAACAGGCCCAGTCCCGCCACGGGACAGGTGCGCCGAAATACCAGCATGGCCGCAATGCCGACCTGCAGCAGGCCGATGAGATGGTCGCGCTCGAACAGCTCAGGCGTAAGGATCGCGCCCGTCGAGCCAGCGCCCCACGGAACCATCGCAGTGTTATCCCACAGGCAAATGGCGTAAACGCCGACGCCGGTGCGGAGCAGAAGCTCCTCGAACGCCTCGAAACGCCGGCCTCCGGTCAGGCGGCGCGGCCAACGTCGCGCGATCCAAGCGTCCACGAGGCTGCCGGTGGAGACCAGCAGCAGGAACCCGACGCCGCGCGACAGGAACATCGGCGAGAGCACCGTGCCGACCACGACCGGAGGGGCGCTGATGTCGGTGGGGCCGCAGAACCACTTCACGTGGGCCTCTGCATGGCCGGGAGCGATGGCGAAAATTGCCACCAGGCCTAGAAATATAAGAAATGATCGCACCGAATAGCTACCTCCGGGCGGGAGGCACGGATGCGAAACGAATGTCTGGCAGGGTGTCCGCCGGGACGAAGCGGGTTAGGTTAGAGTGATGTCAGCCCAGTGCGCCGTGTGCGGCGCTCCCGCTCCGCCGCCGTTTCGGCCGCCGCGGCCGGAGCAGGCGCCCGATCTCGACGGGCGGCCCGGCGAGCCGGCGCGGTCCACCCTGCGGCGCTGGGTAGCACGATGCCGCAGTTGCGGGGCGTGCGGCCCCGACCTGACGCGGCTGCCGAACGTGGCCGCGAAGACCGTCGATTGCGAGGCGTATCGCGCGATCCCGTCGGCGTTCCTGCGCGCCGCGGCGATCTGCCGTGCCGCCGGGGACGCCGCCGGCGCTGCCGAGGCGACGCTTCAGGCGGCGTGGGAGGCGGACGACGCGGGCCGAGACGCGCGCGCGCTGCGCTTGGGCGCCATTGCGGACTGGGGCGAGGCGAACTGGGGCGAGGCGAACTGGGGCGAGGTGGGCAGCCCCGACCAGGCGCTGCGCCTGCTGGACGTGCTGCGCCGGGCGGAGGCGTTCGAGCGGGCCCAGGCCCGGGCCGAAGCGCTCGCCACTAGGCCGTTGGACGAGGTCGGCGTCCGGCTGCTCGCCTTCCAGCGCGAGCGAATCGCCGCGCGCGACGCCGGACGATACCTCATCAGCAGCGCGCTGCGACCCCCGGCGCGAACCCCGCACGTGACCCACGGCCAACCGGCCGCGGCCAGCTTTTGGCGACGCCTCACCGGGCGCTAGCGGCCAGCCCCGGGTCGGCGATCATGCGTCCGAGCGGGGCGCCGCCGAACAGGTGCACGTGGAAATGCGGTACCTCCTGCCCGCCATGCCCGCCCATGTTGGCGAGGATGCGGTAGCCGGGATCGTCCAGACCGAATTGCCGCGCGACGAGGCCGACCGCGCGAAAGAACCCGGCGATTTCGGCGTCGGGCGCATCCCGCGTGAAGTCGGCGAGCGACACGTAGCGCCCGCGCGGCACCACGAGGACGTGCAGCGGGGCTTGCGGGGCGATGTCGTGGAACGCCACCGCCCAGTCGTCCTCATACACCCGCTTCGACGGGATTTCCCCGCGCAGGAGGCGGGCGAAGATATTCTGGTCGTCGTACGGTCCCAGTCCGGCTACCGGCATGGCATTTCCTCGAATGTGTGTTCAGGGAATCTTGCGGGTCTGGCCGTCGGCCACATGCGGCAGCGACCGCGCCGCTTTCTCCGCAATGCCGGACACGCCCTGACGCCGTTGCAGCTCCGCCCAGACCTCGTGCGGCGAGATGCCGGCGTCCACCCACATCACCAGAAGGTGGTAGAGCACGTCGGCGCTCTCGGCGACCAACTGCGCCCGGTTGCCGGCAACGGCCTCGATCAGGCACTCGACCGCCTCCTCGCCGAATTTCTGCGCGACCTTCGCGCGGCCGCGGGACAGCAGCCGCGCGGAATGGCTGCTCGCCGGGTCAGCCTCGCGGCGGCTAAGCACGACCGACCAGAGGCTGTCGAGGACGACCGCGGTCGGCAACTCCAAGACCGGATGGGGCAACGCGGCGGTCTTCCTCTTGGAGGGCTTGTCGGCTTTTTTCACGACCTTGGCCATTCGGCGGTCTCCCTCAATCGAACCCACGCGGAAGCCGCACCGGAAGCCCCGCTTCGTCCAGAGCGTGCTTCACCTGCGAAATGGTGAACGTGCCAAAATGGAAGACACTCGCGGCCAGCAGCCCCGTGGCGCCGGCACGCGCGCCATCCACGAAATGCTGCAGCGTCCCGACGCCGCCCGACGCCACCACGGGGACGCGCACCGCGGCGCAGACAGCCGTCAGCAGGTCGAGATCGAAGCCCTCCCCGGTGCCGTCGCGGTCCATGCTGGTCAGCAGAATTTCACCCGCGCCGAGGCTGGCCACCTGCCGGCACCACTCGACCGCGTCCAGCCCCGTGGGCGTCCGGCCACCATGGGTGAAAACCTCCCAGCGGCCCATCCCAGCCCGGCGCGCATCGACCGCGACGACCACGCACTGGCTGCCGAACTTCTCCGCGGCCTCTGCCACCAGCGCGGGGCGGCCGACCGCGGCGGAGTTCATGCTGCATTTATCGGCGCCGGCCAGCAGCAGACGGCGCATATCGCCCGTGCTGCGCACGCCTCCGCCGACCGTCAGCGGCAGGAACACGCGGGCTGCGGTGCGGTTGACGACGTCGTAGATGGTGTCGCGGTTCTCGTGACTGGCGGTGATGTCGAGGAACGTCAGCTCGTCAGCGCCAGCCGCGTCGTAGACGGACGCCTGCTCCACCGGGTCGCCGGCGTCGCGCAGCGAGACGAAGTTCACGCCTTTGACGACGCGGCCATCCTTCACGTCCAGGCAGGGTATCACACGCAGCTTGAGCAATGGCCGACCTCCGTGCCCGTAATGGACAGTGTGGCGGCGGGGTGCAAGCGTCCATGTTGCAGCGCACGGCGGTGCGCGCGGGAACATCGGCGCATGGCCGGCTCAGCCGGCCAGCAGCGCGATCGCGGCGGCGGGGTCGACCCGCCCGTCATACAGGGCCCGCCCGACGATGACGCCGGCGATGACGTTGCGGTCCTGGCCAGTCGCCGCCTCCTTCAGGGCGCGCAGGTCGCCGAGGCTGCCGACGCCGCCGCTGGCGATGACCGGCGTTTCGACCTGGTAGGCAAGGTCCAGCGTTTGGTCGAGGTTGAGGCCCGTCAGCATGCCGTCGCGGCCGATATCGGTGTAGATGATGGCGGCGGCGCCCGCGTCCTCCAGCCGGGTCGCGAGTTCGACGGCGCGGATGCTGGAGGTCTCGGCCCAGCCCTCGGTCGCGACGAAACCGTCTCGCGCGTCGATGCCGACGGCGACTTGACCGGGGAAGCTGCGGCAGGCTTGGCGCACGAACGCCGGGTTCTTGACCGCGGCGCTGCCCAGGATCACCCGGCGCACCCCCGCCGACAGCCAGCGTTCGACGCCTGCGATGTCGCGGATGCCGCCGCCCAACTGCACCGGAACCGTCGCCGCAGCGAGGATGGCCGCCACGGCGTCGGCGTTCTCGCTGCGGCCGGCGAATGCCCCGTTCAGGTCGACCACGTGCAGCCACTGACACCCGGCGTCCTGCCAGGCGCGGGCCTGCGCGCCGGGGTCGTCCGAGTACACCGTCGCCTCGTGCATCACGCCGCGCCGCAGCCGCACGCAGGCGCCATCCTTCAGATCGATCGCGGGATAGAGGATGATTGCGGCCATCCGCCTGCCTACTCCACGTCGGAAGGCAGGGTAAAGGCTTGGATCAGAACGTCGGCAGGTTCGGCAACGGCTGGTGGAACCATTTCTGGTAGAGCGCGTCTAGTTCCCCATTGTTTTTAGTGAAATAGACGAACGTGTTCACCCAACGGTGAAGGTTCCACTGGTTCGCCCGCATCGTGATGCCGTTCGGCTGCCGGAGCAGCATCACCTTCCGCTCGACATCCGCCCCGGGGTTGGCGGCGTAGATTTGGTCCCCGGTCAGGCCGGTCTCGGCGATGGCGTCGACCTGGCCCGCGATCAGCGACTGGTAGGTGCTCGGGTCGTCGTCGAAGCGCATCATCTTGACCGTGCCACCGAACCGCTGGGTGAGCAGCACGTCCTGCACGGTGCCACGCGGAACCCCCACGCGCAGCCCCTTGAGGTCGTCGAGCGAGGCGATCGGCTTGTCCTTGCGCGCGAAGATCACGTTCTCGATCGCGCTGTACGGGATGGAGAACAGCACCTGCTTGGCGCGCTCCGGCGTGATGCCGAAGGTGGCGACGATCAGGTCGACCTTGTTGGTGACCAGGAACGGGATGCGGTTGGGGCTGGTGAGCTGGACCAGGTTCACCTTCACGCCCAGGTATTTGCCGAGCAGCTTGGCGACCTCGATGTCGTAGCCGTCCGGCTCCTGTTTGTCGTTCAGCAGGCCGTACGGCGGGAGGTCGACCAGCACGCCGATGTTGATCGTGCCACGGCTGACGATCTCGTCCACGGTCTGCGCTCGCGCGGTGGCAACGCCGAGCAGCCAGCCGGCTGCGAGGGCCGCGACGGCGACCAGCTTCCAGAACTTCAAGGTATGGTCCCCCGATAGACGTTTCTTATCGTTGGTAGGCGCTGGCCAACCGGCGTTCGAGGCGGCGGCTGGCTAGCGTCAAAGGCCAGCAAAGCAGGAAATAGATCGCCGCGACAATGCCAAAAATGGTGAATGGTCGAAATGTTGCGTTGTTCACCATCTGCCCTGCGCGTGTCAGCTCCACGAAACCGATGATGGCGGCCAACGACGTGCTTTTGATGAGGTTGACGAGGAAGCCGACCGTCGGCGCCGTCGCCACCCGCAACGCCTGCGGCATCACGACGCGGAGCATGCGCGGGCCGTAGTGCAGGCCCAGCGCGCGGGCGGCTTCCAGCTGGCCCCGCGGCACCGCCTGCAGCGCGCCGCGCCAAATTTCGCCGAGGAACGCCCCTGCATTCAGGCTGAGGCCCAGGATGGCCGAGATATACGGTCCGAGGCCGAAGCCCAGCATATCGGCGCCGAAGAACACCAGGAACAGTTGCAGCAGCAGGGGCGTGCCCTGGAAGAAGCGGATGTAGCCGATCGACAGCCAGCGCAGCGCCCGGTTGTCCGCCACGCGGGCGAGTGCCACTACGAGCCCGATCGCGCCGCCGAACGCGAACGCGCCGGCCGCCAGCGCGATCGTCCATCGCAGCGCCAGCAGCAGGAACACGACATCGCCGGCACCGAAACTTCTCACCCCGCGACCCGGCGTCCGAACGCTAGCCGCTCCAACGCCGTGAACGCCAAGCTGAACAGCAGCGACAGCCCAAGATAGATGCCCGTCACCACGATGAACGCCTCGAAGCTGCGGAACGTACGGCTTTGCACGTCCTGCGCGGCCGAGGTCAGGTCGTCGGCGGAGATGACGGACACGATGGAGGAATTCAGCATCAGCAGGATGAACTGGCTGCCCAGCGGCGGCATCACGGCCCGCAACGCCTGTGGCAGCACGATCAGCCGGAACACCCGCAGCCGGTGCAGCCCCAGCGCGGTGCCGGCCTCGACCTGGCCGTGGCCAATGCTCTCGATGCCGGCGCGCACGATCTCGATGGTGTAGGCGCTGCCGTTCAGCACCATTGCGATCAGCGCGGCCTGGTTCGCGTCCAGCCGCACGCCGATGGCGGGGAGCCCGAAGAAGATCAGGAAAATCTGGACCAGGAACGGCGTGTTGCGGATCACCTCGACGTAGGCGGCGATCATCGTCCGGACCCAAGGTGGGCCCGAAATGCGGCCCAGCGCGCCGAAGATCGCCACCACCAGGCTGAGCGCCATCGACACGGCGGACAGCCAGAGGGTGAACACCGCCCCGTCCAGCAACTCCGGCCACGCGCTCCAGATATCGCCGAAGTGGAAGACGTAGGTCATGCCGGCGCGTCCCCTCCGGCCGCTTGGGCAGCCTTCCGAAGGATTACACCAGCACCGCTAGGCCGGGGCAATCATCGGGGGCAATCATCGGGGGCAATCATCGGGGGCAGTCGTCGGTGGCGCGATCAGTTCGGCGTGGGGTGGTCGTGACCGGGGGCCAGCTGCCGCAGCTCGCCCGCACGCACGCTCGCGATCGCATTCTGCAGCACTGCCACCACGGCGTCGTCCGACAGGGTGCGGCCCAGCAGCCCCAGCGAGCCGCCGAGCAGGGCCGAGGCGATGGCGATCGAACTCACCTGCTGGCCCACCATGTACTCGATCGCCTTGTCCACGACCGCACCGGCGTGGCTGAGGTCGGCGGGGGCGGCGCCATTCGCGCCCAAGGTGTCGGCTTGGGTCGGTTCGGTTTTCATCGCGGCACTCCTTTCCCCCTAAGTGGAATGACACTTCGGTAAATCCACCCCAAAACGCTCATTCAGCGGCGATCACCTCGGCTTCGGGCCGGTCGGCCTCCGCCTGCTCGGCCTGCAGCCGCCACATCCGGGCATACACGCCCTCGCGCGCGAGCAGGCTCGCGTGGGTGCCGCGTTCCGCCACGAGGCCGTCGACCAGCACCAGGATTTCGTCGGCATCCACCACCGTCGAGAGCCGGTGCGCGATCACCAGGGTCGTGCGGTTCGCCGCCACGTTGCGCAGCGCCGCCTCGATTCCCTGCTCGGTGCGGGTGTCCAGCGCGCTGGTCGCCTCGTCCAGGATGAGGATGCGCGGATCCTTCAGGATGGTGCGCGCGATCGCCACGCGCTGCTTCTCGCCGCCCGACAGCTTCAGCCCGCGCTCGCCGACCTTGGTGTCGTAGCCCTCGGGCAGCCGCACGACGAAATCATGCACCTGGGCGAGCCGGGCCGCGCGTTCGACCTCCGCCTGCGAGGCGCCGACGCGGCCGTAGGCGATGTTGTAGCGGATGGTGTCGTTGAACAGCACGGTGTCCTGCGGCACCACGCCGATCGCCGCCCGCAGGCTGGACTGGGTGACGTCGCGGATGTCGTGCCCGTCGATCAGCACGCGCCCGCCGGTCACGTCGTAGAAGCGGAACAGCAGACGGCTGAGGGTGCTTTTGCCGGCGCCGGTGGGCCCGACGATGGCCAGCTTGGCGCCGGCCTCGGCGGTGAAGCTGATGCCGTGCAGGATTTCCCGGTCGGGCCGATAGCCGAAATGCACGTCCTCGAATACGATAGTGCCAGGCGTGTCTTGCGCCACGATCGCCCCCGGCGTCGCGTGCGCGCAATGCGCGGCGAGAGTGAGGGCGCCGGGCCGGTCGGCGATCTCCTGCTCGACCTCGATCACGCGGAACATCTGCTCCATGTCCACGACGCCCTGCTTGATGGTGTTGTAGACGAAGCCAAGGAAATTCAGCGGCTGGTACAGCTGCATCAGATAGGTGTTGACCAGCACGAAGCGGCCGACGGTCATGTTGCCCTCCTGCACGCCCTGGGCTGCCATCAGCATGATCGCGGTCAGGCCGAGCGCGATGATCGCGGCCTGGCCCAGGTTGAGCATGTTCAAGGTCACCTGGGTCTTGACGGCCGCCGTCTCGTAGCGTCGCTGGGCGTCGTCGAAGCGCCGCGCCTCGTGCGCCTCGTTGCCGAAATACTTGACCGTCTCGTAGTTCAGCAGGCTGTCCAGCGCCTTGGTGTTCGCCTCGCTGTCCACGTCGTTCATGGTGCGGCGGAAATGCACCCGCCAGCTCGCGAAGGCGACGGTGAAGCCGATATACACGCTCACCGCCGCGAAGGTGACCGCCGCGAACCGCCAGTCGAACAGGTGCCAGATGATGGCGGTCACCATCAGCACCTCGAGCAAGGTCGGCACGACGTTGAACACCGCCAGCCGCAGCACCGACTGGACCCCAGCGGTGCCCCGCTCGATGGCGCGCGACAGTCCACCGGTTTGCCGGTCGAGGTGGAACCGCAGCGAGAGGCGGTGCATGTGCTCGAACGTCTCGACCGCGACCCGGCGCACCGTGCGCTGCTGCACCGACGCGAACACCGCGTCCCGCAGCTCGCCAAACCCGGCGGAGGCGACCCGCAGCAGGCCGTAGCCGACGATCAGGGCGACGGGGACGGCGATGAAGCTGTTTTTCGGCGAGAGCGCGTCCACCGCATGGCTGTAGACAAGCGGAATGTAGACGGTGGCGACCTTGGCCGCGATCAGGCAGGCGACCGCCAGCAGCACCCGCACATGCGCGCCCCGGTCGCCTTTCGGCCACAGGTAGGGAAGCAGGGAGGCGACGGTGGCGAGGGTGGATCGGGGCTGGCCGGGAAGGGCGAGGTTTGGTCGTGCCATAGGACGCATGTGGCATTGACCCTGGGCCAAGGGAAGATGCAAAGCCGGTCCCATGCCCGACATCCCCGCCGACCTGCGGCACCACATCGACGCTTGCAACAACGCGGCCCTGCCGGGCGACCGGCTGCCGTTCCGCTTGGGGGGCGAAACGGTGGGCTGGGTCAGGCCGGCCTTCGCCGCCCGGCTCGCCGCGTTCGGCGTGCGGGTGACGAGCGACGCCACCGGGCTGGACGACCCGGCGCTGCTGCCGGACCTCGCCCGCGCCTTGGCCGAAGCGGGCGAATTCCGGTTCCGCGGCGAGGCGTTCGACGTGCGCGCGACGGCGGCCGGCCCGGTGCTGGCGCAGATCGACCGGGGGGCGCTGCCGGCGTTCGGCATCGCAGCAGTCGGTGTCCACTTGAACGGGCTGGTGCGCCGGGCGGATGGCTGGAACCTCTGGGTCGCGCGCCGGGCCGAGGACAAGCTGCTGGATCCCGGCAAGCTGGACCATTTGGCGGCGGGCGGCGTGCCGGCCGGGCTGACGCCGCTCCAGACGCTGGTCAAGGAAGCCGAGGAGGAAGCGGGCCTGCTGCCGGAGGTGACGGCCGAGGCGACGCACCAGGGGGTGATCGCCTACGCGATGGAGCGTCCCGAAGGCCTCCGCCGCGACGCGTTGCACTGCTACGATCTGGTGCTGCCGGAGGACTTCGTGCCGGTGCCGGTCGATGGGGAGGTCGCGGCGTTCGAGCGATGGCCGATCGAACGGGCGCTGGACACGGTGCGCTCGACCAACGATTTCAAGTTTAACGTGAACCTGGTGCTGATCGATCTGTTCAGGCGGCTCGGCCTCATCTGATCCCCTCTCCCGCTGGCGGGAGAGGGAAGATAGAGCGGCTTAGGTCTCCGATTGGACGCCGGTGATCGGGATATCCCGCGGCTCCCCATTGGGCTGGTCGCCGCTGCCAGACATCTGCATGGGAGCCGGTTGCTCGCCGTCCTCGTCGCCGTCCTCGTTGCCTTCGTTCAAGTGACGCGGACCGTTGTGCTGGGGCGGCTGCGGCGTGCCGTTCTGGCCGTTCTGGTGATGCTGCGGGTTCTGCTGCTGCGCCTGGTTGATGGCGTTGATGATGCGGAAATAATGCTCCGCGTGCTGGAAATATCCCTCCGCCATCACGCGGTCGCCGCTGCTCGTGGCGTCACGGCCGAGCTGCAGGTATTTCTCGAACAGCTGCTGCGCCGTACCGCGGATGCGCAGGTCGGGGCCGTTGCTGTCGAAGACGTGGTTGCGGTTGAGCGGGACGTTGCCGCTCTGGTGCCGGATCGGGCCGCCACCGCCGGTTCCGCCGCCACCGCCGCGATTGTTGCGTCCGCGCATGCGTTTGATGTTCATTCGTGTGTTCGCAGCTTCTCTCTGTGGTTGTCGTCGTGCCGTGAGGGGGGATAACCAGCCGCCGACACAGAAATCGCGAAGCCAGGTAAGTTGGCTTACCAACGGGGAGGGGCTACAAACTCGCCCGAAATCCCGATCGCCGGGGCCGTTCAGCGCCCCTTCCGAGAGGGA
>JAABUX010001303.1_pt1 | contig 38054 bp, 32 predicted proteins | sample 5561851 | NCBI WGS metagenome assembly JAABUX01 (sample SAMN10711883, study PRJNA513361) | rock metagenome | isolation source: Antarctica rocks | place: Antarctica: Victoria Land, Richard Nunatak red sandstone | collected 2016-01-03 | reverse complement strand
ACTACAATTCCATCCGGAGACATTCAGCGCTCGGGTACATGACACCCGATGAATACGAGCTGGGATACAGGGAACTCAGTCAACTGGCAGCCTAATCCGGTGTCCAAAAAAGCGGGAACACTCCACTCAGGTCTGGGAACGCGCCTGCCGTCGTCTCGCTGCCGCAGGCGTATCCGAGGCCAGCGCCGGACGCCTGGCAGCCAGCGCAGACTAATGCAGCGCATCGCGAGTTTCCTTGCCGGTTACCGGTGCGGGTGATGTTCGCTGCTGGTGGCCGGCGGGGCGGTGGTGCCGGCGGCGCTGGCGGGGTGGCCGGCGCGGGGGATCGCCCCGGTGCGGGGTAACGCGGTCGTTGATCGCCGAGCGCCGGTCCTGGTCGCCGCCGGGGGACCGGGTGCGGTGCGGGGGGCCTGCTCGCTGGTGTCGTCCCTGGCTGGGACGCGGCCCGGCGGAACGCTCTTGCGGTCCGGGGCCGGGAGTGAAGGTCGTGCCGGTGTCAGGCGGCTTGCACGTGGGGTGCCTGGGGTTGGGGGGGCGGCCCGTGGGTGCGTTTACCGTCGGGGCTGGTGGCGGTGACGGTGGTGTCGGGGTGCAGGGTGATGGTCCAGCCCCACCGGTGGACGGCGATGAGATGGTGGAAACTGCACAAAAGCATCAAATTGGTGAGGCTGGTGGTGCCGCCGTGGGCGCGGGGCACGATGTGGTGGGGCTGGCAGGCGGCGGGGGGCTGGTCGCAGCCGGGGAACCGGCAGTGCCGGTCGCGGAGGGTGACGGCGCGGCGGAGGTGGCCGGGGATGGTCGGGGTGACGGCGCCGACGTCCAGGGGCAGGGACCGGGATGTGACCGCGGTGCCGCCGGGGAGGTTCTGGCGGAGCAGGGCGGTGAGCCCGCCCGGCCCGGAGAGCAGGTCGGCGGCGCGGGTGATGATGAGGGCCCGGGCGGCCCGCTGCGCGCGGCGCCTCCGCTCCCCGGCCCGGTCCGCGGCGGCCTGGCCTTCGGCGTCCTGGTCCGCCCCGGCCGGGTCTGCAGTCTCCTGGTATACGGCGTCCTGGCCTGCGGCGCCGTGGACGGGGGTGCCCTGGCCGGCGGTGGCGTGGGACGCGGCGCCGTGGCCGGCGGGGGTGCTGGCGGGCGGGGTGTCCGGGTCGCCGAGCAGTGCTGCGGTGAGCTGGTCCAGGACGTCGGGGTCGATGGTGCCGGTGACGGCGGGGGCGATAGCGGCGTCGCAGTCCGCGCCCGGCCCGGCCGGGGCGCACCCGGGCCACCACGGTCCCCCGGCGCCTGCCGCGGTCTCCGTGCCCGTCCCGCCCGTGCCCGTCCCGCCCGTGCCCGTCCCGCCCGTGCCCGCCTCGCCCGTGCCCGCCTCGCCCGTGCCCGTCCCGCCCGTGCCCGCCTCGCCCCTGCTGGCTGCGGTGGCGGCCGTGCCCTCGCCGGCGTCACTGCCCGCGCCGGCGTCACTGCCGGTGCCGGTGTCGCTGCGGCGGTCGCCGGGGTTGCTGGCGGCGTCGCGGGTCCAGGTGGTTTCGGCGGCGTGGCCGGGGTCGGTGCGGCGGAGCTGTTCCAGGGTCATGATCAGCTGGATCTGGGTGGGCTGCCCGGCCCGGTCCGGGATGAACCCCGCGGCGATCAGCCGCCGGCAGGCTTCCTCGAGGGCGTCGTGGTCCCGCTGCTTCCCCGTCCGGGTGTCCTCCGGCCCTGCCTTAGCTCCGAGGGCGTCCAGGACGGCGCGGACCGCCGCGGCGCACTGCGGGGTCAGGTCCCCCTCCAGCCGTCCCGCGCCGCGGAACGTCGTGCCCAGCCGGACCGACCGGTCCCCGAACCCGTCATCCCCCGCCCCCGTCCCGGTGCCGGTGCCGGTGTCAGGGTCGGCGGCGGCGGTGCGGCGCAGTATCTCCTCCGCCAGCGCCCCCAGGTCCGCGAGCCCGGCGCCGCCGGCGGCGGCGGTTACCAGGATCACGTCCGCGGCGGGGCGGGCAGCGGGAGGCAGGACGTCACTCCAGTCGCAGACCTGCCGGGCCCACGACGCCGACAGGGTCCCCGCGGCCAGCGCCGCGCGGACCGCGGGGTGCGCGGCCAGGCGCCGGGCCCACCCGGTCGCGGCGGCCGCGGCGCCGCCCGTCACCCGGGTCTGCCACGCCAGCCACGCCCGCGCGGATGCCTGCCCGTCGGCCTCGAACCCCCGGCCCGCGGTGAACGCCGCCAGGACCGAGGACCGCGCCGCGGTCCGCGCTGACTCGGCGCGTTCCAGGCCGCGCAGCACGTCCGCCTGCTCCCCGGCGCTCAGCGCCGCCGCGTCCGCGGCCGTCAGGAACGCCAGGGCGCCTTCCAGCACCGCAAGCGCCTCCCCCGTGCTGGACGGCAGGCCCGTGCTGCCCAGGCCCGTGCTGCCCGGCAGGCCCGCGCTGCCCGGGGCCGTGCTGCCCGCGCCCGGGCTGGCGGGGAAGCCCGCGGCGGGTCCGGCGGGCGGCTGACCGGGAGTGCACATGTCCGGGAGCCTCCTTCACGGTGGGGCCGGGCTGACCGGTTATGAGTTCGATTATCGCACGCCCTGCTGACAGTCCACCCCACCGGAACACGCCCGGGGAAAACTTTTTCCGGCTATTTCCCGGGGGCGCCTCGCCGTCAGGTTCACCGCCGCAGCCCGGCCGCGGCCTGCCGCCAGGTCCTCCTCCCGCATCACGATGATCACGGAAGAATCCCGCCGCCGCACACCAGGGCGGAACGGCGAATCCGCGCCCGGCGGACCTGCGCCCGGCGGAGTGCAGCGAACAAGGACCCGGGGTGCTGCACTAGCCCGGCAGCGCCATGGGCACCGGCACCGGGCACCAGGCGACGGGCGCCAGCCGCGAGGTGATGCGCCGGACTCTTGCGACAGGGTTGCCACACACCTAGTGTTATACGGCGTTACTACGCAGTGTTATAGCGAAGCCAGAATAACTACTCCTTGTATCGCAAGTTTTTGATCATGACTATTATCGATGCGACATTGACGGCAAATAAGCCCAGCGCATTCAGCCAATCTGGATTATCTTCTAAGGGCGAGGTACTATCACCACGCCCCCGTAGCCCAAGGGAAGAGGCCGGCCCCCTAAAAGGGTCCCCAGTGTCGGTTCGACTCCGACCGGGGGTACCGCTGCAGGCGCGACTTGATACCAGGCATCGCTGGGTGGCTGAATGTTCAGTCAGTATGATGCCGCGGCATAGCCTCTGTGTGCGGCATAGTGCTGTGTTCTGCGCGGGGACATGCGCAGCCGGGCCGACCGTCAGTGCACAGGCGTTTGGGGGCGCAGTAAGCAAGAGCTTATTTTTGCAGCTTGCTTGTTATCTATCGCGGCAGGTAGCGGCAGCGCAGCTGCGGTCGCGCCGGAGGCGCCCCGACCCTTGACAGCAGGAATGGGCGGCGCTGCTGGCTGCCGCCGTCAGTCAGGCGCTGCGCCTGCTGCGGCGCTGGATCTCGTATTCGTGCACGATCGCGCTGGCGTAGCCGTGCGTCAGGCCATGCTCGTCGGCCAGCCAGTGCGCCCGCTCCTCGCAGCGGGAGAATGGCGGTCCCGACTCCAGCCTGCTGAACCAGTCTCTGATCTCACGGCCTGTGATCACCGGGATCCGGGCAATCAGGTTCTTGTGCGTATCCGGAGAATGAGTCAGCGACAAGTGGCACCTCCAGCGGGCTAGTCCTCTTGCTGACGAGACTGCACTACGGCGGCCTGCCTGACAACCCCTGACCGTTACCCTTCCGTAATGCCCCGTTTAGGGTTCTCGCGCTGGCCGACTCGTTAGGACAGCCGCTCGAAGATCATCGCCATGCCCTGGCCGCCGCCCACGCACATGGTCTCCAGGCCGAACGTTTTGTCATGAAACTGCAGGCTGTTCAGTAGCGTGGTGGCGATGCGCGCGCCGGTCATGCCGAACGGGTGCCCGACCGCGATGGCGCCCCCGTTGACATTCAGCTTCTCGATATCGATACCGAGATCCTGGTACGACGGGATTACCTGCGCGGCGAACGCCTCGTTGATCTCGGCCAGGTCGACGTCCTCGATCGTCATCCCGGCCCGGCTCAGTGCCTGGCGGGAAGCTTCGACCGGTCCCAGGCCCATGATTTCCGGCGACAGGCCGGTGAGGCCGGTTGACACGATCCGGGCCAGCGGCGTGATGCCGAGCTCGGCTGCCTTGCGGTCGCTCATCACGATCAACGCGGCCGCGCCGTCATTCAGCGCGCAGCAGTTACCCGCGGTCACTGTGCCGTCCGGGCGGAACACCGGCTTCAGGGCGGCGACCTTTTCCAGCGTCGTCCCGGCCCGTGGCCCGTCATCCGCTGCGACCGTGCTGCCGCCCGGCAGGGTAACCGGGGTGATGTCACGCTGCCAGAAGCCGTTCGCCGCTGACTTCTCGGCAAGGTTCTGGGACCGGACGGCGAACTCGTCCTGCTCTGCGCGGGAGATGCCGCGCAGCTGGGCGACGTTCTCCGCGGTCTGGCCCATGGCAATGTAAACATCCGGGATCCGGCTGTCCTGCCGCGGGTCCTGCCACTGCGGGGTGCCCCCGGTGGCCAGCTCGGCGCTGTGCTGCTCGGCGTCCGCGAACAGCGGGTTCTTGGTGTCTGGCAGGCTGTCGCTGCTGCCCGCGGCGAACCGGCTCACGCACTCCACGCCAGCGGAGATGAAGACGTCACCCTCGCCGGCCTTGATCGCGTGATAGGCCATCCGGGTTGTCTGCAGCGACGACGAGCAGTACCGGGTAACGGTGGTACCGGGCAGCGAGTCATAGCCGAGCATGACCGCGACGACCCGGGCCATGTTGTGGCCCTGCTCGCCGCCGGGCAGGCCGCAGCCGAGAATCAGGTCCTCGATATCGGCAATTTGCAGCTGCGGCACCTTGGACAGCGCCGTGGCGACTATCTGCGCGGCAAGATCGTCAGGCCGGATGCTGGCCAGAGATCCCTTGAACGCCCGGCCGATCGGTGAGCGTGCAGTGGCGACGATGACGGCCTCGGGCATCGGGTACTCCCTGGGGAAACTGGTTGCTGACTGCCCGGTTAACTAACCGCGCAACCTTGATCGACCGCGCAGGGGCTTTCCGCTGCGCAGTAGCTTTCACCGCACAGTAGTCTAGGTGCCGCGACCCGGGCCAGTACAGCGGTGCCGGGTGCCGTGGGCCGCGCTTGGTCCAGTGGGCCATATGCGAGGGCGCAGGGCGCCAGGGCGCCGGGTACCAGGATGCGCTGTGCCAGGACGCGCTGTGCCAGGGCGCCGAATCCGAGGTGGTTGCCGATGCAGGTACACGACTCCCTGATCGAGCTGATCGGGAATACGCCGCTAGTGCGGCTGCGCGCGGTGACCGGGCAGCCCGGTGGCGGCGTGGCGGCTGACGTCCTGGCGAAGGTGGAGTACTTCAACCCTGGCGGCTCGGTGAAAGACCGGATTGCCCTGCGGATGGTCGAGGAAGCCGAGCGATCCGGCGCCCTGCAGCCGGGCGGCACCATCGTGGAGCCGACGTCCGGCAACACCGGCGTCGGCCTGGCTATCGTGGCCGCGCACAAAGGCTATAAATGCCTGTTCGTGTGCCCGGACAAGGTCGGCCAGGACAAGATCAGCGTGCTGCGGGCCTACGGCGCCGACGTGGTGGTCTGCCCGACCGCGGTCCTGCCCGACCACCCGGACTCCTACTACTCGGTCTCGGACCGGCTGGCCCGCCAGACGCCGGGCGGCTGGAAGCCCAACCAGTACGCCAACGCGGAGAATCCGGGCTCGCATTACCTGTCCACCGGCCCGGAGATCTGGTCCCAGACTGACGGTAAGGTCACGCATTTCGTCGCTGGGATCGGTACCGGCGGGACGATCTCCGGTACCGGCCGGTACCTCAAGGAGGTCTCGGCGGGGCGCGTGCAAGTGATCGGCGCGGACCCTGAGGGATCGGTCTATTCTGGCGGCAGCGGCCGTCCGTACCTGGTTGAGGGCGTCGGCGAGGACATCTGGCCGGACACTTTCGACAAGGGCATCTGCGACCGGATCATCGCCGTCAGGGATGCGGAGTCCTTCCTGATGACCCGCCGGCTGGCGCGCGAGGAAGCCCTGCTCACCGGCGGCTCCTGCGGCCTGGCGGTAGTGGCGGCGCTGCACGTGGCGGAAACGGCGGCGCCGGATGACGTCATCGTCGTGCTGCTGCCCGACGGCGGCCGCGGCTACCTGTCGAAGATCTTCAACGACGAGTGGATGGCCGATTACGGCTTCCTCACCTCGGCGACCGCGGAGCCCAGGGTCAGTGACGTGCTGAAACGCAAGGCCGGCGGCCTGCCCCCGTTCGTGCACGCGCACCCGGACGAGACCGTGCTGACGGTAATTGACGCGCTGCACTCCTTCGACGTCTCCCAGCTGCCAGTGCTGAAGGAAGAGCCGCCGATCATGGTCGCCGAGGTGATCGGCTCGATCGTCGAGCGCGACCTGCTGGACGCCCTGGTGTCCGGCCGGGCCAGCCCGCAGGACCCGGTCGGAGCGCACATGTCGGCGCCACTGCCGATGGTCGGCTCGGGTGAGCCGGTCAGCGCCGCGGTGGCCGCGCTGGAGAAGGCCGGCGCGGCCCTGGTTCTGGTGGACGGGAAACCAGAAGGCATGATCACCCGGCAGGATGTGCTTACTTTCCTGGCCGGGGAACACCGGCTGAGCTAAGGACGTGCGCTAACGATGCAGACGCAGCATGCCGACGGTTTCGAGACGCTGGCCATCCACGCCGGACAGCAGCCCGACCCGCTGACCGGCGCCGTTGTCCCGCCGATCTACCAGGTCTCCACATTCAAGCAGGACGGCGTGGGCGGCCTGCGCGGCGGCGGCCTCGGGGCGCGCGCCAGCGGTGCCGGCAACGCCCGGTCCGGCGAGGCCGGGGCCGGCGGACCGGAACCTGCAGGTGCCGCCGCCGGGCCTGGTCGCTGGATCGAGGGCTACGAGTACTCCCGGTCCGCCAACCCCACCAGAGGCGCGCTGGAGGAGTGCCTTGCCGCGCTGGAGGGGGGCGTCCGGGCGCTGGCGTTCGCGTCCGGGATGGCTGCCGAGGACGCTGTGCTGCGCACGATGCTGCGGCCCGGCGACCACGTGCTGATCCCGCATGACGCCTATGGCGGTACCTTCCGGCTATTCGACAAGGTGCTGCAGCGCTGGGGCGTCAGCTACCAGCCAGTCCGGGTCAGCGACGCCGCTGCCGTCCGGCAGGCGATGCAGGCCCGGGCGGCCCGGCTGATCTGGGCTGAGACGCCGTCGAACCCGCTGCTGTCCGTGGCCGACATCGCCGCTCTCGCCGGTATCGCCCATGACGGCGGCGCCCTGCTCGTGGTGGATAACACGTTCGCGTCGCCCTACCTGCAGCAGCCGCTGTCGCTCGGCGCCGACGTCGTCGTGCATTCCGCCACCAAGTACCTGGGCGGTCATTCCGACGTGATCGGCGGCGCTGTCGTCGTTGCGGACGCCGGGCTTGGCGCCGAGCTGGCTTTCCACCAGAACGCGACCGGGTCAGCCGGCGGCCCGTTCGACGCCTGGCTAACCCTGCGCGGGATCAAGACGCTGGGTGTCCGGATGGACCGGCACTGCCGGAACGCGGAACGGATCGCTGAGATGCTGGCCGGTCACCCGGCCGTGACGCAGGTGTTCTACCCCGGTCTGCCGTCGCATCCCGGTCACGAGGTCGCGGCTAAGCAGATGCGCGGTTTCGGCGGCATGGTGTCATTCCGGGTGCGGGGCGGCGAAGCTGAGGCCGTCGCGCTGTGTGACCGGACCAGGCTCTTCATCCTCGCCGAGTCACTCGGCGGGGTCGAGTCGCTGATCGAGCATCCCGGCCGGATGACGCACGCGTCCGTGGCCGGGTCCGAGCTGGAGGTGCCCGCCGACCTGGTGCGGCTGTCGGTCGGCATCGAGACCGGTGACGACCTGCTCGAGGACCTGCGCCGGGCACTCGGCTGAGCGGCCTGGCCGCGACTGACAGCCGGGCAGGCGCACTGGCAGGTCAGGCGTTCCAGATCATCAGGATCAGGATGACCAGCCAGATCAGGTTGACGACGCCGCCGATCATGGCGATCCGGCCTCGCTCGACCTGGGCCGGCATGGCTGCCCCGCGCTGAGCCGCGCCGGGCTTGGCGCCGGCAGCGGCCGGTGCAGCGCCGCCGCCGGCGGCCGGGCGGCCCGCGGACTGGGCGCCTGCGGCTGCCGCGCCAGCGCTTGCAGTGGGCGCGCCGGGAGCCGGCGCGCCGGACGGCGCCGCGCCGGCCTCGGCTGCTGCGGCCGCGAGGGCCGGGCCGTCCAGCGCCCGGATCGCCGCCCGCTGATCACGGATGATCAACGCGAGCAGCACCACCGCCACCAGGTACAAAGTGAGCGCGATCGCCAGCCACGGCTTGGCGAGGTCCTTACCCTGCTGCGCGGCGACCAGGCCCATGACCAGCACGCCCAGGGACGCGATGGTGAAGATCAGGGTGATCCGGCTCAGGTACCGGACGACGGGCAGGTCGCGTTTCCTGATGTAGCGCGGCGTCGAGGAGATGGCGACGGCGACCGGGCCGATCGCGAAGATGGCAAATCCGATGTGCAGCCAGAGCACGAGCCGGTCGGTGAAAGACATGGCCCGATCCTAGATCCTGCGCCCGGCCGGCCGGCGATCATGCCCTGCATTGCGCCGGCATGATCGAACACATCCGGCCGCCAGGCATCGCCGACACCACTTCCAGCTGCCCGGTGCCTCTGCCCGATGCTAGCGGGCAGCCCGGATATCACTCGTCAAATGTCGCTGCGGGCCGCGGCGCCGGGCGCCGGTTGACCAGAAAGGCAAGGATCAGCAGGCCTACGCCCACAATGGCGGCGATAGCGATCCGGATGGGGTGAATCCCGTGATGAGATTTTCCGACGAATACCTTCGGCAGCGTGTTGGCGTGCACGCCGTAGATAATGGCGACGGCAATCGCTGCCAGTCCGATGATCACCAGGATGGCGGTGATCGCGATCCTGCGCGCCGGGGTGGCCGCCGCCCAGCTGACAAGATTCACTAGTTACTCCCGTGACTGAGAACTTGGGATAACGACCGCCAGGCACACCCGGCAGCCGACCATGGATGCCGCAGTGCTCAAGGATGGCACAGGTCACCTGATCAGCCGTGGCGGATCGGCAAGCCCGTTAGCCGGGGCCGGCCGGGTGCGGCTGCGCTCCCCGGCCGACCGCCCCGCGCACCTGGCCGGCCGCCGCGGCGCTCCCTGGCGGGCCGCCCACGGCCGACATCCCTGGCGGGCCGCCCACGGCCGACATCCCTGGCGGGCTGCCCCGGCTGACAGCGCCGGGGCATGCCCCAGTCAGACGTTGCTGGGAGCTCCGGCGCGCGACCGGCCGGCCCGCCAGGCGGCGAACATCAGAACCAGCCCGACAACCAGAGACACCCCGCCCCTGGCCAGGTGACGGCCGTTGTGCACGTGGCTGCCGCTCACCATGAAGTGGGGCAGCGAGTTGCCCGCGAACATGTACAGCAGCCCGACGATCACGGCAATGATCCCGACGATCAGGATGACGATGGTGACCGGACGCCTGCCCGCCGAGGCACCACCAGGCGCACTTGCAGAACTCACGTGTACTCCCTTGAGATTGTTTACCGTGGCGGGCGCTGAGCGGCCCCGGCCGCGAAGACTACTTCCGGCACGCTACTACGCGCGGCAGGCCAGTAGTGCCCATCAAATGCGAAATACGCAAAAATCTACCGGCCGTTCCCGCGCCGGGACCGGATGAAGTCACGGACGACGTATTCCCCCAGGGTCTCCGGCAGCGCGCGCAGCACCCGGCCGCCATTGCGGCGGGCGACCTCATCGACGAAGGCGGTGAGCCGCTCGTCCTCGGCGAGCATGAAGACGTTCAGCGTTGCCCGGCGCCGGGTCATCTTGTCCACCTCGGCCATGGTCAGCTCCAGCGTCTCCGGTGACGGCGGCCAGTCGAACCAGGACTGGCCGTCCCGGCGCAGATGCGCGGTGGGCTCACCGTCGGTGATGATCAGCACGACCGGGTTCTGGTCCGGCCGCCGGTCGAGGTAGCGCCCGGCGAGTACCAGCGCATGGTGCAGGTTCGTGCCCTGAACCATATCCCAGCCCAGCCCGGCCAGCTCCGTTTCCTGCAGCACGCGGGCATAATTGGAGAAGCCGATCACCTGGACGGAATCTTGCGGGTACCGGCTGCGCACCAGCGCGTGCAAGGCCAGCGCCGTCTGCTTGGCGACGCCCCAGGTGCCGCGCAGCGCCATCGAGTACGACAGGTCGACGAGCAGGCATACCGCGGCGGACGTCCGGCGCTGCGTCTCGCCCACCTCGAAGTCGCTGACCGACAGCCGCACCCGCGGCAGCGCTCCCGCCTGCGTCTGGCCGGCCGCGGCGCGGCCCGCAGGGTTGTCCGGCAGTCCGGCCCGCAGCAGCGCGTTACGGACGGTCGCCGCCGAGTCGATAGCCTGCTCGTCGCCGAACTGCCAGCGCCGGGTGCTGCCGGTGTACTCGCCCGCCTGCCCTGCCTCACGCTCTTCGTGATCGCCGTGGGTGCCCTCGGGCAGCTGGGCGAACACCCGGCGCAGCGCTGTCTCGCCCAGCCGCCGCACTGCCTTCGGCGTGAGCTCGAGCTTGCCCTCGGTGCGCTGCAGGTAGCCCTGGCGCTCCAGCTCCCGCTCGATCTGCCGCAGGGCCTCCATGTCATCCACTGCCTGGCGGCCCAGGGCGCGCCGGATTGCCTCTTCGTCGATGTCGTCCAGCCGCGCGCCCGGGTAGTCCTGGCGCAGCGCGTCTTCCAGCTCGGCAAGATCCGCCAGCTCGGACAGCGCCGTGGTGGCGTCGCTGAGTCCGAGTGGCTCCTGGCCGTTCATCCGGGCGCCGGGCAGGCCGTCAGCGTCCATGTCCGGCCGGCGTCCCCGCAGCGCGTCGGCCAGCCGGGCCATCTCGGCGGCCAGCCCGGCGTCTTCCAGGGTCTGCGACATCAGGCCGGACAGCTCGCTGCGCTGCTCGTCAGTCAGCGAGTTCAGCAGCCGCTGCGCCGCAGACATCCGCCGGACCAGCGAATCGACCAGCTGCTCCAGATTCTCCGGCGCGCCGGGAAACAAGTCGCCGTACTTGCCCATGAACGCATCGAAGTCCTGCTGGGTGTGCTCCCCGCGGGCATCGGCCTCGAGCATCGCGTTCAGGTCGGCCATCATGTCCTTAACCCGCGCCATCGCGTCAGGATCAGGCTGAGCCAGGGTGTCTTTCATGCCGCGGAACTGACTGTCCAGCACTTCCTGCCGCAGCAGGTCCTTCAGCTGCTCGAAGGTGCGGCGGGCCGAGTCAGACTGCCACTGGTAGTCCGCCAGCTGGCGGATCGCCTGGGCCGGGTCCGGGGACACCGAGTCCAGCTCGTCCTCGCGCAGCCGTGCCTCGTCGCCGGGGTCGGGGAACAGCTCGGCGCGCTCCTGACCGATCGCGGTGTCCAGCAGCGCACGGACCTGCTCCAGAATCCCGTCCAGCCGCCCCCGGCTGCGCAGCTCGCGCTGGCGGTCGCGAATCGTGCGGAGCAGGTCGTCCAGGCCGCGATGGCCGGACATGCCCTTGCGCAGCAGGTCGCGCAGCGCGCTCTCCGGATCCGTGCCGTCCAGCACGGACTCACCGAGCTCGTCCACCGCGCCGCGCACGTCGTAAGGCGGCTCAAGCGGGTCTGGCCCGTCGAGATACGGCCCGTACCGGTAACCGCCGGGCACTGTCGACTCCCTTCAGCCGGGACAACCGGCAGGATCAGCCGGGGCAGCCGTCATGGCTGCCGGCGGGGCCGCAGCGCGCGGCCGCCTCAGGTGCGGTAGACCGCGCCGCCGCCCACCGTGTCCTTGGACAGCCGGCGCATCAGGTAGAGCCCTTCGAGAGCGAACTCCAGGGCCGCCGCGGCCTGGCCCAGCGACTCACCGCCGTCCATCTTCAGCCGGTCCATGATTTTCGCCAGGCCGGGCACCTCGCCGATCCGCCGGAGCAGGTCCGCCGCGGGCAGCAGGTCACCGGACTCGACGGTGTTGCCCTGCTCGAACCGGGCAAGCAGGCCGGTCAGGTCGGCGTTGCCGAGAGTGCCGCGGAACGTGTCGGCGATCGCCCGGCGCAGCAGGTGATCCAGCACCTCCTGTTCCCGGCCCTCCTCGCTGACCTCGAACTCCACTTTCCCGCGCAGCGTGCTGACGACCGCCGGCAGATCGCAGACCCTGGCGACGGCCTGGTCCTCGCCGGTGATGGCCGCGCGCCGCACCGCGGAAGCGGCTACCGCCTCGGCGGCCGCGATCGCGAACCTCGCCGACACGCCGGAGCGCGAGTCGACCGCGGGGGATGATCGCACCAGCCGGGTGAAGCGCGCGATCACCTGGATCAGGTGCTCGGGCAGCACCGCGCCGGGCTCCTGGCCGTCCCAGGCTGTCTGCGCTTCCTGCCGGATCAGGGCCAGCTCGGAGTCCAGCGAGACCGGGTAGTGGGTGCGGATCTCGGCGCCGAACCGGTCTTTGAGCGGCGTGATGATCCGGCCCCTGTTGGTGTAGTCCTCGGGGTTCGCGCTCGCCACCAGTACCAGGTCCAGCGGCAGTCGCAGCGAGTAGCCGCGGACCCCGATGTCGCGTTCCTCCAGCACGTTCAGCAGCGCCACCTGGATGCGCTCGGCCAGGTCCGGCAGCTCGTTCAGGCAGAAAATACCGCGGTTGGTCCGCGGCACCAGGCCGTAGTGGATTGTCTCGGGGTCGCCGAGCGTCCGGCCTTCGGCCACCTTCACCGGATCGATGTCGCCGATCAGGTCGCCGACGCTGGTGTCGGGGGTGGCCAGTTTCTCGCCGTAACGGTCACCCCGCGGCCGCCAGCTGACCGGCAGGTCGCCGCCGAGCTCGGCGGCGAGCCGGACGCAGCGGGCGCAGACCGGGACGTACGGATGGTCGTTGATCTCGCAGTCGGTAACGGCGGGCGTCCACTCGTCCAGCAGGCCGGTCAGGGTCCGGATCAGCCGGGTCTTGCCCTGGCCGCGCTCGCCGAGCAAGATCGCGTCGTGCCCGGCGATCAATGCCCGCTCCAGGTGCGGCAGGACGGTCTGGCCGAAGCCGATGATGCCCGGGAAGGCGTCCTCGCCGGCCCGCATCCGGGCGAGCAGGTTCTGCCGGATCTCGGCCTTGACAGTCTGGTAGATGTGCCCGCTGGCCCGGAGCTCGCCGAGGGTGGCGGCTGCGGGCGGCGGGGAAGATGCGGGCCGGGCAGTTGCTGGCTGGTTCTGGCTCGTAGGCTGCACCCCTCGACACTACGTCGGCTGTCCCGGTGGCCGCGCCCGGGAGGCCCGATGACGAAGGCCTCCCGGCCTGGCGGGCGCGGCCGCGCTCGTCTTCGTGCCGGAGCGCTACCGGTCCGGTGGCTGGCACACCACGCCGACGCTCCACGCCGACGCTCCACGCTGGCCGATCACGCTGGCGCACCACGTCGGCCGGGCCGATCAGCTGCAAGCCAATCACTCGCGCCCGAGTGCGACACTTCTTCCATGGCCACTGACGGACAGCTGTCATGACGATCACCGCGGCTGGCGTCAGCGCGGCGGACGTGGCCCGCGCCGCCGAGATGCTGCGCGGGATCATCGCGGTGACCCCGCTGCTGCATTCCCGGGCGCTGTCCGAGCAAGTCGGCGGCCCCGTGTACCTGAAGTGCGAGAACCTGCAGCGGACCGGATCATTCAAGGCACGGGGCGCCTACCTGCGGATTGCCCGTCTCACCGAAGCGGAACGGCGCCGCGGCGTCATCGCCGCAAGCGCCGGCAATCACGCCCAGGGAGTCGCGTTCGCCGCCGCCCTGCTCGGCGCGAAGGCGACCGTGGTGATGCCGGAGGGCGCCCCGCTGCCCAAGATCGCCGCGACCCGGTCCTACGGCGCCGAGATCATCCTGCACGGGCGGACCGTGGAAGACGCGCTGGTCCGCGCCCAGGAACTGGCCGCCGAACAGGGATCGGTCTTCATCCACCCGTTCGAGCACCCTGACATCATCGCGGGCCAGGGCACCGCCGGCCTGGAGATCCTGGCGCAGTGCCCGGATGTGCGGACGATCGCCGTGCCGGTCGGCGGCGGCGGCCTGGCGGCGGGGGTCGCTGCCGCCGTGCAGGACGCCCGTCCTGCCGTCAGCGTGGTCGGCGCCCAGGCTGAGTCCATCGCCCCGTTCCCCGCGTCGCTGACCGCCGGGTACCCGGTACGCGGCACGTCCGCCCCGACGATGGCCGACGGCATCGCGGTCGCCGTGCCAGGCGCGCTGGCGGTGGAAATTCTGGCGGGGCTGAAAGCCACGGTCGTGACGGTGTCGGAGGAGAACCTGTCCCGGGCGCTGCTGTTCTGCCTGGAGCGGGCCAAGCAGGTCGCCGAGCCGGCCGGCGCGGCGGGTGTCGCCGCGCTGATGCAGCACCCGGACGCGTTCGAGCCGCCGGTGGTCGCCATCTTGTCCGGCGGCAACATCGATCCGCTGCTGCTGTCCAAGCTGCTTCGGCACGGCCTGGCCGCCGCGGGCCGGTACCTGACGTTCCGGTGCAGCCTGCCCGACTACCCCGGCGCGCTGGCGACCTTGCTGTCGGAGCTGGCGGGCCTGGGCGCCAACGTGCTGGACGTGGTGCACGAGCGGTTCACCCCGCACCTGCGCGTCAACGAGGTCGAGGTGCAGCTGCAGGTGGAGACCCGCGGCCCCGGTCACTGCGACCTGGTGATCGGCCAGCTGCGCGAGTCCGGCTACCGGCCGGCGTTCGGCTAGAGATTGCCGCGGCGGCCCTGCTCCCGCTCGATCGCCTCGAACAGCGCCTTGAAGTTGCCCTTGCCGAACCCCTGCGAGCCGTGCCGCTCGATCAGCTCGAAGAACACGGTCGGCCGGTCCTGCACCGGCTTGGTGAAGATCTGCAGCAGGTACCCGTCCTCGTCCCGGTCCGCCAGGATCTTCAGCTCGCGCAGCTCGTGCAGCGGCACCCGGGTGTCGCCGACCCACTGGCCGAGCTCGTCGTAGTAGCTATCCGGCGTGTCCAGGAAGGTAACCCCGGCGGCGCGCATCGCCCGGACCGCGGCGACGATGTCCCCGGTCGACAGGGCGATGTGCTGCACGCCGGGACCGCCGTAGAACTCCAGGTACTCGTCGATCTGCGACTTGCGCTTGCCGGCGGCAGGCTCGTTGATCGGGAACTTGACCTTTCGGCTGCCGTCGGCGACGACCTTGCTCATCAGCGCGGAGTACTCGGTGGCGATATCGTCACCGACGAACTCCTTCATGTTCGTGAAGCCCATCACCTGGTGGTAGAAGCCGGTCCACTGATCCATCCGGCCCAGCTCAACGTTGCCGACGCAGTGATCAATCTCGGTGAAGAACGGCTGCTCCGGCGCGGTCACCAGCGGCTGCGCCGCGACGTAGCCGGGCAGGTACGGGCCGGAGTAACCGGCCCGCTCGACCAGGGTATGCACCGTGTCCCCGTAGGCCGCGATAGAAGCGAGCACCACCCGGCCGCCGGCGTCCTGGAGTTCTCGCGGCGGCTCGAGGCCGCGGGCCCCGTGGCGCACCGCGTGCTCGTACGCGGCTGCCGCCGACGGGACCCCGATCGCCAGGTCGATGACCCCGTCGCCGTGCGCGCCGACATGCCGGGCGAGCTCAGTTCCGGCCCGCAGCGGCCCGCGCAGGACAAACCGGGCGGTCCCCGACTGCAGTACGTAGCCCGCCTCGTCTCGGCAGCCTGTCTCCGGGCCCCGGTAGGCCACCACCCGCATCCCGAGCGCGGTGGAGTAGAAGTGCGCCGCCTGCCGGGCGTTGCCGACGGCGAAAACGACCGCGTCCATCCCGGTGACCGGGAACTCGTCGGCCGCCTGCCGTGCCGGTGCCGGCTGCGCTGCCTGTACTGGCTGCGCTGTCGCTGGCTGCGCTGTCGCCGGCTGCGCTGTCGCCGGCTGCGCTGTCTGTGCTGTCATCGGGTGGGCTCCTTTCGCGGGACGGACCTTACCGCAGCATGAGCCCGGCGGACATCCTGCGCAAGAGACACGCGAAAAGCTAGGCAAACTGTCTACAGTATTGTCGGTTCACTGTAGAAAAATGCACAGTCATAACGAAGGATTACCAGTTGATCGACAACCTCGACGCGCAGCTCATCGAACTGCTCACTGCCGAGCCGAGGATCGGGATACTGGCGGCGGCACGGCGGCTGCAGGTGGCCCGCGGGACCGTGCAGGCCCGCTTGGACCGGCTCCGCTCCCGCGGCGTGATCACCGGTTACGGGCCGGACATCGACCCGGCCGCGGTGGGTTACGGGGTGACCGCGTTCGTCACCCTGGAGATCAGCCAGGCGGGCGGCCACGAGCAGGTCGCCGGGCGGCTCGCGCTGATCGCCGAGGTGCTGGAGGCGCACACGATCACCGGGTCCGGCGACATGCTCTGCCGGGTCGTCGCCCAGAACAACGCGGATCTGCAGCGGGTCATCGACTCGATCGTGGCCGTCGCCGGCGTACTGCGCACTTCCTCGGTTATCGCCCTGGATACCCCGGTGCCGTACCGCGTCCTGCCGCTCGTTCGCGCGGCCGCCGGACTGCCGCAGCCGCCGCACCTTCCGTAAAAGCCGACGGCTCCTAGCCGCGCCGGGATTTCAGCTGGTCCAGCAGCGTCGCGCAGGCGTGCACGGTCCGGACATGCGGCACGTCCACCCCGAGCCGGCCGGCGAGCTCGACCACGGCGCCGGTCATGCAGCCGAGTTCCAGCCGCTTGCCCGCTTCCAGATCCTGCAGCATCGAGGTTTTGTGGTCGCCGACCGCCAGTCCCGCCTCCAGCCGCCGGTCCAGCGAGACCGGGAACCGGATTCCTAGCTGATCAGCAACGGCAGCACACTCGGCGAATATTTCCTGCAGCAGCCCGCGCATCTGCGGAACGGTGCCGAGTTCGCCCAGGGTCGCCCCGGTCAGTGCCGTGATCGGGTTGAACGCGACATTGCCGATCAGCTTCAGCCAGATCTGGTCGCGCAGCCGCGGCTCCACCGGTGCCCGCAGGCCGCCGGCGGCGAATGCCGCGGAGATCGCCGTGCAGCGGTCGCTCACTGATCCGTCCGGCTCGCCGATGGTAAACCGGGTGCCCTCAATGTGGCGGATGACACCGGGGGAGATGATCTCGGTGGAGCAGTAGACAACGCAGCCGACGTTGTGCGCCGGCGCAATCGACCGGGCGATCAGGCCGCCCGGGTCAACGCTTTCCAGCCCGGAAATCACCACCCCGGCGCCGTCCCGGGCAGTACCGTCCCGTGCAGTGCCGTCCCGGGCCGCCGCGGCCGCCGGGGCGGCGCGGTCCTGGAAGTACCACCACGGGATCCCGTTCTGCGCCCAGATGACCGGCGTGCCCGGCGCCAGCAGCGCTCCCAGCCGCGGCGCGATGCCCGGCAGGCTGTACGCCTTGAGGGCGACGAAGACCACGTCGGCCGCGGCGACCGAGGCCAGATCGTCGGTGGCGGCGGGATGCGCGGCGAAATCGCTTTTCGGGGACTGCACCCGGACGCCGCCCGCTCGCAACGCCGCCAGGTGCGGGCCCCTGGCGATCAGGGTGACGTCGGCGCCGCCGCGGGCAAGCGCAGCCCCTACATACGCGCCGATGGCCCCGGCGCCGAGGACAGCGACCTTCACTGGCCCCCGGCGACGAACTCCGCGACCCTCCTGCGCTGCACCTTGCCGGTCGCGGTGCGCGGGATCTCTGCCAGGATGTGGATCACCGCGGGCACCTTGAATGCCGCCAGCTGCCCCCGGCAGTGCTCGATCAGCGCCCGCGCGTCGGTCTCCTGCGACACGGTGACGGCGGCCGACACCAGCTCGCCGTACTTGTCGTCCGGCACGCCGAAGCAGACCGCGTCCCGCACCGCCGGATGAGACAGCAGCACCTGCTCGATCTCGGCCGGCCCGATGTTCTCCCCGCCGCGCAGGATCATCTCCTTCAGGCGCCCGTCCAGGTACAGGTAACCGCCGCGCAGCACGCCGCGGTCACCGGTCCGGAACCAGCTGCCGAAGAACGCCTCCGCCGTCGCCGCCGGGTTATTCACGTAACCGGACATCACGCCGGGGCCGCGGATGACGACCTCGCCCGCCGTGCCGTCGGCCTGCGGTCGTCCCTGCGCGTCGACCACGCTGATCTCGGTGCCGGTGGGCACGCCCACGCACCCGGCCGGCCGCGGCGCCGGCGGTAGCGGGTTGGACGCCATCTGATGGCTGGCCTCGGTCATGCCGTAGGCCTCCAGCATGGGCACCCCGTAACTGTTCTCCGCGCGTTCCAGCAGCGCGGGGGATAGGGCTGAGCTGCATGACCGGACGAAGCGCAGCGTCGCTGACGGCGCGGCCGCACCCGCCTTGTCGAGAATCATCTGGTGCAGCGTCGGCCCGGCGGACAGCCAGGTGGCGCCGTGCTCGCGGGCCTGCGGCCAGAACCGGTGCGGCGTGAACCGCTTGGGCACGACGACCGTGCCGCCCGCGCCCAGCGCGGCGAACGTGGACGCCACCAGACCGTGAATGTGAAAAAGCGGCATTACGCAGAACGACACGTCCGCGGGCCCAAGCCGGTAGTGCGCACCGATGGTCCGCACCGACGCCATCAGGTTCCGCTGGCGCAGCGGCACCTGCTTGGGCCGGCTGGTCGTCCCGCTCGTGTGCAGAACCACGCCGATATCGTCAGCCCCGCCACGCTCGAACGACGCCATCGCCGCCGCGGCCGTCCCGGCCGAGAGCAGCTGCGGCGGCCCGTCGCCGACGGTCTCAACCGTGAGCACCGTGGTCCCCGTGACCTGCGCGGCACTCGCCGCGGCGGCGGGACGGCTGGCCGGGATGAGCAGCAGCCGGGGCGCGATGTCCTCGAGGAAGAACCGGAACTCACTGTCGGTGTAAGCGGGGTTCAGCGGCGCGGCCGCCGCGCCCAGCGCGGTAACGGCTAGCAGAAGCTGCACGAAGTCCGGCCCGTTAGGCAGCGCCAGGGCCACCCGATCGCCGCGCCGTACCCCGGCGCCCGCCAGCCGGCCGGCCAGCGTCTCGATCCTCGCACCGACCTGCCCGTAGGTCAGTATCTGGCCGTCGTCGGGGACGACGAACGCGGCCCTGGACGGATCCCCGGCGGCCAGCAGCGCGCTGAGCGGTTCCCCGCCCGCCGCATTCCCGCCCGCCGCACCCCCGGCCGTCTCCGCCGCGCGCCCCCAGCTGGCGTCCTGCGTCATGACTGGCCTCCAGCCGCCGCTGCTCGCTGCCTGACGTGCGGACAATTCATCAGCAATCTAACAGGCACAGGCGGCGATCCGGCTTGCCGGGCGGCGCCGCCATCTAGCCAGCCATCTAGCGCAGCGTCTGTGTCAGTGACCTGTGCTCGCGGCTGAACTGCACGCGGCCGACGGCACCGTTGACGATCGGAAGGTACGGCGGGACGTGCCCGCATTCGACGTCGGCGATAATCGGCACGCCCAGACAGCCGAGCGCGTCGAGCACAGCCTCTTTCTGGGTGAGGCTGCCGCTGTCCGGCGCAGCGGTCCGGCCGACCAGCACGGCGGCCGCAGCGTCAAAAAACCCGGCCAGCCGCATTCCGTGCAGGCTCCGGCAGACACTGAACGCGTCGTCGCCGGCACTCTCGACGTACACGATCAGCCCGTCGCCGGCCTGCTCGCGGCCGAACCCGGCGACGTCACCCCAGGCAGTGCCGGCGAGATGCCGCACCGTCTCGATGCAGCCGCCGATCAGGCGCCCGCTGACGTCGACAGCGGCGGAGCCGTCCAGCCGGACCCAGCTGCCGGTCCCGGTACAAGTCAGCTCCGTGACCTGCGGGTCGGTCACCCAGTCGTCCCACCCACCCGCGCGGTAACTGCCGGCCGCGGACTGAGTGAAGGTTGAGCCCGCGGGCAGCCCGGCGATATCCAGCCAGCTGCGCAGCTGGCCGGGGATCCGGTAGGGCGTGTCCATCAGGTTGTTGCCGTGCAGGGTGGCAATCCCGGTCCGCAGCGTGATCGGCAGCATCAGCGTAGAGATGTCCGAGAATCCCACCAGCCAGGTCGGCTCGGCAGCCGCCAGCGCGGCGAAGTCCAGCAGCGGCAGCAGGTCGATCGCGGTCTCGCCGCCCCATGGCGGGATGACGACCCGGATGGACGGGTCGGTCAGCATGCTCATCAGCTCAGCGGCGCGGTCAGCCGCAGGCGCGCTCACATGCGCGGCGCCGTCCATGCACCGGCCGACCATAACCTCGTAGCCCAGGTCGCGCACCAGCTGAATCGCGTAGTCCAGCCGGGGCTGCAAGGCCGCCGCGACGCCGCTCGACGGGGACGTCACGCCGATACGGCTGCCCGGCCGCAGCGGCGACGGAAACCGGATCGGCACCCGGGGTTACATGCCGGCGTAGGGGACGGCGTCGAGGATCTCGACGGTCGCGGCGCGGCCGTTCGGCATCGTGTAGGTGGCGGTCTCGCCGACCTTCTTGCCGCTGATCGCGCTCCCCAGCGGCGAGCGCGGTGAGTACACGTCGATCGGGGTGCCGCTTTCCTCGCGGGATGCGAGCAGGAACGTCACCTCGTCGTTATTGCCGCCGAAGCGGACGGTGACCGTCATGCCCGGCCCGACCACGCCCTCGGTCCGCGGCGGATCCCCGACCCGCGAGTTCACCAGGATCTGGGTGAGCTGGCGGATCCGGGCTTCCTGCATGCCCTGCTGGTCCTTAGCCGCGTGGTAACCGCCGTTCTCCTTCAGGTCGCCCTCCTGCCGGGCGGCCTCGATCTTCTGGGCGATCTCAACCCGGCCCGCGCCTGAAAGGTGATCCAGCTCTGCTTGCAGCCGGTCATGCGCCTCCTGGGTAAGCCAGGTGACGGTGTCATCGCGGGTCTCGGTCACGGAAACTCCTTGCATGGGTAGAAGCACGTGCACAGTCAGGCCGCGGCGGGCCTCTCGGAGGTAAACCTTGAGGCTAACAAGGCTCGGTGACTGGATCTAGCCTGTCAATGCCCGCCAGCAGCGCCCGCGGTCGCCGGGTTGCGTACCAGCGGCCGGGAATGTGCGCCCTGGCCTGCCGTGTTGTGCTGCACAATGGCCTGGCGGCGGCCCCAGCAGGCACCGTAAAAAGAGGTTAGCCGCTAGCGTTATGAGCGTTATGTTACTTACGGTAGGAAGGATTCCAGGTGACCCTCGTTAGTTCCGGCTTGGCCGCCGCCGGCCGCGCTGGCGCCGGAGCGGACTCACCGGCCGCCTCCGGGTCATCCGGGTTGCGGCTGATGGCGGTACACGCGCATCCCGACGACGAGTCGAGCAAGGGCGCCGCGACGATGGCCCGGTACGTCAGCGAGGGCGCGTCCGTGCTGGTCTGCACGCTCACCGGCGGTGAGCGCGGTGACATTCTCAACAAGGCGATGGAACGGCCTGAGATCCGGGCCGACCTGGCGGCGGTCCGGCGGGCCGAGATGGCGGCGGCGCGGGAGATCCTCGGCGTCCGGCAGCAATTCCTCGGCTTCGTCGATTCCGGGCTGCCCGAGGGAGATCCGCTGCCGCCGCTGCCGGACGGGTGCTTCGCCCTGCAGCCGGTCGCCGACGCGGCAGCGCCGCTGGTGCGCGCGGTACGCGAGTTCCGGCCGCACGTGATGCTGACCTATGACGAAAATGGCGGCTACCCGCATCCGGATCACATCATGACGCATCAGGTGGCAGTGCGGGCGTTCGAGGCGGCGGCGGACCCGGACAGCTACCCCGGTTACGGCGAGCCCTGGCAGCCGCTGAAGCTGTATTACTTCGCTACCTTCCACCGCGCCCGGTTCACCGCGCTGCACGAGGAGATGGAGCGCCGCGGCCTGGAGTCGCCGTACGCGGAGCGGCTGCGCAGCTGGGCGGACGAGCGCCCCGTGCGCCCTGAGCTGGAGATCACCAGCCGGGTACCGTGCGGCGAGTTCTTCGAAGTCCGGGATCAGGCACTGCTAGCGCACGCTACCCAGGTCGATCCGGCCGGCGCCTGGTTCAGCTGCCCGGCCGACGCGCAGCGAGCCGCCTGGCCAACCGAGGACTATCACCTGGCCAGGTCACTGGTGGCAGCGCCACCGGGGGATACTGGGAATCCGGGGGATACTGGGAACACGGAGGACGACCTGTTCGCCGGAATCCGGGAGAGGGTCAGGACGTGACCGTACTCGCACTGGCCGGGATTGCCCGGCCGCCACTCGCGCTGTCCAACGACGCGGCGCCTGGCACGCTGGGTTTCCTGGTAGTTTTCGGCCTGGGCGTGGTCCTGTTCTTCGTTTTCCGGTCGATGACCCGCCATCTGCGCAAGGTGTCCGGTCCCGGCAGCGGTGGCGGACCCGGACCCGGAGCCGACCCCGGCGGCGGCGCGGACCCGGCCGCACTGGCGCAGGTCGCGACGGCCGCCGACGAGACTGACGGCGGCGGCCCTGGGAGGAAGGCATGACGCCGGCGCCTGCAGAGGTTCCGGCGGTCGGCGTGCCCGCAGGTGCCTGGCTGCTGGACGTGCGCGAAGACGACGAATGGGCGGCGGGGCACGCGCCGGGGGCCCGGCACATCCCGCTAGGGCAGCTGGGCGCCCGCACCGCCGAGATCCCCCAGGATGTTGATATCTACGTGCTGTGCCGCGCGGGGAGCCGGTCCGGCTATGCAGCCCGCTCGCTCACCGGCGCCGGCTGGCAGGCGGTCAATGTCGCGGGCGGCATGCAGGACTGGGCGGCTGCCGGCCGGCCCATGGTCACCGACTCCGGCGCCGAGCCGTTCGTAGCCTGACCCGTTCCCAGCCCGACCCGTTCGCGGCCTGAGCGGTCCGATTCGGTCCCGAGATCGCGAAGACGTTGCTAACCTGCCGAATTGCGGTCAGGTGCGGGGGTGCGGGTCATGCTGGTGCTGCACGGAGTGTGGGCGGACGGCGCGCTCCAGCTGTGGGCCGAGGATTCCGCTGGCCAGACCAGTCAGACCAGTCAGACCAGTCAGACCAGTCCGGCTGGGGCACGGCCGGGGCCGGTAGCCGGCGCCCCGCACCCGGCCGTGCCCCCGCTCCCGGCCGTGCGACGGCATCCGTTCGCGGCCAGCACGGTGGTGCTCGCCGGCGCGCTGGCCGACCTGCCGGAGCCATTCGGCGACCTGTGCCGCAAGGCCGCCGGCGGGGAGCTGATGCTCCTGCTGCCGACCGGGACGGACGGCCCGCTGGCGTCCCCCGCGCTCATTGGCGAGCCGGTCGCCGCGCCGTCCGGCCGGCCCCGACGGGCCGCGCTGGTGTCGTGCGGGGTGCCCGCGCTCGTTTTCGCGCCCGATGTTGCTCTTGACCTGATGGGCGCGCTGGCGGAGCCGGCCGCGCTGCCCTCGACTACCGTGACGGGCGGAACAGTGCTGTACCTCGCCGCGCTGGCCGTGCTGGCGCGCGACCTGGCCGGTCGCGGCCGGGTGCTGCCCGCGCTGCAGTCCGGGCCAGGCGGCTTCGCCGCCTGCTGGCGGCCGGTGCTGTCCGGTGCGGACGCGCAGCGGGCCCGCGAGCTCGCCGCGGCCATGCCGCCGATGTGCCGGGCAGTAGTCGCTGACGCCGGCAGCGGCGCCAGCGACGCAGACGCTAGCAGCAGCGCCGCCGGGGGCGTCGGCGGCAGCAGCGCCGGGGGTGACGCCGGCAGCAGCGCTGCCCAGCCCGGCCCGGACCGGGGTCGGGGCGCAGCCGGCGCGCCGTCAGCGGCAGTCCTGACCGCGGCACTCGACGCGCTTACGGATGCCGCAGTCCGCGCCCGGCTCGGCCGGGACCCGGGCTTCGGGCTGCTGCCGGGCCGGCGTTCCCGCCGGACCACTTCCGCGCCAGTAGCTGAGCGCTGGGCCGTGGCGCTGACCAGCGCCGACCCGCTCGTCCTCGGGCTGACAGCCGGATCGGAAGGCGAAGCGGAAGCCGAAGCGGCGAAGCTTGCGGCCGGCCTGGAGGCCTGGCGGCACACCGCGCAGCTGCCCGTCGGCCCGGTCCGGACCTGCTTCCGGCTGCAGGAGCCGCCAGCCGCAGCCGCCGGCGGCGATGACGACGCCGGCGACGGGGACGCGCCCGAAGATGCTGCTGCAGCCGCTGGCGCCGAACACGGGGCCGCAGCCGCCCGTGCCGCAGCCGCAGCCGCCCGCGCGGCAGCCGCTGACTCCGGCGCGCAGTGGCGGGTGGAGTTCGCGCTGCAGTCGACCGATGACCCCAGCCTGATGCTGCCTGCCGCTGACGTCTGGTCCGCCGCGGCTGCTGGCGGCTGGGCCGCCGCGGCCGGGATCCGGCACCCGGAGGAGGAACTGCTGGCCGGGCTCGGCGCTGCCAGCAGGCTGTTCCCGCAGCTTGGCGGGGCACTGCGGGAGCGCGCGCCGGACGCGGTCGGCCTGGACACCGCCGCCGCGCTGGCGTTCCTGCGCGAGACCGGGCCGCTGCTGTCGGCGGCTGGCTTCGGCGTGCTGCTGCCGGACTGGGTGCGCAAGTCCCGGCTGGGCCTGAAGGTGACCACCCGGACGCGGCAGGCAGCGGCCGGCAGTGCCGGCCCGGCCGGCTTCGGCCTGCATGACCTGGTGGATTTCCGCTATGAGCTAGCCGTCGGCGGGGGGGCACTCGATCCGGCGGACCTGGCCGAGCTGGTCCGGCTCAAGATCCCGCTGGTCCGGCTGCGCGGTCAGTGGGTGGAGCTGGATGACCGGCACCTGGAGGCGGCGCTGCGGTTCCTGCAGCGGGACGCGACCGGCACCATGACCGCGGCGGACGCGCTGGGCGTCGGGCTGCACGGTACCGACGATGACCTGCCAGTGGTCGGGGTAGACGCGGACGGCTGGCTCGGTGACCTGCTGTCCGGCCACGCTGACCAGCTGCTGGCGCCGGTTGCCACCCCGGCCGGGTTCCGCGGCGAACTGCGCCCTTACCAGGCACGGGGCCTGGCCTGGCTGTCGTTCCTCGGCAGCCTCGGCATCGGCGCGATCCTCGCCGACGACATGGGCCTGGGCAAGACACCGCAGACGCTCGCGCTGCTGGCGGCAGGCCGGAAAGGCGGCAGCCATAACGGGCCGAGCCTGCTGATCTGCCCGATGTCGCTGGTCGGCAACTGGCAGCGGGAGGCGGCGCGGTTTACCCCGGAGCTGACCGTGCACGTGCATCACGGCGCTGGACGGCTCGCGGGCGCGGAGCTCGCCGCCGCGCTGACCGCCGCCGACCTGGTCATCACCACCTACGGGGTGGCCGCGCGGGACCAGGACGCGCTGACCGGAATCGGCTGGGCGCGGGTGGTGTGCGACGAGGCGCAGAACATCAAGAACGCCGCGACCCGGCAGGCCCGCGCGGTCCGGGCGCTGCCGGCCGGCGCGCGGATCGCGCTGACCGGCACGCCGGTGGAGAACCGGCTGGCCGAGCTGTGGTCGATCATGGAGTTCACCAGCCCCGGCCTGCTCGGCCCGGCGGCGCGCTTCCGGACCAGGTTCGCGGTGCCGATTGAGCGGGGCGACGACAGCGAGGCGGCCGAGCGGCTGAAGCGGCTCACGGCGCCGTTCATCTTGCGGCGGCTCAAAACTGACCGGTCAATCATCTCTGACTTGCCGGACAAGCTGGAGATGAAGGTCTGGTGCAACCTAACCCCGGAGCAAGCGTCGCTCTACCAGGCGACGGTGACCGACATGATGGCCCGGATCGAGGCCGCGCCGGACGGGATCGAGCGGCGCGGCCTGGTGCTGGCGACAATGGCCAGGCTCAAGCAGGTCTGCAACCATCCCGCGCACCTGCTGGGTGACGGCTCCCGGCTGGACGGCAGGTCCGGCAAGCTGGCCCGGCTGGAGGAGATCTGCGACGAGGTGATCGCCGCGGGCGACAAGGCGCTGTGCTTCACCCAGTACGCCGAGTTCGGCCGGATGCTGCAGCCCTACCTGGCCAGCCGGCTGGGCTGCGAGGTCCTGTACCTGCACGGCGGCACCCCCAAGAAGCAGCGGGACGCCCTGGTAGCGGAATTCCAGGGGGGCACGGAGCCGTCGGTCTTCCTGCTGTCGCTCAAGGCCGGCGGCACCGGCCTGAACCTGACCGCGGCCAGCCACGTGATCCACGTCGACCGCTGGTGGAACCCGGCCGTCGAGGATCAGGCCACCGACCGGGCCTTCCGGATCGGCCAGCGCAAGAACGTCCAGGTCCGCAAGTTCGTCTGCGTGGGCACGCTGGAGGAGCGGATCGACGAGATGATCGAGGCCAAGAAGGCACTCGCGGACCGGATCGTCGGCACCGGCGAGAGCTGGCTGACCGAGCTGTCGGTGGCCCGGCTGCGTGAGGTCATCGCGCTGGCGCCGGATGCGGTATCCCAGTGACCGGGACGCAATGACCGGGACGCGGCGACGGAAACGCAGCCAGGGCATGCAGGCACCGGACGCGAGGCGGGGGACGCGGTGAGCGGCTGGGACGGGGACCGCTGGCCGGAGGCATCGCGGCCGATCCGGGTGGACGGCGGCATCCGTGCCCGCAGCAAGCGCGGCTCGATCGGCGAGCAGTGGTGGTCGAGAAGGTTCATTGACGTCCTGGAGTCGTTCGGGATGGCAAGCAGGCTGACCCGCGGCCGCAATTACGCCCGGACCGGCCAGGTACTCGGATTCGAGATCTCGCCCGGCTCGGTCACCGCGCAGGTGCAGGGCTCCCGGGCCAAGCCGTACCGGGTCCGGCTGCAGCTGCTGCCGCTCACCGCCGCGCAATGGCGGCGGGCGGCGGCGGCACTGGGCGGCCAGGCACTGTTCCGCGCGAAGCTGCTGGCCGGCGAAATGCCGGCCGAAATCGAGGAGGTTTTCGCCGACTGCGGGACCCCGCTGTTCCCGCAGTCGGCCAGGGACATGGAGATGTCCTGCTCCTGCCCGGACTGGGGCGTGCCGTGCAAGCACCTGGCAGCGGTCTGCTACGTGCTTGCGGAGGCATTCGACGCCGACCCGTTCGCGGTGCTGGCCTGGCGCGGCCGGGAGAAGGAGGATCTGCTCGCCGCGCTCCGGCAGCATGCAGCTCCGCCGTCGCCCGCGCCGCAGCCGCTGATCGAGGTGACCGACCGGCCGCTCGCCGACTGCGTCGCCGATTTCTGGTCCCCGGCCCTGAGCCCGGCCCGGTTGCGCGCCCTGCCACCCGCGCAGGCGACACCTCCGGACGTGCTGCTGCGCACATTCGAGCCGCCTGCCGTCCGGGTCCGCGGCAAGGACCTGCTGGCGCTGCTCACCCCGGTCTACCGGCAGCTGGCGGCGGGCGCCGATGCGGCGGCGGAGACGACCTAGCCCTGACCCCGGGCGGGCGAGGGGACGACCGAGCCGCTGCCGCGGGACCGTTTACGGCTGGGTCTTCGCCGGGACCGGTCCGGTAGCCGCGCCCCTGCGGATCTGCAGCTGGCGCAGCGGGCCGCATTCCCGTCGCGGCTTCGGCGTGAACGTGCGCTGGGCCCATTCCGCCCGTCGCAGCGCCAGCTGGAGCGGCCAGGGCAGGTGCCTGCGCGGCACCATGACCAGCATCTTGCCCCGGCTGACCGGCCGTAGCGCACGCAGTGCCTGCGGCGTCCAGTAGCGGTCGAGCGCTGATTCCTGGGCGCCGGTCGGGGCAGTGAACTCGTCAGCGCAAAAAAGTCCTGACGCCGCCGCGCCCGCAGTAAAACGTGCTGCCGACGGAGCTGACGCGGTGGCAGTAACCGCGCAGCCAGCAGTTAAGGCGGACGCCGCGACAAGCGTTATGCCGAGGACCGCCGTCCGAATGCCGGGCAACCTGACCACCGTTCGCTTGTCGCTCGCAGTTATGGCGAGCATACGTGCTGTCGGATTCGCGGTACCCCGTTCGCCCAGGACGCCACCGTCGGCCGGCTATCCGGCCGCGCCGCGACTGGCTAGGAATTGCGGCTGCGCCGCGGGCTGGCCCCGGCTTCCGGCCGGGGCGCTACCAGCGAGACCAGCATGTCTGATGACGACCGGTCCTTCTTGACCTCGACCAGCTCCGGCAGCCGGCCGAGTAGTACCCGGAAGGTCTTGCTGCCGTAGTTGCGCTCGTCGAAGGCCGGGTCCAGCGCCAGCATCTTGCTCTTCAGCCACGACCCGGTAGCTGCGGAGTCGGGCGACTCCTCCATCGCCGCGGTGACCAGGCGCCGCACGTCGGCGATGTCGAATTTGGCCCCTACCTCGGCCCGGACGTCGGGGTTGACGGCGGCCACGATGGTGCCCCAGTACTTGTATTCCGAGCAGACTGCGACCAGCCGGGCACTGGCGGAGGCCTTGGTGCCGACGCCGACGACCCGCTTGCCGAACTCGCGCAGCCGCTGCACCAGCGGGGAGTAGTCCCCGTCGCCGGCGACGAGCATGAACGTGCTGACGTCCGGGTGCGTGATCAGTACTTCCATGGCGTCGACCGCCATCAGGATGTCCGCGGCGTTCTTCTGCTGCGCGCCGAACCTCGTCACCTGAATGAGGGTGATCCCGTTCTGCGCCAGGTTCTGCTGGTGCTTGCCGAACTCGGGCCGGGACCAGTCAGCGTAGGCCCGGCGGATCGTGGCATTGCCGTAGTCCCGGCACAGCAGCTCAAGCGCCTTATAGGGAATCGGGTCGGCCTGCCCCGGCAAGTTCTCGCCCGCGCCCAGCGCGAGGTTCTCCAGGTCGATGAACACGGCGACCAGATCGTCCCGTTCGGCCGCCATCAGCCTGCCAGCCAGTTTCGCCGGGTGCTCTGCCGCATGTGACGACCTCGTGTCCTGCCGCCGGCTTCGGCGGCGCGTGGGTATGTGGGCGGCCGCCGCGCGAGGCAGCGGCAGCCGCGAAGTTCCACCCTAATGGCTGCGGCGCTGGCCGCGGGACTGCCGCTGGCCGCCGCCGGGCTGATCGCACCGAAGTCATCCCGCCGCGACCGGTGACTCTTTAACCGGGCGGGTAGCTGAGGCAGAGCATCCCGGCGAGCTCCGTCAGCGTGATCTCAAACATGGGCGCCGGGTCGTCCAGCGCGAACTGCAGGTGGCCGAACACCTCCAGGCACACCGCCCCGTAGAGCCGGACCCAGCAGCGCAGGAACAACAGCATCGCGCCGGCCGGCAGGTCGCCGCCGATGCCGACGCCGTCGCGGTAGCGCTCCAGCTGGCCGCGCAGGCCGGGGTCCACGTCGGCATCCGCGGGTACCGGCACGGGCTGGTACTGCCACATTTCCACGAACAGGGCCCAGAAAATGCCGCCAAATTTCATTGCGCAGGCGCCGACGAACTCATCGTCCATGATGCCTTTCAGCGACGGCAGCGGACTGCCGAACAGCAGGCCGAACTCCGCCCGGTGGTCGAGTGACCAGCGACGGAACTGCCGGCAGGCGGCGACGAGCCGGTCGGCAACCTGCCCGGCCGCCGCCGCCTCGATGGCCAGCTCCAGATCCGCCGTGAGCTCGGTGAAAATGTCGGCGAGGATGTGCCGGAGCAGGTCGTCATGGCTGCAGAAATACCGGTAGAGCGCGGGCGCGGTCATCCCCATCTCGCGGGCAATGGCCCGCAGTGACGCTGCTTCCAGCCCGCGCTGCACCAGGATCCGGCGGGCGGTCTGCTTGATCTCGGCCGTGGTCGCGACCCGGATCCGGTCCCGCCTGCTCGGTGCCTGAACCACTCCGGCCTCCCGCAACTCCGCCAGCCTTCTTGACAACAGCCTTCTTGACAGCAGTAAACGATGTAGGTCAATTTTACAGTGTTCACTATTTACAGCGTTCACTGCCGTGATCACTAGTAAGTCTAGCTGCGGAGGAACCCGTGTTTGATACCTGGGGCCGCGTCGTCTTCCGGCGCCGCCGGCTGATCCTGGTGCTGGCGCTGCTGGCCGCGGCCTTCGCGGGCGTCTGGGGAACGGGTGTCTTCAGCCGGCTGCAGACGTCCGGCGGGTTTACCCCACCCGGCAGCGAGAGCCAGAAATCCGCGGACCTGGCGGCAGCCGCTTTTGGCCGCGACGCAGGTGATGTCGTCGTCCTCTACCGCAGCCCGGCGGACGGCGGGACCGCCCGGTCAGCCAGTGTCCGCGCGGCGGTGACCAGCACCCTTGCCAAGCTCCCGGCCAGCAAGGTCGTGGCCTACCAGACGTACTGGTCCACGGGCTCGCCGCAGTTCGTCAGCGCCAGCGGCCGGGAGACCTACGCCGTCCTGGAACTAGCGGGCGGCACTGATGCGGCCCGGGTCAAGACCTTCGACGCGGTCAAGGGCGCACTGGCCGCGCCGGGCCTCAGCACCCAGACGGGCGGCCAGATACCGGCCGACGAATTGATTAACAAGCAGGTGACGGCGGACATCGGCCGGGCGGAGACGCTGTCCACGCCGGTGCTGCTGGTCCTGCTGGCGCTGGTTTTCGGCAGCCTGGCCGCGGCCAGTCTGCCGCTTGCCATCGGCGGCATCGCCATCCTGGGATCGTTCACCGCGCTGCGGCTGCTGACGCTCGCCACCCCGGTGTCCATCTACTCGATTAACATCACCACCATCCTCGGCCTGGGCCTGGCGATCGACTACGGGCTGTTCATGGTCGGCCGGTTCCGCGAAGAGCTGCACCGCCAGCCCACGGTGCAGGACGCCGTCGCCCGGACCGTCGCGACCGCGGGCCGCACTGTCGCGGTATCGGGCGTGACCGTGGCGGTGGCCCTGGCCAGCCTGACGCTGTTCCCGGAAACGTTCCTGCGCTCGATGGGCTACGGCGGGGTGGCGACCGTGCTGGTGGACATGCTCGCCGCGCTGACCGTGCTGCCCGCCTTGCTGGCCGTCCTCGGCCCCAAGGTCAACGCGCTGCGCGTCCGCCGGTCGGTGCGCCGGCCGGCGCGGGCCGAGACTAGCGGCGGCTGGTACCGGCTTGCCAGCAGCGTCATGCGCCGCCCGGTCGCCTATGCGGCGGTCATTGTCGTCATCCTGCTCGCCCTCGGCGCGCCGTTCCTGCACATCGCCTGGGGCGGCACCGATGCGCGGGCACTGCCGGCGGGCGCTGGCCCGCGCGTCGTCACCGAGGCGCTGTCCCGCGACTTCCCCGGCAACGCCACCGGGCCGATCGAGTCGGTAGTCAAGTTCGCCGGCCCGCTGGCCGGCTCACCTGCCCGCTCTGCCGCCCTGGCCGGCTATGCGGCGCGGCTCGGCCAGGTCGGCGGGGTGGCCGGCGTGCGGCTGACCGGGGTGCGGGGCGACGTCGCGCGCATTGACCTGCGTTATGCCCCCGATCCGTTGTCGGCTGCGGCACGGAGCATCGTAAGCCAGGTCCGGGCCGTTGCGCCGCCGTCCGGCGCCCGCGCCTACATCGGCGGCCCGAGCGCGCAGCTCGCCGACGAGCTCTCCGGCCTGGCCTCGAAGCTGCCGTGGATGGCGCTGATCATGGCCGGCGCGACGTTCCTGCTGCTGTTCCTCGCTTTCGGGTCAGTCGTGCTGCCGGTCAAGGCGATCGTGATGAACATCGCGTCCCTGTCGGCTACCTTCGGCGTCGTCGTCTGGATTTTCCAGGAAGGGCACCTGGCCGGGCTGCTGCACTTCACCCCGACGGGCACCATCGACCCCACCATGCCGGTCCTGATGCTGGCCATCATCTTCGGCCTGTCGATGGACTACGAGGTGTTCCTGCTGTCGAGAATCCGCGAGCACTACGACCTGACCGGCGACAACACCGCCTCGGTTGCCAGCGGACTGCAGCGCAGCGGCGCGGTCATTACCAGCGCGGCGCTGCTGCTGGTCGTCGTGATCGGCGCCTTCTCCGCATCGGGCATCACGTTCATCAAGCTGCTGGGCGTCGGCATGATCGTCGCGCTGATCGTGGACGCCTCGATCATCCGGATCCTGCTGGTCCCCGCGACGATGCGGCTGCTCGGCGCGGCGAATTGGTGGCTGCCGCGGCCGCTGCGCGGCCTGTACGCGCGGTACGGCATCGGCGAAGGGGACGGCAGCGCGGCGGACGTTAACACGGCGGACGGGCCGCCCGCCGCGGCGCCCCGAGTCAGGCCCGGTCGAGCTGGCTGAGCTCCGCAGCGGACAGCTCGAGGTCGGCGGCCCGCGCGGAATCGGTGCTGGACTCCGGCCGGCTGGCGCCCGGAATCGGGATCACGACGGGCGCCTTGGCGAGCATCCACGCCAGCGTGACCTGCTGCGGCGAGACGCTGCGGGCGTCTGCCACCTGCTGGAAGGCCGCGTGCCTGGTGCCGAGTTCCGCCGCGCTGCCGATGCCGCCGAGCGGGCTCCACGGCAGGAATGCGATACCCAGCGCCGCGCAGTACTCCAGCTCGGGCTCGCTGGACCGGAAGGCCGGGGAAAACTGGTTCTGCACGCTGGCCAGGTTGCCGTCGCCGAGGACGCCGCGCGCGATGTCGATCTGCTCGATGCTGGCGTTGGAAATGCCGGCCATCCGGATCTTCCCGGCATCCAGCAGCTCTTTCAGTGCGCCGACCGACTCCGCGTAGGGCACCTCCGGGTCAGGCCGGTGCAGCTGGTAGAGGCCGATGGCGTCCACTCCGAGCGCCTTCAGCGACGCTCCGCCGCCTCGCGCAGGTGCGCCGGTGAGGCGTCGATCACCCAGGAGCCGTCGCCGGGACGCAGGTGGCCGCCCTTGGTGGCGACGAGCACGTCCCCGGCGTCGCCGCCGTAACTGGCCAGCGCCGCGGCGATGAGCTGCTCGTTGTGGCCGGTCTCGCCCGCTTTGAGCAGGTAAGCATCCGCGGTGTCGATCAGCCGGACGCCGGCGTCGAGCGCCGCGTGGATGGTCCGGACCGAGCGCTCCTCGCCGGGGCGCCCTTCGACGGACATCGGCATTCCGCCGAGGCCGATCGCGCTGACGGGGGTACTGCCGATTTTCCTGGTGCGCATTCCATCTCCTGCTGATTGCCGCGCCCGGCGCCTCACCGGGCTGGGGGGGTTTGCGGGCCGGGCTGCCTGCTGCCGTGATTGCCTTCCTGCTACCACTGCCCGCTGGCGGCAGGTTATCCGCTGCCGGCGGCGTTCCGGAGGCAGGGCAGCTGAGCCGGGACGGCTAGTCTCCGCAGGCCGGGTTACCCGGCGCGAGGGGGCGGTCCGGCGCCGCCTGGTGACGACGTGATCCGGTCGTCCTGCGGCCGCCGCTGCCTTTCGCGCCGGTCGCCGGGCCGGAATTCCCGTCGCGGTCCGCGCGGTAACTGCGCGCCGTCAGGTGGTAGCGCCGGAGCCGGCCGGGTGCCGGGACAAAACGCAGAACTCGTTGCCTTCGGGGTCCGCGAGGGTTATCCAGCCGCTGCCATCAGGCCGCCGGTGGTCGCCGACGCGGACCGCCCCCAGCGCCAGCACCTGCTCGACTTCGTCCTCGCGGCTGCGGTCCACCGGGCGCAAGTCGAGGTGCACCCGGTTCTTCACCTGCTTGCCGTCGGGAACGGTGATGAAAAGCAGGAGCTGGCTCCGGTCGCGCGAGGTAATCAGGCATTCCTCGTGGCCGGGCTCGTTCGGGTCGTCCGGATCCTCGGTGAAATCCAGGACCTCGGACCAGAAGACCGACTGGGCGTAGGCGTAGGCGTTGGCGGCGTCGACGGAGACATGCGAGATGCGGCTGGTCATGACGGCCAGCGTGGCGGCGCGCGGCAGAAATCGTCAACCGGTTTCCGCGCGCCTAGCCGAGCTGCGCGGGGGCGACGCTAACGCCGGCTGCCGTGCGCCCGCGCGACCAGCACGCCGCCGGGCAGGTCATGGTTGCGGGCGGCCGCGGCAAGCGCGGCGCGTGCCTCGGGATATGCCAGCCTGCTCGCTACAGCGCCGTCACATCCGCGTCTGTGCAAGTCTGCTGGCAGCTGAGACGCAGCGGGCGGTGCGTCACGCCGGGTTAGTGGCGCGTAGCCCGTCCGGCGCGGCCTGGCTGGCGCAGCTAATATCGGCGCGCGTTGCTCTCCTTGACCCGGCGGTAACCAGCACCCGCGCGCAGCGCATGACACCCTGCCTGACCGCGGTGACAAGGACGTATCTGCCCGGGCTGAGATGAAGCGAGTAATGACCGCCGGCCCCGGAACGGGTGCTGGCATTCACCCGGTCGCTCAGCGAGCGTGCCTGCACCTCGGCTGAGATCAGGGGCCGGACCGGCACGCGTGGTAAATGCGGTCGGCGGGGCAGGAGGGTGTCTCCCGCACGACGCCCGAGACGGCCGCGGAAGCGCCTTCCGGCGGCGCGGCGGGCACGCGAGTTCCGCAGGACACGGTCGCCAGCAGAACGGCCGCGGGCAGCAGCCGGCGAACGCGGTGACTTACGGGCACCATTGTCATCATCTGCGCTTAGACGCGGCGCCGGCCGTTCCGGTTCCCGCGCCCGCTCCTGGCGGCGAGGGCGGGCGAGATGGGCTGGCGGGCGAGATGGGCTGGCGGGCCGGTCCTGCCGAGGACCGGCCCGCCAGCCACGGGCTACTGCTTTCCCTGCTGGTTGTCAGCCGCCGAGCTTCCACAAGCCGCGGCCGTGCGTGGCGACGAGCAGGTAGCCCTGATCGGGAGACACCACCAGTCGACGGTGAGGTCGAGGAACTCGCCTTTGCGCAGGCCGGTCCGGGCCAGGAATTCCACGGCGAGGTGGACGAACGAGTCGGGGTCGGCGCGGGTGGCCTGCAGCAGCTTGGTGAACGCGCCGTCGTCGAGGAAGCGGGGCAGCGGCTCGTCGCGCAGCGGCAGGTCGCCGGAGAACACCAGCACGGCGGCGGGGATGTCGTCGCCGTCCCACTCGGTGAGGCGCTCGAAGCAGGTGCGCAGGGCGCCGAGGTGCTCGGCGAGGCTGATCCTGGACAGTTTCCCGCCGCGGGCCGAGGGCCGGGAGGCCAGGTGCAGCTTGCAGGCCTCGATGTGGCGGCGGCGGAGGTCGGCGACGCACGTGACCTCGGGGGCGCTGCCGGCCAGCCAGCAGGCGAACTCGCGCAGCACGCCCTCGACGCGCACCATGGTCGAGGCCCGCAGCGACAGGCGCACCTGGGCGATGTAGGCGGCCAGGGTCGATGCCAGCGGCGGGCCGCCGATGCCCACTGCGCGGCCCGCTCGGCCGAGCGGTCAGGGCTGGTCTTGCGGGGAGCGGCCCCGAGCACGCCGAGGTGGAACAAGGTGGTCTGCAATCCGAACAGCGCCGCGCTCAGCGCCCTTGGGCCGTGGCTGCCGGGCCGGTGACGGCCGATAGCGGCGGTCAGCGCCAGCCTGCCCTCGTCGATGACGGCCTGGGTCACCTGCCCGGGGCCCAGCCCGGCCAGTGCGGTCACCTTGGCCAGCGCCGACCATTGCAGGCGGGTCACGACCGGGCCGAAGCCAAGCTCGGCGGAGGTGGCGGCGAAGCGCTCGTAAAACGCCCGGTGATGGCGGGCGGCGACCTCACCGAGATAGGGCCGGCAAGCCACCAGGTAATCGGGGCCAGGACGCAGCCGCCCCGTCACGATCAGCCAGCCGACCACCCGCCGGTCCTTCAGCGGCAAGGCGCACTGGGCCGCCACCGGCATGCAGGCCCATCCCTCGGCCCCGACCCGGGTGAAGAACATGCGGGCCACCGAGGTGACCGGATGACCAGCGAACATACCGGCGGTCACCAGGTCGTTGCGGTAGGCGTCGACCAGGTCCTCGACGTCCGGGCGGCGGGCCGCTGATCCGCTCACCGGCCGGCCTCCCCGGCGGGCAGGATTGCCTGCGCCTCGATTGCCTCTGCCGCCCGCAGGTACTCCTCCTCCTCCAGCCAGCCGCTGGCCAGGTGCAGGTAGAGGCGGGTCGACTCGATCGAGGCGTGACCGGCCTGGGCCTGGATGGCCTCCAGCGCCATGCCCGCTTCCCGCAGCCGGGTGAAACAGGTGTGGCGCAGCTGGTGGCAGGTTGCCCGCTCCAGCCCGGCACGGCTCCGGGCCCCGTCAAGGATCTCATCCAGCCCGGCTGCCGACAGCAATGCCGCGTAGTTAAGCGTATGGGGGCATAGTCAAGGGTTCTTGCGCGGCGTGTTACGGCTGGCAGGAGACGGGACCTCTGGTAGATCAGGTCAATCCGCCAAGATCTTCCAGATTCCAGAGATCCCGATGGGCGTTCAGTCTGCCATTGCCACGATTACCCGTGCCGTCACGGCCGCTGCCGGGGTTTATGCCCCGGGCCATCTGGGTGAGTTAACGCAGTACCTGCCGTTTGAGCTGGTCGATGATGTCCTGGAGCAGACCAGGACGGTGCAGCGCCGGGTGCGAGCCCTGCCGTCCCGGACGGGGGTGTATTTCCTGCTCGCGCTGGCGATGTTCCCGCAGCTGGGCTACCTGCGGGTCTGGGCCAAGCTGACCGCCGGGCTGGCTGGCATGGACGTGCCGTCCCCGTCGGAGAAGGCGCTGCGGGACCTGCGGCGCCGTCGCGGGCCAGCGCCGGTGAAAGCGCTGTTTGAGGTGGTGGCCGGGCCGCTGGCCTGGCCGTCCACTCCAGGAGCGTGCTTCGCGGGGTTTCGCACGGTCGCGTTCGACGGGCTGAGCTCCCTGAAGGTCCCCGACACTGACCGGAACCGGTCGTGGATCGGGCGGATCCGCTTCCGGATGGGCTTCGCCGGGTATCCCGCGCTGCGGCTGATGGCGCTGGCCGAGACCGGCACCCGCGGGCTGCTCGGCGCTACGATCGGCTCGGCCGGGGACCGGGACGAGGCGAACCTGGCCCGGCGGCTGCTGCCCCTGCTGCGCCCGGGCATGCTCCTGCTGCTCGACCGCGCCTTTGACGCGAACAGTTTCCTGGCTGAGGTCCACGCCACCGGGGCGATGCTGCTGGCCCGGGCCCGCTCGGCCCGCAACCCGTGTGTCGTGGCGCGTCTGCCGGACGGCTCCTAGCTCTCCGAGCTGGACGGGCTGGCGGTGCGGATCATCGAGGCTGACGTGACCATCACCGGTTCGGACGGCAGCCGGACCGGGGACGGCTACCGGCTGATCACCACGCTCCCGGGCCACCGCCGCTACCCGGCGCTGGCCCTGGTCCGGCTCTATCACGAGAGACGGGAGATCGAGAGCGCTTACTACGCGCTGCGGCACACCCTGCTGGGCGGCCACGTGCTGCGCTCCGGGGACCAGCCCGGGCTGGAGCAGGAAACCTGGGCGCTGCTGACCCTCTACCAGCTGATCCGGATGGCCATGACCGACGCCATAGAGGCCCAGCCCGGCACCGACCCGGACCGGGCCAGCTTCACCTCGGCCCTGGAAACCGCCCGCGACCAGCTCACCGCCGCCGCGGGCATCTGCCCCGATGACCCCGCAGGCCAGCCCGCCGCCATCGGCCGCGCCGTCCTGGCCACACTGCTGCCCGCCCGGCGGCCCCGCTACAGCGCCCGCATCGTCAAATGCTCCACCTCCCGCTACCACGAGAACGACGACAGCCGCCCCCGGCTCCCCGCCGCCATCACCGCGATCGCCATCACCGTCCGCACCCCGGCCCTCGCGGCAGGAGCCCCCAGCCGCGTCCGGTACTCCACCAGAGCACCACGCCCGGACCAGCCACCCACCCGGCGACAGCGCATCATCGAGATCATCACCAGCCAGCCCCCGCGCGAATGGAGCGGCCGCGAACTCGCCCAGCTCCTGGACGTCAAGCCCCGCAACATGCACACCCAGCTGGGCGAATGGGCCAGAGCCGGGTTCTTCACCCGCACCGGCTACGGCACCTACGCACTCAACACGCCGATACCAGCCTCCTCGACATCCGCCCCCGGCCCTTAACTACGCGGCATTGTTGCGCCATGAGCGCGGAGAGGAGTCGTATCGGTAGGAGACGACTCGCTTGATGTGGTGCTGTGCAGGAGATGGGGGTTTTGTGGCCCTCCGGCGTCGCCCTGCGGGGGGAGGCGTCAAATCACCTCAAGGTGCGTTAGCTGCAGACTGTCGTGCTGAGCGTTGGGGAAAAGGCGGTGTAAGAGCCGTCAGATGGGGATCAGGAAGACGAACGCAAGTGAACCGCTGATGACGTGCCGAGATTTAGGAAACGACATCAGAACCGGGGTGTCAATGCGACCTCGGGATAAGCCTGGCGGGTGCCCGTTTACTGGCCAGGCGGTGTAGCTATTCACCAAGCGTCAGCGGCGTGACGTGATCCTGAGCGGGTTTCGGTCAGGCTGGTTCAAGGTTCAAGTGCTGGCGGTAGCCAGGCGTGGCCGCTGAAGAGGCTGCGGAGTGCGTCGAGT
>JAABUX010001302.1_pt1 | contig 38081 bp, 31 predicted proteins | sample 5561851 | NCBI WGS metagenome assembly JAABUX01 (sample SAMN10711883, study PRJNA513361) | rock metagenome | isolation source: Antarctica rocks | place: Antarctica: Victoria Land, Richard Nunatak red sandstone | collected 2016-01-03 | reverse complement strand
CGCCAGAAATTATCCTGACTTAGCTAAAGCGATTGAAGAGGCTTTTGGTAAGGTGTCTCTAGATAATATCCGAAGTTGGTTTACACATTGCTGTTACTGTACCTCAGCAGACTAGGAAACGCTATATGTAAGTACAACGACATTCTCAGCCCACCGCCCACAGGTGGGAGTGGGTGTAATTAAGTGACTCCTATGCGCAAATCTGCTGGATTTACATTAATAGAGCTTTTAGTCGGCATGAGCACTGCCAGCATTTTAATATCAGGTCTGCTGTACATGGTCGTAGAGTTGCTGCAAACTAACCAGAAAGAGTCTGCCCAAACGGAAACTCAGCGGGATATGCAACTGGCTCTCGATTTCATCAGCTCTGAGCTGCGAGAAGCGGTATATGTCTATGGGGGAGACTGTCTTTCAGGTCAAGGAACACTAATAAACGGCGTCCCTAGCGCTGATTACTGCCCTGGAATTATTAATTATATCCCCGATGTTCTTACTAATTCAACTTCCAACAGTGTCCCAATTTTGGCCTTTTGGAAGTTACAGTCGTTGCCGAAGAACCTCCAAGATAACTGCAGCAATAATACCGCCAACACAACCGTTCCCTGCGCCGCCGGTAGAACCTACTCTTTAATTGTTTACTTCCTCAGAAAAAATCAATCTACCGACACTACAAACTGGGCAGGAAAAGCCCGTATTACTCGTTACGCGCTGACTCAATACAACAGTGATGGCGTAGCAACTGCAAATTATCTCACTCCTGCTCAGCTCGGTGTCAACTTTCGCATCTGGCCCTATAAAAATAATAGTGGGACTCTCACCAACTTGCAAGTTAGTAAACCTACTACTTCTGATGCTTTTACATTGGTGGATTTTGTCGATGATACTGCTAGGTCAGGTGACAGTAATGTCAGTTGTCCTACTAATCATGTCCTGACTCCAAGTAGTGCCACATTAAGTAACAATAGCTATGCTAGCGGCGCGTTTAATGGTGAGAGAAGCTTTTATGCTTGTGTCAGGGGAGGAACTGGAGACGATGATGGATTCAATCAAGACGTCTTTGTTTTCTTGCGGGGTAATGTTTATGGCAGAGCAGGGATTAAAAATGATAGTTTCCTGCCGACGCTACAAACTCAAGTTCTCAGACGCGGAATTGTTAATAAGGTTCCTTCGTCGCAGTAGTTGCCTTTCGCTGTGTACTTAAAGCCTAAATTACTATAGAATTAGACGCTCTGCTCTATGTAATAAGTGGCAGTACAGCCATGTCAACCCGTAAACGAGTTAAGCCAAATTATAATCTATACAAACGGATGTGGAAGCTATCTAGCGCTGTGCTCAAGCAGCTAATGAAGTTGCTTTTGCGTAACCTGCTTGTCATGAGTAGACGAGCCCGTCTTTCCAAATCCGGCTTTGTGTTGCCAACGGTAATAATGGTATCGGTGGTAGTCATACTGCTAACCACGGCGATTTTGCTGCGGTCTTTTGATCGGGCTAAAAACGCCAGTAACGTCAGGGTGAATCAGGTAGTTCTCAACGCTGCTGCCCCAGCGATTGATCGCGCTAGAGCCAAAATAGATGCTTTATTTGACGATCCCACACTGCCACGATTAACCCCATCGGATACCGACCTGTACAACGCGATCAAAACTAATCCCCAATATACCTTTGGCGATGAGACTCGCCTCAAACTTGCTCAAGAATTTAATAACCAATTAGGTATCCAAGACAACACCCCTGCACTTGAAGATGACGAAACACTGACCACAGCATGGAAATTTCCCGTTGATACGGATAACAACGGCAAGTACGATAGCTATATTTTATACGGTATTTACTTCCGTAGTCCTAGTCGTGCTACGATTGGGAGTGAGGCCGGGAAATTTAACCGAGCTAGAAATCCTTTAGAGGCTAGAACGCCACCGATGGATGAAGGCGGACTGAGTGGGCAGTGCGCCAACGCACTCGGCACCAGCGCTAGTCCAGTGGGTGACTCTAGTTGGTACAAATCGGGCGGCAAACTAAAGAAAAGCTTGTTTGTCTTCGTTGCAACCGTTCCGAATACCAATCGCTCTGATGATAAATATGAGCCTTACAACGGTAATAGAAGCTTTTCAGCTCTGGAGTTTCAGCAAGACCGAAGTCTCATTCCTCTGAATCACAACGCAGTTTGGTTCCAAGATGATCTTGAAATAACTCCTACTACACCTTTTCGCCTCAACGGTAGAGTTCAAACAAATGCAAATTTGCTAGTTGGAGGTCAGCAACGCGCTTTTGTTCAGTTATTTCAGATCAGCAGTAAAAATTCCTGCTTTTATCAACAGGAAAACGCTAAAATTACCGTTGGCGGTAATGTGGGAACTGGGAATGTCACTGCTACAACAGATCAAGCAGCTGTAAACGTTGCTGATAAAACAGACCCAGGAGCTGTAACCGTTGACCTCTACTCGAATTACCCTGACAGGCGTAATCCTTCATTTAGCTATATTGGCGGCATTAATAAATCTACATACAGTACTGGCGGTTCGCAAATAGCATACAACGATGCTGCCTACAACCAGCGAATTGCTTTAATGAAGCAGACAGCACTTTCTTCTTATTATTGTAGAGAAGCTGGGCTCGCCTGTTCTGAAAGCAATCCGCCCCTAAAGAGTACTGTTTTAGCTATAACCCAATACCCCGAAGATGTTAAAAACAGATTTGCAGACCGGGTTGACGCAACCCCTAGCTTAAATACTTACAACGTCCTGGCAGAAGAAATTGAGATTTACCTAAAAAACCGTACCCATCGTGTTCCTTATGCTGAAATCTCAGCGCCTGATGGTAAAGGTGCTCTAGACCCATATGATAGCACTGGAACTAAAATTGATATTAATGTCTTTGGCGATCCTTCATCCATAATTGAGCCACCTGATCGTCAGGAAGCTCATTGGAGAGAGCCTCTAGAAAATAATAATCAACTCACTAATACTAATCCCTATATTAGGCTAGACACATCTCAGCTACAGGCGACCTGGCCTAAGAAACAGAGGCAGGAGGGCAAAGAGATGTTATTGGGCGATCGCGTCTTGGCTGGAAACAATCTTCCTGCTTTGTGGAAAAAAGGTAACGATTACGTTACAGGCTCCGAGCAGCAGATGTTTGGTACAGGGATTAACTGGACTCAACCAAATGACAAGCCTCGCTACCGTACCACTCAAGTGCAGAAGCTCTTTGACTTAGGGACATCGGATCGGGATGGCTTTTGGGAAGAAAACGCCGCCAAGAACCCCAAACCACCGAACGATCCGCTTGCGAACTTCGGGGGTATGCGCGTGATCACAGGAGCTGGAATTTACTTCAATTCCTCATCTACCTATGGAGCTTTATCCACTCCTTCTTTTATCACCGCTCCGACTGGGCTTGATTCAGGTGGGACTGTTCCCAACACCCCTCTGTTGGCGGGTGATACGACAGCTACCCCCTACACTCTAGTGTGGCCTGACACCATGCCAATGTCAGGTGGTGCCGACGATAAAAATACACCAGACCTAGACGAGAGTACAGCACCACCCGATTTGCGAATGCGTGCTACTGCAGTTTACCACTACAAAGAAAGTAGTGGCACCACCCAAGCACCGATTGCTTGTGTCAGCAGCTATTACGATCCGACAAACGCGACTACAGCCCAAAATGGTAAATACGGTACTGAAAAAGGTTTGTCTTGGGGTGTTAACGGTAGCAATTTGCCTCCAAACCCTGATCCTGCGCTCACGGCAGCTGCTAGTATTCCAAACCCTAATCCTGCGAGCACGACACCTGTTGCTACTCCCAGATCAAACAATGGAGTTGTTTATCCTGCTCCTTATACTACCGATGCTGCTAGATTCAGCGCGATCAGCACCTACCTGACTGAACTCAAGGCACAAGCGAAAATGATGTTTCCGTCCGGGCGCATCGTCAACGAGCCGCTCCAGAATGCCTTAGAGAAATTAACCTCTGGTGGAGCACTTGCAAATTCCACTAGACCACTAAGCTTGAGCTTATCTGAAAATTCAGCGATCGATACAGCGATTTGTGGCATCAAAATTCTGGATGGGACTCTCACTCCAAGTTCAACTCCAGTGTTCCCGCATGGGGCAATCAAGGAAGCGTCATTCCTTGATTCTAGGGAAGTTAAGGCGATCGATAAAACTCTTGCTTTTAATAGCAATGACCCCATCAGTCAATCTGAACTCAGTTTACCTACCTACGATGTCAACAAAAACTACGACCTCGCACTGGAGCAACGTCAACCCCTGGAAATTAGGGTAACTGAAATAAATCTGAGTACTGACGACACTCAAGGAATCACGAGAAAGACAATCGTGACGAACGAGGTGATTGATAATACTCAGGGGATCACGAGCAATAGAATTGGGCTAAACGAGTATTTCTTACCTAATAGTGGTATTATTTATGCCAGCCGTGATGATGCTTTGCCTGATTTGAGTGACACAAGTAATGCAGGAAAGCTACTAAGTCCCACTGATTTTAGACTCGATCCTACTCGTCGTCCCAATGGCATCAGGCTAATCAACGGCAGTGGCTTATCGCGCCAGAGTGAAAATTATTACCGGGAATCAGAGAAAGGTCTAATCCTGGTAACGAATTTGCCTGTATATATCAAGGGGGACTTCAACCTGCATCGGCAACCAGGAGGAAAAATAGACCACCTTGAAGAGTTTAGAGAAACGCTGGTATCCGATTGGGACAACTTCTACACCCGTGCACCAATTTTTGATCCCAACTTTGCCTGTCGTCCAGGAAAAATCGGGTGTCCTACAAATAATAACGGTGACACATGGCGAAGTGCAACCATTGTTTCAGATGCGGTCACAGTGCTATCGGCAAATTTTCAAGATGGGTTCCGCGATCAAGGAGATTTCGATCTCCGAAATAATGCTGGCAACTCTGTGTCTCAAATTCGTAAGAAGAATGGTTTTTGGGAAAACAGTTTTGTCACCAGTGCTTTGTGGTGGGACACGAACAACACCCAGAACGCCTATCCGGCTGAAAAAACTACCAATAGTTATGTAGGTTCCTACTTAACCAACGGCGTAACACCCGTCCAGCGACGAGCTAATTTCCCCGAGTATGTGATGGAAATCTGTCGCAAACTGCCTGTTTCGGCATGTACTCCAAGTGACTGGGTAAGTGGTACATCAGCTTCGTCTACAGGATCTAAAACTCCAACTCCAACTCCAACTCCAACTCCAACTCCAACTCCAACTCCAACTCCAACTCCAACTCCACCTGGAACTACAACTACAACAGCCGCCTCATCACCTCTAAGTGGAACACTTGCTACTGACCTTCTAGCAGGCACTACAGCTAAACCTGCTATCGATCCAGCAGATCAACGCTATGCCCGTCGGGTTGCCTTTGTGCGGAAGCAGGACGGTACACTTGAACTTGAGCAGATTAATAACCAGTATATTCCTATACCACTGGGAATAGATTCTAATAATAAGGTTGCTCCATTTTCATACAAAAGTACCACTATTCCGAAGTTAGTGAATAATGCCCTCTGGTTTAGAACAACAACTAACACCAGCAGTAAACCCTTCTGTAAGGGTAACAATGATCCTGTTGATGGCTGCACAAGAGACGACAGAAGCTATGCCAATGACAAGCAACTCTACTATGATGGCAACACTAGGCTATTTTCGCCTGCTACTCCTGATATTCCAGGTGTACCTAGCCTCAACTTACCAGCTCAAAACCCTGCCTCTAGCTACACAATCTGTACGACTCAAAGTTCTTCCAAGCAGTTATCGATTCCTAGCAATAGTAAGCCTGAACTCGGTCCGTGTTCAAGTGAACCTGGGAATCCCATGGCTCAAATCCAGGCAGCGCTTCAAGGCTTCCTAAATCTGCAGCCAGACGAAGACCCTAATACCAATAACATTGTTAGACGACCCAAAGAATTTACTCTAGCCCGAGCATTTACTGCTACTCCTGGAACAACGATTTTTACTAGTAATCCTTTGGCTCCTTCTCAAACTGTCGTCAATGTTATTGATATAGCGGGCGATTTTAATACGCCTAGCACGCCGTCTAGGACGCTGCCTGGCACACCGCCTGGCACACAACCTCCCACCTGCCCAACAATCAACCTAGTAGGCAATGACAATTCCATATTTGTCTTGAGAACAAACTCTGCTCTCAATTTCGGAAGTACTTCTAGTAGTTGCAACATTAAGCTAGTCCTAACAGGAGTTGATCCAAATAACGTTTTTTGGGCAATAAATGGCAACGTCCAATGGAACCAAGCCAGGGGTCAACATGTAATGGCGGGCAATTTCATAACTAATGGCACTCCCAAGTTGCAGAACGTTCAATTCCAGGGTGTGCGTTTGCTAGGGTTTAATAGTTTCCCATCAGGTTCAAACCCACCCACCGTAACTGCGATCGCTTCCAAAGGCGAGCCGTCCTTAGAGCCAGTTTTACAAATTCATAGCCCAGATGGCTCTCCTAGTAGTGCTGGTAACCTGGATCAGGGCAGCGGGCAGCTTCAGGAACGATGGATACAACAAGCTAAAACAGACACAACCTTTAATGCGGCATTTGTCTCAGGAAACAGTCCCAGTCGATTAGTTGAAGAACCAGCGAGTTTGGATAACTTTGTACGTCTTCTGGAAAACTGGCAACGGATAACAACCAACATCAAGGGTGACTTGATTCAGTTCAAGCGGAGTGCCTATGCTACAGGGCCGTTCGCACCTATTAGGTCTGATAATATCACTAAAAATGATGGTAGTCTTAGCATTTTTGGCTATAGTCTGACTAATTACCCAGCTAGGGATCCTGCCCTCACAACCAAGCCTTACTACACTGCACCAACTCGGCAGTGGGGTTTTGATGTCGGGCTGTTGTCTCAGCCTCCAGACCTTTTTGCCCAAAAGTTCACTCAACAGGCTGTGGAGCCTCCCAACGAGTTCTTCAGGGAAGTCGGTCGAAATGACACTTGGATTCAAACGCTTTTGTGTGCTGCCGATGCCAGCGATCGCCTAGGGGGAAAAGGAGCAACTTACACGCAGTATGCATTGCCTGACAAAAATCAACGTCCTTCAGCATGTCAGAGTGATACTGCTAACTATCCGCCAAACCCCAGTGAATTAGCTGTTAAATAATAATGGCGCACAAGCGAATCTCCCCCCTCCCTCTTCGTCAAGCCGGTTTCACCATCGTTGAGTTGTTGGTGGCAATGCTTCTAGTTGGCATCCTGATGACAGTGATTGCCCCCGTACTTGTGCTCTCGACTGCAACCCGCGTTCAGGCAAGGCGGGTGGAACTAGCAACCCAAGCTGCTAGGGCTTACATTGATGGCGTCAAATCTGGGACAATAAACTCTCCTCCTAGCATCACCGGCAACCTAGAAGATTATGCTGCTCCCACCAGTTCGGGAAGTTTGAGCTGCACGCCAAATTCTTACTGCTCGTCCATGCCTTCTTTGTACTGCATTGATTTCGATAGCACTGGCTGTAGCACTTCCAGTCTCACGGATATGGTAATTCAAGCTTTTCGGGTGAACCCGGCTTCAACGGACGCCGATAAAGGCTACCGTCTTGGTATTCGGGTTTATCGGGCAGATGCTTTTAAGGATACCGGCACTCTCAAGAAGGAAACAAAACAAGCGACTTTCACTGGGGGACTGGGCGATCGCCAAGCGCCATTGGTGGAAATGACTTCAGACATTAGCACTTCGCAAACCCGGTTTCGAGATTTTTGCGAGCGCCTTCACTGTGGTAACTAATGCTCAAACCTTCTAGACCCCAGCCGCCAACAGGCTTTACTCTGATCGAATTGCTGGTAGCCATGATCCTTGCAGTTCTCGTGCTCACACCTTTGCTGGGGTTCTTGGTTAACATCTTGAATAATGACCGCCAGGAACAAGCCAAGGCAAGCTCAGAGCAGGAAATTCAGGCAGCGCTTGACTACATCGCTCAAGACTTAGAACAGGCAGTCTATATTTACGACGCTGATGGATTGAATAATAACTCAACTGACAACCCTCCTGGGATTAAAGACCAAATACCACCCATCGCCAAAAATCCTAATTGTAGCGACGCCACTACCTGTGTACCAGTTCTTGTGTTTTGGAAGCGTGAGTTTAAGAACCAGGCACTCCAGGTTACTGGTTCCACTTCCAACCAGAAGAACGATAGTTTTGTCTACTCACTCGTTGCCTACTACCTAATTAAAGACAACAACTCTACTTGGTCTAAAGCTGCTCGGATCGGCAGATTTGAAATAAAAGATGGTGTCAGAAATCCAGATGATTTTGACAATTATGTTAATGAAAATGATCCACAGATAGGAAGAAGTCCTGGTTTTAAGCCATTTAACCTGAACCTACCTGGCACTCTAAAGGAAAAAATGGACATGTGGACAAATTCTGGTGAAAACTACACGGCAAGAACTGATATACTAATTGATTATATTGATCAAAGTACAGTCGGAGTTCCACAGCCAGTCGATTGTCAGAAAGCTCTTGCCCAAGATCCAGAGCAACCTAATCAACAAGCGCAACGGGTGCCGCCGGACACTATCAATACACTTAAAATTAATAGCTTCTATGCTTGTGTAGATCCATCGCCTGACAAAAATCTAGCGCGAGTTTTTATCAGAGGTAATGCCTTGGCTCGGATTAACGAGGGCGCTACATACAATTCTAACCGGGTTGTATATTTTCCAACCGTAAGCATCCAAGTTCAGGGTCACGGATTACTACAATGAGCAATAAGCCTTCTAATCCTGGGTTTACCCTCATAGAACTTGTGCTCGTGGTGTTGTTGATCGGCATTTTATCTGCGATCGCGGCTCCTAGCTGGCTTGCCTTCGTCAACCGGCAACAATTAATTAAAGCTAACGAAGCCATCATGGCAGCGCTACAGTCAGCCCAGCGAGAGGCAAAAAGAACTAAACTCAGCTACAGCGTCAGCTTCAGATCTGATCAAGGTAAAGTTCCTCAGGTTGCAATCTATCCAGCGACTCCTACCCCCCTGCCTAAGATAGACCCCCGCTGGAAGAATTTAGGTGAAGATATTGCACTCAAGCCAGGGCTAGTTCTGCTATACACCAACATTGACCCGGCAAACGCAAACAAGGTCGTTGCGAAAACTTCCCTGCCAGACAGCAAAAGCCCAAATTCGCCAACGATCACTTTTGAGTACACGGGTGCTCTACCACTTGGAGCCGACACACCTTTAAAAGTCGTGGTAGCTGAAGCCAAACCTGGAACCTCTCTAGAGCCTAATGCCGTGAAGCGATGCGTGATTGTGCAAACCCTGATCGGGGGAATGCAAATAGCTACAGACAATAATTGTAATTAATTACTCCTGATTGCTGTTCAAAATCTGTTCAAAAGCTATTGAGAGCCGCGTCTGAAAACGCTGCCGATGCTTCAGTTTCAAAAAGGGTCGGACTATTTCAGCCGTCACACTAGAGCCTTCTGTGTGATCTGTGACTTGAATCGAACGTAGAGTCGAAAGCTGTAGTTCTTTTTTTACCATCAACTCAGAAATAGCAGCGGCACCGATACCGCTTTCAACAGCTGCCTTCACCATCTCGCCACTGCTCAAAACTAAAATTACAGTTAATTCCGTAAGCTCGATTCCCCAATCTTGCAAGGCTTGCTCAAACATTTGCTGTGTTCCAGAACCTGGCTCTCGCATCACCCAAGCCGTTGTCGTAAGTTCCGTTAAGGGAATCTCTGAGCGCTCAAACCAAGGGTGAGATTTGCCAACAACAATTTGTAAGCGATCGCTCCCTACGATTTCTTGCTCTAGACAACTCTCAACCGCTGAGTTGACCTCTCCTTCCACCAAACCCAAATCAAACTGTCCAGTCGCCGTCCCTACACAAATCGCTTCTGTATTGCCGAGAGTACAGTTAACAAAAATGCCGGGATATCGGCGCTTAAACTGGCTAATCTTATTGGGTAGCCAGTAATTACCAATTGTGAGACTCGAGCCCAATTTCAACTCACCCTGTTGCAGGTTGTTTAATTCTCGTAACCCTCGCTCGGTTAAAGCGACTTGGTGAATAATTTTCTGCGCTTCCACTTGTAGCAACTTCCCAGCCTCAGTGATCTCGATATGGCGACCAATACGATGGAACAATTTCACTCCATATTGCTCCTCTAAGCTTTGGATCGCCGCACTGACAGCAGGTTGGGTAATATAAAGCGCTTCAGCTGCACGAGTAAAGTGCAGATGTTCCACCACGGCTAGAAAAATTCGCAACTGATCCAGCGTCATTCCCGCCTTTTGAGGTCTCACTAAAACTGAGTTGAGAGCCCTGCGTTCTGCTAAGGAGCACCCTAGTAGTCTCCAAATGGAGAACGGCAGGACTTAATTTATCGCTAGAATCTACAACCCCATTGCCGCTGCTGTCTTCTGCCGATCCAGCTTCAAAATCAACACCCCCAAAGGCGGTAGACACAGATCCAGCGAGTAGGGCCGATTTTGGCACGACCACTCATCCGCCCATTTACCGCCGAGATTGCCCATATTGCTGCCGCCATACTCACGAGCATCGCTATTCAATAACTCCGTATAGAATCCAGGCTCCGGCACGCCTACTCGGTAGTGCGAATGGGGCTGGGGCGTGAAGTTGCAAACCGCGATCATGAAATCGCCAGAATCTTTGGCTCGACGGATGAACGAAACTACACTGTGGCGATTGTCGCTACAGTCAATCCACTCGAACCCAGGCTGAGCAAAATCTTGGGTATACAGGGCTGCTTCAGAGCGGTAGAGATGGTTAAGATCTTTCATAAACCGCTTCAACTGTTGGTGTGGTCCGTACTGTAGCAGATGCCACTCCAAATCTCCCCAGACATTCCACTCACTCCACTGCCCAAGCTCCATCCCCATGAACAGCGTTTTCTTGCCGGGGTGAGCAAACATATAGGCGAACAAACAGCGCACATTGGCCAACTTCTGCCAAGTATCTCCCGGGATCTTGCCGATCAGATGGCTTTTCCCATGTACCACCTCATCGTGAGACAGAGCGAGCATGAAGTTTTCGCTATGGTTGTACCACATGCTAAACGTAATATTGTTCTGGTGGAACTGGCGAAACCAGGGGTCCATGCTGAAGTAATCCAACATGTCATGCATCCAGCCCATATTCCACTTCAAGTTAAAACCCAGTCCCCCGACATATGTAGGCCAAGACACCATCGGCCAAGAAGTAGATTCTTCCGCAATTGAAAGCAAGCCAGGGAAATAGCTGAAAATAACATTATTCGTCTGACGCAGGAAATCAGCTGCCTCGATGTTTTCTCTGCCTCCGTACTGGTTGGTAACCCATTCCCCCTCCTTGCGACAATAGTCGAGGTAGAGCATAGAGGCTACAGCGTCCACTCGCATCCCATCAATGTGGTACTTGTCAAACCAGAACAGGGCATTCGCAACCAGAAAATTCCTGACTTCGTTGCGGTTGTAGTTGAACACCAAGGTTCCCCACTCTTTATGCTCGCCCTTGCGGGGATCAGCGTGTTCATATAGGTGGGAGCCATCGAAGTAAGCCAAGCCGTGACCATCTTTGGGAAAGTGACCAGGAACCCAATCAACAATCACCCCAATGCCGTTTTGGTGGCATTGGTCGATGAAATACATCAAGTCTTGGGGTGTCCCATAGCGAGAGGTACAGGCATAGTAACCAGTCACTTGATAACCCCAAGAGCCATCAAAGGGATGCTCGGCAATTGGCAGCATTTCAATATGGGTGTAGCCTAGATCTTTAACGTAGGGAATGAGCTGTGCTGCCAGTTCCCGGTATGTGAGGAAGCGTGCCCCCGGTTTGAGTTCTGAGACTACAACTACAGGCTCTGTTTCACCATTTGGCAGGGTGGCTGGTTCAGCTGAGGAAGCATGGAGCCAGGAACCTAAATGCACTTCGTAAACTGAGATGGGCTGGCTCAAGGGTTCGGTGTGGCGGCGCTGCTCCATCCAGTCTTGGTCATTCCAGCTATAAACATCCACATCATTGACGATTGAGGCGGTTTTGGGGCGGATTTCTTGCTGGAACCCGTAGGGGTCAGATTTTTCGTAGATATGACCATCTTGGTTTTTGATTTCGTATTTGTAGCGCTCACCGACTCCGAGCTCCGGAATAAACAGTTCCCAAACCCCCGTGGGACCTTTACGCATCTGGTGTTTACGCCCGTCCCAGACGTTAAAATCTCCCAAAAGCGAAACATTCCGGGCATTGGGTGCCCAGACGGCAAAGTAAACGCCCTTGACACCTCCCACTTCAGTTGGGTGCGCCCCCAGTTTCTCGTAAATCCGGTGATGATTCCCTTCAGCAAACAGGTGGAGATCAAAGTCCGTCAGTCGAGGAGAGCGGAAGGCATAAGGGTCATAGATCACACGCTCGTGTAGACCTTCTTGAAGCCGCAGTTGATAGTTCGCCAGTTCTGTGGTGTCAATTGTGCATTCAAAAAAGTGGGGATTATGTACTGGTTGCATCGGGTATTCCGTCCGTGCCTCAGGCAGGACAACCCACGCCGCACTGGCATTGGGTAAGTAGGCTCGCACCACCCAAACAGTTTTGCCATCCTGCTCTATAGGATGGCAACCTAGCACTTCAAATGGATCGTGATGCTGATTCCAAACAATGCGCTCAACCTGATCGGAGGCGATGGTTATAGACATGAAGCTACCTACCTGGAATAAATTATTTTAATCCTCTGGTCATACTTATACATAGTCTTCATATTTATTTGCAATTTTTTGCTCCCACCTCATCGTTCCTCACAATGGCCCGACCCGGAAAGGAACAACCGTGCGAATCAGTTTAAGTACGCGGAGCAGGAAAATATTCTGCCGCACTTCGGGACTCAACTGAGGTACTGCACCGGCTTCCAGTTGGGCTTGCAACTGAGCATACTCAGCGGCAGTGAGCAGCTTGCCATCAACGGGCGATCGCGCTTGTGTAATAATCTGGGTCCGCAACACTTCTTCCGGCGTGTCCTGTGGCGGCGGCAACGAGAGAGCAGGCTTAATTGTAGAGAGTGCTAAAGCAAGTGGGAGGATGCTACTACCTGCATTTAAAACCAGCACTGGCATGCGCTTAATCATCTCCCCATTTCCTTGGAGCCAGTTATCAGCCAACGACAGCATCGGTTCCAGACAGTATGTTTCCTAAAAATTTAAAATCCGCCTCGAGTCCGCGTGGCATCGCGGAATATCGGAGAAACAGGGAACTCGATGTTCCCTGTTTCTCCCGCCTTTGATTTCGACGCCAAAAACATCGCTATGGTCGTTTTATGGCACGGGGTTTACCGGCGGCAATTCTAAATTGCAATAAAGGCATCTAACCTACCATAAAGATGCCTTATAAACTCCTGCGCTTTCTTAAACGCCTTACCCACTGACACCCGCCTCCTGAGGATCATCCTCCCCGGAGTAAATGATTGCCAAACAACTGTGAGTGCTGCTCGCCCGCTTAGATACTATGGCGATGTCGAACTAGATGGAGAACTAGAAGGTGATGATGAGGGAGACGACATAGATGGAGAACTAGACGAGGATGAACTGGGCGATTCTGACGGTGAGGCGCTACTACCACCAGCCCCGCCACTTTCGCTACCACCACAGGACGCCAATAAGCCGCCCACTACGCTGAGTACCAAGGCCAAACTAAAGATTTTCTTTTTCATAACTCCTCTTTCCACCAATTGCGGCAAGAATAATTAGCAAGTCGTTGATTAAGATACCGCATTTGCTGACTTTTCTAAAGAGGCGCGATCGCACTTGGTCGATTTTAAACCATTATCCATCTTCTTACCTATACGACTAATACCCATAGCAGATCTTCCTCCCGGAGGTATAGATTTGGCAGTCTGATGATAGGATAGGGGCGATATCTAACGTCAGGCAGATGGCTGGTAGCTCAATTCCCTAACTTTCAATCCCTAATAGGTATTTATACCCCCCCTAGGCTTAAATAATACATCAATTTACGGATAAGTCTTATGGTTGCTTCAAAATCCTCATCTTCGCACAAGCGACACCTTCCGTCGAAAGCAAGAGGGGTTGCCGCACTTAATCCAAAAGGCAAACCATCAGCAATGAGCCCCAAAGGCAAGACTCGCCCTCTGCGACCCAGCGGTAAAGCTGTCCCGATTCTGCCCAGGTCTGAATCAGCACCCTTGTGGTTGCTACGTTTATGCACCTGGAATCGCCACTCCTCGGTTGTAACATTACTGTTGGTGGTAGCGACGCTCACGGTTTATGGATGGACGGTATATTCCCAACAAACGTGGAGTCAAGCCTACCATAAGCTAGTTAACTTACAACGCGATGAGCGGCAGTTGGCGACTACCAACGAGGTGCTGAAAAACAAAATGGCGCTGCAAGCCGAAGAACAGGTGACAGGGCTGGTGCCGCCTAATCCTGCTACAACAATTTTCCTCACGCCCGCACAAGAGCGTCCTGCTGCTTCTGCCGACTCGGTAGTCGCTAACACCGAGCCATCTCGCCGAACGCAGCAGCTTCAAGAGCTCCCACTGGGATACTAGAGCCTTTATTCTTACTCATGGCGCCTCAGTTATGCGTTTAGAGACACGCCGCGCCCCGCGTCGCCGCGAAACGGGGAAGCAACCACCACAGACCCAGCAAAGACACTTCCATGTGCCCCGCTTCCGGCTCTTAGTCGTTTGGGGCGTATTGCTCGCTAGCGCCTTGGGGCTGGCTACGAACTTGTACCAGCTCCAAATAGTTCGTGGACCGATGCTACTGCAGAAGGCGCGACAACAGCAGATGGTCTATCTGCGGCCCTTTATCCCTCGCCGCCCCGTGGTGGATCGTAATGGTAATGTGCTAGCGATTGACCACCCCGTTTATACCCTGTACGCACATCCTAAACTCTTTAAAGCCTCTAAAGAAGCGATCGCTACCCTATTGGCTAAAATTCTCAATCGCCCGGAGGCCGAATTAATCAAGCATTTCAAAACCCGCGATAGCGGCATTCGGATCGCCTCTGCCCTCCCAGAAGATATTGCGGCTGAAATTGGGAAAGAGCACGCGAATGGCTTAGAGCTAATTCAAGACTACTCCCGCCTTTACCCCCAGCAAAATCTAGTTGCCGACGTGGTGGGCTACGTTGATGCTAACCGTCACGGTCAAGCCGGTGTGGAGTATAGCCAGAATAAGTTGCTGGAACGCCCTGTACAGACACTACAGCTTAGAAAAACGGGAAACGGGGCCTTGATCAGCGATCAGGTTCCAGAGGGATTTGTGCATGTTGATGACCTGCGACTGCAACTAACACTCGACAGCCGTCTGCAGCGAGTCGCCCACCTCGCCCTAAAGCAACAGATGGAAAAGTTCAGTGCCAAGCGCGGCACCGTCATCGTCATGGATGCGCGAGATGGTTCCCTCCTAACGCTGGTTTGCGAGCCTTCCTATGACCCCAATGAGTACTACAAGTCCAACGTGAGATTATTCAAAAATTGGGCGGTGTCAGACGTTTATGAACCGGGATCGACCTTAAAGCCTTTGAATGTGGCGATCGCGCTGGAAACTGGCGCGATCAAACCCAGTAGTGTCTTCAACGACTCTGGTCTGATTAAAGTGGGAGGGTGGCCAATCACAAATGCTGAAGGAGAACATCACGGGCCGATGACAATTGCTCAGATTCTACAATACTCGAGCAACGTCGGCATGGTGCAAGTCATGCAACAAATGAAGCCAGCAGACTACTACAGCTGGCTGAAACGGCTGGGGCTAGGGCGAAGCGTCGGTACAGATCTGCCCTTTGAAGTGGCCAGCCAGCTCAAAAGTCAAAAGCAGTTTATCTCCTCTCCAATTGAACCAGCGACTGCCGCTTTTGGCCAAGGAATTTCCATCACACCCCTCCAGCTGGTGCAACTGCACGGCGCTTTAGCTAATGGGGGCAAATTGGTAACTCCCCATATAGTCAGAGGACTATTCGATAGCAAAGGGCAGCAATACTTGGCGCCCAAACTCCCACCGCGACAAGTTTTCTCCCCAGCAACGGCGCAAACCGTACTAGAGATGATGGAGACGGTGGTCAAAGAAGGGACGGGACAACCAGCGCAAATTCCCGGCTATCGCATTGCTGGTAAAACCGGCACAGCCCAAAAGCCCAGCTCCCATGGCGGCTACAGCAATGCTCAAATCACCAGCTTCGTTGGCATCCTACCAGCGGAATCTCCCCGCTACGTCGTTTTGGCAGTAGTGGATGAGGCCAAGGGTAACTTCTTTGGCTCCGTCGTGGCGGCACCGATTGTGAAGTCAGTTATGGAAGCGCTGCTTACAATTGAACGGATTCCGCCTAGTCAGCCAATAACTGAACCGTCTCCGGGTCCTAAGTCCTGAATCCTGTTCAAATTTCCCTTGCCCTCACCCCCTCTTGTCTGGCTTTGCTGGACTTGTTCCCACAACTCGGCTGGGCTAAGGGCAGGGGAAAGGCAAGTCAAGCCTTGGCAGACTAATCCCACGCTTGTTTCTGGTAAATCAGTTGCGATCGCAAACACAACTGTTGGTAGATACTGAGCGCTCATAGAATTTAGCTGCTGTGCCCCGCTGCTAATCCGAGTGCAGTGGAGATACCAATCTAGCGCTGTAAATAAGCTCGGACAGGCATGGGGAGCGCTTTGCATCACACTGCTAAAAGCTTGTAGGGATTGCTCTGCTCGGTCGAGATAGCTGAGGTTATCCGTCAGTAAGGCAAGGCGGACGAGGTTAGCGATCGCCACTCCATTAGCAGATGGCGTGGCATTATCTGCATAGCTACGCTCCCGCACGATCAGATCATGACCAGCATCACCAGATGTGTTATAATACCCACCCAGTTCTCTACTCCAGAGGAATTCGTCAAACTCTGCTTGTACGGCGATCGCCTTCGACCGCCAGTTGGTCTGGTCAGGGCAACACGAGTGCAAATCGAGCAGCGCTTTGATGAAGAGGGCGTAATCTTCAGACTGCGCCAGCACAGCTGGGGAAGATTCGTAATTGAGCCGGTGGAAGCGCCCATCCACCCACTGATTTTCCAGGATGAAATTCGCTGCCCTTGCAGCAAGGAACAAATATTCTGGTTGTCTGAATACCCCATAAGCCCGTGCCAATCCCGAAATCATCAAACTGTTCCAGGCCACAATCATCTTGGTGTCCGTCACCGCCGGAATCCGACCGAGCCACTCACCAGTCTTAGCCTCTTGGTTGTTACGAGCCGGGGGAATTTCCAGGGCATCGGCTGCTGCACCGTAGCGAACGGCAAACAGCTTTCCTAATGAGGTTGACAAAGTTTCACTTAGATGATATGCATGACGACGCTGCAAAACGTTGCGTCCCTCAAAATTGCCATTGGGCGTTACGGTGAAATGTTCTTGCAGTTCCCCTAACTCATCTGGTGTGAGTAGCTGTTGTAGTTCGCTGTAGCTCCAAACGTAAAACGCCCCTTCCTCTGGCTCTGCCTCAGTTGGATTGGTGAAGCTATCGGCATCCTGAGCAGCAAAGAAGTAACCAACAGGAGCGGTCATTTCGCGCTTGAGCCATTGGATAGTGCCTGCGATCGCGCTCTCAAATGCCGGTGACTGCACGCCAGCACTCCATAAATTCGCCAGATACTCCACAATCTGACCATTATCGTAGAGCATCTTTTCAAAGTGAGGCACACTCCAGGTAGGGTCAACGGTGTAGCGGTGAAAGCCCCCACCCACATGGTCATAAATGCCGCCCAATGCCAGATCCAATCCCCGCTGAGTACACCCCTGTGTGGGATCATATTTGAAGGCAAAATTAAACCTTGTCCCGCGCAGTGCCAGATCCGCATAGGGAATCATCGGGAACCGGGTACCATAATCGCGGGCGGTAAGCACCCCAGTGTTGTACTCCAAGCCCCGCCGCAGTAAATCATCATTCAGCTCGTCGGTTGCTGGGAGCACAACTGCCTGTTGGAGGGCATCGAGAATCGCGTCACTACGCTCTAGCAAATCTTGTTTTTCCGTATCGTAGTAGCGGCGAAGCGCTTGCAGCACTTGCAAAAAGCCGGGACGTCCGTAGCGCGGCTCCAAGGGGAAGTAGGTGCCACCGTAAAACGGCACCAAATTATCTGGGGAGAGAAAAACGTTGAGCGGCCAACCACCTTGCTCAGTCATCATCTGCAAAGCCTGCATATAAATGCTGTCAAGGTCTGGTCGTTCTTCTCGATCTACCTTAATGGGCAGGAAGTGGGCGTTCATATATTCCGCAATAGCTGGGTCAGAAAAGGCTTCCCCTTCCATTACGGTGCACCAGTGGCAGCTGGAGTAGCCAATCGAGAGGAAGATGGGCTTATCCTCAGCCTTTGCCTTGGCGAGGGCTTCGTCACACCAAGGCCACCAGTCTAGGGGATTTTCAGCGTGTTTGCGGAGGTAGAGGCTTTGGGATTGGGCGAGGCGATTGGTCATGTCAGATGCATAGGTTGCCAACTTTTGCCCAGTCTATCGTGGGGACGAATCGATAAAATTAAGGAACATTACGAAAACAAGCGGGCTGCATGATTCCTATCGTTATTGAACAATCTGGTCGGGGCGAACGCGCCTTTGATATTTACTCCCGACTTTTGCGGGAGCGCATCGTTTTCTTAGGACAACAAATTGATTCCAACTTAGCTAACCTGATCGTTGCCCAGCTCCTGTTTCTAGATGCCGAAGACTCGGAGAAAGATATTTACGTCTACATCAACTCTCCGGGTGGATCTGTATCAGCTGGCATGGGGATTTTCGACACAATGAAACACATTCGCCCGGATGTCTGCACCATTTGTACAGGGCTAGCGGCGAGTATGGGCGCTTTCCTCCTCAGCGCCGGTACCAAGGGTAAGCGAATGAGTCTGCCCCATTCGCGAATTATGATCCATCAACCACTAGGAGGAGCCCAGGGACAGGCAACTGATATTGAGATCCAGGCAAAGGAAATCCTCTACCATAAGCGGCGGCTCAACGAATTCTTAGCCGAACACACTGGTCAGCCCATAGAGCGGATTGAGGAAGATACTGATCGAGACTTCTTCATGTCGCCAGAGGAAGCAAAAGACTACGGGCTGATCGACCAGGTGATTGACCGTCATGCCGCTGGTAGCCGACCCCTGGCAGCTATAAGCTAGATCCTTTGGCAAACGGCGGCTCAGTGGGAGAAAGCTGGGATTCCAGGTATTCGAGGAATTCCAGCATTTCTTTGTCAGTCAGCTGCTGCCTCGAGCGCTTGTTATAAGTCTGTTCCAAGTACTCGCGTCCCTTCCTATTGCTCCAGCCCAGTCGCTCAAGTTCCACGCCGGTACGAGCGATCGCATCAGACAAATCCACTGGTTCACTCGCCTCGAGCCCTATTTCATCGGCAGTTGCATTCTGTCGTAAAGAACCATCTGTCCCCATGTCCATCTCCCCTGATCCCCAAGCCCCCTTCGGTTCCTCAGTGCTTTCTTTCTGGGTGGCAGACATGATCCCCAAGTTCTCAAATAAGTCATTGAAAGCGCCACCTGTTGTGGTCAAGGTCAGGGATTGGTTTGTCGGCATCACTTTTAAGGGCGAAGACACCGTTGACCCTGGTTGCAGCTGCATCTCACTCGTAGCGGGTTGAGGTGCTGATGCCGGACTCGAGGCTTCGGGAAAGAACATCTTCCCCGCATCTGCCTCCTGTGTCGATGGGCTTTGCTTAATTCCCAGAACTGCTAGCGCCCGACATCTGGCTCGGTCTTCTGCCAGCTCCAGCGTTTCTGCTGCCGCCATGCCGGTAGCGCGGGTAACGCCCTCGACCGTAGCCCAAACCCGAACCACGAATTTTCCTTGATAAATTTTCAGCAACTCAGAAATTAGACTGCCCGTGGGATAGCGAGCTTGGAATTGAGACAACATAAATATGCCCACACTTCAATGCTGTAGATGATGGGGCTGCCAGAGGCATTAAGTGAAATCTGACAAAAGAGCCGTTTTCTTAAAGGTAGCTTATTACCTACAATAATGAAAGGACGGTTCACCCTAACGACTTGCGTTGCTGCTGACCTAATGTAGGGGCTCGGCCTTGTGCCTGCCCCGTGTTACCGATTCCACAGATGGGGCAATTAGGCTTAGCGGCAGTTTTTCCAGTTTAACTTTTCAAAGTCTAAGGGCGCAACAGTCGCTTCAATGTAGACAATCAAATTATCTGCAATCTCGCTTGCTCGCACTGTTCGCTATCGATTTGTAGGACATCCGTGGGCGACGATGAGGGTGATCAACAAAGGAGCATCGCCTAAACCGTTGTGGATTGTAGATAATGCGCTCTAGCCCTGACTGATCACGAGGGCCATTTTAGCGCAAACCACACAGGGACTACTCAGATGAAAGGGTGGGGCTAAAGGAAAAGAACCGCATTCCGACACGACTGGCATAGCGGTTACCTAAAGCTTCCTCCCAAGCTCAACAAGGACAATTTTCTGACCGGAGGCCGGTTCGCTAAATGGAATTTTCAATCGCTACACTGCTTGCCAATTTCACCGATGACAAATTAGTCGCTGCTAAGGTTTTGGAAAAGAAACTGGGTTGCCAAGATGAGCTCAGTCTACGAAAACTACAAATTGCTCTAGAGGTGCTGCAAACAATTGGGATTTTGGTCAAAGATCGCGGTAAGTATCGCCGGGTGATGGAAGAAGGCGTGATCGAAGCAAAACTCCGCTGTTCCAGTAAAGGGTTTTGCTTTGCGATTCAGGAGGTAGAGGGATCAGAGGATATTTACATCCGAGAAAGCAATCTGAGTACTGCTTGGAATGGCGATCGCGTTTTAGTGAAAATGACTAAAGAAGGCAGCCGCCGCCGCAGCCCAGAAGGAGAAGTGCGGCTGATTCTGGAACGCTCTAATCACAGTCTATTGGCGCGGCTAAAACAGATGAACTCAGGCTTCCGGGCTGTTCCCCTAGACGACCGCCTGCTATTTGAAATCGACATTCAGGCGAATGAAAACAACCTAGTTGAGGCCATTGATCACCTCGTCCATGTAGAAATCCAGCGCTATCCGTTAGGACAATATCCCCCGATTGGTCAAGTGGTGCAGATCCTAGGCGGGAATGCAGAAGCTGCGGCTGACATAGACCTCGTCTGTTGCAAGCACGACCTCCCCCGTACCTTTAGCGCGAGTGTGGTTCAAGCAGCGGCAGACTTGCCCAACCAGATCAGTAAAACAGACCTGAAGCAGCGGCTCAATTTGCGTCATCTCCTCACACTTTCGATAGAAAGTATCCCAGAAAATGCCTTCACCCTAGAAAAAACCGGAGTTGGAAACTGGCAGATGGGATTTCACATTACCGATGTTGCCCACTATGTCCTGCCCGACTCACCGCTTGACCGGGAAAGCTTGAAGCGGGGTAGCTGCGTGGATCTGGGAGAAACGGTGCTGCCTATGGTGCCGGAGGCTCTAGAGGAGCGCTGCTCTGTGTTGCCCGGAAGCGATCACTTAGCCATCTCAGTACTACTTACCCTCTCAGCCGCCACTGGGCAGCTGGTGGAGTTTGAAATTCAACCTAGCGTCATTCAAGTTGACTACCAGGTCAGCCAACTTGAAGCAGAAGCAATTTTGAACCCTCAGCCTGTGGTAAGAGCGGAGGTTGAAAGATTAGAGGGCTCTCACCCCTCACCAGAGCCCATGGTTGAACTGCTCAACCAACTATCAGCCTTGAGTAAGGCGTTGAAAGAACAGCGGCGGCAACGAGGATGCTTTGAACTCAAACTGCCGCCAAGCGATTACCCCTACTACAATGAGGGGGTGCTGGGGGCTGTCGTTGTAGCCGAATCATCGGTTTCGCTGTTGACAGAGTTGGTGCTACTGGCGAATCAAGTGGTGGCAGCCCACTTGCAAGCGCTAGGTGTTCCGGCAATTTACCGGGTTCAACCGGCACCTGACCTAGAGGAGGTTCAGGAGATGATTAAATTGGCAAGCCATCTGGGGGTCGAACTGCGGCTAGAGCAGGAAGATGTGGTTCAGCCCTCTGACTTCAAAGGGTTTACCCACCAGTTTGCTCAATTGCCTGAATCGGAGCAAGTCCTGAATTATCTGTTGCGGGACACACTGAAGCTCCCGCTTTACAGCACCACGCCGGGGCCTCAATTTGGTCTTGCTCTAGAGCAGGGTTATACTCACTGCAATTCGCCCTTGCGCCGTTATCCAGATTTGCTGCTTCAACGGGTTTTACAAACGGTGTTTGAGCAGGGACGCGATCGCCGTACTACCCGTACCAAAGAGCGCGTTAACTTGCGCCACAGTTCCTGCCACGGCCAAATCAATTGGAATGTCCTACCTCCAGAGGTGCATCAGGAGCTCGAAACCGATTTGGCTAGGGTGATTGTCCAGCTCAACGACCGGGAAAAGGAAGTGCAGGACGCCGAAGCCGATTTGGCAGGGCTGCAAAAAGCCCAGCTGATGAAAGAGCGCATCGGTGAGGTCTTCCAGGGGCTAATTACCGGCGTGCAGTCCTACGGCTTCTTTGTTGAAATTGAAGTACCAGCACCTAGTGGTAGGCTGCTACAGGTGGAAGGGCTGGTACACGTCAGCTCTCTTAAAGACGACTGGTATGAGTATCGAGCGCGGCAACAAGCCCTGTTTGGTCGTAAAAATCGCGCTTCCTACCGGCTGGGCGATCGCGTAGCCGTCCAAGTCAAGAGTGTCGATTACTACCGCCAGCAGATTGACTTAGTAACTGTTAACGGCGATGCCGAAGGCGGTTCGTCCGAGGATCGCCAAACGAATAGTGAAGAGACATTCGACCCAGCCAACGGTATTTCCTCGAGCGACCCTGAATCGGCTCTTGAAGAGGAGTAACCCCCCATTCCTAAGCGCGTGTCTAATAAAATCGAAGCTACACAAACAGCACCAATTCTGCCGCTCATATTGGGAGTTTCCGGGGCATCGGGCCTAATCTATGCTGTACGCGCTCTGAAATTTCTGCTGTTAGCAGACTATGCTGTTGAACTGGTTGCCTCCAAATCGACCTACATTGTCTGGCAGTCCGAGCAGAATATCCGCATGCCCTCTAACCTTGTACAACAAGAGCAGTTCTGGCGGCAGCAAGCTGGGGTCGAGACTAAGGGTAAACTATGCTGCCACCCCTGGGGCGATGTCGGCGCCAATATCGCCAGTGGTTCCTTCCGTACCCTGGGGATGGTTGTTATTCCGTGCAGTATGAGTACCGTGGCCAAGCTGGCAGCTGGGCTGAGTTCCGACTTACTAGAGCGCTCAGCTGATGTCCAGCTCAAGGAGGGGCGTAAACTCATAATCGTACCCCGTGAAACGCCTTTCAGCCTGATTCACCTACGCAACTTAACTACTTTAGCAGAAGCGGGAGCTAGAATTGTCCCCGCCATCCCCGCCTGGTACCACAACCCCCAAACCATCGAGGATCTGGTGGACTTTGTCGTCGCGCGTGCCCTAGACCAGCTCGATATTGACTGCATCCCAATCCAACGGTGGCAAGGGCGTCATTAAGAGGGGCTTTCTTGAGCTTTCTTGAGCAGGGGGGAAAAAATTGTGCCGAGTCAGAGACTCGCCTCTGGTACGCGACATTTTCATGATCTTGTAGTATAAAAGGTTTATGCCCTAGCCGTAAGGCACTTACCTAATTCCCCGGTAGATTCTGGAATTATCTAGGAAAAGCCGCTGGTAAGTTGCAGACTCAGGTTGCAAAAACCTACGTTGGTTGGGTCATGACACCTTGGAATGAACGCTCAGTTTCAAGCTCTGTCGGTGGCAGTTAAGGAACGGACAAAGGGATATAAGTCCTAGTGCTGACACTGTAAAAAGCCTAACCAACATTGTCGAGGCACACTTTACCCGCAAGGAGACGCAGAAATGCAAAATTATGTGTTTGTAATCGATTCAAATCGACAGCCTCTTAATCCCATTCCTCCGGCTAGAGCAAGAGTTTTACTGACTAAAGGGAAGGCCGCTGTCTTCAGGATGTATCCATTTACTATCATCCTCAAAACTGTAATAGAGAATCCAAGTCTTAAGCCATACCAACTCAAAATTGACCCTGGTTCAAAGATTACGGGACTAGCAATAGTTCAGGGTGAGGATGTAATCTGGGCTTCAGTTCTGTCGCATAGGGGCGGTCTGATTAAGAAGTCGCTTGACTCCAGAAGTGATGTGCGACGTAACCGAAGATCCAGAAACACCCGTTATCGCCAAGCGAGATTCTTAAACCGTAAGCGCCCAGAGGGCTGGCTACCGCCATCGTTGATGCATCGAGTTTTGACTATTGAGACGTGGGTAAGACGCATCTGCAAGTTTGTCCCAGTATCAGAGGTGACGATGGAGTTAGTTAGATTCGATACTCAAAAGCTACAGAACCCTGAGATTGACGGGGCAAAGTACCAGCAGGGTGAATTGTTTGGTTATGAAGTGCGCGAGTATCTACTTGAGAAATGGTCGAGGCAATGCGCCTACTGTGGCGTGAAGGATGTACCCCTGGAGGTTGAACACATTCACTCAAAGTCGAAGGGTGGGACTGATAGAGTCTCTAACCTTTGTTTGTCTTGCCATAAATGCAATCAGAAAAAAGGCAACAAGGATATTTCTGAATTCTTAAAGAAAAAACCAGAAGTCCTGAAGCGTGTACTTGCCCAAGCACAGCGAACGCTCAAGGATGCGGCAGCAATCAACGCGACACGGTGGAAGTTATTTAAAACACTCAAAGCGCTGGGGTTGTCTGTGCTTACGAGTAGTGGTGGCAGAACGAAGTACAACCGATGTCGGTTGCAATTTCCCAAACAGCACTGGGTTGACGCCGCCTGTGTCGGTCAAGTTGATGAGCTATTTTTGCGGACTCATCAACCGTTACTTATTCAGTGTAAAGGTCAGGGTGGGAGGCAAAAAGCAGCGCTGAATAAACACGGTTATCCCATTAGGCACAATCCATTGCGACCGATTTTGGAATGGTCAACGGGAGACATAGTTAAAGCTGCTATTACCTCTGGGAAATACCGAGGTGAGTACATTGGCAGAATTGCTCCTAAGTCAAACGGCAATTGTACGTTTACACCATTTGGCGGTAAAGCATTTAGCTCCTCATTGAAGTACATGACCCGCATTCATTGCAAAGATGGTTATGAATACGGATTTGCAAGATGATACCAGAAATTACCAGAAAAACTGGCTCCTATCATTTACAGTCTTGTTTTCCCCCTGCTCCCCTGCTCCCCCTGCTCTCCTGCTCCCCTGCTCCCCCTGCCCCCCTATGCCTGTGATTCGCATTCTGCTGCTGCTTCTGGTGTTGGGAGGACTGAGCCTGTTGCTAGCGCAAAACTGGTTGCCGGTTCTGCAGCTAGTGTTTTTGGGCATGAGGACTCAGGCGCTACCACTAGCAATCTGGATTTTGATTGGCGTAGCTGCCGGTGCCCTCACCTCTTTGTTAATCACTGCCTTGTTTAAACTGTCAAATTATTTGGCAGCGCAAGACCTCGGATTAAGGCGGCGAGGTCGGGATGTCGAAACAACACCGAGGAGTTCGGGCGCTCAACGTCCTGATCCTCCTTCATCGGCTAACCCTCGCCCACCTTTGCAGACAAACTCAACTCCCAGTGATGCCTCTGATTGGGATACGGATTCCACCCAGGATGACGAGGATTGGGGATTTGAGGATGACCCAGGCCCGACGCGAAACTCCACTTCTCAAGATAATATCAGAGACCACACGACCTACGAGCGTCAGCAGCAACCGAAGAGTGCCTCCCAATCTGGCTCAGTTTATTCCTACAGCTACCGAGAGCCTAAAAATTCTGGAGTGGGCAAAAGTGAGTCGGTCTACGATGCCGACTATCGGGTGATTACGCCGCCCTATCAGGGTACCGATATAGCTAAGGATGAGGAAGATTGGGGATTTGAGGATGACGAGGAATTTGAGGATAAGGGCGATTCGCCCAAGAGAAGTTAATTTGCATTTGCTATACCCTACCCCCACGCGAAGCGCTTTGATAGCGTACTACCCTGAGTAGCTCACGGGACTGTTGCATGCCCCATCAGTTGAAGTCATTTTAACTAAAAACTCAGAGTCGTCGCGACGGTGATCGCTATCAGATAAGGCGAGGTAAATAACTATATTATAGAAAGTCTCTTAAGGGCGGAGATTTAAAGTTGGGTAAGTGCTTATAAAATTATGAACAGCTTATTGAAAGGAGTCAACCTGTACTTAGTTGGCATGATGGGAGCTGGGAAAACAGTGGTAGGGCGTACACTTGCGACCAAGCTGGGCTACCGCTTTGTTGATAACGATGCGGTAATAGAGCAAGTTGCTGGTAAATCGATTACCCAAGTATTTGCAAGCGATGGAGAGGAGGCGTTTCGGCAGATGGAAAGCCAGGTGTTGGCAGAAGTTTGTGCTTATACGAATTTAGTGATCGCTACCGGCGGCGGCATTGTCTTAAGGCGAGAAAACTGGAGTTACCTGCACCACGGTCTAGTCGTATGGCTGGATGTCCCAGTCGAACAACTCTACGCCCGCTTGACATCCGATACGACTCGACCCCTCCTGCACGATGTTGACCGCTTGGGAAAGCTGCGATCGCTCCTTGAGCAGCGGCAACCACTCTATGCCCAAGCCGATCTCCGCATCACACTTAGCAACGAAGAAACACCCGAACAAATAGCAACACAAGTGCTTAAAAAAATTCCTACCGTTCTCAAACCTGATTCCCGGAATTAGCCAAAACTGTTGTCCTAAACACTGTTAAGAATCTCAAACTCCTTTAACCTGCACACCAAGAAACTTTGCGTCCCAAAAGCCTGATCATGATAACCGATAGCGAATACATTAGGAATGCTGAAGCCACGAGGGTGCAAGTGCTGAGCGAAGCACTCCCCTATATTCAACAGTTTGCCGGTCGAACCGTTGTCGTTAAATACGGCGGCGCGGCAATGAAAAATAGCACGCTTAAAGGTCAAGTCATCCGCGACGTTGTGTTTCTGGCCTGTGTGGGCTTGCGCCCAGTAGTGGTTCACGGCGGCGGCCCGGAAATTAACAGCTGGTTAGATAAGCTAGGAATCGAGCCGCAATTTAAGAATGGTCTGCGGGTGACCGATGCCGCCACGATGGATGTGGTGGAGATGGTTTTAGTCGGTCGGGTTAACAAAGAAATTGTCTCTCTGATTAATCGCGCCGGTGGCTCCGCTGTGGGTCTTTGCGGTTTGGATGGCAATTTGATCAAAGCCCGCCCAGACGGTCGAGAGGGAATCGGCTTTGTCGGGGAAGTAACAAACATGGATGTTAAGATTTTGGAGTCCCTGATCAACAGTGGTTACATACCCGTAGTGTCTAGTGTGGCGGCGGACGAAACCGGACAATCCTATAACATCAACGCTGACACCGTCGCCGGGGAACTGGCGGCAGCTCTAGGGGCGGAAAAGTTGATTTTGCTCACTGATACAGCCGGGATCTTGAAGGACTACAAAGACCCGTCTACCCTGATCGCCAAGTTAGATATTCAAGAAGCTCGTGAGTTGATTGCAACTGGCATAGTAGGTGGTGGCATGATTCCGAAAGTTAATTGTTGTGTGCGATCGCTTGCCCAAGGCGTCCGGGCCACTCACATTATCGACGGTCGAGTCCCCCACGCCCTACTGCTGGAAATATTTACCGACACCGGCATCGGGTCTATGATCGTAGCCTCGGAGTTTATGTTATAGGCTGCTAAAATAGTGTCCTAGAAGAAAGCAGGGGGGCTCTGTTAGGCTCCAAGCCTCACTGCTGAGTTCAGGTGGCAAGATCAAGTAAAGACTGCATGATTTACAACGAAAAGTGAGTTCAGATTTAGAAATTGTCCAAACTGAGTACGAAGCTGGCAAAGCGGCCTTTGAGCGTGGGCAGTACCGCGAATCGGTTCAACACTTAGAAAAGTCTTGCGCCTTGGTTGCTCGTAACTCTCGCTTAGGGGGTGAGGTGCAGAGCTGGCTGGTGACGGCTTATGAAGCAGCGGGGCGCAGAACAGAAGCGATCGCCCTATGCGAGCAGCTCAAACATCATCCTGACACTGAAACCAGCAAACAAGCGCGACGATTGCTTTACATCTTGCAAGCACCTGAGTTGAAGAGACCGACCGAATGGCTGACTCAAATTCCCGATCTAGGTGCACTACCTGACAACGACACTCAAAATCGTCTCGGCAGTGGAACTACTACTACTAAAAACCGTTCACCGCAACCGCGTCCACAGCCAGAACCGGTAGCTCTCACTCAGGTCAATACGAGAGATAATCGATTTATTTGGGTTGCCCTGAGCGTGCTGGGCATGGCCCTGGCAGCGTTATTGTGGTACTATTCCTGAAATAAGCTGTTCTGGCAATGGGTCAAATCAATCGGTATTTGAGGCGGGTCATCATCTGGGTAATTGTACGATGCCCAGGTCAACGACTCCGGCCTATGCGGCTGCTGTGTAGCATAATTTTTGCGTCGCTGTTGCTTTCTGGCTGTGTGCATTATGACGTCGGCGTACACTTTGATCACCCGAATCACGGCGAGATTGTGCAGCACATAAAGTTGGGAGAACAGCTCTGGAGCTTTAGTGGTGAGTCAGCTACTGAGTGGCTCAACAGCATTGAGCGCCGAGCCCGAGAACTGCAAGGCAAAACCAGGCGGTCGAATCAAGAAATCACTGTCACGATTCCCTTCAACAATGGAGCTGAACTGGAAGCGAAATTAAACCAATTTTTTAACCCAGATGGGAAGAAAAATTCAGAGGGTGCTACCAGTACAGCAACTGAACTGCCTACTATCGACTCTCAGCTTAGTCTGACTCAGAACAACTTGTTAGTTTTGTTGCGGAATCGGTTGACCTATGACTTGGATTTGCGATCGCTCTCACTAATAGCGACGAACGCGCAGCTTCAAGTCACTCCCAGTGAAATCCTGGAGTTGGAGTTTAGTTTGAACACGCCCTGGGGTGCCCGCAGCGTAGAAACATCGGAAAATGTCATTCATCCAGAAAGCTATCAGCAGGGGCGGCAGCTGGTATGGAAGCTCAAGCCAGGTCAGTTAAACCATCTAGAGGCGGTTTTCTGGCTTTCCAGTCCCATTGGCATTGGTGCGGTTGCGATCGCTCTGTTTGTGGCTGGGGGGATTTACCTGAGGTACAAATTCATGCCAGACCCAAGTACAATTGTGCGTACTCGAGCAGTTGTGCCTGAAGCTCAGTAGAAAAAAAATTCCTGCAAGCTTTCATGGTGACAGGCGCTTTAGGAGCCACCTGCCCTCGTTCAACTGGCGATATTGCAAGCGATCGTGCAGTCGGCTGGGGCGTCCTTGCCAGAACTCAATCACTGTTGGGATCACTCGGTAGCCGCCCCAGTGGGGTGGTCGGGGGACATCCTGGTTTTCATATTTAGTCTTGAGTTCCTGCAACCGTAGATCCAAGATTTCGCGGCTCTCGATCACCTGGCTTTGCTCAGACGCCCAGGCCCCGAGACGACTGCTCAATGGACGGCTGTGGAAATACTCATCTGACTCTTGGTCTGATACTTTCTCCACGCGCCCCTCAATGCGAACCTGGCGTTCTAGTTCAGCCCACCAGAAAACGAGGGCAGCGTGCGGATTATTTGCTAGATCTTGGCCTTTGTGACTCTTATAGTTGGTGTAGAAGACAAAGCCCCGTTGATCGAAGTTTTTCAGCAGCACCACCCTAGCTGAGGGCTTGCCATCTTCTGTAACAGTAGCAACGGTCATGGCATTCGGCTCGTTGCTCTGGGCGCTGAGTGCTTGGTCAAACCATTTTTGAAATTGTTTAAACGGATTGGGGTCAGCATCGGTTTTGCTCAACCCTTGGAGGGTGTAGTCTTTGCGAAGATCAGCTAGGCTTATGTCCATCTTGATTTGCTGATTGTCATTCCAATCGGGAGATACTACTACAAGGTACTTGAGATGCGCCGTTCAGCAAAAATTCAACGTTTCCTCATCATTGGTCTGAGCGGCCCGATTGTCGCTCTTAACCTCTGGCTGTTGTACGCGGCTTATCACTATTTTGAACATGTGGTCAATGTGCTGTTGATTGCAGCGCTTGTAGGTTTTTTACTGAACTACCCAGTTCGGTTTTTTGAGCGGGCTCGCATCAGTCGGGTTCAGGCAGTCTTTCTCGTGTTGCTGGTGACTGTAACGCTTTTGGTCATCCTTGGTGTCACACTGGTGCCAGCCGTAATTGAGCAAATGATCCAACTGTTAAATGGCATTCCAGCTGGGTTACAGACTAGTCAAGAAAATCTGCGGCGGTTTGATCTATGGGCTAAGGCTCATCATCTGCCGCTGGCTCTCACGGGTTTGAGCAGTCAAATCAATGGTCGCATTCTGCTTACAGTGCAAGAAGTGGCAGGTCAAGCTTTTGGCTTTGCCTTGGGGACGCTGACTGGATTACTTGATCTAGTGTTAGTGGTAGTGCTGGCATTTTACATGCTGCTTTACGGCGGTAACATCTGGCTTGGTTTAATTAACCTCTTTCCGCCTCAAATTAGCCTTCCCTTGAGCGAATCATTGCGGCTGAACTTCCAAAACTTTTTCATCAGCCAGCTGGTGCTGGGGGTATTCATGGTCACCACCTTGACACCAATTTTTTTAGCCATCAATATTTCGTTTCCCCTGCTGTTTGCCCTGCTGATTGGCATGGGGGAACTGATTCCCTTTATTGGGGCGACATTGGGGATTGGTCTGGTGACGATTTTGGTTTTGCTTCAGAGTTGGCGGTTAGCACTTATGGTGTTAGCCGCGTCTATTATCATGCAGCAGCTCAAAGACAACGTGATTGCCCCTCGGGTAATGGGTGGTTTCACCGGTCTCAACCCGATCTGGATCTTCATCGCCTTATTGATGGGAGCCGCAATCGCCGGGTTATTGGGGGTGATTGTCGCCGTACCGATTGCGGGAACGATCAAAGGCACGATAGAGGAAATCCGCAGCCTTAAGCAACACAGCGTTGTGCCAACCGTAACCACTCGTCACAACTAACGCTAGATCCAGGAGCGTAGCCACATCCGGCGCGAGAGCGCTTCTGGAGAAAGAGGCAGACCTAAATAAATGGGCATCCAGAAGACAAAAGCTAGCAGGATGAGAAAGATCACAGTGACGCCCATCGCCCGGAATTCGCGCCGGTAACTATGCAGCCACTGGTCAACCAGCCTGGCGATCGCTAAAAGAGCAAACACAGAAGCACCCATGTAGTGGTACAGGAATGTACAGCGAGTCACCGTTACCCAAGGCAGTAAGTTAGCGAGCCAGTTGACAAGCAGATAAATGGCAATCCAGGTATCAGCGGATGTGGTCAAAACCAACTCACCCGACTCGCGACTCACTTCTCTCGATTTTTGCCTAAACCAGATGCGCTGCGCCAGCATCCCCAGCAGCAGGAAGATGGCAGCAGTTGAGAACCACCACAGAGCGGGATTGCCGATCGCGTGGACATCGTAATCCACTTCCGCGTCAGCAGCAGGCAGGGGAGGCCCCATAACTGGGAGCGGTGCGGCTACATTTTGAGCTCTCTGGTAGAAGTAAGCCACTGGTCGAATCATCAATAGCCAAGTGTACCAACGAGAACAGTAAGGATGAATTTTAGGACCATCGCCAACTCTTTCGTGGTAGGCCAAAATCTGCTTTTGCACTTCCCAAAATCCGAACTGCGGGCTGAGCTGCAGGTGAGGAATCCATTCTATGATGTAGACCAAAGCAGGGATAATCGTTAAATAAAACAGAACGTGCAAAACATTCAGCTGTGTCAGGTGTGCTAAGGGAGTTTGAATCTCAGCTTTTTTACCATGGTCAGAAGACCTAATGCACCACCGGCTCACCCACGCCGCTATCCAAACCAGATAAGCCCCCAGCAGAAACCACAAGCCATTCCATTTGATCGAAGCTGAGGCACCAAACGCAATCCCAGCAAGAGCCAACCAGAACCCACGCTGTTTACCCTGTAGATCCAATCCCCGTAATAAAAACCAGTTCCCTAGTAGCCCAAAGATATCTAGATAGACGTTATTCAGGGCATAGCGAGACTCGACTAGAAACAAGCCATCAGCTGCGGAAAACAGAGCGGCGATGAAGGCATAGCTGCGACGGTGAGTGAGCTGATAAGCAATTCCCGCCACGACTAATGGAATGAATGAGCCGGTTAGGGCATTCAGCCATCGATAACTCCAAGATGAATGGACAGAACCAGTTAGACTATTAAGCGAATCTTGCCCAAAGGGAAGATAGCTGCCAATCCACATGCCGATGGCAATCAGGTATTTACTTAAGGGTGGATGACCATCAAAAAAGGGGGTATGAGTTAGATAGTTGTTGGCAAATTTGGCGTAGTAAACCTCATCAAACACCAAGGTGTTAAACCGGCTCAGCCCCCAAAACCGCAAGCCAGCTGAGAGTAAAAACACTCCAGCCATTCCAAGGCGAAACCAGGGGACAGACCTATTAGCAAGTTTTTTGGTGAAGGTCATAAAACACTCATTGACGGGATGAGCTAGAAAGAATGATACTGACAATTGATCAGGGTGACGAACAACAGTAGACACTCTGCTGCACTATCTGACCGAAATTTTTTTTTGACTAAAGCAAATATAGTAGCAGTAGCCAAGCATGGATGTTAAAGCAGCAGTTGCCTTCGAAGCTGGCAAGCCGTTGAAGATTGAAACGGTTCAGCTCGAGGGACCAAAGGTTGGGGAAGTGCTAGTCGAGATTAAAGCCAGCGGGATATGCCATACCGACGCCTACACCCTCTCCGGTGCTGACCCGGAAGGTCTGTTTCCGGCAATCCTGGGACACGAGGGTGCAGGCGTTGTCGTGGAGGTAGGTTCTGGTGTGACCAGCCTGAAAGTGGGCGATCACGTCATTCCCCTCTACACCCCAGAATGTCGCCAGTGCGAATACTGCCTCAGCCGCAAGACAAATCTCTGTCAGGCTATCCGCTCAACCCAGGGTCGCGGTGTCATGCCCGATGGCACCAGTCGGTTCTCGATTGATGGAACGATGATCCATCACTACATGGGGACATCAACCTTCGCCAATTACACGGTACTGCCCGAAATCGCAGTGGCTAAGATCCGCGAGGATGCCCCTTTTGACAAGGTTTGCTACATTGGCTGCGGTGTCACAACCGGCATCGGCGCGGTAATCAACACAGCCAAGGTGGAGCCGGGAGCAAATGTAGTAGTGTTTGGCTTAGGCGGCATTGGTCTCAATGTCATCCAAGCCGCTCGGATGGTAGGTGCCAACCAAATTGTGGGGGTGGATCTCAACCCTGCCAAGCGAGAACTAGCTGAGAAATTCGGCATGACCCACTTCGTTAATCCCAAAGAAGTCGAGGGTGATTTGATCGCCTATCTGGTTGACTTGACTAAAGGCGGGGCTGATTACAGCTTTGAATGCATCGGCAACGTCAATATCATGCGCCAAGCTCTAGAGTGCTGCCACAAAGGTTGGGGCGTCAGCGTCATTATTGGCGTCGCCGCTGCTGGTAAGGAAATCAGCACCCGCCCTTTCCAGCTCGTCACCGGGCGCGTTTGGAAGGGTTCAGCTTTCGGTGGAGCTAGAGGCCGCACAGATGTCCCCAAGATCGTTGATTGGTATATGGAGGGCAAGATCAATATCGACGACTTGATCACCCACGTGATGCCGCTAGATCGCATTGATGAGGCTTTCGAGTTGATGCACCTTGGTGAGTCTATCCGTAGCGTTGTGACTTTCTCTTAATAGGAATCCAGCTCATGTCCCCATCCCTCAATCTCGTCAGTGATAATCGATGCTTTGGAGGTACGGTCGGCTTTTACAGCCATCGCTCCGAAACTTGTAACGGTGAAATGCGATTCGCCGTCTACCAGCCACCCCAGGCAACATCACAGCCGGTTCCAGTTCTCTATTTTCTCTCCGGACTGACCTGCACCGAAGAGAACTTTATTGTCAAGGCAGGGGCGCAGCGCTTTGCCGCTGAGTACGGTTTGATGCTCGTAGCGCCGGATACCAGTCCTCGCAACACCGGGATTGAAGGTGAGGACGACGACTCGGATTTGGGCAGCGGCGCTAGTTTTTACGTAGATGCCACCGTTGAGCCCTGGCGATCGCACTACCAGATGTACAGCTATATCGTCCACGAGTTGCCCGCTTTGATTGCCGAGCATTTTCCTGTGCAAGCGCAACGGCAAAGCATCTTCGGTCATTCCATGGGTGGTCATGGAGCGCTTGTTTGCGCATTGCGAAACCCTGAGCGTTACAAGTCAGTCTCAGCTTTGGCACCAATCACTGCACCAATGCGTTGCTCGTTAGGTCAGAAGGCTTTTACCCACTATCTTGGCTCCGACGAGGAGAGTTGGCGTGCCTACGATGCCAGCGTTCTGGTACGGGAAGCCGGATACAATCGTCCTATTCTGATCGACCAAGGTACTGCCGATGCATATCTAGCCGAGCAGTTGCTTCCCGATGTATTTGAGCAGGCGTGCGAGGCAGCCGGTCAGCCGCTGAGCTTGCGCTTGCACGAGGGCTACAACCACGGTTACTTCTTTGTTGCCACCTTCATCGAAGATCACATCCGCCACCACGCTGCTGCATTGTCACAATAGCACGTATCCTGGTAATGAATGCTGTTAGACTAGCGTTAAACCCTGGTCTCCCAGAGTATACGCGCCATTAGCACTATGTTTACTGTTCATTTAAAAACTGGTGAAGTGGTTCAAGTGCCAGATGATGAAGTCATCGACTACATCAGAAACAACCGGCACTTGATACAGCCTCAACATAAGGAAGTAGGGAAGCGGCGAACTGCCCCAGTAGATACTTCCTCCTCCGCTAGCAATAAATGACGACTGTAGCCCCGGTCATGATAGCGTCAAAGTCTCCACTATCTACAGCATCTTCAGTCGAAGCAATGTTAATCGTACAATTCCTGAACAGTCTGTAGTCTGTATTAGGGTTGTCTCTTGGGGATGGTGAATATTCCGATTCAGTACCTAGTTCAACATAAGCGGGTATTGCTTCGTGTCTAATCCACTTACCATAAACAAACCCTCCACTCTCCGCCGCTGAAAATTCTGCTCGTGGTGTGCTGACTCTATAAATCTTGTAGCGGTCTGCTTGAATTACGACTGGCATATAGCAAAATTCCAAAAATAAGTCAGTTTAAGAATTCCTACCTCAGTATTCCCGGTTCCATTTCGTTTCCCAGTGAATGATATTGAAGTAGCAACACAACCCCTTAAACTGTCTGGAATCAAGGTTTGTGCCAGTGGAAACGTGATCTGAAATTGACTTCCTACTCCAAAGCACGCCGGAGCCTGTTGTTGGGTCAAAGATTTAATTTGAGCGCGAGCTTACCAGACCCCGACCTTGCCAGCACCTAAGCCTGACCGCCAGCGACTCGACAAAGTTTCTAGCTCTAGATTCAGCGATACTTCTTTGGGTCGGACGGGGGATGCCCAGCACGGCGCTGACTGGGGCATTCACCCTTTAACTTAGGCCTGATTGACCTAAAGTCAGGACATTATAAATGTCAGCGGCACAACCAGCGCCACTATAAGCAGATTTTATGTTTTTTCGTCAATGAACGAAATCATGCGGGTTTCAGGCGCACTGATTGATAAGCTCTGGTTAATTGTCGCGCTACTAGTCAAACCAGGCCACGCCAAATCAATGGTTTCAGACTCTACACTATCTAACTTCCATTAGACAGTATACTCAAACCTAGCGTTGTAATTGAAGCATTACCCAAAAACCTAGACTACCGTGAAAAGTGATCGCTATGGGCAATCGGAGCGATTGTCACCGTTACAGCTCAAACTGCTATTCAATGAGGGATTGTTACTCCCCAGAGATAGGGCCTTGTTCGGAGTCGGCCTGTACACAGCTTGCCGCATCAACGAAGCCTGTACCCTGTTGACAGGTGACGTGATGGGGATAAAGGGGATTAGAGACAAAATTCTCATCCGCAGCATCAACACCAAAGGCAAGCAGGACACTAGGGAAATCCAGATTCAGCCCAAGCTTAAAGGCTACCTGGAAGCCTACCAGCCATCCATTAATAAGGAATACCTGTTCCCCGGTCGGCACGGTCGGGGGCACATCCACAAAGCCAGTGCTGACAAGATTTTAAGATTGGCATGCAACCGCATGGGACTAGAGGGGGTTAGTACCCACAGCTTCCGTCGTACTGCCCTAACTCAGATGCACAACGCTGGCGTTCCCATGCGGCATATTCAATCTATATCTGGGCATCGCACCTTGGCCGCTTTAGCTCGATATTTGGACGTGACCGATGAGCAGAAGCAGAGTGCGATCGCCGCTCTCAATTTTTGACGGTGGCACTTAGACTTGTCGCTAAAAAAAGCACGCTCAAATACAAAACACTTAAGCACTCTGGTTGCCTATATAAGTGTAGCGGCTTGCAATCATCGAGGCTCTGGCTTGCTTTCCATCACAATTCCTGGCTCAGATTAAATGCGACTATAAGAGCCGATAGGCTCAGATTAAGGGTCTTGTCAGATTTTGGTGACCCTTGGGTGCAGTCGCCAATTCACGCAACGTGAATTATAGGTTTTGGGGTGGTCTAAAGACCAGGATCACCAAAAGTGGACAAGAACCCACATTAAATGCAACTGAAAATCAAATGCGACTAAAAAGCAGTGCGTTAGAGTGGCAGAGCGGCTTTGAGCATCTGGTTGTGCAATTCTTGAGTGCGTACCGGGTCAAGCTCCCCACGAAACAGCAAGCGGATCTCCGTTGGTCTGGCGTTAAACTCTGTCACTTGCATCAAAAAGTGGCAAAATTTTGAACCATAACCTGGCCTTACTATGTCACTTAAAGGATAAAGTGGCCGTTTTTAAAGCATAAATTGACCGCAGTCCAAAACCTAAGGTGGAAACGGATTTGAGAGAGTTGAATGCGATCGCTTATAGAGTAGGACAACGGAATAATAAGCATTTCAGCTTACTAGGGGCGGCCACTTTATGGTTTAAAAGCGGCCATCTTAACCTTTAAAGTACATACTACGACGTAATTTCTAGCTTTCAGCAGAGGTACTGTCTGAGATTTTGTATTAAATCTTGGCATTGAGTTCAAATTGTGAATCATAAAGCGACCAAGATTCCTCTAACTTTTTGTTCTGGAAACCTGGCTGAAAATGTCTCTCTTCCCTCATGAGTTTTGAACTTTGAGCATAAAATATGACTCAAAACGGTCAAGATATGGTTCAAAACCTGAACTTTGCATGAGGATTGATTTTGGCTTTGAATAGCTTTGAGCGGAGTAGATCATATGACCTAGTTACGGCTCTTCACCGTGTCAAGGACTGTGTTTTGCAAGTAAGTGACCGACTCTGCTTAGGTTTAAATGATTTTGAACTCAATTTACTTGTTTGAAGCATATTTTGGCCTAATGGTCTGTGAAGTATATCTTGGCCATTTAGGCCAAAATATGCTGCAAGTGACAATTGGGTTTGCGCCCTAAATCCGGGTGAGAGGTATTCGGTTAGGTCACTGCTACAAGATTACGGTAATACTCTTGTACTGCGAGTAACTGAAGCCTTACTTATAGCAACGGGACTCCCAATAATTTCAAAGCCAACTTAACAACTGCTGCCACTGCTGTAGTCACCGTGGTTTTGGCAGCAGTATCACCTAAAGATTGTCCCCACTTAATCAGCTTATCTAGAACTGTAGGGTCGCTCTGAGCCTTCTGAGCTAAGTCTTGGGCAGCTTGTTGTTTGGCATCTTCTTGGCTGTATCCTTGAACTTGCAACTTCGTCAAAAGTTGCTGAATCTCTGCTGCGGCTTCGGCTAGGCTCTGCTTGGATGAGTAGTCAATATTTGATGAGTAGTCATTCAGAGTACCATCTATCTGAGTCCCTTCATCTCCTGCGAAACCACCACCAAATTTTGCATTACTCAGGTCGTATTTAGAAGCTTCTGACACAGATTTACTCTCCGCTGTAGGTAAATTTTGAATGGTAATATAGCGTTTCCTAGTCTGCTGAGGTACAGTAACAGCAATGTGTAAACCAACTTCGGATATTATCTAGAGACACCTTACCAAAAGCCTCTTCAATCGCTTTAGCTAAGTCAGGATAATTTCTGG
>JAABUX010001301.1_pt1 | contig 38101 bp, 38 predicted proteins | sample 5561851 | NCBI WGS metagenome assembly JAABUX01 (sample SAMN10711883, study PRJNA513361) | rock metagenome | isolation source: Antarctica rocks | place: Antarctica: Victoria Land, Richard Nunatak red sandstone | collected 2016-01-03 | reverse complement strand
GCGTTGCTGGGCGAGGAAATCCGTGCGATTCTCCGTCCCGGGGTGACAGAGCAAGAGATTCAAGGCACCGCCGACAGGCTGCTCAGCCTGGCGGCATGACATATAGCATTCCCACGGAAAGTACAGTGAGGAGGCGACCCGGTCAGCAGAACGGTCGGATAGCCCGGCGGAGGGCGGAGGCGGTGGGGTATCGGTCGTTGGGGTCGCGGGCGAGGCCCTTGTCGAGGACCTGGGCCAGCGCGGCGGGGACTTCGGGGCGGCGCTTCTGGATCGGGACGGGGTGGTCTTCCAGGAGCATCCGAATCAGGTCGCCCCCTTCGGCGACCTCGTCGTAGATGAACTGGCCGGTGATGAGGTAGTAGAGCGTCGCGGCGGTGGAGTAGAGGTCGCCGATCGGCTGGACGGCCTTGAAGTCGAGCATCTGCTCGGGGGGCATGAACGGGATCGTCCCTCGCATCTCGCCGGAGAAGGTCAGGCCCGAGAGCCCCAGCCCCCGGAAGCTCTTGGCGAGGCCGAAGTCGGAGATCTTCGCCAACAGGCCGGCGGGCGACGAGCCGATCAGGATGTTCTCGGGCTTGATGTCGCGGTGGACGAAGCCGAGGGCATGCGCGTGCTCCAGCCCCTTCAAGACCTGGCTCGCCATCCGGCACGCCTGGTTGATCGGGTATCGGCCCGGCTCGGCGTTGGCGAGGGCTTCGAGGTTCGTCCCGGCGACGTATTCCATCGTGAACCAGAGTTGCCCCCGGGTCATCCCCTGTTCGAGCCACTCGACGATATTGGGGTGCTTCAACTGGCTGATCACCGACATTTCCCGCAAGAACCGGTCGATCGCCGACCGGGTCGCGGCGCTTTCGGGGACGATCAGCTTGAGCGCGACCATCCGGCCCGTCTGGTTGTTCTTGGCCTGGAACACCACGCCCATCCCCCCCCGGCCGAGCTGGCGGATCGTGGTGTAGGTGGGGACCGGCTGCGGGGTGCCGGCGATCTGGTCCCGGCAAGAGTCGCAGAGCCACTGGACCGTCTCGCCCGAACCGCCGGCGGCGATCCCCTGGGCGCCGCTGTCCGACGCGACGTCGACGTCGACCGGCGCCGGGGTCCCGCAGGCGATGCAGACGATCGGCAAGCCGGTCGGCCCGAGCGCGACGGTGACGGTCTTCGGCTCGTCCGGGTCGGCCCGGGTGGGCGACGGGGCCGGCGGCGGGGTATCGGTTTCGATCCGGATCAGGAACAGGCTCTGCCCGGCGGCAACCCGGTCGCCGGGGTTGAGCCGGACCCGGTCGCCGACCTTCCGGTCGTTGACGAACGTCCCGTTGGTGCTCCCCAGGTCGCGGAGGTCGCACCGGGGCGGGTTGACCTCGACGAGGAAGTGGTCCCGGGAAAGCGCGGTGTCTTCGGGCATCGGGCAATGGACGAACCGCGACCGACCCACGATAAAGGTGTCGTGGCGGTCGAACACGAACGACTGCCCTCGTCGAGGGCCTTGGACCACATCGAGGATCACTCGCATCGCCGGTCGGCTACTCCCTCGGTCTTCGGATCAACGTCCTCTATTAAAGATAGGGAACGAATGACAAATCCGGCCATCCGACCCCTCGGATTTTCCAAAAATCCATCCCCACGCCCGCGAAGTCGGATCAAAGAGGACCTCGAAGCGATGAAGACCCCGTCGACCGTCGCCCCCGAAGTCGCCCGAGCCATCCGGGAAGGGCGAGGCGTGGTGGCCCTGGAGTCGACCCTGATCACCCACGGCTTGCCCTGGCCCGAGAACCTCGAAACCGCCCGGGCCTCCGAGGCCGCCGTCCGCGAATCCGGGTCGATCCCCGCGACGATCGCCGTCCTGGGAGGGGTGATCCGGGTCGGCTTAGACGAGGTCGAAATCGAAGCCCTCGCCCGGTCATTGGGCTTCCGGAAAGCGAGCCGACGCGACCTCGCGGCTGCCGTGGCCGAGCAAGCCGACGCCGCGACGACGGTCTCCGCCACGCTCTGGGCCGCCCGAAGCGTCGGCCTGGCGATGATGGCGACCGGGGGCCTCGGCGGGGTCCACCGGGGGGCCTCGACGACGTTCGACATCTCCAACGACTTGGACGAACTCGCCCGAAGCGACGGGATGGGCGTTGTCTGCTCCGGCGTCAAGTCGATCCTCGACATCCCCGCCACCCTCGACGCCCTCGAAACCCGAGGCGTCGCCGTCGTCGGCTACCGGACCGACACCTTCCCCGCCTTCACCACCACCTCCAGCGGCCTCCCCCTCGAAACCCGGGTCGAAACCCCCCAAGCCGCCGCCCGCCTCCTCCAAACCCACCGAGACCTCGCCCTCCCCGGGGCCATGATCATCGCCCAACCCGTCCCCGAACCCCTCGCCATCGACGGAGCCACGATGGACCAAGCCATCGACCAGGCCCTCCAGTCCGCCGCCCGCTCCGGGATCACCGGCAAGGCCGTCACCCCCTACCTCCTCGACCAGGTCCGCCAGGCCACCGAGGGCCGAAGCCTGATCGCCAACCAAGCCCTGATCATCGCCAACGCCCGACTGGCGGGGAGCATCGCCTCGGAAATTCTGTTCGTAGAAAAACCGACTTGACACCAAGCCTTACTTCGGTCGGATCGCGATTAGTCTTCAGCGATCGACGAGTTGCTGACGAGCTTGTTCCACCGCGGCCCTCAGCTTCTTTTGAAGCACATCCTTCGGCGGTAATTCGGTCAAATAACTGGCGACCCGGATGCCGCTCCGATCAAGCTGAAGCAGTTCGACCTGCTCCTCGCCCTTCTCCTCGCAAAGGATCAAGCCGATGGGCGTTTCCTCCCCGACTTCGACCTCGTGCTTCTCCAGCCATCGGAGATAAAGCTCCATCTGCCCCTTGTCGGCCGCCTGGAACGCCCTCAGCTTGAGGTCGATGGCGACCAGTCGCCGGAGCTTGCGGTGGTAGAACAGGAGATCGATGTAGAAATCGTGGCCATCGATGACGATCCGTTTCTGCCGGGCCACGAACGCGAAGCCGGCCCCGAGTTCGAGGATGAACCGCTCCATCTCCCGGAGAATCGCCGCCTCCAAGTCCTTTTCGCTGTAGGTGTCGGCCAGGCCGAGGAAGTCCAGGAAGTACGGGTCGCGAAAGACCAAGTCGGGCGAAAGCTGATCGGCCTCGCGGAGCTTGACCAACTCCTGCTTGGCCAGTTCCTCGGGCTTGCGAGACAGGGCGGTCCGCTCGAAGAGCATCCCGCCGACCTTGTCCCGGAGCGTCCGGACGCTCCACCGCTCAACCCGGCACATCTCGGCGTAGAACTCGCGGTGCAACTCGGTCTTCAGCGGGATGATCTCGACGAAGTGGCTCCAGCCGAGTTGCCTCGACAACCCGAGGACGATTTCCCGGTCCGGGAAAACCTCGGCGAACCGGATGATCCGGGCCAGGTTCCGCTCGCTGAAGCCTTGACCATACTGGGGCGTCAATTTCGCCGACAGTGTCGGCAAAATCTGTTCGCCGTAGGCGGCCCGCTTGTCTTGAAGCACATCGGCCCGAATCCGGCTGCCGACTTGCCAGTAGAGGAGCACCAACGCCGAGTTGACGGCCTGAGCGACGGCAGACCGCGAGGCGTCGATCAACCCGCACAGGTCCGCGAGAAGCCTCGTCGAGTCCAGCGAATGTTCCGTCGTCTCGGCAGGTATCCGGCGTGTTGGCTTGGGTTTCTTGGCCATGCGGAAGGTGTATCACGATCAAAGTCGTCATGCCAGGCAATTCGTACCAACCACAAATTTTGAAATAGTATGGAATCTGTTCATATTAAAATAAGAAAGGATTTAGGTGCAAATCCTTCAAGTCAAAGCGATACCTGACCCCTGTGCCTCTTTCCTGATTGCCAACGCCTGACTTGCCGGAACCATCGCCTTAAAGCTGATCTAACACTAAACATCAGATTAGTTGGCTTTGGACGGTGGGGCTGCTGCTTGACCGGCTCCGTCGGGATTGAGGGAAGCTGGCAAGACGGGAGGCGGAGTCGTTTGTCCACTTCCGACTTGTTCAAAGCTGGTCAGCTTTCGCTCGATATCGACCACATGTTCCATGTGTTCTTGACCTTCATCCTCGGCGTGTTCTTTCGCACGCCAGGTAGCCCCGTCTAGTTTCAGGACAACTACCTGTTTTGGGTCCGCTACTCCGCCGGGGTTAGTCTCGATGGCGTGGTGCAACGTCCAATAAACAGCGAATATCCCCTCCGCTATCGTAGGGGCTCGATCAGGCCAAAACAGGCGACGTATGAATGCTAGGAACGGATCGGCTATCATCTGACCGCTGCCAATCGCGACAAACGGAAGTTGGGCAGTCGCTTCTTCCGGTGCTGCTTGCTGATCGAAACTAAAAAGCGATGCGGAAGCCTGTGAAGGTGGTTTGAGAGCTACGACGGTTGAAGTTAACGCACTCATCATCGTAACATTGGGTTGCAGCAATTGACTTGCGGCTCTGGCGATCTGGAATTCCATTTCAAGTTGCTTCCAGAATTCTAACCTCAGATTAGTCATAATCTGATCTGAGGTGAAATTCGTCGAGGTGTTAGGTGCTTTGAATAACTTGCCCTCTTTGTAGAGGCTACCTACGGTGCCCGTGATTCGTTGTCCAAGCCCGACGCTGCCCGAAACGCCCACGACAATACTATTCTCAAGAATTTTGAGCTTTTTGTTGTGTGTCTGGCGGATGGTGTTTTGGCCCATCACACCAGAAGTCGCGGCACCATCGGCACCTAGAACAATTCCTTCCTCGCACTTGATGCCGACGATAAGTGTCATTGATCAATCCCTGAAAACGCTGTTGACCCGCATCTCGGGGTAAGCTTCATAGACCGCCCGGACCAGCGAGGAAAACGATTGGCCACGGACCCAATCTACCACTTGTTGAACGTAAGCGATTGTTTGGGGCGTCAATTCTCGCTCCAAAGCACGAGTTGCCGCAATACCCGCTGGCGTAGCGGAATACTCCATGTAGCCTTGGGAGCAAGGGGCCACGATCGCTAGTCCCTGCTCAGCTAAGGACCGAGAATCGGCGTATGCCGTCGCATCGAACGGTCCGTAGTTGTAAGGCTCGAATTGGTAGAAGCCCGCACCGAGCGTTTCCGAGGACAATTCCCGGCTAAGGATGAAAAGCGACTTTTGGAGTTGAACGGGCGAGAAGCGTTGGCCCCCAGCGGCGCCGAGCACTAGGAGATTCCAGTCGATGCGTTCCACGTTAATTACCCCTTTGAGTTTTGGCGCTCCTCGTGGTCGAGGGTGTCCAATTATGAAAGACGAAAGGTCCGAGCGCCAATGGCCTCGAACAAATTTGTCAACTACTGCACCAAAGTATCGTAATTCTATCGATATTCTATCGATTCGCAAACCAACTATCCAGAAATTTCGTCAAAATACGATGATTAGCAGCCCAACCATCTTTCCCAACCATCAAAAATGTAAATAGTTAGATCGTTCGACCTTCGAGCCGAGTGGCAGGGATAAGCTCGCTTTCCCAAATTTTCGGACCGAAGGAAAAGGACCGGGGCAAGCCCGCTGACCCTGCCGCTTTGACAGCCAATATAATTATTATTCATTTCTAAACTCCGCTTGAACTTTTGGAAGAGGCAGACCGATGATCGAAGATGACGTTCTGCGAGGTGTGCGTGAAGCTCGCGAGGCTTACGCGAAGTTGTTCAATTACGACATCGAGGCGATGGCCGAGGACCTTCGGCGTCAGGATGAAGCGGGGGATTGGCCCGTGGTGCGGCTAGAGCCTCGACGACCGGCGGGATTCGAGGCGCGACCGGACGTGACCGGACCTGGGCCGCGGTCCGTCGAGACCGAGCCGTCGGGTTCGGATCGGGATTGAGTGGCCCGTCGGACGATCTTGTCAGTTTCGCGGAGGGGGTCCGTCGATCGACCGGGCGGGGGAGTCGTCGCCGACCGCTCGGACGCGGGGTTCGGGGTGGGTTTGTGGGGTTGTGTCCGGTTCGACCGGGGTGGGAATGGGTTCGTTTCGGGTTGGGGTCTGGGATGGGTTGGGGTCGGGGGTGGCTTGGAGGGTTGGGGCGTCGTCGGCGTTGGGTTCGTTTCGTTCGACGGGTTCGGGGGCGGCTTCGGGTTCGGTTTCGGTTTCGAAGAGTTGGAGGGTTCCGGCGAGTTCGGTTGGGGGTTCGGGTTGGGCCTCGGCTTGGCGGAACTCCTGGAGCGAGCGGAACAAGCCCCGGCGGGCTTCGGTTTCGTATCTCCGGGCGAGGGTGGCTTCGGGGCTGGGGTCGAACAAGGCTCGGCGGGGGGCTTCGGCGCGGTCGAGGTCGATCGCTTCGAGGTCGATCTCGGCCCGGATCGCCCGGAGGCGGGTCATCTCGTGGCCGATCATCGTCGACAACTGGTCGCGGACCCAGCGAATCCGCTCGGCTCGTTCCGAGTCGTAAGTGGGCGCGGTGGGGCGGCCGGTGGTGAACTGGCCCGAGAGGGCGATGAACAGCGCGGCGCTCCTGGACAGCGGGAAGTTGGTCGCTCGACGGCCGAACAGGGCCTCCACCTTCGATGCGTGGCTTTCGTCCCAGTGGAGCGACGACTTGCCGTCGAGGTCGCGTTTCACGCCCTCCAGCGCCTCGATCAGGCGGTCGACCCCGTCGGGGAAGGTCAGCAACCGGCGATGGTTGTTCGCCGGGTCGGCCTCGATCTCTTCGAAGAGTTGGTCGACCTCGGCCCGCCTGGCCTGGTCGAAGTCGCCCTCGGCGTGGCGGACGCGGGTGGTCAGGGCGGCGGATTCTTGGAGCGCGGCGCGATCCAACCGGACCGACATCAGGGCCACTTGCTTGACCAGGATCGACCCCAGGGCGGTGCTCGCCCCCATCTCGGACTGGAGCGCGGCGAACCGATGCTCGACCTCGGCCGCATCCTCCGTCGGCAGGGCGATCCCCGCCCCGCTCAGGCCATGCTTGACGGCGTTGCCCCTCGACCGGGCCTTCCCCTCCAAGGTTTTCGGCCCCGAAGACTTCCGGGCGTTGAGCTGATTCGCGCCGATCCGGGCCGGGGTGATGACGGCGATGGACATGGGTGTCGGGCCTCGATGGGTGGGTCGCAAGTTCCAAAAGGGCGGCCAGGGCCGCACTCGTCGCCCATTACTATCGTTTTCTCGAGGGGGTGCTTAACCGCCTTTTTGGAGAAATCCGTCGAATCGGCAATCTCGATGAGGTCAAAATCGCCTCAAGGCCAGGCGATCAAACGGGCGATTTCCGTCAAACCGGGCCTCGGTGACGCCAGATTTGGGGCCTGAATTTGCCTGTCACGATCCGGGAAGTCTCCGTACAATCAAGCTCAGGAGGATCGCCATGTCGATCGGCACACCGACCCGTTCCACGATTCCGCGGCCGATCCAAAATCAGGCCCCAACCGATCAAATTCAAGGCACACGCATGTACGCCATCGCGTTTGACATGGACACGGATACGCTCCAGAAGGCTTCTCCCGGTGCTTCCTGGAACAATGCGTATGCCGAGATCCAGCGCGTGTTGTCGCGTCACGGTTTCACCCGCCAACAGGGGAGCGTCTACTTCGGCGATTCCACCGTCAACGCCGTCACCTGCGTCCTGGCCGCGATGGACCTTTCCCGATCGTTGGCTTGGTTCGCCATCTCGGTCCGCGACATCCGGATGTTGCGCATCGAGGAGTTTAACGACTTGTTGCCCGCCATTCGCCAAGCCGCACCCGGAGATCCCGCCTAAGGTTGCTCTTCCAGGAGTCGAGACGATGCGGAACTTCGTCGGGGCCTTGGCAGTTCAAGTTGTCCTGGTCTGGCTCGTCGGGTCGTCGGCGATGGCGGACGAGCCAATCTCGTGGACGACGGGACGCGGGTTGTGCTGGTCTACTCGAAGGATGTCGCGGGGCTTCTCAAGCTGATCCGGACCCTGGAACTCTGGCCGGAGGGTCGTGACGGGGGGTAAAATGTCGGCGAGGCGATGGGTCGAATCGAGTCGCCCGGCGGTTCGATTCATGTCGGGCCGAACCCGATGGTTCGGCCTCGGAGGGTGTGTTTGATGATTGACACCATGACGCAAGGACCGCTCATCGTTCGGACGGATGGCGGCGCCGGGCCTTATATCCGGCTCCCGTTGAGCCAATTACCCGAAGTCCGCCGCCTCCTCGACGAACATCAGGTGAAATACTTGGTCCAGGAGTTGACGATCGCCTACAAGGGTCGCCCGCCGGTCGCAACCATCGACCTGAACCGGAAAACCGATATCGTGGCTGTTCAAACAATCCTCGACGACCACCATTGAGGCTCGCCGATTCAATGGCCCTAGCCGATGTTGGCGGCGTTTTCCTCGGTGTCGAGGATGTTGATGAGCTTGGAGTAGTCGCCGGGAGATCCTGAACAACCAATAGGTGCGGTCTGCGGGTCATCTCGAGGTCTCGACTTCGTCGATTCTGGGAATCGAGGAAGAACGACGCCGAGATCGCCGAAAGGACGATGTCCGCCTGGCACAAGATCGCCGAAGGTGTCTCCTGGACGCACTGGGGCGATCTGAAGCAGACGTTCGGGACGGCGGACCGGGTCGGCAACTGTGTCGTTTTCGATGTGGGAAACAATCTGTATCGCGTGATCGGTAGAGTGTTCTTCGAAAAGGGCAGACTCTACATCCTGGATGTGGTGGATCACGAAGAGTACGATAGGAAAGACAAGAAAGGGCAACAAAAGTGGGTCGAGAGGTGTGGTTGCCATAACCCACCACCTCGACCAGACCCAGCCAGGTCGGAGAAACCTTCCGGCAAGAAAGCGACCCCTCGCAAGCCAAAAAGGAGGGAATAAACTGTGCGTGGCAGATTCAGCGATCGAGCGTTGCCTGATACCTATTTCAACCTGGTGAAAGAGTTTCCGCTCACTCACATCGAGGGGGAGGCCCATCTCATCCAGGCCCAAGAGGTGCTTGACGAGTTGCTCCGGCAAGACCTTGATGGAGGGGGCGCGGCCTACCTGGACGCCTTGACCGACCTTGTCGGGGTCTACGAAGACGCGAATGTCCCGATCGCCGATGCTCCCGCCGAAGATGTGCTGCGGGAACTGATCGCTTCGAGTGGGCTCAGTCGACAGGATTTGGCCAAGGCGGTCGGGATCGCATCATCGTCGGTCTCCGCCGCCCTGAACGGTAGCGGGAAGTTGAACACGGATCAGATCGTCAAGTTGGCCAGGCACTTCAACGTCTCGCCAAGCGTCTTCCTGCCTCGCTGACTCCCCCAACAAGCAATGAAAAACGGCCCTCGCCCGCCTTCAGGGAGAAGGGGGCGAGGGCCGAGGTCAGGGTTTCCGCCGACGTCGCGACCCCGGGCGATCAGGGGGCGGCGTTGATCGAGGTGGTGGGGCGTTCGCCGGGGTTGGCGGCGTTGCCCTCGGTGTCGAGGATGTTGATGACCTTGGCGAAGGGGAGGTCTTTGAGCGTGGGTTCGACCTTGGCCCGGTCGCCGACGATCAGGATGGTCATCCGGGTCGGGTCGAGGTACTTGGCGGCGACCCGGTGGACGTCGGCCTGGGTGACGGCTTCGACCTGGCTCCGGTAGTGGGTGAAGTAGTCGGAGGGGAGGTCGTAGAGCACGAGTTCGGCCAGGGCGCCTCGGACCCCGTTGATCGTCTCGAACCGGCCGGGGAAGCCTTTGACGACCCGATCCTTGGCGAAGGCGAGTTCCTCATTAGTCGCGGGGCGGGGGCCGGTGATGTCGGTCAGCTCCTTGATCAGCTCGATCAGGGCGGGCTTGGTGTCCTCGGTCTTCACCGGGGCCCCCGCCTCGAACGGGCCGGGGCCTTGGTTGAACGCGAAGCTCGACCTGGCCCCGTAGGTGTAGCCCTTGGCCTCGCGGAGGTTGAGGTTGATCCGGCTCGAGAACTGGCCGCCGAGGATGGCGTTCATGATGGTGAGCGGGAAGTAGTCGGGGGTGTTCCGAGGCACCCCGACCTGGCCGACGGTGAGGATCGACTGCGCCGAGCCGGGCTTGTCGACCAGGTAGACCGTGACCGGCTTGCCGCTCGGGGCTTCGGGCAACGTCCGAGGCACGGGCGAGCCGGGCTTCCAGTCCTTGAGCGCCGATTCGAGGACCGCGACGATGGCGTCGGGGGTGGTGTCGCCGACGACGATCAGCGACGAGTTGTTCGGCACGAACAAGCTTTGGTAGAAGGCGGCCACGTCGTCTCGGGTCAAACCTTTGACCGACTTGGGCGTCCCGTTGTTGGGGCGGCCGTAGGGGTGGGTTTCGCCGTAGAGGAGCTTGGGGAACACGAGGTTGGCGATGACCGGCGGGTTGTCCGCCTGGCGGAGCAAGGCGGCCAGTCGCTGGGCCCGGAGGCGTTCGAGGTCTTTCTCGGGGAACGCCGGGTGGAGCAAGACGTCGGTGTAGAGGTCCATCGCCTTGGGCAAGTGCCGGGTCAAGGTCGTCAGCGACAGGCTGCACGACTCCTGGCCGCCGGTCCCGCCGACGGAGGCGCCGATCTCGGCGAGTTCGCCCGCGAGCTTGAGCGAGTTGCGGGTGGTGGTCGCCTCGGTCATCAGGTCGGCGGTGAGCGCCGACAAGCCTTCCTTGCCTTGGGGGACCTGCGTCCCTCCGCCCCGGACGACGAGGTTGAGGCCGACGATGGGCAAGTTGTGCCGCTCGGCGATCAGGACTTCCAGGCCGTTGGACAGCTTCCGACGCTCGACCGGGGCGGGGTTGAAGCTCGGGTTCGGGCCGATCTTGGGCTCGGTCGAGCGGTCGAAGCTGTCCTTGATCGGCTGGGCGGGGACGCCGGCCAAGGGGGCCTGCGCCGAGCGGTCGACCTCGGTCTCGGCGGGCCGGGGGGTCTTCGGGCCGGGGTTGACTTCGAGCTTGACCCGGTTGGCGACGAGGTACTTCTTGGCGACCCTCTGGACGTCGGCGGCGGACACGGCGTAGGCGTCGCGGAGTTCCTTCTTGTAGGCGAGCGGGTCGCCGGACTGGACGTTGTAGCGGTTGAAGAAGTCGGCCTTGGCCTGCGCCGACTGGAGGGCGAGGACCGACGAGCTTTCGGTGGAGTTCTTGAACTTGCGGACCTCGTCCGCCGTCGGCCCCTCGGCCTGCATCCGGGCGATCTCGGCGTCGGCGATGGCGATCAGGTCGTCGAGCTTCTGGCCCTTTTGCGGGGTGATGGTGACGCCGAACGTCCCGCTCAGGGCGTTGGTGAAGTGGAAGGCCGAGACGCTGGCGGCGAGCGGCTTGTCATAGACCAAGGCGCGATAAAGCCGGTTCTCGTTGGCGAGTTGCCCGAGGATCTCGGCGAGGGCGTCGAGCGCGGCTTCGTCCTTGTCGCCTTGGGGGACCGTCGGCCAGACCAGATTCCCTCGGGTGAGCTGGACGGCGTCGGTCATCGTCAGGGACTTGGATTCCGCCAACGTCGGGACGTTCGGCGCGAGCTTGGCGGCCTCGGGGGATCGGGCCGAAGTACTTGGCGATCAAGCCTCGGGCTTCGGTCGGGTCGAAGTCGCCGGCCAGGCACAAGCTGGCGTTGTTCGGGCTGTAATAGGTCCGGAAGAAGGCGCCGACGTCGGTCAAGCTCGCCGCCGACAGGTCCGCCATCGACCCGATGACCGAGTGGTGATAAGGGTGGTCGCTCGGGTAGAGCATCTGGGCGATCCGCTCCTGGGCCTGGCCGTAGGGGACGTTGTCGACCCGCTGGCGACGCTCGTTCTTGACCACGTCGCGCTGGTTGTCGAGCTTCCCCTGGGTCAAGGCCGGAAGGAGAAAGCCCATCCGGTCGGATTCGAGCCAGAGGGCCGTTTCCAGGCCGTTGGAGGGCAAGGCTTCGTAATAGTTCGTCCGGTCGTTGTTGGTGCTCCCGTTGATCTGGGCGCCGAGCTTTTCGAGCGGGCCGAAGTATTCCGAGTCGTGGTGCTCGGACCCCTGGAACATCAGGTGCTCGAACAGGTGGGCAAACCCCGTCCGCCCGGCCTTCTCGTCCTTCGACCCGACCTTGTACCAGAGGTTCACGCCCACGAACGGGGTGGTGTGGTCTTCATGCAAGATGACCGAAAGCCCGTTGGGCAAGGTGTAAGTCTCGACCTTGAGGTCGGGGATCGTCGGCTCGGCGGGGGCGTCGGCACTCCGGGCATTGGCCGAAGCCAACACGAGAAAGCCAATCGCGGCGACCAATGTCGAGCGAGCGGTTCGCTTCGAGGCGCGCATCGAGGTATGTTCTCTCAAAAAGGGACCAGCGAAGGAGTCCGACCCGGCGAGAGGACCGAGCGGGACGACGAATGGATTTGGTTTTAACCGGTCGAAGCATCGACCGCCAGGGGCGGCCCGTTGAAAAGCGGTGGTTACCTGATCGAGGTCGAAGGTCCTCGACGCTCCCCCCAAGACCGAAGCGGTCCTCGACCCCTTTTGCTTGGCCGACCGGAGTAATCCCCAAAACCGCGGTTAATAATTGCCGAGGGTCGGCGAACCTGATTCTGAGCACGCTAGAAACTTCCCACCTTTTCCGCCTCAAAGTCCAATAGCTCGACGAAGCGACGGTCGATTGCGAACATCGGCCGCGACGACAACTTCCTCGACGGCGAGCCTGGGGGCGTATGCCTACCCTTGTTCGCTTGTCTCGGGCGAAGTCGTCGGGTTCGGAGACTTTGGCGGCCGGAAGGATTCCGCCCTGGGCAAGTGCTGTTCGTGGCTCGATCGCCCCCGCCCCGAGAGGCTCCCGCCCCGCCGCGGCATGTTGGACCTTGCATAACTTATGCAAATTCAAATTTTGGCATGGTTAATGCCGTGTCAAGTCATCGGCTGATGATCTCGGAACGGTCCGAGCGGCGTCGCGGGAAGTTTGTCGTCCCCTTTGACAAGGAAAGACTCCGTCCATGAACTTTCGACCGACTGTGCAAACTTTGCTGGCGGGATTGACCGTTTCGGCCGCCTTGTGCGGCTGCGGCGAGACGGCCGACCAGAAAGCCTCGCCGACCGGCCCGGCTTCCAACTCGGCTCCTTCGGCGACCGCCCCTCCGGCCGAGGCCGGCAAGGGTCCCGCCGAACCCGCCCCGGCGGCGGGCACCAGTGCGCCCGTGGTCATCGACCAGCCCGCCGCGCCGTCGGCGACCCCCGCCGACGCGGCCAAAGACAAGTCCAAATCGACCGACGAGGGTGTCAAGAAGGAAACGCCCCCCAAGGGGGCCTGATCCCGATGCCGATCGTCGCGGTTCCGTGCTCAACACTTTTCGCTCGACTCCTCTCCATCAAAGGTTCCGCAACAATGATCCGTCAGAGTTCCCTCGCATTGATGATCGTCGGGCTCGCCGCCGGGATCGCTCCGGCCCAAGCGCCCGCCCCCCACAAAATGATGGACGCCCCCTCGGCCTCGGGCGGGATGAATGCGTTGGCCTTGCCGACCGGAGACCGGGCGACCAGCAGCTTGCTGGTCGAAGCCGCCGCCCCGGCCAAGATCGCCGTGGGTCGGGCTTACGAGTATCAGATCAAGCTGACCAACCTGACCAAGAACCTCGTCTTGGAAGACATCGTCGTCCTCCAGGACGTCGGCGAAAACCTCAGCATCGAGCGCTCCGAGCCCGAGTCGGCGAAATCCGACAAGAAGGGGGAGAAGACCTGGAAGCTGTCGAAGCTCGCCCCCGGCGAGTCGAAAGCGATCAAGGTCCAAGCCTTGGGCGAGCAGGTCGGATCGGCGTCGAGCTGCATCCGTGTCACCTACCAGCCGAGCCTCTGCCTGATGACCGAATTCATCAAGCCCGAGGTCCAGGTCGCCAAGGAAGTCCCGGCGCAGGCCGGCGTCTGCGACGTGATCCCCGCCCGATACGTCGTCCGAAACACCGGGACCGGGGCGGCCAACGGCCTGAAACTCCGCGACGAACTCCCCGAAGGGCTGACCACCGCCGCCGGTGGTCGGGTCGTCGAGGCTGATCTCGGCGACCTCGCCCAAGGGCAGTCCAAGGAGTACAAGGTCGACCTCGCCGCCTCCAAGCCCGGCGACTACACCAGTCGAGCCTCCGTCCAGGGGCAGGACGAGCTCAAGGCGACCTCCAACCAGACGACCACGGCGCTTCGGGCCGCGAAGCTCGAAATCAAGATCGCCGGCCCCGAGGCCCAGTACCTCGGCCAAGCGTCCACCTACCAGGTGACCGTCAAGAACTCGGGCGAGGCCCCGGCCACCGCCGCCAGCCTCAAGATTCAGGCCGACCCTGACATGCGGATCGACCGCGTCAGCCGGGCGACCACCGATAACAAGGCCCCGGCCGTCGGCGCCGATAACACCCTGACTTGGACCTTGGGCGACCTCGCCCCGGGCGGCGAAGCCGTCGTCAGCTTCACCGGCGTCGGCCGGGGCAAGAAGGAACTGCAACACACCGCCATCGCCACCTCCGTCTGCGCCCGGAGCAAGGACCTCGCCTCGACGACCACCACGACCGCCCAGACCGAGATCATCGCCTTGCCCGCCCTCCGGCTCGAAATGGTCGACGACCACGACCCGGTCCAGGTCGGCGAGAACGTCGTCTACACCATCAACGTCCTCAACCAAGGCCAGGGCGACGACAAGAACGTCAAGCTCGTCTGCAAGCTCCCCGCCGGGTTGACCTACGTCTCCTCCAAGGGGGCGACCGAGGGCAAGGCCGACGGCCAGACGATCACTTTCGCCCCCGTCGCCAAGCTGGCGGCCAAGCAGCAGGTCGACTTCATCGTCACCGCCAAGAGCGTCAAGGCCGGCGACGTCCGGACGACCGTCGAGCTGACCAGCGACTACCTGACCTCGCCCGACCCCGAAACCGAGCCGACCCGCTTGGTCGACTCGGCCGCGGCGCCGAAGTAATCCTCGACGTCGTCCGAACCGGTCTTTGATCGGATCGCGAAGCTATAGCCGGCGCTGGCGCGGGATCAACCATCCCGTCCAGAGCCGGCTTTTTTGCGACCATCAACCCCCAAGGGGCGTTGCTAGACGGCGTGGGGGTGGAGCCGTCTCCTCCAGACGTCATTGAAAGATAAAGGGGGCCAGGCATCGGCAAGGGGCTTTGGGACTTCTTTCGGATGGCTGATGCGAAGCCCGATCGCGGCCGCCATCCATATTGGATCGGCTTATATCGTGCAAAAGATTATGCGAATCGTGCGAGTTGCAATGAGTGTGACGGATCGTCCAAACGGCTGTTTCGTCCTCAAGTTCCCATATGACAAAAACTTACGTCACATCGAACGCAAGGGCGCACGTCTTGCGTTCTCAGACGCGATGGGTGGCAGTCCCGTGGCGCATCGCCAAATCTGCTTGGTGGCCCCGACCACGATCGGTGGGCACGAATGCGGGACAAGAGTCGCCGCTGATCTTACAACGAGGATGCACAAATGGTTTCGATGACCAAGTTGATGGCCCCGCTGGCCGTCGTTTTCGCATTCGCGACGCTGAGCGCCGTGGGTGCGGATGACGTCAAGCCGGTCGACGGCGGCAAAGGGTCGGCGTTCAAGAGCAAGTCGTATGAGATCAAGGAGAAGGGCGAGATCGCCGTCGTCCTGTCGTTCGAGGCCGGCAAGGAAGTCACCGTCACGACGAGTGCGGACAAGGAGACCGACGTCCACCTGATGGTCAAAGGCATGTACTTCGAAGCCAAGGATACCAGCCCATCGCCGGTGTGCTTGATCAAGTTCACGCCTTCCAAGGGCGACGAAAATTTCACGATGACCTTGAAGAACAACGGCCCGGGGGCCAACAAGGTAACCCTCAAGGTGAAGGTGGACGACTGAGTCCGGGCGTCTCTTGAAGCGGAAACGATGGCCGGGTATAGCTTTCGAATCTGGAGATTCGGATTGCAAATCGCAGGATTGCAAATCGCAAAAAACTCGGAAAGTGAGATTCTCCAATCCTTTGCGATTTGCAATCCTGCGATTTGCAATCCTTGATCTCGAAGAATCTCCAGATTCGAAAGCTATACCCACGATGGCCCAGGTTGAAACCTGGCTAGAACAAAAAGGGGCTGGGTACCGTTTTGACTCGCGTCAAAGTCGGTATCCGACCCTTTCCGTGTTTCCCAATCCCGAGGAACCAAAGCGGTTAGCTCCGGCCCATCTGGCGGAGTTGGTCGCTGCATTGGGAGAGGATCTGGACGGCGACTTGCTGGGGGTTGTAGCCGGCGGGGAGGCGGACGAGGGGTTTCCCGAGGCGGTCGCAGTCGACCTTGACGTCGCCGAAGGAGTGGCTGGACCATCGGATGGCGAGGAGGACCAGGGCGACGTCGGAGCGGGCGATCGAGGGGCGGAAGAACTCGTTGGAGCCGTGCTCCTTGGAGTCGAACCAGATCAACTCGTCGAGGTCGAACGCCTGGGCCAGCGCCGCCTGGGCGTGGGGCTGGCGGTGGCCGCCGATCATCAGGACGGACCGGCCGCTGAGGAGGCCGGCGACTTCTCGGATCTCGCGCGAGTCTCGGAGGAAGGCGGCGGGGCCCGTCGCCGCCGAGGTGATCGCCTGGTTGGCGAGGTGGTTGTCGACCTCTCGGAGGACGAGCGAGAAGCCGGCGGGAGGTTCTTCGATCTCGGGCATCTGGTCCCAGACCGGGGTGAGGGCTTCGCGGATCTCGACGGAGCTGGGGGGGACCTGGTCGACCGTCACCGCCTCGTTGACCGTCTGGACGATCTTCTGCCAGTGGCGATGGTCGTCGTCGGTCTTCCCGAGCCGGCTGACGTGGAACCGGAGGGTCTTCATCCGCGCCTCGCGCTTCCTGTCGCGCTCGCTTTCCTGCTCGAAGCCGCTCATCATCGAGGCGATCTCGGCGCGGGTCCAGGAGGCTCGGGCGGGTTCGGCGGGGTCTTCGAGCTTCATGTAGCGGTGGATGAAGTGCCCCTCGGCGTTGGCCACCTGCCTGATCCAGTGGTAGACCTTGAACTGGTCGCTGTCGCTGGTCCCGCCGACCCGGAGGATCGCCACCCGGAGCGCGGATTGGGTCTCGGCGAGGAGTTCCAGCCCTTGCGCCAGGAGGTTCCGACGCAACCGGGGGGTGTCCAGGAGCCTGAGGACCAAGATGACCGCCTCGGCCATGACCTCGAAGCACTCGGCGAGCGACTCCATCAGGCCGAGGTCCTCGGGCGGCCGGAAGCTGGCGGTGTTGGTCCAGAGGAAGCAGCCGGGGATGGCGCCCGCCTTCTCGATCACCTCGCGGTCCCTGGGGGCGACCTCGGTCCGGAAGTCGACCCCCTCGGCGATCCTTTTCGACCGGGTCGCGGCCCACCTGGCCCCTTCGGCCTTCATCAGGCAACGGGTCGCCACATCCCTCAAGGCGGATTCGTCGCCCGAGTCGGCCCCAAACCCGTCGAACCGAGTCTCGACCTCGCGAGGCCGAGATTGCCCCAAGGTCAGCTCCCCCAGGGGGAGTCTCGGCTCGTCGGGAACGAGAACTTTGGGGCGGACCGGCTCGTCCTCGACGTCGACTGGAACCGGAACCGGAACCGGAACCGGAACCGGAACCGGACCGGGCGAGGCCGCCTGTGCCTGGGCTTCGACGGCCGGTTGCTCCTCGGCCCGACCCGGCCCCGTGGCCAGGAGCACCGCCTCGGCGAGCGCCCGGACCTCGTCGCGAACCTGGTCGTCCCGCGAGGCCAACACGGCCAGCAGTCGACGGGTCAACGCGATCATCGCCTGCTCAAGCTCGATGGCCATCGTCCGCTCTCGATCTGACTCAACGATCCCGAGTCGGCGGGGGGACGCGGGCTTCCGCTCCCGATGGCTGGAAACGAAAGCCGACAACTCGACTTCACCAAGTTATTGGAACAAAAGTATACGAAATTGAACCACCATCGCCGGATTGTGTATCTTCCCCAGTTCAAGCCCGGACCGCAAGGGGGTTTGCGACGGATCGGGTATAGCTTTTGATTCCGGAGATCCTGATCGCGAATGGCGGGATCGCAAATCGCAAAAAACCCAGGAACCAAGATCCCTCGACCATTTGCGATCCGCGATCCCGCCATTCGCCATTCTTGATCCCGAAGAATCTCCAGGTTCGAAGACTATACCCTGGCCCGAATATTCAACGCCCGGCGCCCGTCAGATCACGTAGTTCTCGACGAAATCGCGGTTCGGCCCGTGGAAGACCTTGAGGTCTTTGGGGACGACGAAGATGTCTTCGCCCTCAATCAGGTGGAGTTGCCGGCCTCGCTCGCGGGTCATCTGGACCAGGAGGTTCGTCCCGTCCAGGAGGGTGAGGTCGAGGCGGACCAGCCCCCCCAGTGGTGTGGTCCGGCGGACCTTGGCGAGCCAGGCGGGGCGGCCGTCGCTCTGGCGGGTCACCTCGAGGTCGTGGGGGCGGACGTAGACCAGGACCGGGCCGTTGGGGCTGGGGAGGTCCAGGGGCAGGGGGGCCTCGTCGAGCAGGGTCTCCATCCCCAGGACGGTCTCGACCGGGAGGATGTTCACCGCGCCCAAGAACTCGGTCACGAACGGCGAGCTTGGGTTCTCGTACAAGGTCTGCGGCGGCCCCATCTGCTCGATCTTGCCCTTGTTCAGGACGACGATCTGGTCGGACACCTCGAAAGCTTCTTGCTGGTCGTGGGTCACGAATAAGCTGGTGACGTGGACCTCGTCGTGGAGCTTGCGGAGCCAGGTCCGCAACTCGTCTCGGACCCGGGAATCGAGCGCCCCGAACGGCTCGTCCAGGAGCAGGACCTTGGGGCGAGGGGCCAAAGCCCTGGCGAGCGCCACCCTCTGCCTCTGCCCCCCCGAGAGCTGCGACGGATACCGACCGGCATAGCCGGAAAGCTGGACCAGGTCGAGGAGTTCGTCGACCCGGCGGGTGATCTCGGCCTTGGGGATCTTCTGGACTTCCAGCCCGAAGGCGATGTTCTGGCGGATCGTCATGTGCCGGAACAAGGCGTAATGCTGGAACACGAACCCGACCCCCCGCCGCTGGACGGGGAGGTTCGTCGCGTCCTCGCCGGTCAGCGTGACCTCGCCGGAATCCGCCGGTTCCAGGCCCGCGATGATCCGCAAGATCGTGCTCTTGCCCGACCCCGACGGACCCAAAAGCGCCACGAGTTCCCCCTCGGGGACCTCGAACGAGACATCATCGACCGCCTGGAACGCCCCGAACCGCTTCGACAACCCGCGAACCATGATCCCCACGAATCAACCCCCTTGGAAATCAATTTTAGCCACGGATGGACACGGACGGGACACGGATAATACAAATAGAATATTGAATTTTATCTTATCCGTGTCCCGTCCGTGTCCATCCGTGGCTCAATTCCCTATTCGTCCGCTCCGGTTTCCTGGTGTTCGACCCGCTTCCTCAAGAGTTCCATCCCGATCAGGAGCATGAACGAGACCCCGGCCAGGGCGACGCTCGCGGCGTAGGCGCCTTCGGGGTGGAACCCTTCGATCGTCTCGTGGATGTAGAGGGTCGCGGTCTGGGTCCGACCGAGGATGTTGCCCGAGACGACCAGGAGCGCCCCGAACTCTCCCAGGGACCGGGCCACGGTCAAGGTCACGCCATAAGCCAGGCCCCAGCGGATCGACGGCAGCGTCACCTGCCGGAACGTCCGCCAGCGCCCCGCACCCAAGGTCCGGGCGACCTCCTCCTGGTCGACGCCGAACTCGCGGAGGACCGGGACGACCTCGCGGACCACGAAGGGGACCGTGACGAACAACGTCGCCAGGACCATCCCCGGCCAGGCGTAGACCACCCGAAATCCCGCCGACTCCAGCGCCCGGCCCAGCCAACCATTCGGCCCGTAGACGAGCACGAGCATCAAGCCGGCGATGATCGGCGAGACCGCGAACGGCAAATCCACCAGCCCATCCGCCAAGGCCCGCCCCCAAAACCGTTGCCGGACCAGGACCATCGCGAACCCGAGGCCGAACAAGGTGTTGACCACCGTGGCCAGCGCGGTGATCCCCAATGTCAAAACGAATGCTCGACGAGCATCGGGCGAAAGCAAAGCGTCCCAGAATGGCCGGAAGCCGCCTTCGAGGGCTTTTTTCGCAAGCGCGAGCGTCGGCACCAGGATCAAGACCGCGAACCAGCCGACCACCGCGGCGATCAGGAACGTCCGGCCCGAGATTAATTTGAAAGTGTGGGATTGCTGATTTGTCACGACTTCCGGGTCCGCTGGAGCAGGTTGAGGGCGATCAAGATCCCCAAGGACGACATCAAGAGGACCGCCGAGACGGCCATCGCGCCGAGGCGGTTGCCGCTCTCGATCTCGCCGAAGACGTACATCGGCCCGGTCTTGGTCTCGAGCGGCCGGTTGCCCGCGACCATGATCACGCTGCCGAACTCGCCCAAGGCGCGGCTGAAGGCCAGCGCGGTCCCGGTCAGGATCGAGGGGTAGAGCGTCGGGAAGGTGACCCGGCGAAAGGTCATCCAGGCGGACGCCCCCAAGGTCGCCGCGGCCTCCTCTTCGCCTTGATCCACTTCCAAAAGCACCGGCTGGACGCTTCGGATCACGAACGGGTAGGTCACGAACAGGAGCGCGAGGACGATCCCCGGCTGCTGGTAGATCACCCCCAAGCCGTAGCGGCCCAGGATCGTCCCGAGCGTGCTCGAAGGCCCGTAGAGCGCGACGAGCATCAAGCCGGTGACGACCGTGGGCACGGCGAACGGCAGGTCGATCAAGGCGTTCATGATCCCTTTGCCCGGGAAGTCGTACCGGACCAGGACCCAGGCGGTCGCCGTCCCCATCACGGCGTTGATCCCAACCATCACGAGGGCGGTGGCGAACGTCAGCCGGAGGGCGTGCCAGGCGAACGGGTCGACGACGGCCTTGGCGAACGCGGCGAACCCCTGGTCGGAGGCTTGGGTCCCCAAGGCCGCGACCGGCAAGACGACCATGACGCCGAGGTAGGCCAGCGTCGAGGCCCGGAGCAGGAGGCCGGGCGTCCGTTCGCCGAGGCGAGGGGTGTTCACGGGCGCGACCCCGTCGTCGCCTTCGAGGTAGCCGAGACCCGGTCGCGGTCGGTGAAGATCGACGACCAGACCCCACCGGCGTCGAAGACCGTCTTCTTGACCACCGGCCAGCCGCCGAGGTCGCGGATGGTGAACAGCCGAGGGGGCAAGGGGGGTATGGCGGCGACGTTAGAGCTTGGGTTGATCGGTCGGAACCCGTAGTCGGCCAGGATGGTTTGCGCGTCGTCGGATCGCAAGAAGGCGAAGAACGCCTCGGCGACCTCTCGGTTGTCGTGGCGGAGGACCGACGCCTCGACGATGGCGGCGGGGCTTTCGATCAGGAGGGTGGTGGCGGGGGTGACGTAGGGGATCGGCTTGATCCCGAACTTCTCGCGCAGGAGGAGTTCGTTCTCGTAAGTCACCACCGCGTCGCCGGTCCCCCGCTCGAAGGCGGCCAGGCTTTGCCGACCCGAGCTGTCCATGTTGACGACGTTGCGCTGGACCCGGGCGAGGAGGTCGCGGGCGGCGTCGGGGTTTGGCGGAGTTCGCTGGGATTGATCCCAGCCCAGCAAGCCGGCGCCCCAGATGGCCCCGATGTTCCATCGGGCGCCGCCGGACGTCTTGGGGTCGGGGTAGAGCACCCCGACGCCGGGCCTGGCGAGGCCGCCCCAGTCGGTGATCGCCTTGGGGTTGCCGTCGCGGACCCCGATGACGACCACGCTCCGCGTGACCATCCCCTTCGTCGGCCCCGAGTTCCAATCTTTCCGAACGACCCCCGCCTTGACCAAAAGGTCCATGTCCCCTTCGAGCGACAACACCGCGACGTCGGCATCGAACCCCGAGGCGATCGCCCGAGCCTGCGCGCCCGAGCCGTTGTAAGACTCCTCGAAGCGAACCTCACGCCCGGTTTGCCGCCGCCGGCGGTCGGCGAACGCGGGGATCAGCCCTTCGTGGAACGCTTCGCGGACCACCGAATACGCCCCCAGGGTCAAGACGTCGCTCGAAGCGTTCCGGGGCGAGGCTACCGACGAGCCGCACCCCGGCGCGAGGGTCGCGACCGCCCATCCGAGCGCGAGGGAAAAGGTTGTCGAGGTGGGTCGTCGCATAAGTTTCGTTCGGTCAAGTTAGCTTTGATCCGTGTCCCATCCGTGGCCCAATTTGCTTGCTTCCGATTTTGCGATCCGCCTCAGATCGTCCAGTCGCCGACATAGTCTTTCTTCCGCTCGCGGTTTTCGACGAGCAGGTCGGCGAAGGTGGTCCGGTCGACGACGTTGGAGATCGACTGGCGGACTCGGCCCCAGAACCCGAAGAAGTGGCAGTGGCCGTGGAACTCGCACTCCTTGGGCCGCGACTGGCTGACGCAATCGACCGGCGCGATCGGGCCGTCGACATACCGCATCACCTCGCCGACCGTGATCGCCTCGGCGCCTTTGGCCAGGAAGTAGCCCCCCTCGGCCCCTCGACGACTTCGGACGAACCCGCCCCCTTTGAGCTGGCCCAAGATCACTTCCAAGAACCGGACCGGGATCCGCTCCCGCTCGGCGATGTCGGCGATCTTGAGCGGTTCGGGGCTGTCATGCTCGGCCAAGGCGTAGATCGCCCGCAAGGCATAATAACACTTCGACGAAACAGCCATCGGCGAGGCCCCACCCTCATCGCGGGGGCGAATCGTCCCCATCTCGACAAGGCAAGTCAGGATAGCGGGGTTCGGGAGGAAAGTCCAGCTTCGGCGGCTGGGTTTGGATCAGTCACACCGTCACACCCCATGCCAAATCTGGCGGCTTGACAGATGGGATCGATCGGTTAAGATGTGTGCTTCGCGTCTTCCGACCGTCGATGTTTTCGTTTCGATCCCGAGCCTCGCGGCGGTCGTAGATGGTCCGGGGGTTGGCGGTCGTTTCGGACTGCCCGCCTTGATCCGTGGTCGGATCGTTCCCGGAATAACCAAAGGCGCCCGAGATCGCCCGATCAATCATGCCCACGATCAATCAACTTGTCGCCAAGCCTCGCCGGCCCGTTGTTTACAAGACCAAGTCGCCGGTGCTCGAAGGTTGCCCATTCAAGCGGGGGGTCTGCCTCCAGGTCAAGACGATGACCCCGAAGAAGCCGAACTCGGCGCTCCGGAAGGTCGCCCGCGTCCGCCTGTCGAACGGCAAGGAAGTGACCGCCTATATCGGCGGTGAAGGCCACAACCTCCAGGAACACTCGATCGTCCTCGTCCGAGGCGGTCGGGTCCGCGACCTCCCCGGCGTCCGCTACCACATCGTCCGAGGCGTGCTCGACAGCTTGGGCGTCGCCGACCGGAAGCAAGCCCGGTCGAAGTACGGGACCTCGTCGAAGGCCGCCGCTCCGGTCAAGGGCAAGAAGAAGTAAGCCACCCTTCGATTTAATCCCCGACTCGACGATACTTTCCCAGGACTCACGACGCATGGCCCGCAAGTTCACCGCCAGCAAGGAGCAACTCCGGCCCGACCCCCGGTTCGGTTCGAAGCTGGCCTCCAAGTTCATCAACTGCCTGATGTACGACGGCAAGAAAAGCACCGCCCAGCGCGTCTTCTACGACGCGATGGAGCTGATCGAGCGCCGGCTGCCCAACGAAAGCCCGATCGACGTCTTCACCCGGGCCATCGAGAACGTCAAGCCGATCATCGAGGTCCGCTCGAAGCGGGTCGGCGGTGCGACGTATCAGGTCCCGATGCAGGTCAACAAGACCCGGCAGCAAACCCTCTCGGTCCGCTGGATCTTGATGTCGGCCCGCGAGAAGAAGGGCCGGCCGATGGCGATCAAACTCGCCGACGAGCTGATCGCCGCCTTCAACCGGGAAGGCGCCGCCATCAGCCGACGCGAGAACATCCACCGGATGGCCGACGCCAACAAGGCATTCGCCCACTTCGCCTGGTAAGCTCGCTATCAGTCTTGGCTTCGTTCGGAACCTCGGTCCAACCCAAAGCAGCCGACCCCCTTCGCCGGGCGGTCGGCTGTTTTCGTTGTTCCTGCTATCTTGCGAGATTTTGACCCATAGTATGCTAAGCCGGCTCGCTCGCGGCGATAATATCCGGGGGACGATGTTCCTCGGGGCCGACCGCCAAAATGGCGGTTGGGTTCGTTCCGCTCCGAGTGAATCGTGCATAAAATCGGCCACCAAGGTTTGCTAGCGTCGCCATCATTCTCAAGTGACACGCCTGCCAGGATGGCGGTTGGGTTCGTTCCGCCCCGACTCCCGCGGATAGTGGCCGGCCTTGTTGGGTTCGTTTCGCAAAGGGTGCCCGCGGGGACACAACGCGGCGGTTGGCTCCGGTTGACGCCCCGTTCGACCCGCCTACCGCTGGGCGGGTTCGGCTCGACCGGTTAAACTGATTTTGATCGACTTCGGCCTCCCTCTCGCGGCTGATCCGGCTCGAAATCGCTTGAATCCAGCGCCTTGTCGCCCTTTTTTGGTGATCGGTCACGCTCATGGACAACCCTCAATTACTCCAGGCGATCCGGAATATCGGGATCATCGCCCACATCGACGCCGGGAAGACCACCACCACCGAGCGTATCTTGTATTACACCGGCGAGGTCCACCGGATGGGGGATGTCGACAAGGGGACGACCACCACCGACTACCTCGAAGAAGAACGCCAGCGTGGGATCACGATCGTCGCGGCGGCGATCACCTGCAAGTGGAAAGACGTCACCATCAACATCATCGACACCCCGGGACACGTCGACTTCACCGCCGAGGTCGAACGTTCGCTCCGGGTGCTCGATGGCGCCGTCGTCATCTTCTCGGCGGTCGAGGGGGTCGAGGCGCAGAGCGAGACGGTTTGGCGGCAAGCGACCAAATATTCGGTCCCCCGGATCTGCTTCATCAACAAGATGGACCGGATCGGCGCCGAGTTCGACCGGGTGTTCAACGAGATCTCCGAGCGGCTCGAAAGCCACCCGATCCCCGTCCAGATCCCCATCGGCTCCGGCCCCGAGGGGACGATGGGCGAGTTCAAGGGCCTGATCGACCTCGTGACGATGCGGGCCTTGTACTACAAGTTCGAGGATTACGGCTCTTCCGTCACCGAGGCCGAGATCCCCGAAGACCTGATGCCCGACGCCGAACTCTGGCGCGAGCGGATGCTCAACAGCCTGGCCGACTTCGACGAAGGCTTCGGCGAAGCGTACATGGGCTTCCTCGAAGGCGGAGCGCTCGCCGAGGCCGACATCGTCGCCGGACTCCGCCGAGCCACCCTGACCGGCCAAGCCCAGCCGGTGTTTTGCGGCAGCTCGTTCAAGTTCGTCGGCGTCCAGCGCTTGCTCGACGGGGTGTCCGCCTACCTCCCCAGCCCGCTCGACCGGCCTCCCGTCGTCGGGATTCACCCCAAACGCAATACGGAAGTTATCCGGAAGCCCGACCCGAGCGAACCGCTGTCCGCCTTGGTCTTCAAGATCACCAACGACGCCCACGGCGACCTCTCGTTCGTCCGGATCTACTCGGGGATCTTGAAATCCGGCTCCCGCCCCTATAACCCCGGGCGCGACAAGAAGGAGATCTGCTCCCGGCTTTACCACATCCGCGCCGACGAGCGGGTCAAGATCGAGGAAGGCTTGGCGGGCGACATCGTCGGCGTCGTCGGCCTCAAGGATTCGGTCACCGGCGACACGCTCTGCGACGCCTCGCACCCGATCTTGCTCGAAAAGATCGAGTTCCCCGAGACCGTCATCAGCATGTCGATCGAGCCGGTTTCCTCGGCGGATAAAGGCAAGCTCGCCGACACCCTGGCCAGCCTCGCCCGAGAAGACCCGACCTTCGCCTACAAGGTCAACGAGGAGACCGGGCAGACCCTGATCTCGGGGATGGGGGAACTCCACATGGAGATCCTCAAGAACCGGATGATCCGCGACTACAAGCTCAAAGTCCACGTCGGCCGCCCCCGGGTCAGCTACCGAGAGACGATCAAGAAGAACGTCAAAGGGGTCGCCGGGTCGTGCATCCGCCAGACCGGCGGCTCGGGCTTGTACGCCAAGGTCAAGATCGACCTCGAACACGAGGTCCAGCCCAAAGGCGGGCCAACCTTGGTGTTCGTCAACAAGCTCAAAGGCGGCGTGATCCCCTCCGAGTTCATCCCGTCGATCGAGGCGGGCTTGCGCGAGGAGGCCAAATCCGGCGGCCGGACCGGCTTCCCCCTGGTCGACCTCAAAGTGACCCTCACCGACGGCGACACCCACGACACCGACTCCAACGACGTCGCCTTCCGGTTCGCCGCCACCGACGCCTTGCGCAAGGCGGTCGTCGAGGCGGGTTCGACCTTGCTCGAACCGGTCATGAAGCTCGAAGTCGTCACCCCCGAAGACTACCTCGGCGACGTGATGGCCGACCTCCTGTCGAGGCGGACCCAGATCGACAAGATGTTCGAGCGCGGCAAGCTCAAAGTTGTCGAAGCCCGGGCCCCCCTCGAAAAGATGTTCGGCTACTCCACCGCCGTCCGGAGCCTCAGCCAAGGGAGGGCCAGCTACTCGATGGAACCCCTCGAATACGCCGCCGCCCCCGATGAACTCCTGGAAAGTTTGGCGGGCGGATAATTTTCCTCGGAAAAAGCGATACTATTGATGGGGGAAGTTTGCCGAGCGACAAGGGGGATCGGATGAGCGCCGCCTACTACATCGTCATCGAGCGGCCGATCGAGGGGTTCGACCTATTCGTCGACGGCAAGGCGCTTGCGCATGCGAACGACCTCCTCGACCGCCTCGCCGCCGACGCCGGGGTGAAGCCGCTGATCGACTTCTTCAGCATGGACCCGGAGGAGGTCGACTCGTTGTTCAGCGAGCTGGGCCTCGACGCCGAAGGTACGGCGACCGACGAGGCCGAACCCGACGCCGATGTCCCGAAGCTCGAAGAAGCGCCCCCCGAGGTCTGGTTCTACGCCTCGGAAGGTCTGACCACGATCCAAGCGTTAATCCAGGCCGTCCAGGGCCTACCCGCCCCCGAGGCCCCCGATCCCTATGAACCGGCCCCCGACGCGATCCTCGCCGACCTCAACCAGTTCAAAGCCGTCCTCGACCACCTCGCCGCCGAGGGGGTCCGCTGGCACTTGATGGTCGACTTCTAAATCAATCCGAGACGCGAAGTCATGGGTTACTGCTCATTTCACCAAGCCGTCCCCGAAAATAGCGACCTGTTTCGCCTCCTCGAAAACGATCGATTGGCGGAAGCCCTTCTCACTTGGTTTTGGAGCGAGGGCAGCCATCCCCTCAAGTTCCGGGAGATGGGCGATGAAGATGTTGAGGAGCACTTGAATTCGTACGTCAAGCAAGCCAAAGTCAAACGAACGATAGCCCAAAGTATGTTTGACCGCCTGAAAGCGGCGGTCAAGCGGACCTGCATCGAGCATCCTGGGCTTGAGGGGCGGACGGCCTTCCTCGAAAAATCGCATGTCCAGATTCAAGAATGGTTGAAAAACCGATTCTCCCTGACGGGGCTTGAGGATGGTCCTCGGATCGCTCAGCAATTCCTCTTCGGCAACTCCGGCGGCCATGATTACGGTTCGTTCGGTCGATATGACTCGGCCCTCGTCCGGCAAGCCGCCGCCTTCTTCCTCGAACACGATGATTTCGCCTTGAGCGATGAGGCGGACGATTGGTTCGGCGACGACCTCCAGCGCTTGGCTGACCTCTTTATTGCCGCCGACCGTTGCGGAGAGATCGTCTTGATGTACGGTGAATGATCCCAACACCCGGAGGTGGCCATGATCTATCGAGGCAAGATCCAGAACGGCGTGGTGGTGCTCGAAAACCCCGGCGACTTGCCGGAAGGCGCCGACGTCCAGGTCGAACTGGTGCCTCCGCCGGTCGACGATCCGGGCGATGGGCTTTCGGGGATGCTCGACTTCGTCGGCGACGCGGGGATCGCCGACCTTTCGACCAACTTGAACCACTACCTTTACGGGCATCCCAAGGTGGACGATGCCGAGTGACCTTGTCTTCCTCGACAGTGGCGGCTGGATCGCTCTGCTCAATGAGAGGGATGAGAACCACCCCCAGGCAACAACCGTCTGGGGGCAGATCGTGAAGCGAAGGCCAACGGTCATCACGACGAGTTGGGTCATCGCTGAAACCGGCAACGGGTTATCGGCAACGCCAGTTCGAGTTAAATTCGCCCGTGCGGTTCGCTTTCTGTTGACCCGTCCCGATTATCGGGTGATCGAGGTGGATCGAGGTCTTCTCGAAAAGGCGACGGACCTTTACGCCAGCCGACTTGATAAAACTTGGGGATTGGTCGACTGCGCCAGCTTCGTCGTGATGGAGGAGTTGAACATTAGTGAGGCTTTCACCACCGATCATGACTTCACGCAGGCGGGGTTTCAACGTTTGATCCCTCGTCCCCGAGGCTCGAACGGTCGCTAACGTCTGAGCCAAACACCCCCCGGAACTGGGCGATCATCGCGGCGAAGGCGGTGTCGGTCGCTTCGGGGTCGTAGCGGGGGCCTTCGTCGCGCATGAAGGCGTGCTCGGCGGGGAGGAGTTGGATCGTGTGGCGGACCTTGGAGGCTTCGAGGGCGTTGGCGATGGTGGTTCGGCCTTCGGGGGGGACGTGGAGGTCTTCGAGGCCGAAGATCATCAGGAGGTCGCCTTGGATCGAGCCGGCCTGGGCGAGGGAACCGGCGTCGGCGTCGAGGCCGAGCTTGCCGTTGTGGATTCCGGTGCCGTAGAAGCAGGTCGTGGCCCGGACGTCGGGTTGCGAGGCGGCCCGGAACGCGAGGTGGCCGCCGAGGCAGAAGCCGGCGGCGGCGAGGTGCTCGGGGGTGACGCTCGGGTGGGTGGTGGCGAAGTCGAGAAGGGCGCGGATGTCGGCGTCGAAGTGGGCGACGGGGGTCTTCTCGGCGTCGGCCAAGCCCCGGGTCCGGCCGGGGTCGTCGAACGGGATCGCCAGGCCGGGGGGTTCGACCCGGTGGTAGATCTCGGGGGCGAGGACGACGAAGCCGTAGCCCGCCAGCCGCTCGGAGATCCGGAGCATCGGCCCGGTGAGCTGGAAGATGTCGGAGTAGAACGCGACCGCCGGGAACCGGCCTTTGCTGCTCGGCCGAGCCTGGAACGTCCGCATCGGGGCGGCGACGCCGGGGATGGGGACTTCGACGAACTCGGTGACAATCCGCATCGAAAAGCCCTCTCGCTCGGCGCCATTCCCGGGGTCGAGTCGCAATCATACCCGACCCATTGGCGACGACCAACCCGAGTGCTAGGATGATTCGATGGCACGCACCGACGCCCAATATCGCCTGGTGGTCTTCGACGAACTCGACGACCCTCGACCGGTCCGCGACCTGTTCTGCCAGGTCCTCGGCGTCCACCCGACCGACTCGGCGCAGTGGGTGGCGCGCGTCCCCGGGGTCTGGCCCAAGCTCTTGGTTGAAGCCGACGTCCGCAAGTTGCTCGACGGCCTGTACGCCCTCGAAATCGCCGCCGAAGCCTGGAGGGCCGACGCCTTCCCCGACATCCACCGCCCCCGGACGATCCACGAGGCCGCCTGCATCGACGGCGGGTTCCGGGTGTCGGGCCTTCGAGGCGAGCCGACGCACTGGGTCCCCTGGGACAAGGTCGAACTCCTCGCCGCCGGAACCATCGCCTCTGAAGATGCCGACCGAGCCATCACCCCTCCCGGATGGGTCAACGCCCTGTCGACCGGGTTCAGGGCCGCGATCGGCCGGGCGCCCCGGACGGCCCGGAAGTCCCGAGGCTTCAAGACCCCCCGCGACCCGGTCGGCGAGATCCTGATCGTCCGCCGCGACCCCTTGGTCGCGTTCCGGGTCGTCGCCAACCAGATGAACTACGGCTACCTCGGCGACCGCCTTCGCCCCTCGGCGATCGAGAACTTCCCGATCTTCCTCCGAGACCTCCGCCGCCTGGCGACCTCGGCCATCGTCACCCCGACCCTCGACGACCTCCTCAACCCCTCCGAAGAGGTCGACCCCGACGACTACGAGTTTTCCAGCACGCAAAGCCTGGTCGACTACGCGACATTGAGGCTCCTTTGGGGCTGGTACCGTCGAGACCGCGACGAGGTCGAAGGGACCGGCGAACACCAGCAGATGCCTTGATCGATCCCGGTCATCAAATAAAGCTTTGTCGCAAAATCCGATATTTTGTTGCTTTGCCGCCCGTGATGAGCGATCCTATGGGGAGAGCGTCGCGACAGGTTTTCGGGGGGACCAACCTCCCCGATGAGGCCCGATCGCGGTGGCGGCCTGACCGACGGCCAAGCCGATCGGGTCCGGGAGCCAGACCATTCGGGGTTCAAGTGGCGCGGATTTGCCGCCGCTCAGCCCTGATGCGGAGGCCCCGGGGGTTCCGGTCGGTTGATCCGGCTCGGCGCCCGAGATACGAACGAGATCACACATGTCAGCCGCAAGCATCGCAGACTTCGATACGCCGAACCGCAAGACGATCGCCCAAGGCCACCCGATCGACTGGCAGGCCCCCCGGCCGAAATCGCCCAAGGCCACCCGATCGACTGGCAGGCCCCCCGGCCGAAGGACGTATACGAGTTGGTGGTCGTCGGCGGTGGCCCAGCCGGACTGACGGCCGCGATCACCGCCGTCAAGGCCGGGCACACCGTCGCGATGGTCGAGCGGAACCTGACCGGCGGCACTTGTGTCAACTTCGGCTGCACCCCCAGCAAATCCTTGCTCCGAGCCGCCCGCGCGGTGTTCCAGGCCCGCGAGGGAGCGAAGTTCGGGTACACGCTCGACGCCGAACCCAGGGTCGATTTCCCTGCGGTCATGACCCGGGTCCGGGAGATGCGGGCCTTCAGCAGCAGTGCCGACGCGGTGTCGGTCGCGGCCGGGGCCGGGATCGACGTATTCCTCGGCGACGCCCGGTTCGTCGCCCCCGACGCGGTCGAGGTCGACGGGCGGCGTCTGAAGTTCGCCAAAGCCCTGATCGCCTCGGGCAGCGGGCCGGCGGTCCCCAACCTGCCGGGCCTGTCCGCCGCCGACTACCTGACGAACGAGACCGTCTTCGAGTTGAGCGAACTCCCCAGGCGGCTGATCTGCCTCGGGGGAGGGACGGTGAATTGCGAAATGGGCCAGGCGTTCCGTCGGCTCGGCGGCGAGGTCGACCTGGTCGGGAGTGCGGACCGCCTGCTGCCGGTCGAGGTCCCGGAGGCGTCCGAGGTGCTGGCCGCGCGGATGACGTCGGAGGGGGTGCGGCTCCATCTGGGGTTGAATGCGACGAAGGTGGACGGTCGGCTCAAGCGAGTGACCTTGAGCGACGGATCGGAATTGGACTACGACGCCCTCCTGATCGCGGCGGGCCGGCGGGTCCACGTCGACGGGATGGGGCTGGAGGCGGCCGGGGTGAAGTTCAGTGCCTCCGGGGTCGAAACCGACGACCACCTCCGGACGACGAACCACGCGATCTACGCCGCCGGGGACGTGGCCCGGCCGGAGAAATACACCCACGCGGCGATCGCGGAGGCCAAACTGGTGGTGGCCAACGCGCTGGGCGGGGCCGGGCAGCGGTTTTCGGACCTGGTCATCCCCCGTTGCACCTACACCGACCCGGAAGTGGCCCAGGTTGGGATGCCCCCCCGGGAAGCGGCGGGACGGGGGATCGCCATCAACATCCACCGATTGGAATTGGCGAAAGTCGAGCGGGCGGTGATCGACGGGGAGTCGGACGGGTTCGTGGCCTTGTACACCCACGAGGCGACCATCGTCGGGGCGACATTCGTGTCCGCCCATGCGGGCGAGTCCCTCCCGCTGCTCACCCTGGCGGTAATGCGGCGGATGACGCCGGCCGACCTAGCGGCGGTGATTCATTGCTACCCCACCCAGGTCGAGGCGATCCAGCGGGTCGCCGCCCAGGCCAGCCTTTAGGCGAAGTGGACGGCTTCGAGCATCCGGATCAATTGACCGGAGAAATCCTCGCCTTTGAGGCGATCACCGGACGAACGGTACAACGGGAACAGGACAACGGCGATCATGGCTTGGTTTTACCTCATCCTGGGCGGCGTGTTCGAGGTCGGTTTCACGACGACGCTGAGGTTCACCGAAGGCTTCAGGAATCTGCCGGCGACGGCGGGTTTTCTGGTTTGTGTGCTACTGAGTCTATTCTTTCTGGAGGTGGCGGCTCGCTCGATCCCGCTGGGAACGGCCTATGCGATCTGGACCGGCATCGGTGCCATCGGCACCGTCGGGATCGGCATGATCTGGTTCGCCGAACCAGCGACGGCTGCTCGAGGGCTGTTGATCATGGGCATCATCGGCTGCGCCATCGGCCTGAAGATGACGTCAGGCCATTGACGCAGGCTGGCCGCTCCCGGCCCACCGGATTTGGGACCCGACGCTCGAACCCGTTGCCACCCATGTCATGCCCAAAAGGACTTTTCGATGATACCGCCGTCCGACCGGTCTAACCCGATGAAGAGATCGGAGATCGCCACCGATCCGTTCCTCGGCAACGCCATCGAGATCGCCATCGTGACGCGCGATCATCGGCGCACGATGGAGGGCCTTTGGCGCCTCGGCATCGGCCCTTGGCAAGTCCACACGTTCAGCCCGGAGAACACGGCAAACCAGACCTTCTGCGGCGTGCCGAGCGCCTTCACCCTGAAAGTGTGCTTCGCCCAGCACGGCGGGATCATGTGGGAATTGATGGAGCCGGTCTCGGGTCCCACCATCTTCGCGGAGTTCCTCGACCGCCATGGCGAGGGGGTCCACCATGTGGCCTACGACTGCAACCACATCCCCTTCGAGAAGCGGATCGCGGAGTTCGCCCGACGGGGACTCCGACTCGTGCAGTCAGGAAGCTGGATGGGTGACAATCATTTCGCCTTCTTCGACACCGAGCAAGCGACGACGACCTGCTTTGAGACCTACGTCTTCCCAGATGGCTGGGTGTACCCGAAGCCCGACGAGTGGTACCCGCCGCGAGCCTGATTGGGCAGGTGGATCAGCGAACCGACCGGCCGAACGCGCGAACGGCGGCGAGGGACAACTCCGGCTGCTCCGGGCTGAGGACGCGCGGATCAAGCCGAAGCACCGCTAACCGAAGTTCGAGGAGCAATGTCCCTTCAAAGGTCGATCGCCCGGAACGAGGCCCCGTCGGCGGCGTGGCAGATGTGGACGTCGGGGGTCAATCCGGTCCTCCGCGAGTAGCCGGATCGGATCGATTCGGCGAAGGCTTCGGCCTGGTCGGGCTCGACGAGGTTGACGGTGCAGCCGGCCCAGCCCGCGCCGGAGAGCTTGCCGCCGAGGAAGCCGGGGCTGGACTGGGCGGCTTCGATCAGGGCGTCGAGCGCCGGGGAACTGTTGGCGAAGTCGTCTCGGCTCGAGGCGTGCGAGGCTGACATCAAGGCTCCGAAGGCGGCGAGGTCACCGCCTTTGAGGGCCTCGGCCCCTCGGGCGACCCGGTCGTTCTCGGTCAGGATGTGGCGGGCCCGGAGCCGGGCCACCGGATCGATGTCGTCCCAGTCGTCGAGCAGGCCGTCCAAGGTCACGTCGCGGAGGAACCGGACCGGGGCGTCGGGGCGCCGGACCCGGAAGTGTTCGACGACGCGCTCGCACTCGGCCCTCCGGACGTTGTACATCCCGTCGGCTAGCCTTCGAGACGTCTTCGAGTCGCAGACGACGATCGCCGGGGCGGGGTCGCCCAGGGGGAGCAGGGCATGGTCGAGGGTCAGGCAATCGAGGGTGAAGGCGTGGTTGGCCCGGCCGAACAGGACGGAGAACTGGTCGAGCAGGCCCGAGGCCACGCCGACGAACTCGTTTTCCGACCGCCTGAGGGTTTGCGCCAGGGTCATCCGGTCGGGACCGCCAAGATCGGCCGCGCCGGGGATGCTCGCCAGGTCGGCCCCCGCCAGGAACAAGGCGAAGGCGGCCTGCAAGCTCGCCGAGCTGGACAGCCCGGCGCCGATCGGGACGTCGCCCGCCAGCGCGGCCTCGAAGCCCGACCGGACCACCCCGTTCGCCTCGCCGACGGCCCAGGTCACCCCCCGGACGTAACGCCCCCACGACTCGTCGCCGGGGGTGCTGGTCGGGTGGAGGCCGATCGGCTTGAACGTGTCGCTCCCCCCGAGGTTGGCCGAGCGGACCTTCGCCTCGTGCCCGGAAACCGCCCGGCCGACGACGACGGTGGATCGATCGATCGCGGCGGCCAGGACCAGCCCGCCGTTGTAGTCGGTGTGGTTGCCGAGGAGTTCCACCCGCCCAGGCGCCCGCCCCAAGGTGGTTGGTGGAGTCCCGAAAGCTTCGACGAACGCGGCGAGGGCGATCGATTCCGGCGACGTGAGCATGAAGGGACCACCCAAGGCGAAGGGCGAGGGTCGATTAGTCCGCGAGGGGCACCGGACGGCAAATCGAAGGATCGCGGATCGCAAATGCCGCTTTGGAGTTGCTTCGCGATCCGCGATCTGTCATTCGCGCATTCGCGATGACCGGGTCAGGCCGCCGACCCGACGGTGGTGTTCAGGCCAGCCGCCTGGCGGAGTTCGTCGGCGTGGTCGACCTGCTCCCAGGTGAATTCGGGCTCGTTCCGCCCGAAGTGGCCGCCGCTGGCCGTCTTCCGGTAGATCGGCCGGAGGAGGTCGAGGTGCTCGATGATCCCCCGAGGGGTGAGCGGGAAGGTCTCGCGGACCAGCTTGGCGATGTCGCGGTCGGGGATTCGGCCCGTCCCCTCGGTATCGACCAGGACGCTGACCGGCTCCGAGACGCCGATGGCGTAGGCGAGCTGGATCTCGCAGCGGTCGGCCAGGCCGGCGGCGACGATGTTCTTGGCGACGTGACGCGCCATGTAGGCCGCCGATCGGTCGACCTTGGTGGGGTCCTTGCCGCTGAACGCCCCTCCGCCGTGTCGCCCTCGGCCGCCGTAGGTATCGACGATGATCTTCCGACCCGTCAGGCCCGCGTCGCCGTGCGGCCCGCCGACGACGAAGTTGCCCGTCGGGTTGATGTGGTAGATGATCTGGTCGTCGGCCATCTCCGGGGGCAGGACCGGCTCGATCACCCGCTTGATGATCGTCTCGCGGATCGTGGCGAGGGAGATGCCCGGGGCGTGCTGGGTGGAAACCACCACCGTGTTGATCCGGACCGGGACGCCACCCTCGTATTCGACGGTGACCTGGCTCTTGGCGTCGGGGCGAAGCCAGGGGATGGTCCCGTCCTGGCGAAGCTCGGTCAGGCGGTTGATGATCCGGTGCGAAAGCGCGATCGGCAGCGGCATCAACTCGGGGGTCTCGTTCGACGCGAAGCCGAACATCAGCCCTTGGTCCCCGGCCCCGATCTCCTTGCCGGTGCTGGAGTCGGCGTCGACGCCCATCGCGATGTCGGGCGACTGCTTGCCCAGGGCGACGATCACGGCGCAGGTGGTGGCGTCGAAGCCCATCTCGCTCGACGTGTAGCCGATCTCCCGGACCACCTGGCGGACGATCGTGGGGTAGTCGACCATCGCGGTGGTCGTGATCTCGCCGGCCAGGCAGACCAGGCCGGTGGTCAGCAGGGTTTCGCAAGCGACCCGGGCCTTGGGGTCCTGAGTCAGGATCGCGTCGAGGATGCTGTCGGAGATCTGGTCGGCCATCTTGTCGGGATGGCCCATCGAAACCGACTCGCTGGTGAACAGGTGACGATCATGGGACACGGAAGGGCGTCCTCCTGCGGCAAAGACTGGCAAACCAAACCCGACGGGCGACCTTCGCCTCGGAGTTCGGGACGGGGAACTTCCACAGGTTGTCGCCCTCGGTCCCGGTGATGAGAACCGAGTTTAGAACCCCCCCGCCCAAATGTAAAGCGAAGACCTCGACGCCCTCCCCTCGAGTCCCAGCCCGATCGCCCGGCGAGCCGGTTCACCCGGCCCGGACGGACGATCGTCGGACGCCGACCATTGCCAGGCAAGACCCGCCAACCACCAGGAGGACGACCGAGCTTGGCTCGGGGGTCGCCGCCGCCGGGCTGATGGTGAACGTCCCGATCCGCGTCGCGAACGGGATCGAACCGCCCGAAGTGTCCGACAACGACGTTCCCGCCCCGAGATCGAGGAACGAGATCGCGCCAACGGATGGGACGGCCGACGAGGCGACGCTGTAGGAAACATGCGCCAGTCCAAACGAGCCGCCCGGTGCGATCGCTCGATAGCCCAGTGATCCGAACTCGCTGTCCGAGGCGATGAACGTCGTGTTGAGGAAACCGCTGAACGACCGGGGCGAAGCCGGCGGCCCCAGGGTTCCCGATTGGAGGTAGAGATAAGGAGTCGTCGTGGCGATGGTCGCGGCGGTGAACGAAACGCCCGAGACCCCGGTCGGGGCGATCTCGACGGAGTCGCCCGCGACGTTGTAGGTCGTCGTCGGGTCGGTGTTGAGGATCACGACGTCGAACGACCCGCTCATCCCGGGCGAAGCCGAGACGTTTTGGGCTTCGAGGACCAAGCCGGCCCGGCAAGGGGCGGGTCCAGCCAGGACCGCCGCGAGGCACAGGGCAAGCGTGGTCAGAGGGAGGCGAAAGGTCGAGCCGCGTGAGGGCATGGGGCGCGTCCGGTTCGGGTGGATTTTGGGAGGAACGGCCAAGCCCCAGTTGGGCTTGGCCTGGGTCGGAGCTTTCGCCGAGATTCGAGCCGGTTCAGGCCAGGGCGGGGAGCTTGGTGTTGACCTTGCGTCGGACGAGGTTGTAATCGTCGAGGTTGACGGCACCGTTGCCGTCGATGTCGTCGATGACGTTGGGGATGTCGGCCGGCACGGCGTCGCGTTCCAGGGCGACGTCTTGGGCGTTGACGACGCCGGGCAGGACGTCGAGCCTCCGGGTGAACGTGGCGACCGCCGCGTTGGCGGCCGTCAGCGTGACTCTGTCGGCCAGGTCGATCGGCTGGGCTAGGGTGATGGTGTAGGTCGAGCCTGAGCCGGAAACGGTGACCGGACCATAGTTGACGCCGACCAGCCCGGCGACGCTGACGTCGGCGGCGGTCAGAGTGCCGGGGCCGCTCAAGGTCGGGGTGATTCGCTGGATGGCGAGCCAGGGGAGGTCGGTTGAGCGCCCGGCGGGCAGGAGCCGCAGCCCGTCGGCGACCGTGACGAGCGAGGCGGTCCCGACGGTGCCCCACCCGACCGAAACACCGGTGATGACGGCGGCCAGGTTGGTCAGGTTGAAAAAGATGGTGGTATTTCCCCCGATGGCCGAGGCGATCACAAGCTCGTTGCCCGCGACGTTGTTGGCCGAGGCGGTGACGGCGGCCCGGCCGTTGGCGTCGACGGTGGCGGAAGCCGCGTTGAGGGTCGCACTGGCGCCGTTGATGGGGATGACGCGGAAGGAGACGACCCCGCCCGCGACCGGTTCGCCGAAGATGCTGACGACGTTCACGGCGAGCGGGTTGGCGAACGGGGAGTTGACCGTCGCCGATTGCGGTGTGGAACCGTCGCCGGCGGTCACGATGAAGCCTCGGCTCTCGAAGGCGCCGATGTCGATCGTGCCGTTGATGATCCGGGCAACGCCGCGTTGGTCGGTGGCCTGGTTGTTCAAGGCGTTGTCGCCTGAGTCGATGGCGGGGCTTCCCGGCAGGGGCGGGATGGTCTGGGTCGGCCCTCCGTAGTCGCCGAGCGTGCCGAGTCCGGGGTTGGCGACGCCGACGAGGTTGCCGTTGCTGCCGTTCGTCAGGCCGCCGGTGCCGATGAGGTTGTTCGCCGAGTTGGCGGCGGCGACGGTGCCGCTGACGTCGCTGGCGGTGGCGGGGGGAGCGGCGCCCGAGAAGTTGCCGGCGACGATGGTGTTGACCAGGACCACGGCGGTGGTCGAGTTGGCCGTATTGTCAATCCCGCCGCCCGTCGGCGCGGCGTTGCCGGTCAGCGTCGATTCCGCGAGAGTCAGCGTGCCGCCGCTGATGATGCCGCCCCCGGCCGAGTTGTCGGCCAGCGTCGAGTCGGTGAGCGTGGTCGAGCCGATGCCGTAGATGCCACCGCCGAAGTTGGTTGCCGCGTTATTGCTCAAGGTCGAGGCGGTGACACGTGCCGTTGTTGAAGATGCCTCCGCCATCCGTGGTCGCCTCGTCGTCGGAGAATGTCGAGTTGGTGATCGTTGGCGTGCCGTTGTTGAAGATGCCGGCGCCGGTGGAGTTGGCGGAGAGGGATGAGCCGTTGATTGACAGCGTGGCGTTGTTGTAGACGACGCCATAAGAAACTATCTCGAAACCGCTCTTGATTAGCAGTTCGCGTCGGGCTTTAATGGATGAGACCTCACCCATGAGACTCACCCATGACGACCCAAGCCAGACCTAAAGCCAAGAAGCCCGCGCCCGACACGATCTGGGAACTGCCCGATGG
>JAABUX010000199.1_pt1 | contig 38115 bp, 38 predicted proteins | sample 5561851 | NCBI WGS metagenome assembly JAABUX01 (sample SAMN10711883, study PRJNA513361) | rock metagenome | isolation source: Antarctica rocks | place: Antarctica: Victoria Land, Richard Nunatak red sandstone | collected 2016-01-03 | reverse complement strand
CGAGCGGTAAGACGACGCTCGCGCTGCACATTATTGCCGAGGCGCAGAAGCTCGGCGGCACCGCCGCCTTCGTCGACGTCGAGCACGCACTCGATCCCACGTATGCGAGCGCACTGGGCGTCGATTTGGATGCGCTGCTGGTGTCGCAACCCGATACCGGCGAACAGGCGCTCGACATTGCCGAAATGCTGGTCCGCTCGAATGCGGTCGACGTGGTCGTCGTCGACTCCGTCGCCGCGCTCGTAACCAAAGCCGAACTCGAAGGCGACATGGGCGACACCCACGTCGGGCTGCAGGCACGGCTGATGTCGCAGGCCCTACGGAAACTCACGGCCGCCATTTCGCGCTCGAAGTGCGTGATGATCTTCATTAATCAATTACGCGAGAAGGTCGGCGTCATGTTCGGCAGTCCGGAAACGACATCGGGCGGTCGCGCGCTTAAGTTCTATGCTTCCGTCCGGCTCGACGTTCGCAAGCTCGAGCAAATCAAGATCAATCAAGATGTTGTCGGATCGCGGACGCGCGTCAAGGTCGTCAAAAATAAAGTCGCGCCGCCGTTTCGCCAGGCCGAGTTCGACATCACGTACGGACGCGGAATATCGAAGATGGGTTCGATTCTCGACGTCGCGCTCGAGCGTAACATCGTCGGAAAAAGCGGTTCTTGGTACACCTACGGCGACGTTCGCGTCGGTCAAGGACGCGAGAACGCGAAAGCGTTCCTCGAAGAACACTTCGACGTCGCCGAAGAAATATCGCTGAAAATTCGGGAGGCGCTCAAAGCGACCACGTCGTCAAACGGCCATACCGCCCTCGCGGGTGCTGGTGCTTCAAGCGACGACTGAGCCGCCGGCCGAAGCTGCGCGGGCGTCGGCGCCGAAGCCCACGGCTCGCTTGACGGTCCTTCGTATGCTTGCGGGGCGCCGGCTGACCGAAGCGCAGCTTTGGACGAGGCTCGCGCGTCGCGGATATGCCGACGGCGAGATCGGGGAGGCCGTCGCATCGTGCCGGGCGGCCGGCTTCCTCGATGACGCGTTATTCGCGCAGTTATTTGTCGACGGCCGAACCAAGGCGGTCGGCGATTCACGTCTCATTGCCGATCTCGTCCGCCGCGGCATCTCCCGTGAGGCGGCACAGCAGACGGTAGCAGCGGCGTCGAGCGTTCAGAACGAACGGCTCGATTGCGCCATCGAGAAGCTGCTTCGCAGCAGACCGTCGCTCAGCTACCCGAGTGCCGCACGCGCCCTCGAGCGCCTCGGCTTTCCCGCGCCGTCGATCTACCGGGCATTGCGCCGGCGTCTGGCTCGCGAACCGCAGTTGGGTGAGGCGGCGAGCGAGGATTCGATTTAGGCATCCTGTAACCGCCGCGTGATGCGTCTATCGTTCGCGATTGCCGTCGCGCTAATCATTGCGATCGGAATGGTCGCGTCGATACCGCTCGCCGCCGATGCCGTACAACTGCAAGCCGTCGCGAACGCGGCGTCGGCGTATGCGAATCCGAATCCGAAACTCCAGGCGATGTTTCGGGCGGCATTGCTCAACACGAGCGAAAAAGCGACGGTCGCCTCGGACGGCACGGCGTACGTGAAGACGGGCGACATCCCGGCCGAGTGGCTGCGCGATGCGAGCGCACAAGTGCGTCCCTACCTGTTTTTCGCGAAGAAAGACGTCGCGGTCGCGTCGCTGTTACGCGGGATCATCGCGCGCGAAGGCAAGTACCTGCAAGTCGACCCATATGCGAACGCGTTCACGCTCGACTACCGCGTATGGGAGGAAAAGTTCGAACTGGATTCGCTCGCCTATCCGATCATTCTCGCTTGGGAATATTGGAAAGTCACGGACGACGCTTCGATTTTCACCGCGGACGAATCGCTCGGCTTCGACAAGGCGCTCGAGACGATGGAGCGCGAGCAAGACCATGCTACGAATTCAAAGTACCTGCACCGCGAACTGCGCGATTCGCACGGTTTGCATAAGCCGAACACGGTCGCTTACACCGGCATGATCTGGACCGGCTTTCGCCCTTCCGACGACGCGTGCGTCTATAACTTTCTCATTCCATCCGAGATGATGGCGGTCGTGGCGCTCGGCGATCTCGACGAAATCGAGCGCTCCGTCTATCGTAATCTCATCAAGAGCAATCGCGCTCGCACGCTGCGTGCCGAAGTTCAGGACGGCATCCAGCAATTCGGCGAGGTGTTTACCCCGAACTACGGTTACGTCTATGCGTACGAAGTCGACGGACGAGGACACCAGATTCTCATGGACGATGCGAACATTCCGAGTCTGCTCGCAGCACCGTATCTCGGTTACACGAAGCCCGATGCCGTGGTGTACCGCAATACGCGCCGCTTCTTGCTCTCGCACGACGATCCGTATTATTATGCGGGCTCCGTCGCCCGTGGGATCGGTAGCGCGCACACGAACGACGGGTTCGTTTGGCCGCTTTCGCTGACGATTGCGGGGATGACGGCGATTTCCACGACCGAACGAAAAGATGCGCTGGCACAACTGCTGGCGAGCGACCCGGGTGATCACCTCTTACACGAAAGCTTCGACCCAAGCGACCCCAAGCGGTATTCGCGTAAGGACTTCGGCTGGCCGAACGCCTTGTTCTCGGAATTCGTGATGACGGCGTTCGGCGGAACTCCGGAGATCCCAATGGGCAGTACGAGCGATCTCGAGTTTCGCGGTGAATGATCGCTGCGCTAAGGCGGACGTCGTGCTCGGCGTACAATGGGGCGACGAAGGAAAGGGTCGCGTCGTCGACGCCATGTCGGCCGACTATGACGTCGTCGCGCGCTTCGGCGGCGGCGACAATGCCGGCCACACGCTCGTCGTTGGCGACCGCAAGCTCGCGCTGCGCATCGTTCCCAGCGGCGTCTTGCACGACCGTCCGGAACTCTTCATCGGCGGCGGAACGGTCGTTAGCGTGGAGGGCCTGGTCGAAGAGCTCGATATGCTTGCCGGCATCGGCATCGACGTATCGCGCATCAAGATCTCCGATCGTGCGCACGTCGTCTTCCCCTATCACGCGGCGATGGATCGCGCGAGCGAAGCCGCTCGCGGGCAAGATGCAATCGGCACGACCGGCCGTGGCATCGGACCGGCTTACACGGACAAAGCGGCCCGCAGCGGCATAACGTTCGGAGAATTGCGACGTCCCGAAGCCGTCGCCGATAAAATTCGCCGGAACCTCCTGGCGCGCAATCGTGCGTTCTCCGCCATGGAGAACTCGCCGCGCGAAGCCGACGTCATCGCCCAGACACTCGACCGCATCCCTCGTATCTTGCCGCACGTCGTCGAGGGCGTCGCGTACGTGCACGCGGCGCTCGAGAGTGGCCGGCGCGTCCTCATCGAAGGCGCACAAGGCACGCTGCTCGACATCGGGTATGGCACGTATCCCTTCGTTACGAGCTCCCATACGATCGCCGGCGGCGCCTGTACGGGCCTAGGCGTCGGGCCGACGGCAATCGCGCGCGTGATTGGCATTGCCAAGGCGTACTGTACGCGGGTTGGCGCCGGTCCGTTTCCATCGGAGCTCCACGACGCCATGGCGGACCGACTTCGCGTGCAAGGCGGCGAGTTCGGTACGGTCACGGGGCGTCCACGGCGTTGCGGCTGGTTCGATGCCGTGACGGCGCGCTATGCTCGCCGGCTCAACGGTCTGACGAGCTTGGTCATCACGAAACTAGACGTGCTGAGCGGCCTCGAACGCATCGCAATCGTTCGCGCGTATCGCGTCGGCGGCGCGGCCGTCGACGTCGACGCGGCGTCGGACCCGGGACTGACGACCGACCTCGAATGGTTCGAGGGTTGGGACGACGATATCTCGCAGGTCCGACGCATCGCCGACCTTCCGGCGGCCGCGCTGCGCTACGTTGCGGCCGTTGCCGACGCATTTGCCGTCCCGCTCGACGCCGTATCGGTAGGACCCGAGCGAGCTTCGATCGCCGTGCGGTAGCCGTCCCTTGCCGTACGCGACGGATCGCGTGATGGAAGAGCGATGGCCTTCCGTTTCGCGCTGCAGCGCGCGCTCGACGACCTGCTCGAAGCCGAACGCTCGGCGCGAACGATTCTCGTCGATGCGCGGCGGACGTGCGATACGATCGAACTTGGCGTCACCGAACTCGACATGCGTCTGGCCGAGATGCGAGCGTCGCACCTCATCCGGCGTGCGGCCGTGCCGTGCGCGGAACTCGTCGTCGCCGAGGCATCGTCGGTCGCGCTTGCGTCCGCGCTATGCCGCCGTGAAGGCGAAGCAGCGCGCGCGCGAAGCATGCTGAGCCGCGCTCGGGCGCTGTACGACGACGTCACGCGGCGGCGAGCGGGTCTCGAACGGCTGCGAGCACGGCGTTACGAGGCATATCGCGCGCGTGCTCGGCGCATCGACGACGACGAGTTCGACGAGGCCAACCGACTTGCGTCTCGTGCGATCGCGCCTGCGGCGGGCGAAGCAACGTGATCCGACTCAGGCGTCCGAACGGTCACAGGCTAATTCTCAATGCCGATCTCATCGAGACGATCGAAGCGAGCGACGACGGATCGACGTCGATCGTGCTGACGACCGGCAACCTCGTCGTCGTGGCGGAGTCCCCGGACACCGTCCGCGAGGCCGTTATTGCCTACCGGCGAGCGATCGGCGGCGTGGACGGATGATCGACGCCGCGCTCGCCGTTCGGCTCGTAAGCGCATGCGCGATCGTAGCGCTCGTGCTCGTGGCAATCGACGTTTTGGCCCGGCGTGCGTTCGGCGTGCGTCCTCGCCTGCGCCGGTACGCGCGCCTGTTCGAAGTCGTGGAGTCGATATCGCTTCCGGGCGGAGCCTCACTGCATGCCGTGCGCGCCGGAGACCGTTACGTGCTGCTCGCACGCAGCGCCTCGAGCGTCGTCTCGCTCGGCGACCTGCCGGTCGACGCCGTCCTTCACTCATTCCCCAACGCACATCGTGCGGGAGCCGCGGTCGTGGCGGACCCGGCGACGCGGGGCAGCAGCTAAGGCGACGTGCGCGTACTGGTCGTCGACGACGCGCGCGTCATGCGCATTGCCTGCGAGCGTATCCTCGGGACGCTCGGGTACGCCGACGTTGCTTCGGCGGATCGCGCAGCCAATGGTTTGCGTGCGGCAAGAGAATTGCGCCCAGATGCCGTCGTCGTCGACGGACGCCTCGTGGAGTGCGACGTACCTGCCTACGTCGCCCAGCTTCGCGCGGTGCTCCCGCAAGCGGCGATCCTGGTCATCGCTGCGATCGACGAGGTAGCGCTCGTCCGTGCGTGCGTCGCGCGTGGAGCGACGGGTGCCCTCAAGCGTCCGCTGCTGCGTTCTGACGTCGCGGCTCGCCTGCAAGAGGCCGCGGCGGGCACGACCGCGCCCGGGGCGTCGTAATCCCGCGCGAGATGCTTCGCCGCCTTACGGCGCGAATCGACCACACATGGCTGAAGGTTCGGGTATCGAGACGTATGCGGCTCACGCAAATTCCGTCGCCGGACACACCGGCTCGAGCGACGGTTCGACCTCGGCTGGCGACGGGACGCTCGTCAAGCGAATCGGCTTCTTCGTTGCGATCGTCGTCGCATCGGCCGGTCTCGCCTATGCGATCGTGCGTGCGACGCTGCTGCGAGCGCCGACCGATCCTACGACCGAACGCATCCAGCAATTGATCGATGAAGCGAATCGACTGCTCGCGCAGCTCGATGATAAGAAGTCTGCCACCTAACCTCGCGACGGCACCGGCGATCGCTCCTGGCGACGTCGTCGAACTCGTCTGTACCGATCTGATCGCCAAAACCGGACAGGCGGTCGGCCGTATCGACGGGCTGGTCGTGTACGTGCTCGGTCCCGTGCCCGGAGAGCGCGCGCGCGTCCGCATCGAAAGCGTCAAGGCAAAGTATGCCGTCGGCGAACTCGTCGAACGCCTCGATTCCTCGAGCGATCGAGTCCAGCCGTTCTGTCGCGTCTTCGGCGAATGCGGCGGATGCCAGGTTCAGCATCTCGCTTATCCGGCGCAATTGCGGTGGAAACGGACGATCGTCGAAAACGCGCTGCGGCGCATCGGCGGCATCGAAGGCGCACGCGTCGCCGATCCCGTCGGGATGGCGAACCCGCGGGCGTATCGCAACAAAATGGCACTCGTCGTCGAGCGCGCACCGGCCGTGTCGTTCGGCTTCTACGCCGCGCGGACGCACGACGTCGTTCCGATCGAGACATGTCCCATCGTCGCCCCGGCGCTGGACCGTACGCTCGCCGGTTTGTGGCAATCGGCGCGCGACGCTTCGATGAGCTCAGCGTTCGGCCACGTGCGGCACGTCGTCGCCCGGACGGGCCTTGCGACGGGCGAAGGCGTCGTCTCGCTGACGACGGAGCGGGCGGACCCGGAAGTCGCGCAGACCGCTCCCGCCCTCGCGGCGCGTCTGCCGGACGTCGTCGGGATTGCGAACTCGTTCGATCCGCCGAGCGAGAACGCGGTGATGGGTCGTAAGCAGCGTACGGTATTCGGCGCGTCCGAAATGACCGAAACCATCGGCGACTTGCGTTTCCGCGTCTCGGCCGCTTCGTTTTTTCAAGTAAATAGCGAAATGGTCGGGCGCATCTTCGCTTATCTCGCGCCTGGGGTTCGAGCGGACCTACGCATCATCGATCTGTATTGCGGCGCTGGTACGTTCGCGTTATTCTTCGCGAAGCGCGCGGCGACGGTTGTCGGCATCGAGGAGAATCCGCACGCCGTTCGCGAGGCCAAGGCAAATGCAACGCTCAATGGCGTGAGCGATCGCGCGACGTTTCTTGCCGGTCGCGTCGAGACGACGCTGCGATCGAGTGCCGGCCGCGCGGCACTCGGCTCCGCAGATATCGTCTTCCTCGATCCGCCGCGCAAGGGCGGTGACGAAGCGACGTTCGAGACGCTGGCGCGCGCGCGGGTCCCACACGTCTGGTATCTGTCGTGCAATCCGGCGACGCTGGCGCGGGACGTCTCGCAACTGGTCCGTGGCGGATACCGGCTCGGTGCCGTACAACCGTTCGATATGTTTCCGCAAACGGGGCACATCGAAGTTCTTGCCGCACTCCACCGCGAGGGCGCCCGGCCTTTCGCCTTCGCGGCGAGCGCGGCGTAACGCGCGTGCCGGCCGAAGATATCGACGTGGCATACGTCGCCAACTTAGCGCGTATCGCACTAACCGCGGGCGAGATCGAGCGCTTTGGAACGCAACTCAGTGCGTTACTTCAGCACGTCGCCGCTTTGAACGAACTACCCGTCGATAGCGTGCCGGCAACGGCGCAAGTCGTACCGACCGCGAACGTGTCGCGAGAAGACGTCGCGAAGCCGTCGCTCGACCGCGAAACGGTGTTAGCCGGCGCGCCGCGCCGCGACGGCTCGTATTTTTGGGTGCCGCGCATCATCGGAGAAGAAGCGTGAGCGGTGAAGCGATCGCAATCGCTCGGGCGGTGAACGATCGCGAGCGTTCGGCCGTCGAGATCGCGGACGAGTGGTCCGCACGCGTCCGCGAGCGCGACGGCGCGATCGGTGCCTATCTCGAGCGCACGGCCGAGCTGGCTCGCGCTTGCGCGGAGCGCGTGGACGCACGCGTCCGGGCGGGGGAGCGGTTGCCACTCGCCGGCGTTCCGCTCGCCGTCAAAGACAACATGTGTCTCGAAGGCACGATCACGACCTGTGCGTCGAAGATACTCGAGCACTGGCGGGCGCCCTATACCGCAACGGCCGTCGCAAGATTGCTCGAAGCGGGCGCACTGCCGCTGGGAAAGACCAACCTCGACGAGTTCGCGATGGGCTCGTCGTGCGAGAACAGCGCACTTGCGACCACGCGCAATCCGTGGGATCTGAGCCGGGTTCCCGGCGGCAGTTCCGGCGGGAGTGCGGCCGCGGTCGCGGCGGGTGAAGCCGCGCTCGCGCTCGGCAGCGACACCGGTGGTTCGATTCGGGAGCCGGCCGCCTTCTGCGGGGTGGTCGGGTTCAAGCCGACGTACGGCCGCGTGTCGCGCTACGGCCTGATCGCCTTCGCCTCGAGCCTCGATCAAATCGGCCCGCTGGCGCGCACCGTCGAAGAGGCGGCGCTCTGTTACGACGCGATGGCCGGCCACGATCCCATGGACGCCACGTCGCTCGCGGGCGAGGCCGAACGCACGTCGGATGGCTTGCGAGAGGAGCTGCACGGCGTTCGCGTCGGCATCGTCGCGGACTTCGCGCTCGAAGAACTCGAACCGGCGGTCCGCGCGGCCTACCGCCGCGCCTATGACGACCTCGCTTCCCTCGGCGCCGAAATCGTCGAAGTGCATTTGCCAACTGCGAAGTACGGTGTGCCGACCTATTATTTGATCGCGCCTGCTGAATGTTCGTCCAATCTGGCACGCTTCGACGGCATGCGTTACGGTCTGCGCGTCGAGGGTGCCGACGTTCGCGAAACGTACGAGCGTACGCGTGCTGCGGGATTCGGCGACGAAGTCAAGCGGCGCATCTTGATCGGTACGCACGCGCTTTCGAGCGGCTACTACGACGCCTACTACGTGCGCGCGCAAAAGGCGCGTACGCTCATCGCGCAGGATTTTGCGGGCGCCTTTGCGGCGTGCGACGTCATCGCGTGTCCGGCCGCGGCCTCGCCCGCCTTTCCGTTCGGAGCCAAGACGGATCCCGTCAGCATGTACTTAATGGATTACTATACGATTCCGATGTCGCTTGCGGGTCTTCCGTCGTTGTCCGTGCCGTGCGGGTACGTCACGCCCCAGGGGGGCACGCCGCTGCCGCTGGGACTGGAGCTCAGCGCGCCGCTGTTCGGCGAACGCGCGCTGCTCGGCATCGCGCACGCGTACGAGCGGGCGACGCAACATGCCGCAGCACGCACGGTTCCCACGCTGCCGTTGCCGACGACGGGCGTGCGAGCGTGACGAGCCAGCTCGAACGGCCGCCGCTTCTCGTCGGCGACGTGCCGTACGAAGCGGTGATCGGCATCGAATGTCACGTCGAACTGCGCACGCATACCAAGATGTTTTGCGGCTGCCTCAATGTGTTCGGGGCGCCGCCCAATACGAACGTGTGTCCCGTCTGCCTCGGGATGCCGGGCGCGCTCCCCGTGCCCAATCGCGCCGCGCTCGAAGCGCTGGTGCTCGCCGGTCTCGCCTTCGGCGCGACGATACCGGCGTTTTCGAAATTCGACCGGAAGAATTACTTCTATCCGGATATGCCCAAGGATTACCAGATCTCGCAGTACGATACGCCGCTCACCCAAGGCGGTGTCGTGCCATTCTTTTTGTCCGACGGCACGCCGGGCTCGTGTCGGCTGACGCGAATACACCTCGAAGAGGATACCGGTAAGTCGTCGCACGGCGGGTCACGCGATGGCCGCATTGCGGGCAGTACGCATTCGCTCGTCGACTTCAATCGCGCCGGCGTCCCGCTGATGGAGTGCGTGGGCGAGCCCGATCTTCGCAGTGCCGCCGAAGCCGTGGCGTATCTCGAGACCCTCAAGCGAACGTTCGTCGCGCTTGGCGTAAGCGATGTCAAGATGGAAGAAGGCTCGCTGCGCTGCGACGTCAACCTATCGCTGCGTCCGGCCGGCGACGACGCCTACGGCACCAAAGTCGAAATAAAGAACATGAATTCGTTCCGCTCGGTCGCCCGCGCGATCGACGGCGAGGTCGCGCGTCAAGCAGCGATCCTCGAGCGCGGCGAACGCGTCGTTCAGGAGACGCGCGGCTGGGACGAAGCCGCAGGCGAAACGCATGCGATGCGAGGGAAAGAGCGCGCACACGATTACCGGTATTTTCCCGACCCCGACCTCACGCCGATAACGTTTGCGGCAAGGGACGCGGAGCGGTTGCGCACGCGGCTCGGCGAGCTCCCGCACGCGCGGCTGGAACGGTACGTCTCGACCGACCGGCTGTCGCTCGTCCAAGCTTTGCAGGTCGTCGATGCGCCGGGACTCGCAGAGTACTACGAACGGACGCTCGCGCTCACGCGCAAGCCGCAAGCGACGATCAACTTCGTGCTCGGCGATCTATCGCGGCTCGCAAACGAAACTGGTACGGCGGTATCGGCGTCCACGCTTACGCCGGAGCGCCTGGCGGAGATCGTCGAAGCCGCCGAAACCAAGACGATCAATTCGAAGGTCGCCAAAGAATACGTCGAGCGTTATTGGCGCGAGGGCGATCCGGATGCCGGCCGGCCGTTCGTCGACGTCGTCGCAGCGGAAGGGCGGGCTCAAGTGAGCGATGCCGGCGCGATCGATCGCGTCGTAGCAGAGGTATTGGCGGCGAACGAAAAGACGCTGGGCGAATACCGAGCCGGCAAGACGAAAGTCTTGGGATTTCTCGTCGGGCAAGTGATGAAGCGGAGTCGCGGAACGGCGAATCCCGAGCTTGCCGAAAAACGCCTGCGGGCGGCCATCGGTTAACGAGGGGCGCTCCGGCACGTGACGCCGCTGTGCGACGAGCGTAGTCTCGAAGTCCTCGATTTCTTCCGCATTCGCGACGCCGTCGCGGCGCAATGCGCGACCGACCGAGGGGCCGCCTTGGCTCGATCGCTCGTACCGGCGGTCGACTTTCCAGCGGCTTGCAGCGAACAGGCGGCGACGGCCGAGATGCGTGCGATCGCAGGCGGCGACGCCTTCGCACTTCCGCGCGTTCGCGACGCGCGGGATGCCGTGGCGCGAGCCGGGCGCGGCGGCGTGCTGTCGGGCGAGGAACTGCGCGACGTGGGGATCACGCTCGCAGCGACCGATGCTGCGCTGCGCCGCATTCGGGCGAGCACCGCCCCGACGCTGCACGCCCGCTTTTCGCGAGCCGTCTCGCTGCTGCCGCTTGCGGCTGCAATCGATCGAGCGATCGGCGAGCGCGGCGACGTGCTCGACCGTGCGAGCCCGGCGCTCGCGCGCCTGCGACGCAACGCCGCGCACGCGCAGGAAGACGCACGCGACCGCTGCGCGACGATGCTTCGCGCGCCGCGTTTCGCCAAAGCGATTCAAGACGCGATCGTCACGGTCCGCGACGGCCGCTTCGTCATCCCGGTCAAAGCCGAATTCGCGGGGCTGATTCCCGGCGTCGTGCACGACACGTCGTCGACCGGCCACACGCTGTTCGTCGAACCGCTCGACGCGCTCGAACTCAATAACCGCCTGCGAACGCTGCGCTTAGACGAAGAACGCGAAGTCGCACGCGTGCTGGCGGAGTTGTCCGCGCTGCTCGGCGCCAAAGCCGAAGAGGCGGAAGCGAATCTCGCGACGCTTGCCGACATCGACCTGGTCCTCGCTCGCGCGCGCGTGGCGGGAAATACCGGGGCCATGTCTCCGGTGCTCGTCGACCGGCCGCACGTTACGATCGTCGACGGCCGCCATCCGCTGCTGGGCGACCACGCGGTTCCGCAGTCGCTGCAACTCGACGATGTCACGCGCTTCATCGTCATAAGCGGTCCGAATATGGGCGGCAAGACGGTCGCACTCAAGATGCTCGGGCTTTTCGTCGCAATGACGTATTGCGGACTGCAGCTTCCGGCGCTCGAAGGTACGACGATCGGTGCGTTCGATAACGTGGGCTGCGACATCGGCGACGACCAATCGATCGCGGAAAACGCCTCCACGTTCTCGGCGCATCTACGCCGCCTGCGGACGCTCGTCGAAGGGGCGGGCCCGGCGGCGCTCGTGCTGGTCGACGAAATCGCGAGCGGGACGGAGCCCGCGGCTAGCGCTGCCCTCGCAATCGCGATCGTCGAGTACTTGGTAGCGCGCGGCGCGCGCGGCATCGTCACGACGCATAGTACGGAGCTAAAGCTGTTTGCGCATGCGACGGCGTACGTCGTCAATGCAAGCGTGCGCTTCGACCCGCGCACCTACCGGCCGACGTACGAACTGGATCTCGGATCGCCGGGACGGTCGCTCGCTTTTCCGCTCGCACGGACGCTCGGTCTCGATGCCTCGATCGTCGGCCGCGCCGAAGACCTTTTGACGGCGAACGAGCGCGACTACGATCGCGCGCTCGGAGAACTCGCCGAGATTCGCGCCGACGCTGCGGCCGAGCGCGATCGTCTCGCACGCGAGCGTGCCGAGTTGTCCGCGCTCGAAAGTCGTGCGCGCGAGCGCAACGACGCGCTGGAGCGCGAGCGGCGTACGCTTGCGACGCAGGCGGGCGATCGTCTCGGACGTGCGTTGCGCGAGTTTACGGCGGAACTCGAACGGCGCGATCGCGAACGCTCGGCACGGCCCAAAGTGACGTCGGGTCAAGCGGCGCTCTTGGGCCGCGTGCTGGACGACGTGCATCGCGACCTCGGGATTCGCGCCCAAGAGAAGCGGCCGCCGGCGCGCGGACCGCAGGAGCCGGCACCCGCGGCGCTCGGGGACCGTGTCTACGTCGAGTCGCTCGGCGGAGAAGGCGACGTGGTCGAGGACTATGGTCGCGACGTATTGGTGCAGTTCGGCGCGATGCGAACGGTCGCGCCCAAGGCATCGCTACGCGTCGTGCGTCACGCCGGTCGTGCGCGTTCGGACGGTACGCGCGACGAGCGCCGGCGCAGTCCGTCGCCGACGGGCGAAGCGACGTTGCGCGCCGCGGCCAGCGCTCGCACAGAAATCGACGTGCGCGGTAAACGCTTCGCCGAGGCGGAGCCGCTCGTCGACCGTTGGATCGACCAGTCGTCGTTACTCGGTCTGTCGCCGCTGCGTCTCATTCATGGTAAGGGCACCGGTTTGCTGGGCCGCGGATTACAGGAATGGCTCCGCGGCCGAAACGGCATTCGCGACGTGCGTTACGGCAACGCGGACGAAGGCGGCGGTGGCGTCACCATCTTCGAACTCGCGTAGCCGCTGGCTGCCACGCAGGCGCGATGCGCGAACCGCGCGAACGGCCGAGCGTCCTTATGGAGAAGACGCTGCCGACGCCGAGAGAACAAGCCGCGGTACTCGTTGCCGGTTGTTCTCACGTCGAGACCGCTGCAGAACTCGAAGCACGCATCCTCGCCAAGAGCCGGCTCACCGTTAAATTCGGCATCGATCCGACCGGCTCGTTTCTCCATCTTGGCCACGCGGTCGTGTTGCATAAAATGCAGCAGTTCGTCGAGTTCGGCCATCGCGTCGTCCTCTTGATCGGTGACTTTACCGCGCGCATCGGCGATCCGACCGGCCGCAACGATACGCGACCGCCACTGGGTGACGAAGAGATCGCGCAGAACATGCGCGACTATCGCCGCCAAGCGGGCGCGGTTCTCGACCTCGAGCGAATCGAAGTCGCCTATAACTCCACGTGGCTATCGCGCCTTTCGCTCGGCGACTTGATCGGATTGATGTCGCAGATTACCGTCGCGCAGATGCTGGCGCGCAACGACTTTTCGCAGCGATACGAAACGGGCGCTCCGATCGCGCTCCATGAGTTCTTGTATCCGATCGCACAAGCGTATGATAGCGTGGCGCTACAGAGCGACGTCGAGCTCGGTGGCTCGGATCAATTATTCAACTTGCTCGTCGCCCGGGAGTACCAGCAGCGTGCAGGCCAACCCAAACAGATCTGCATGACGATGCCGATTCTCGAAGGCACCGACGGCATCGTGCGAATGGGCAAATCACGCGGCAATTTCATCGGACTTGCCGAAAGCGCGAACGAGCAGTTCGGCAAAGTCATGAGCGTGCCGGATGCGATGATTTCGCGCTACGCGGAACTGGCCGACTTTCAGCCGCCGGACCGGGTCGAGGCCCTACGCGACGCGACCGCCGCGGGAACGCTGCACCCGATGACTGCGAAAAAAGACCTGGCGGAAGCTATCGTGCGACGCTATCATGGGCGCGACGAAGCGCGGCGCGCCCGCGAACGTTTCGAAGCGACCGTGCAGCGCAACGAAGTGCCGGACGACGTTGCGGAGCGAGAAGCGAGCCCCGCCTGGCGAACGGTGGCCGATGCCATTGTGGGTTGCGGCTTCGCTCAGAGCAAGCGCGAAGCGGAACGCCTGATACTAGGGGGCGGCGTCAAGATCGAGGGCGCCGCCGTGAGCGATCCGCGCGCCATGTGGGCGTTCGCTGCAGCCGTAATCCTATCGGTGGGCTCCCGCCGCATCGTCCGCATTCTGCCCGTTAGCTGAGGTATTCGAAGTGGCTCATCGCGACCGTCCGTCTCCGCCAGCCGTAACCTATGCGGCTCGTCCTGCGATCGAGGGTCACACGCTGACCTGCACGCGTTGCAAGCGTGTGTATGCCTATCCCGAGGAGGCCGGTCCAGCCGTTCGTTGCGAGTGCGGCTGGCGCTATGAGAATCGCGACGGCATGATCTTCGAGACGTTTCGGCCCCGCATCGGCGTCTGAAAGCCGCCTGGCGGCGTTAACGCGCTTCCAGTCGTTCGATGAGCCCTCGCACGTCGTCATGTGACAGGACGTAGGTGCGTTTGCAGAACTCGCAAATCGCCTCGGTCTGCGGTTGTTCCGAGATGATCTTGGCAAGCTCGTCGCGCCCGAGGCCGAGCAGCGCCCGCTCGACGCGCTCGAGCGAACAACTGCAGGTAAATGCAAGCCCGTAGTCGCGCGTAAAGCGTACGTCGTCGGCGCCGACGAGCGTACGGACTAAATCTTCGGGGGTCGCTCCGCCGTCGATCAGCGCCGTTATCGCCGTCATCTCCTGCGCGCGACGTTCGAGATCGGCGATGGCCGCTTCGTCCGTACCGGGCAGCACCTGTGCGACGATGCCGCCCGCGGCCTTGATCCCCTCCGGATTCGCCAACACTCCGAGCGCGACGACACTCGGAATTTGTTCGGACGTCGCTAAATAACCCGCGATATCGTCGCCGATTTCGCCGCTGCGCAATTCCACGATGCCGACGTAAGGTTGACCTACTTCCGACGAGCGTGTGACTTGCAAAAAGCCGCGTCCGACCGCAGTTCCGACGTCGAACTTTCCGCGAGCGTTAAGCGGAACGTCCGCTTGCGGTGCTCGCGCATAGCCGCGTGCGCCGATCTCCTCGGGCGAATTCAATTGCGCGTCGGCAACGATGCCGCGTATCGGACCGTCGCCGGAAATCTGCAACGTCAGCTTTTCGCGACCTTTCAAGCTCGCTCCGAGCAGCGCCACTCCGGTCACGAGGCGCCCGACGGCGGCGCTTGCAGTGGGCGATAACGCGAGACGTTGTTGCGTCTCCCGCACGACGGCCGTCGTTACGCCCGCGACGACGGAGAACGTTCCCCGGGCGGCTGTGGCGGTAACGATTCGGTCGGGCACGCTGTCGCTGTTTTCGAGGGCGAAGTCGTTTCCTCCACGGTACGAAGCTATGCGCTCTGCGTACCGCGGCGTCGTAGATCGACGTCGTCAACGCCGAAGCGACACGCATGACGCGTACGCGGTTCGCATTACGCCCGCGGACCTCTGCCGCAGAGCGAACTTGCCGGGCTCGACATAGCGAGTACGCAAGTGCCATTCGCGCGCTTGCCGATGCTGCGCGAGAACCGCAAACCCGCATTGGACAAAGAGTTTCCGCTCGTGCAGGAGGCCCGTAGCCGCATGCCAATTACGCAGCCGATACGGAGCGCTTCTCATAACGTTCCCTCATCGTCTTTACTTTGGAGATTGAACGGTGACTAAAGCCGATCTCATCGACTCCTTAACGGAAGAAGTCGACCTTTCGAAACGTCAGGTAGGCGAAATCGTCGACATGGTGTTAGACGAGATCCGCAACGCACTCGTCAAAGGCGATAAGGTGCAGCTCATTCCGTTCGGGAGCTTCGTCGTCCGCGAACGAGCGAAGCGAGAGGGCCGCAATCCGAAGACCGGGGCAAAGCTCATGATTCCGGCACGACGCGTTCCGGCATTTACCGCCGGTAAGGGTCTTCGCGACGCAGTAGCCGGCACGAAGAAGCGTGGCGCAGCCGGCGCAAAGGGCGCGAAGAAGCGATAAACGCTTTCCGCCTGGCCAGGTGTTGAACCGTCCGTTACGAACGGCACCGCAGCGGGCAGTGGCGCAGCTTGGTAGCGCACTAGTCTGGGGGACTAGGGGTCGCAGGTTCAAATCCTGTCTGCCCGATTCTTTACTTCGGTGGCCTCGGGTGAAAGCCCGTGGCCGTCGCTGCTTTGTAGTCACGACAACAAGCTTTGCTATGTGGTACCGCATATGATAGAACCCAAGGAGACGACATGGCAAACTATCTCTTGATGGCTCTCTTCTTTGGCGTGATCGTCTCCATTCCGGTCGGATGGTATCTGCTCGGGATCAAGTCCTACGGGACGGGCGATTACCATCAACCGTAACCGACGGTAGGGTCTGCTCCGCCCCGTCCTAAAGTCGACCGTCGTGCGCATGCCGTCTGAGCTGCCGCCGCCGGCGCTCGCCAAACAGTACGATCATGCCGCGGTCGAAGCGTCGCGTTATGCGGCGTGGCTTGCTGCCGGCGTATTTCACGAAGAACCGGACCCCGCGCGGCCGCCGTTCGTTATTTCGATGCCGCCGCCGAACATCACCGGCCGGGCTCACTTAGGTCATGGTTCGACGTACGCCGCGATGGACACGCTAACGCGATACCATCGTATGCTCGGCGACAATTCGACGTGGCTTCCGGGGCAAGATCATGCGGCGATCGCGACGGAAGCCGTTCTGGTGCGGGAGTTAGCGAAAGAAAACCAGACGCGCGACACGCTCGGCCGCGAAGCGTTTCTCGCCCGCGCGTGGGAATGGCGAGAACGCTACGGCCGAGCGATTTACGAAGCGTTCGAAGCTTTAGGCTTCGGACCCGACTGGGATCGCGATCGGTTCACGATGGATCCCGGTCTCTCGGATGCAGTAACGCGCGTGTTCGTCGCCCTGTATCGCGAGGGTCTGATCTATCGCGGCGAACGGCTGGTCAACTGGGATCCCGAGTCGCAGTCGACGCTGTCGGATGCCGAAGTCGACGACGTCGAGCGCGATGGGTCGCTATGGTACCTGCGTTACGGCGCCGCCGATGGCTCGTTCGAGATCGTTATAGCGACCACTCGCCCGGAGACGATCTTCGGCGATACCGCCGTCGCCGTGCATCCGCACGACGAACGGTACGCGCACCTCGTCGGAAAGAACGTCATCGTTCCGCTGCACGGCCGCCCAATTCCGATCGTCGCGGATGAAGCGATCGAACGCGACTTCGGTACGGGAGCGCTAAAGGTCACGCCCGCTCACGACGTTCTCGACAATGAAATCGGTACGCGACATGGGCTCGCCGCGCCGAGCGTGATCGGCTTCGATGGCCGGCTTACCGGAGACGTGCCGTCGCCATATCGCGGCATGGATCGCTTCGCCGCTCGTGACGCCGTGGTACGCGACCTTGCCTCGACGGGCGCGCTGGTTCGCACGGAATCGCGCCGGCACAGCGTTCCGATAAGCTCTCGCAGCGGGGCCGTCGTCGAACCGTTAATGTCGTTGCAGTGGTTTTGCCGAATGGACACGCTCGCTGCGCCGGCGCTCGAAGCGTATCGCAGCGGGCGGATCCGTTTCGTTCCGGAGCGTTTCGGTCGAGAATACGCGCGCTGGCTCGAAAACATCCGCGACTGGAATGTCTCTCGGCAGGTCTGGTGGGGCCACCGGCTCCCGGTTTGGTATACGGTAGACGATCGGCCAATCGTCGCCGAGACCGAAGAAGCGGCGCTCGAAATAGCAGCGAGCGATTTCGGCACGACGGAGCTACGCCGTGACGGCGACACACTCGACACGTGGTTTTCGAGCGGCTTGTGGCCGTTTTCGATCCTCGGTTGGCCCGAACGCACGCCGGAATTCCAACACTGGTATCCTAATACCGTGCTCGTTACCGGCCGCGAGATTATTTTCTTATGGGTCGCCCGCATGGTCATGCTGGGACTGAAGTTTGCAGGAGACGTACCGTTTCGGACGGTGTTCATCGCGCCGCTCGTTTTCGACCTCGAGGGTCGCAAGATGAGTAAGAGCCTGGGAAACGTCATCGATCCGATGGGGCTCATCGCGACGTACGGTGCCGACGCAACGCGCTTCGGCATTTTGAGCCAGATGCGCCTGGAATCGCAAGAACTGCGCTTCGACGAACGTTCCGTTACGAAGGCGCGTGACTTCAATAACAAGCTTTGGAACGCTCTGCGATACGTAACGAGCCTTCCGGAAGGTCTGACGCGCGCGAGTCGTCTTCCGGCGCCCGCAGAGCAATCGCTCGCCGACGCGTGGATCTTAGCGGGATTGCGCGACACGATCGAGCGCGTGTCCGGAGCGCTCGACGGCTTCGAATTCGGCGTGGCGTCGGACGCCATAGTCGAGTTCGCGTGGTACCGGTTCTGTGACTGGTACATCGAAGCATCGAAAGTTCCCACGCCGACGCGCGGCGTCGTACTGCCGTACGTGTTGAACGTCATCGCGCGGTTGTTACATCCGCTCGCACCGTTCGTTACGGAAGAGATTTGGCAGGCCTTACCGCACGACGGCCAGACGATCGTAACGGCATCGTGGCCCGATGCCGAGGAGATCGCCGTCGATATGGCCGCTGCGGCCCGGTTCGAAGCGGTACGGGGAGTCGTACGCCGCGCGCGCGATCTCCGCGCGGATCTCGGGCTCGCGCCGCGCGAGAAAGTGACGATCGAAGTACCCGCGGCTCTCGACGCCGGCGCTCGCGCGCTGCTCGAACGCCTCGCCGAAGCACGCCTGGTCGACGCACCGCGCGCCGCGCAGACCAGCGGCGACCCGCTCGACGCGGCCGTGCCGCAAGCTCCGCCGGGCGTGCTCGCGGAGCGGTATCGTCGCGATGGAGCGCGGCTCGATGCCGAAGTCGAGCGGCTGGAGAAAAAGCTCGCGAACGCGAACTTCGCCGCAAAAGCGGCGCCCGCCGTCGTGGCGAGCGAGACCGAAAAGCTGCGAGCGTACCGCGGCGCACGCGAACTCGTGCGCGAGCGCCTGGCCGGCCTCCCCGTGTCCGGCGCGACGTAATGGCGCGGCGTACGCTCGTTGCGGCTGCGGAGATCGAACGCATCGTCGCGCGCATCGCGCATCAGATCGTCGAACCGGACGACGTCGATGCAGGTCTCGTGCTAATCGGCATTAGACGCGGCGGCGAACGCTTCACCCGCCGGCTGGCTCGAAAGGTCGAAGACATCACCGGGGTCCGTCCCGGCCTAGGCTTCCTCAACATCAACCTGTACCGTGACGACGCCGTCGCGCGCGACCTGCCGGAGTCCGACATTCCCGACGACGTTAGCGGCAAAGTCGTCGTCGTCGCGGACGACGTGCTGTTTACGGGACGTAGCGTACGCTCCGCGCTCGATGCGGTGACCGATCTCGGAAGGCCGAAGGTTATTCGCTTAGCGGTGCTCGTCGATCGCGGTCTGCGAGAGCTTCCCGTACAAGCCGATTACGTCGGTCGCGTGATTCCCACGAGCCGGCGCGAGTTCGTCGAAGTCCGCTTGGGAAGCGCATACGACGAAGACGATAGCGTGACGATCCGTAGCGAGGACGATGGCGCGTAGCCTTCTCGATCTCGACGATCTCTCGAGTGCCGAAATCGAAGCGATTCTCGCGCGCGCGAACGCATTTCACGCCGTACCGCCGTCGCGCAAACTGCTGCGCGACGTCTGCGTCGTAAATCTCTTCTTCGAAGCCAGTACGCGCACGTTCACGTCGTTCGCCCTGGCAGAGCAACGCGTCGGCGCCGACGTTATCGCGCTGCCGCCGGGGTCGTCGAGCTTAGGCAAGGGCGAGACGATCGCCGACACGGCGATAACGCTGTCCGCGATGGGCGTCCGGATCATCGTAACGCGTCATCCGGAATCCGGCTTCCCCTACCGCTTGGCGGAATCGTTCGACGGCCACGTGATCAACGCCGGCGACGGACGGCACGCACACCCGACGCAGGCATTACTCGACCTCTTGACCTTACGAACCGAGTTCGGCAGCGTGGCCGGGTTGCGCGTGGCGCTGGTCGGCGACATCACCCACAGCCGCGTCGCTCGCTCGAACGTGATTGGGCTGCGCGCGCTCGGCGCGCACGTGGTCCTCGTCGGACCGCCGACGCTGCTGCCCGCCGCGATGGCGCGAGACGGCGTTCGCGTCGAGCGCCGGCTCGACGCGGTGCTGCCGGAAATCGACGCGCTCATGCTGCTGCGGATTCAGAACGAACGCATCGCGTCGGCCGTCCTGCCATCGCTCGCCGATTATGCGCGGAATTATCGGCTCGACGCGCGCCGCTTGCAACGCTTACGCCCTGGGGCGGTCGTCATGCACCCGGGACCGTACAACCGCGGTGTGGAGTTGACCGAAGACGTCTTCGCGTTCCCCGGCTGGCGCTACGCGCAACAGGTTTCGCACGGCGTCTACGTACGTATGGCGGTGCTCGACTTTCTCGTCAACGGCATGGCGGCGAGCGCGTGAAGCTGCTCGTCGTCGCGCCCCATCCCGACGACGACGCGCTCGCGTGCGGAGGCACGATCGCGCGCCTGCATGCCGGCGGCGCGCGCGTGCGCATCGTATACGTAACCGACGGTTCGGCCTCGCACCTCGGCTCGCGTGCGTTCCCGCCGCCCCGCCTCGCGCGACTGCGGGCGCGCGAAGCGCATGAAGCCGCCCGCGCGCTCGGCATCGGCACCGAAAGCCTCCGCTTCTGGCGCGAGCGGGACGCCGCGCTCTCCGGCGACGTTACCGCGCACGCGCGACTCGTGCGGCGCTTCGCCCGCGAGCTCGATCGCTTCCGGCCCACCGTCGTCTTGTCGCCGTGGATTCGCGAACCGCACGCCGACCATGCGGTGTGTGCGCACGCGGTGCGTGAGGCGCTCGCTAGGACGCGACATGCTCCGATTCTGTACGAATATCCCGTCTGGCTCGGACGTTTCGGCGACGCCGACGCCGGCGCACCGCGTCAAAGCGAAGCGCAATGCGTCCGCGTCGACGTCGCGCCTTACCGTGCCCGCAAACGTGCAGCGATTCTCGCCCACCGCTCGCAACGTGGCGGCGTCGTTATGGATGCTTCGTTCGCATTCGTCTTGCCGGAGGAACTGATCGCTCGTGGCGACGACGCATACGAGACGTTCTTCGCGATCGCGCCGGGCGCGTACGCCGCCGCGTGAAGCCGCCGCGAGAATCACTGGGTCGCAGCTATTTCGACCGGCTGTACGAAACGTCGCCCGATCCGTGGGCGTTTGCGACGAGCGACTACGAAGCCCAGAAGTATGCGGCGACGCTAAATGCTCTCGACCGTCCGCACTACGGCGCCGCGCTCGAGATTGGATGTTCGGTCGGCGTGTTCACGTCGGCGCTCGCGCATCGCTGCGACCGGCTGCTGGCCGTCGACATCAGCCCGCTCGCGCTCGAACGTGCGCGCGAACGCAACGCCGGCCACGCGCACGTCGTATTCGAACGGATGAGGGTGCCCCAGGAGTTCCCGCCCGGCTCATTCGACCTAATCGTGCTCGCGGAAGTCGCCTATTATTGGAGCGACGGCGACTTCGCGGCCGCCGCTGATCGCATCGCCGCAGCCCTCCCCCGCGCGGCGACGCTCGAGCTCGTGCACTACGTTCCACGCGTCGACGAATACGTGCGCGACGGCGACGACGTGCACGAGGCCTACCTGCGTGATGGGCGCTTCGCGCTGCGTCACGAAACGCGCCGCGAACGATACCGCATCGCCGTCTTCCGCCGCACGTGAACGAACGGACGCGAGCGCGCTTCGCCGCCATCGCGCGGCCGCAGCCCGGCTGCCGCATTGCCGTCGCAATACCCGCGCGCGACGAAACGGCCACGACCATCGGCGTCGCGCGCGGCACGGTGATGGACGCAGCGGCGGAACGCATGGCGCGCCGCGACGGCGGACTCGTTGCGACGACCGATGCCGATTCGGTCGTCGCCGACGACTGGATTGCGGCCAACCTCCACGAACTTCGCGACGTCGACGCCGTCGGCGGACGCGTGATTCCGGCCACGTTCCGGGAGGCCGACGGGCTCGATCACCGTTATCGCTTCGCCATCGTCAGGCTGGAATCGATGCTCGCGCCGCAAGCGCACGACCCGTGGCCGCGCCACGGAAATCACCAAGGCGCGAGCCTCGCGATGCGGACCGCGGCATACGCTCGCGCGGGCGGCGTACCAGCCGTCCGCGTCCTCGAAGACTTCGGACTCGTCGATGCGCTTCTTGCAACCGGCGCGACGCTACGCCATAGCCTGCGCGTTCGCGTCGTAACGAGCACGCGTCGCGACGGTCGCGCTTACGGCGGCTTCGCCACCCACATGCACGACCTCGACGAACACGTCGCAGGCCGACGGCCGTATCTCGTCGAGCACCCGGCCGATACGATCGCGCGAATCATCGCATCGTCGCCAGGCATAGCGCGGCCGCTGGTGCCCATCGACGCGGCCATCGGGTCGCTGGAAGGTTACGCGCGGACGTTGGAAGCGAGCGCCGCGCGCCCCGCGCGCATCAACGCCTGATCGGGCGCCGGCTGGCGCAAATACATGCGCAAGTCGCTCACGAGCCGCGAGAACGGCGCGGGTTCCAATAAGCCGCGGGCGCCGGCGCCGCGTTCCACGGCTTCGGCAACGTCGAGCGCCGCACGCTCGACCGCTACGCGCGCGCCATCGACCGTCGCACAAAGATTCGCGCTAGCGATCGCGCCGTCGTCGAACGCCTGCCACTGAGCCGCGCATCGCTCGGCCCATAAGCGCGTCGTTGCGGCCGCGATCGAACAGGCACCGAGGTTTGCGACGGCGAGCGGATCGTCGTGCCGTGCGCCCGCGCGTAGCCAAACCGCTAATTCGTCGGCGAGCCGCTCGACGCCGCCGCTCTGCACGGCCACGAAACGCGCCGCGCCGGCCTCGAACCACGGCGACGCAGCATACGCGCCGGGGCCGCCGAGCGTCTCGATCTCGTTCGCAACCATCCCGTCGAAGGTGACGGCGAAGCTATCGGAAGCCTGCATTCCAAACGGCTGCCAAAACGACCGGTCGATGCGACCGCCGAGCGCGCTCGTGTCGAGGACGAACATTTGCGTCGGCCCGCTCTGCAGCAAGCCCGTAACGATGGCGCGTCCCACGCGCCCCGCGCCCGAACAAAAGGTCTTGCGCCCGCTGAGGTGGCTCGCCGCGCCGTCGCCACGCACGACGCGTACGCCGTCCGCAGCTTCGGTATCCAGACACCGAACAGTCGCCCGGCTGCAACGTCGCGTGCAGCGAGTCGCCGCTGCTCGGCCGTTCCAACGCGCGCAATGAGTTGCAGCGCATTAACGTGGCCTTCGTATAAGCGCCCGTGCGCGAGATCGCGATACCCCGCAGCGCGCAACAGGAACGTCTCGCGCTGACGTCCGGCGAGCGGAACGCCGCGCGTGTCGGCAAGTCCGGTGGCCAGGAAATCGTCATCGAAGCCCGCGCCCGCGGCGGCCGGCGACGACACGGCGGCAAGCCGTCCAAGAGAGCGCACGTTCTGCTGGTTATCCTCAGCGCCATAGCAACCCCGCAATGGCGAAATCGTCTTCGCAGGCGACGCTATGGCTAAGACTGACGGCCCGTTCGCCGACGCTCCCATACCGGTGCCTCGCGCGGTTGCGAAAAGACACGGCGGCGTACCTGGAGCGAAGGGAAACCCGCTCGCACGCGCACGTCCGCGTTAGCGAGGCTCGCAGGGAGCGCGCCGTAGCAGCGTACGGCGTCGCAGAGGGTCGGCACGTCTGCATTGCAGTAACGGCTGCGTCGAAGAACGAAGCCGCCGATCTCGCGTTCGAGCTCGCGCAGTGCGCCGCCCGCTAACGGCGCGGGCGGCAGACGCATCGGCAGATCTTATCATAACCGGCGCGACGATTCACACGGTCGACGACGCGCAGGAGCATGCGGAAGCATTTGCCGTTCGCGATGGGCGCTTCGCGGCAGTCGGATCGCGAGCGCTCGTGGACGTATTGCGCGGTCCGCGAACGCAGGTCGTCGACCTTTCCGGGCGCACCGTGCTGCCCGGCTTGATCGACGCGCACCTGCACCTTCTCGGCGTCGGCACGGCGCTGCACGAGGCGGACTTGTATGGCGCCGGCAGCTTCGACGAAGTAATTCGGCGCACGCATCGCGCGCGATTGTGCGCGATGGTCCCCTGCGGATCCTCATTCTCCAGCCGCACGCGAAGTAAGCGCCTGGGCTCGTAGCGATCGGAAGTGGTATAAGACCAAATATGATGAGAGCACTCAAATTCGCGATGTTGGCTGCCGCATGCGTAGCCGGCGTGCAGAGCACCGCCCCTGGCGCGGCGTATCGCGGCTTCCCGCACCTGCATCTCACCATGGCGGTAGTCGACGCAGGAGGCGGCGGGAAAGACTTCGATTCGCACCGTCTCGTTCAGCGACTCGCCGGTCCGCAAGCCGCTGCCGAAAATGCAAAGCTCGTGGCCCAATATGGCGGTGCACGGGTCGATGCATTCTACAACGTGTTCACCTTCGCGATCGACGACGCGGTGAAGCGGGCGCACAACTCGCTCATTCCATTGCCGAAATCGCCACATCCCGACCCGAACGACGGACGCGCATTAGCGACGGCGTTATACGATGCGGGAGTAACGCGCTCGGGCCGTTTCGATGTCGGTTACATGCTCGAAGTGCTCGCGTCGCACCAAATCCATCACAACATCATGGGCGACATGGACGAGAAGTACACCTAGCCCGTCAATGCCGACTTCCATAAAATCCTGACGTCCCTCATGCAAGACCTACGGCGAGAGTATGCGATTACGCCGCCGGCTGGATCGTCGTAAGCGACGCGCACGCAACGCCCTGCCAGTAGACCAAGCGATTGGATTAGCTCGCCGTCGGATGCGGTGACGGTATCGTCTTGGAAGATGCCGTCGGTTGCGGCGTTGGGAAGACGATCCCGGGGAGTTCGCTCGGTGTCGTAAAGTTGCTGCCGTCGACCGTTGCGCTCATGCGAGCGTGCACGAATAGCGCGTTCGCAGCAATGTCGAAATGTTCGTGCTTCACGAGCCAGTAGTCGCCGAAGCGGTCGAAGTCGACGATACCTGAAAAGCGGCCGCTCGCTACGACGTAGTGCCCGGAAACTTCGCCGCGTGCTTCCCGTACGAGAAACGTTCGAGGATCGACATACAGGTCCGTCAGTGGATGCGTGTCGCGATCGCGATACGCGGTCAATCTAAGATGGTAAACGACGTTGTCACCCAAGCGTTCGAGACCGACCAGGTCGATATGATAGAAACGTGCTGCTTCCACGCGCACGGAGGCGATAATTGGTGTTCCGCCGGTCGAAGCAGAGGCCGCATCGGTCGCCGGGGACGACGCGGTGGCTTCTCATGTGGTGACCTACTCCATCGTCATCGTAACGCACTCGGCGCCGCCGGCTCGGAAGGTTCGGATAGCGACGCGAGCGGAGACCATTTCTGGTCTTTGTATACAACGCGGATGGAACGGAGCCATGGTCGACTGGCGACCGGTACGCTCCATCAGCGCGTTACTGGATAGTCCTGGAGCGCTTGCCGTACGGGCCGCTCCTCCGGGATGTGATGTCCCGAGCCTTCGACTACGAAATTGATGCCGCGGGACGACAATGCCGCAATGCGATCGTGCACGTGCACCTCCGCAACCCAAATCGCGCGCTGGTGCGCCGGTATCATCGTGCCTGCGGTATTCGGGTATCCCGCCGTCAACACGATAAGCGGCGAACTTCCGTGCGGACGCGGCTCGGCGTGCACGTGCGTAGAGCTCGTCGAAGACGCAAGCAATTTCAGCAGCTGGCTTTTCCGATACGATGGTCGCACGAACTCTCGTGCTGAACGTAGCACCACGAAGACGTATCGCCGTCTAGCCCGCGTCGACGATCGTACCGAGCACCGCGACCCGGATAATCCCTGCATTGAAACTGCCCTATCAGGCCTGCAATGCGAAACATGCCGTCATCCCCCGTTTTTCGCACGCGACCGTCTTGGAAAGTGCGGCGCGGAGCAGACGAACGTTACGGCGAAGGGCGGACCCATGGCGGGGGGAGCAACGCGCCCATGAAGCCTTACGCGGCGCGGGCCGCCGAGCGTCGCCAATTGTTGCAAGCCGCCCTCGACGCGCTAATTCACCGCGCGCAAGCGCTTCCCGATATCCGCGCGATCTACGTCTTCGGATCGTACGCTGCAAATCGAATCGGTCCCAGGAGCGATCTCGACGTACTCATCGTTCGAGAAACGGAAGCATCGCGCTGGCACCGCGACGCCGGTCTCGAGGTCGGCCTCGATGTGCCTGTAGCCATCGATGCCCTTATTCTGACGCCCCGAGAGTTCGACGAACTGCCGAAGCGTTCGACGTTTGGGGCGTCGATCGTCGCGACGATGCACTCCGTGTATGCAGCCTGACCGTCGCCGCGTATCCAGCTACTGGCTCGCCGTTGCCGACCAAGACCTTGCCATCGCGCGTGCACACACGCACGATGCGCCGAACGCTGCATGTTTTCACGCACAGCAGGCTACCGAGAAGGCGCTAAAAGGGCTTCTCGTCCAGCTCGCTGGGGACGTCGAACGGACGCACGTCGCGGCCGAGTTGATCGAAGAGGTAATAGGGGCGGGGGCGATGCCGGATAACGACGTTCGGCATGCGGCCATCCGGCTTGACCGCTACTACGTCACTACGCGCTATCCGGACGCAATGGGCGACGCTGACCCGACCGCCAGTTTTTTCGCCGCAGACGCGGTATCGGCCATTCTGGATGCCGACACCGTGATCTTATGGGTACGCTCGGAACTGACGTCCCATGAGCGCAGCTGAACTATCGCGCGAAGTCGATGCTAGTAACGTGCTCGAAGCCGTGAATCGCGTTCGAGCCCGGTGCGTCTCTGTCAGGCGCGCGTCCAGTGTAGAGCGGCATCGCGAAAACGTGCGCTGGTGAAGCACGTCAAACCACTCTGCTAACAAACCACGTTGAAACTGCAAAGCGCAATCCGTGGAATTCGCGAGGCGGGCGACGATGCTGCAAAAGGGGCTCTTTCTGCTTGAAGCTCTCACGCTCGTGACGACGACGATTCTCGGCGTTTGGATCGGCGTCACGCACGCGAAACGCGCGGCGACGGCCCACGAGCGCTACCCGTCGTCCCCATCGCTGCCTAGCGGCGCAAATAAGCGTTCCACATCTTCCGCGGCGAAGCGCGCCGCCGTCCCGCCGCCTTCGGCGAATATCGCTGCAGCGAGATGCGCTTTGCGGGCTTGCAAATCGACGATCTTCTCTTCCACCGTTCCGGCGCCGATGAGCTTATAGACAAAGACATGCTGCGTCTGCCCAATGCGATGCGCGCGATCTGTCGCCTGACGCTCGACCGCGGGATTCCACCACGGATCGTAATGGATGACCGTATCCGCCGCCGTGAGATTCAGCCCCGTTCCACCGGCTTTGAGGCTGATGAGAAAGAGCGGCACCTCGCGCGCCTGAAAGCGCTTCACCACGCTGCCGCGCTCTTTGGTCTGCCCGGTCAGTACGACGAACGGAATGCCGAGCTTATCGAGCGCGGGCTCGATAAGCGCGAGCATGCTCGTGAACTGCGAGAACAACAGCACACGCCGGCCCTCCTCGATCATCTGCGGCAGCATCTCGAGTAACAGCTCGAGCTTGACGCTTTCCGCCGTCGTCTGCAAACGCTTGGGCAGCAAACGCGGATCACAGCATACCTGCCGTAGCTTCAGGAGCGCATCGAGGATCACGATCTGGCTACGCGCGAGTCCGCGCTCCGCTATCTCTGCGCGCACCCGCTCGTGCATTGCGAGCCGCACGGTCTCATACAGGTCGCGCTGCGCGCCCGTCAGCTCGACGCGCCGTACGATCTCCGTCTTCTCGGGCAGCTCGCTTGCGACGTGTTCCTTCGTGCGTCGCAGAACGAAAGGCCGAATGCGCTCGGCCAGCACGCGACCGCGCGTTACGTCGGCGCGCTTCTCGATCGGCGTGCGGAACACGCGGCCGAATTGCCGGCGGTCGCCGAGCGCACCCGGCAACGCGATCGACAGCAGCGACCACAGATCGCCGAGATGATTCTCGACCGGCGTGCCGGTCAGGCAAATCCGGTGTCCTGTCCGCAAACTCATGGCGACCTGCGCCGCCTTGGCTTGCGGGTTCTTGACGGCTTGCGCTTCGTCGAGGATGACCGCGTGCCAATCGCGCTTTGCAAGGACGCCATCGCGCGGTAAGAGCGCGTAGGTCGTGATGACGAGGTCGTGCGCGGCGATATCGCAGAAGCGTTGCGCTCGCGTAGGACCATGCAACGCAAGCACGCGCAACGTCGGTGCGAAACGCGCAGCTTCGTCGCACCAATTATGGACGAGGCTAGTCGGAACGACCAGCAGGGCCGGCTCCCGCAGTCGCCCGGCCTCTTTCTCGCATAACAGATGCGCCAGCGTCTGCACGCTCTTGCCGAGCCCCATGTCGTCGGCAAGGATGCCGCCGAAGCCGTAATCTGCGAGAAACTGCAGCCAGTCGAGGCCCTCGCGCTGATATCCGCGGAGTTCCCCGTGGAATGTTGGGGGGACGGCAACGCGCGCGATGCCCTCGAACGAGCGCAGCCGTTCCCCGAGCGCCCGCAAGCGCTCCGGCACATCCCAGCGTAACCCCGATGCGGCTTCGAGTTCGTCGACGACGCCGGCGCGCACGCTCGGCAAGCGCAGCGTCCCGTCGTCGCGCAGAGCATCGGGGTCGCCGAGCTCCACCAGCGTCGCAAGGATCGCCTTCAGTCGCAACGCCGGAAACGCGAGTGTCCGCCCGTCGTCGCCAAACCGCACGTAGTAGGAGTCGTCGTCCCCCAGCTGCTCCACGAGCGCGCGATCGCCGAGGGCATCGGCGCGCCCAAGAAGATCCCGCAACATCGGCAGCAAGTCGTACCGCCGCCCCTCGAGTTCGAGGCCAATCGAGAGACCGAACCAGCCGTCGTCGTGCTCGACGAATCCCGTCTGCCATGCGGCGTCATGACCAAGATCGATTACGCGGTAGCGGAAGCTGGAGTCGATGTTGACGCACCAGCCTTCGCCACGTAACTCAGCCGCGCCACGGTGCGCAAACGATGGCCAGTTCGCCTCGCTCGTAAAGCGTAGCAGAAGACCCTCGGCCACCGCGAGCGACCGCAAGCCAGGATCGCTAACGAATGGAAACTCGACCAAGCGCTGCATTGCGCGCTTTTCGGCCCGTGGTGAGCGCACGTAGACGAGCGTCTCGCCCCCTTCCACGGTGCGAACCTCGTCGTCGGAAGCGTCCGGGTCGATCGTCGTCGTGCCGTAGGCCAACGTGAATTCCGCGACGTCGACCCGTTGCGGCGCCGTGGGAACGTCGATCGTTCGTAACGTTAGCGTCGGGACGGGTTCGACGCGCACGACGCGCTCCGGAATTTCCAGTGGCGGTGGCAACGCAATCCCTGAAGCAGCGCGAGCAAACGTGTCGCGGATCCGTTTCGCTTGCGCGGGAACCAGTGGCGGCGCAGCCAGCAGCGTAGCGAGCGCGCCGGCCGCTAATCCCGTCTCGATCGGCCCCGCAATCCAGCGTTGCCGATCGACGTACCACGACGCGTCGCCGGGAAGCACGGAAGTCGCATCGTCGTCGAACGTCAGCGTTGGACGCTGCGTACCGTCTGGGGCGAGCGTCCAGGCGATCTGCGCAACGCGCGGCGGCCCAAGCGTAAGCGCCGGATTGTCGACCCGCTGCGCGTGAGCGCGGCCGGTCGCGATGACGAGACGCACGATCTCTGCGGCGAGCGACGCGCGTTGCCGGTACGTGTTCTCAAACGTGCACAGCAAGCGGCCGATGGTCGCATCTTCCGCGCGACGGCGCGCGCGGTTGCCGCGGCGAGCGACTGTGGTGAACTCTCGCGAACCTTCGCCCAGCGCTCCGTCTTCGTGCGGCGCATGACGAGGATCCCGACGCGCAACGACCGCGACATTGCGCGCGACGTGCCGTCGAACAGGTACGCAACGCGCTCCTCTCCCGGCGTATCGCCGTTGCGGTGCACCGCCGTTGCTTCAAGTAATTCACTGAGCCAGACGTCGACGCGCGGATCGCTTCTTTCGTCTCCAGCTACCGGCGTCGCTAGTGCCGCGTATAGCGTTGCTGCCACATGCTTGCAATCCGCCCTCACGGGGCAGTCGCAGTATCCGGAGACGATCGTTCGTCCGCTGCGCGCGCGTGAAGAGTACACGCTCACGCGATACGGCGTGCGCCGGGAACCCCGCACGTACGACGACAGCGTGCTGCCGTCGTTGCCGACGATGAGATTCTGTACGCGGCCCGCGCGCGCGTACGATTCGCCGCGTTGAAGCGCATCTGGGCGCAGCGACGCATGAACATCCGAAAGCGTGAACGCCAGAACGGTACGCACGTCGCTCATGCGGTGCGCTTCAAAAACACCGTCGCCGCTCCTCGCTGCCCACGCAGTCCGCGTGAAAGCCTACGCCGGAAGTCCGACTGCGGAGTCGAATCGTCCGCGTATGCGGGAGCCGATCGTTCCTCAACTCGACGCCGAAGAGTTCCTCCACTGGGAGGCCCGCCAGCACGATCGGTATGAATTACGTCACGGCTTCGTCTTAGCGTTCGCGGGAGGCACCGCAGACCACGCGACGATCGCCTTGAATCTCTCCGTCGCGCTTCGGCGCGCTTTCCCGTTGCCATGCCGGGTGTTCGGCTCGGACTTGAAGATTGCGATCGGTAGCAATACGTTTTACTATGCCGACGCAGCGGTTACTTGTCGAGAGATCGCCGGCACGGAAACGTTCGTGAATGCGCCGCTCGTGATCTGCGAGGTGCTGTCCGACAGTACGCGCCGATACGACGCTGTAGAGAAGCGTGCCGCCTATCGAACGGTACCGTCGCTCGAGCGCCTCATTATCGTCGACACGCAGATCCGCCGTCTGGAAGTCGACATGTGCGCCACGAACGGATGGGAAACGTCGCTCGTTGAGTCAGGCGTGGTACCCCTTAGCAGCACGCACGTCGCACTCGCCGACATTTATGTCGGAACGTCGCTCGCCGAATTGCACTAATTCCGTCGCGCAACTGTGTTGTCAAGCGGCCGTTGGTGGCGCATTCGGGAGATTTTAGGCAGCCCGGACGCGGCGCTGGCATTGAGGGTGGTGAGCGGAGGCGGTCGCAAAACGGTACGGCGAAGATACGTAAAGCTGCGTCTCCGTGGGAGCACGCCTTCGACGTCGCAGCCCATTGGTGATAATGCTATCGGCTTGGGCCACGATTGTGGGTTCGCGACTTGGGACGCGACGCGGAAAGGTCGACTCCGGCTTCGCGCATCGCATCGACGACGGCGGGGTCGGGACGATCGGCAGCGATCGTTCCGGCCGCGGCCACTTCTACATCGTCGCCGGTGTAACGGCGCAAGAACGCCTCGCTACCATCAATCCGGATCGATCGAACATCGCAGCCGACTCGCGAAGACCGAGAACCCTCACTTAAGGCACGCACTTAAGGCACACACTTTACTTCCCGGCGATCTCGGCAATGCGTTTCAATCCGCCCATTCGCGCGTTCGCTAAACGCTTAAGCGTCCGCGGAAGAACCAAGATAACTATCGTTGCTGGCGCGATGCGCAAGCTCCTCACCCTTGCCTACGGCATTCTCAAATCCGGACGCGCTTTTGATCCTCTGTACGCAACCGTTTGACAAGTAACACCGTATTTTGTCAGACCGCACCAGGTCAGCCCAAGGCCAACTTGCGCACAACTTGACCAAACTCACCCGCCGTCACCGTGCAGTCGCCGAAACACTTAAGAGAAGTTCGAGGGTGTCCTCGTCATTCGATCGCACACTTCCAAGAAAGGCTCTCGCCGTGTTCGAACTTTCGTCAACGAAAGCACTGAAGATGATGATGCCGTAGAAGCTAAGACTGAGGCTGGTGTAAGCATATCGATTTACGGCGAAAAAAGCCTTAGCGCGACAAGGCGTCGCGCGACAGGAATTGACCTGCCGGCAGCGCAAGCGGACCGGTAATTCACCGCAGAGAGGTTTTCGTGCGCATCACGACGTGCGTTTTGGCATGCATGCTGTTGTTCGGAACCGTGGCTGCCTTCGCCCGGGCCGCCAACAGCGGTGCCGACCGCCCGGCGCTCCGCGTCGCGGTCGTCGTCACACCGAACACCCTCAACCCGCTCCTGCACACGCAGACGACCGAATCGCTCCTAATCTCCATGATCTTCGACGGGATCGTGCGTTCGGCACCCGACGGCACGATCGTGCCGGTGCTCGCCGCCGTCGTTCCGACATCCGCGAATGGCGGCATCAGCCGCGACGGCCGCACGATCACGTACAAACTGCGTCGCGGCATCAAATGGCACGACGGGATGCCGTTCACCAGCCGCGACGTCGCGTTCACGCAGCGCGCGGCGGTTAATCCGAACAATAACGTCACATCGCACGACCCGTATCGTTCGGTGACAAGCATCGACGCACCCAACGATGACACGGTGGTCGTGCATCTTGCGCAGCGGTACGCGCCTTTCGTTGCCGAATGGTTTGCGGGCAACGGTACCGGCATTTTGCCGGCGCATCTGCTGGCGGCCCAATCTCAACTCAATGACGTTCCGTTCAACTCCGCGCCGGTTGGCACGGGCGCGTTCGTGTTCGATCATTGGGATCGCGGGCGCGACATCGTGCTGCGCGCGAATGACGCGTACGTGCTCGGCAAGCCGCAGCTCGCACGCGTCGTCGTTCAATTGATGGCCAACGACAACTCGCGCGGCTTGGCGCTGCGCACGGGGGCGACCGATTGGGCGTTCCAAACGACGGCGACGGTCGCTCGTCAGTTCGTGGGCAGCACGACGGTGCAGACAGTGCTGCTCGATGTGAATGGGTTTACCGGCCTGCGTCTGCAGACGCGGCGGCCGCCGCTCGACGACGTGCGCGTCCGCCGCGCGGTCGCGCTGGCGCTCGATCGCCCGGCGATGGTCGCGAAAATCAGCGGCGGTTTTGCGGTGCCCGCGGCGTCGGACATCGGGCCTGCGGTGTGGGCCTACGATCGGAACGTCAAGCCGCTGCCCTACGATCCAGCGCATAGCCGCACGCTCCTCGACGCTGCCGGTTGGAAAGTGGGCGTGAACGGAATTCGCGAACGCGACGGAAGGCGGCTGTCGCTCCAGTTGGTCTACCCGGCTGGCAATCCGGTCAACGAAGCTTACGGCGTGCAGGTTCAGTCATTGCTGCATACGGTCGGCATCGACGTGTCGATCAAATCGCAACAGGCGAACATGCTGTTTGCGCCGGCCGCGCAGCACGGTGTCCTTCCGGGCGGTAACTTCGATATGGCCTACGTCTCATTTTTTAACGGCGCCGATCCGAACGACCGCCGCTCATTTGGGTGTGCGTCGATTCCGCCCGACGGCTTTAATATCAGCCGCTGGTGCAACGCCGAGTACGATCGCGTGACCAACGACGCGCTGCTGCATACGGACCGCGCCACGCGTACGCGCGACTATTCACGCGCGTCACGCATCCTCGTCGATGATGCGCCGGAAGTCTTCGTCACTTGGCCGAAAGATATCGAACTTGTGCGGCCCGGCGTGCACATCGACGACGGTGCGCGGAACCCCGCCCTGTCGTATAGGATCCACATCGATAAGTGATCGATTGTGCCCGGACGGTTCGCGCCGGTACTATCGACGGTGAACGTGCCGCCCGCCAAATCATCGGCAACGCTCGATAGCGAGCGCTTCGCCGATCTCGCTCCGCCGCAAGTGCACGCGCAACTCGTCGATGACGGCGTCTACCTGTGCTCCGTGAGTACGGAGACCGCATTCTGCGAGCGAGCGGCGAAGTGCGCGAGCGCCGGCGCTTAGCGCGGCACCCAGAGTGCCGCGCTAAGCCTTGGAAGCGCCTTGGTAGCGCTGTTACGGAACTTGCGACGCTATATGCGGGCGCTCAATTCTATTGGGCAATGCCCGACTATGTCGACGAGCGGTCGACCGGTTTAAGTCTCGAAACCGTTTCCGAACTGACAGGCGCGTACATGTCGACCGCCAGTCTCCGATCAGGTCGCCGCGAATTGGGTGGCGCGTGTTCAGTTTCGGGTTTAATCTTAAAACCTCCGTTCCGAGACGTTCTTATGAACCCATCGCCATGCCACATCCCCACTGAATCAATGTAGATGCGGCGCTCTCGCGGAGGTTACTTGAACTCGATCCGTCCGAGCGGATTTTTCGCGGTGGTGAGGGCGCTCTGCGCAGTGTGCCAGGCGGTATCGTCCAAGTCGAGCTGGGTGCGGAGGTACGCCCAGGTGAGCCACTGGACCGCTTCGACGCGGTCGGGATTCTCGTCGGTCGTCTCAGCGACGTCGTAGCCGGAGACTCCGCCGAGACCGTGTTCACCGCCGAATAGGGTAAGCAGCGCCTTCGAGCCCGGTGCGAGAAAGTACGGGTCGGTGTGCCACTCAGATCCGCGCACCGTCAGATGCGGGGAGGCGTCATTATCCCCTGCGATGACGAGAGCGGGAGTGATCATCTGGGAAAAGTCCGTGGTATCGAAGAACGAGTAATGCGTTGCCGCGAACTCGCTGAGAGCGTCGCCGCCGCGGCCAGGCGCGGCAAGTAGCACGCCCGCCTTGATGCGGGGCTCGATAAGGCTCACCTCGGTTCCGTCTTGAGGGTCGCTGAGTCGTGCACCCAGCAGCAGGCTGGCGGTGTGACCGCCGAGCGAGTGGCCGACGACGGCGACCTTGCTGCGGTCCATGCGGTTGAGCACCTGCGGAACGGCGGCCTCAATTAGTTCGAGGTGGTCGAGAATGGACGACATGTCCGTTGCCCGCGTACGCCAGTAAAGCGGTGCCTCCGGGTCGTTGGAGCCTAAGCTCAACGTTTTCGAGTCGAGGTGCGTCGGCTGGAGCACGACGAAGCCGCGCGCGGCCCAGAAATTCGCGAGCGGGCCGTAGCCATTAAGCGACGAGAGGTTGTTCGAGTTGCCGTGACCGTGCGAAAGCAAGATGATCGGCAAGTCGCTGCCGGTCACCGGCGCGGAGACGCGTAGCTGCAAATCGACGGCGCGACCGGGAGCGGGCAACACCACCGGGGCGATCGAGAGGACAGGAGCGACACTGGCGGTGTCGGCCGCGTAATGCGTTTCACTCATGGTTGGGATCCGTTTTCTTGATGATGTGCTGCTGGCGTCCGGCCGACAGCGGTGATGCAACGGAATGGCCCGTTCGAGAGAACTCCGAAGCGGATCATCGCTCCATAACAATACGGAACAATGTTCCGTATTGTCAACCCCTTGTTCGAAAAGGGCACACGGTGGCTACGACAAGGCAGAAAGCGTTGACATCAGCTCCTAGCAAACGGGCCGACGCACAGCGCAACAGGCAGACCCTCCTCGCGGCCGCTGCCGCTGTCTTCGTCACATCCGGCGTCGATGCGCCGATCCGCGAAATCGCTGCCGAAGCCGGCGTCGGTATCGGGACCATTTATCGACACTTCCCGACGCGGGCAGACCTCGTAATCGCTGTCTACCGTCACCAGGTCGAAGCCTGCGCCCATGCTGGTCCGGACTTGCTATCCGCCGCCGACTCTCCCGTCGCCGCGCTACGTCAATGGCTCGACCTTTTCGTCGATTTCCTCGTCACGAAACACGGCCTCGCCACCGCGCTTCGCTCGGATAACGTCCGTCTCGACGGGCTACATGCGTACTTCCTGGACCGGTTGGTGCCCGTGTGTGCGCAATTGCTCGACGCCGCCGAAAGTGCCGGTGAGATTAGCCCGGGGACGGAAGCCTATGAACTGATGCGCGGCATCGGTAACCTCTGCATCGAACATGACAGCGATTGCCGTTACGATGCCCGGCGACTCGTCGAACTTCTCATCCGCGGAATGCAAAGATCGTGAGCCGCCGAGAACTCGAACCCCCACAGAAGAAGTGAGTGAGGGCGACGTTCGGGGCTTCTGATGAACGTCGATTCCGATAGGCGTCATGAATAACTCTAATGTGGGCGTCGGTCCGCTTTGCGGGCAGACAGCAAATCGACCAAGGGTGCAGACAAGTGGCCTCCCAGCGGTCGCAGGCTTTGGAACGGTCGCAGTCCCTCCGCGTCCCGCAACGGGTCTGATTTTGGGAGCGGCCTTACGGTGCTTGCATTGACAGAATTTCGATTCATCAGCTAGTATCGAAATATGTCAATGCAACGGTGCTGCCCGGAAACGGCCATCTACGATCGCGATCTCACGGACGAGGCGATGCTCTTCAAGGCGCTCGCCGATCCCGTGCGCGTCTCGATCCTTGCGACGTTGGCACGCGCTGAGCACGAAGTCTGCGTGTGCGATTTCACCTCCGGCGTCGAGCTCAATCAATCGACCGTTTCGCACCACTTGAAGATTCTCAAGGACGCTAGGCTTGTTACTTCGGTCCGCCGCGGCACGTGGGGTTACTATTCCCTCACGCCCGACGCGCGCGATCGACTCGCCGCCGCACTTGCGTCCGTGCTGCCCGTGAAAGTCCTCGCATGAGAATGCACCTTAATCTCGCGACGCGCGACCTCGGCGCAAGCGTTGCGTTCTATCGCACGTTGCTCGCCGCAGAGCCGGCAAAGCATTACGACGACTACGCGCTCTTCTTGACTGAAAGCCCCGGTCTCGAGCTCGCGCTTGATGCCGATCCTATGACGGACGTGCGCGAAGGCGCACACTATGGTGTCGTCGTCGAGAAGGCCGAAGACGTTGACGCTGCGATCGCGCGGTTTCGCGCGGCGGGCCACGCCGTCGACGTCGAGACCGATGAAACGTGCTGCTACGCGGTGCAGAATAAGGTTTGGGCGACCGATCCGGACGGTCGGCGTTGGGAGACGTACTTCGTCATTGCCGAGACGGAAGAGCGCGACAACGAAGAGACGACGTGCTGCGGCGGACCGGCGCCAGTCGGAACAGACGCTTGTTGCGTCAACGATGCGGACGCGAAGGCAGCCGGCGAATCCGGTTGCGGTTGCGGGTCGGATACGCCGGCACCAGAGGTCGCGGTCCTGACGTGAGTCTTGCGCGTCGGGCGACGGCGGAGGTGATCGGTACCGCGCTGCTACTCGCGGCTGTCGTCGGCTCCGGCATCATGGCCCAACGCCTCGCCGGCGGGAACGTCGCAATCGCGCTGTTAGCAAACGCGATCGCGACCGGCGGCGCGCTCGTCGCGATCATCCTCGCTTTCGGGCCGATTTCGGGCGCGCATCTCAATCCCGCCGTGACGATTGCGGACGCGTGGCAGCGCGGCGTCGCCTGGCGAGACGTGCCGGTCTACATCGGTGCGCAGCTCATCGGCGCGGTCGCCGGCGTTGCGGTCGCGGATGTTATGTTTGGGCTACCGGCATTCTTCGTGTCGCATCATGCACGTGCCGGCGGCGCGCAACTCCTGAGTGAGTTCGTCGCGACGTTCGGGTTGCTCGCCGTCATCTGGGGTTGCGCTCGCGCGCGGCCGGCCGCGACCCCATTCGCGGTCGCGGCTTACATCGTCGCGGCCTATTGGTTCACGTCGTCGACGTCGTTCGCAAATCCAGCCGTGACGGTCGCACGATCGCTCAGCGACACTTTTGCCGGCATCCGCCCGATCGACGTGGCTCCGTTCATCGTGGCGCAGCTGCTCGGCGCCGGCGCCGCGACGGCGCTGTTCACGTGGCTCGCGCCGGCATTGCCGAACGCTGCGGAATCGGTGCTTCTTCCTCACACACTCGATCGTAAGGAGCCCGAATATGCCGTCAGCTAATGGGAAGCCGCTGGTGCTCTTCGTTTGCAAACACAACACGGGTCGTAGCCAGATGGCCGAAGCCTTTTTGCGTCGCTTCGTGGGCGACGACGTGGAGGTGGCTTCGGCCGGGACCATCGCTGCCGATCGTCCCGACCCCGGCGTCGTGGCCGCGATGGGCGAAATGAATATGGATATTTCCGGTGCTCGGCCGAAGCTGCTCGACCCCACGATCGTGGCGCAAGCCGATCGAATCATCACCATGGGCTGCGACGTCGAAGGCGTGCCACGCATCGACGACGATTGGGGCCTGCCCGATCCGAAGGGTGAGCCCGCGGAGCGCATTCGCGAGATTCGCGACCTCGTATGTCGCAAAGCCGGCGATCTCGCGAAAGATTTGCTGCGCCCCGTCCCGTAAGATACGGTGTTACTTGTCAAGCGGTTGCGTACAGGGGATCAAAGGCGCGTCCGGATTTGAGAACGCCGTAGGCAAGGGTGAGGAGCTTGCGCATCGCGGCAGCAACGATAGTCATCTTGGTTTTT
>JAABUX010001300.1_pt1 | contig 38139 bp, 33 predicted proteins | sample 5561851 | NCBI WGS metagenome assembly JAABUX01 (sample SAMN10711883, study PRJNA513361) | rock metagenome | isolation source: Antarctica rocks | place: Antarctica: Victoria Land, Richard Nunatak red sandstone | collected 2016-01-03 | reverse complement strand
TGTCACCGACACCTTGACTCATGCTCGCCCGTGACCGGTCAACAATTATCTCAGCCTCCCTACCTGGGCAGTTACCAAAGCTCAAAGAACTGCTGCGCAAGAAGGACGCCAGATCGGTCGAGCAAACCTGGCGCTCAATCGGAGACGTGCTCACGAAATTCAACCCAGACGAGTGCATGCGATACCTCGCCAATGCTGGATATACGTCAACTTGAACCGATATCACTCTAGGGGTGGGAGCCGTCAACCCGGCGCCTTCGCGCCGCAACATAGCCGCCGCTGGCGACCAGCACCGACGCCAGCGCGGTCATCGCCGTGAACGGCGCCAAGCCGGCCACGGCCAGCAGCAGGGTGGACAGCACCGGCGTCGCAAAGGCCAGCGTCCCGAGCAGGCGCGGGTCGCCGCGCTTCATGCCGATATCCCATAGGGCGAAGGCGGCGCCGACCGGCCCCACCCCCAGCGCGGCCATGGCCGCCCAAGCCGCCGGTCCCGGCGTGACCCAGGCGCCGGTCGCGCCGTGCAGCGCCGCAGCCAGCACCGCCGTCGCGCCGCAGAACCCGGCGACCGCGCCGGACGGCACCTCCCGGAACCGCCGGGCCAGCACGGAGTAGGACGCCCACACCACGGCGCTGGCGGCGGCGAGCGCGTAGCCGAGCATCGCGCCCGCCGGGAACGCCGCGCCGCCGCCGAGCAGGGCCGCGCACCCCAGCAGCGCCAGCGCCGTCCCCAGCAGGTGCCGCCATGTCAGCGGGAAGCCGAGCACGGCGGCCGACAGCAGCACCAGCAGCAGCGGCCAGGTATAGTTGATCAGGTTCGCCGTCGCCGCGGGCGCCCGGGCGAGCGAGGCGAAATACAGCGCGTGGAAGCCGAACAGCCCGCCGACGCCGTGCAGCCAGGCCAAGGGCCGCTGCCGCAGTTCGGCCAGCCGTCCCTTGGCCGCGAGCCAGGCAATGCCGAACGCCGCCGAGACCGCGAAGCTGATCGCGGTCAACTGCAGCGGCGGCACCTCGGCCGCAGCGCGGGACAACAGGGCCAGGAACGCCCAAAGCCCAATCGCGCCGCAGCCGGCCAGAGTTGCAGCCGGGACTGCGCCCAGCGTTGCAGCCGGAGCGGCGCCCAAGGCTTACGTCAATACATGTGCTGGCCACCGTTGATCGAAAGCGTCGATCCCGTGATGAAATCGGCGTCCTCGCTGGTCAGGAACACCACGCCCCGGGCGATGTCCTCAGCATGGCCCAGCCTCCCCATCGGGATGCGGGCGATGATCTTGGTCAGCACGTCCGGCGGCACCGCGCGCACCATCTCGGTGTCCACGTAGCCCGGCGCGATGGCGTTCACCGTGATGCCGAACCGTGCGCCCTCCTGCGCCAGAGCCTTGGTGAAGCCGTGAATGCCCGACTTCGCCGCCGCGTAGTTCACCTGGCCGTACTGCCCGGCCTGGCCGTTGATGCTGCCGATGTTCACCACCCGGCCGAACTTCGCCGCGCGCATGCCGTCGAACGTCAGCTTGCACAGGTTGAAGCAACTGCCGAGGTTGGTGTCCAGCACCGCGTCCCACATGTCGCGGGTCATGCGGGCCATGGTGGTGTCGCGGGTGATCCCGGCGTTGTTCACCAGGATTTCGACGGGACCATGCTCGTCCTTGATCTTCGCCACCGCGGCCTCGCACGCCGCGTAATCCCCGGCGTCGAACTTGATGTGCGGGATGCCGGTCTCTTCCGTGAAGGCGGCAGCGGCGGCGTCATTGCCCGCATAGTTTGCAATCACCGTCCGCCCGGCTGCTTTCAGCGTTGCGCTGATGGCGGCGCCGATTCCGCGTGTTCCACCCGTGACGAGTGCGACCCGTGCCATTGTTTGTTCCTCCCCTGGCTTAAACAGCGCCATCTTCGCCGCTTTGCCAGGGGAGTGCTAGACGGGATGTCGGTCCAACGCAGGCATTCGTAGCTTGCGCCACGAATGCCTGCGTTGGAGTCTGACGACGCATCATTTTACCTGCTGCGTGTAAGCACGCTTCGCAGAATGATGCTTAGGCGCTTAACGCTCCAGGCACATGGCGACGCCCATGCCGCCGCCGATGCATAGCGTGGCCAGGCCCTTCTTCGCGTCGCGCCGTGCCATCTCGTGCAGCAGCGTCACCAGCACGCGGGCGCCGGACGCGCCGATGGGATGGCCGATGGCGATGGCGCCGCCATTCACGTTCACCTTGCCGGCATCCCAGCCCATGTCCTTGTTCACCGCGCAGGCCTGGGCGGCGAAAGCCTCGTTCGCCTCGATCAGGTCCAGGTCGGCGATGCTCCAGCCGGCCCGTTGCAGCGCCTTGCGGCTGGACGGGATCGGCCCGGTGCCCATCACGGCGGGGTCGACGCCGGCGGTCGCGAAGCTCGCGATGCGGGCGAGCGGGGTCAGCCCGCGGCGCGCGGCCTCGGTCGCCGACATCACCACCAGGGCTGCCGCGCCGTCGTTGATGCCGCTGGCGTTGCCGGCCGTCACCGTGCCGTCCTTGGAGAACGCCGGGCGCAGCTTCGCCATCATCTCGGGCGTGCTGTCATGGCGGATGTACTCGTCGTCCGCCACGACCGTGTCGCCCTTGCGGCCCTTGATCGTCACCGACGCGATCTCGTCCTTGAACCGCCCGGCCTTCTGCGCGGCGGACGCCTTCTGCTGGCTCATCGCCGCGAACTCGTCCTGCTGGGCGCGGGTGATCTGGAAGGCGGTCGCCACGTTCTCCGCCGTAGTGCCCATGTGGTAGCCCTGGAAGGCGTCCCACAGCCCGTCCTTCAGCATGGTGTCCACCAGGCCCAGGTCGCCCATCTTGGTGCCGGCGCGCAGATAGGCGGCGTGGGTGGACTGGCTCATGCTCTCCTGCCCGCCGGCCACCACGATGGCGCTTTCCCCGGTGCGGATCTGCTGCGCCGCCAGCGCCACGGTGCGCAGGCCCGAGCCGCAGACCTGGTTGATGCCGAACGCCGTCTTGTCGTCCGGGATGCCGGCAGCGCGGGCGGCCTGGCGCGCCGGGTTCTGGCCCTGCGCCGCGGTCAGCACCTGGCCCAGGATCACCTCGTCCACGTCGGCCGGGTCCATGCCGATGCGCCCCATCGCCGCCTGCAGCGCGACGGTGCCCAGCACGTGCGCGGGCGTCCCGGCGAAGGCCCCGTTGAAGCTGCCCACCGCGGTGCGGGCGGCGGACACGATGACGACGTCTTCCATGTTTTTATACTCCCTGGATCAAGCGAAGATAGGCAATCACAGGCCGCGCAACCAGGCCAGCAGCGGCGACCACAGCGCCGCTTCGGCCTGCGGGCCGACCGTCATCCCGATATGCCCGGCGGCCGGTTGATGCAAGACGGCGCCCGGGATCAGCCGGGCCAGCGGCAAGGCGCTGCCCGGCGGCACGATGCGGTCCCGGCCGGGCGCCGCGACGAAGGCCGGCACCGCCAGCCGCGCGGGATCGACCGCCGCCCCGGCCACGCGCCACGCGCCGCGCCCGGGGGTGTTCGCGCCATACCACCCGCCCAGCGTCTCCCGCGCGACCGGCGCCGCAAGCGGCACGCCGTCGTTCAGCCAGTCCTCGGTCGCGACGAAGTCGAGGGCAGCCGGCGCGGCCTGGTCCATGCGGCCGAAGGCGCGGTACTTGGCGGCGATGCCCCCCGGATCCGACCAGGCGAACAATGCTTGCAGGCTGTCGACCGGCAAGGTGCCGGTGGCCAGCAGCAGCGGCTCGAACTGCGGCAGCGCCATGCCGAGCTGCCGGGCCTGCCCCGCGTCCGCCGCATGGAAATCCCAGGGCGTCGCCAGCAACGCCAGGCCGCGCACCAGGTCCGGCCGGCGCAGCGCCGCCGCCAGCGCCAGCAGCCCGCCCATGCAGTATCCGGCCAGCACGACCCGCCCGCCCACGGCCGACATCGCGCGCTCCAGCCGCCCGGCGATGTAGTCGGTCAGGGTGAAGCCGCGCTCCACCGCGCCGGGCCAGCCCCAGTCGAGCAGCAGCGGGCGCACCCCCTGCCCGGCCAGCCAACGCATCATCGAGCGGCCCGGCGCGAGGTCGAGCACATAGGCGCGGTTGACCAGGCTCGGCACGAACAGCACGGCCGGGTCAGTGTCCCGGCCGTAGTCGAGCAGGCGCGTGTCGCCCTCCTCCCACACGCCGGGCGGGTCCGGCAGGTCGCGCTGCCACGGGTGCCGGCGGTAGGCGGCGATGCCCGCGATCAGCGCGGCGTCAGCGGCCTTCGGGATCGGCGGCTGCGGCGCGGCGCTCCAGCTCGGCGACGCGGTCCAGCAGGCTGGCGATGGCAGCATCCCGGAGGCTGTCGCTTGCAGCATTCCGGGCATCAGATGCATCAGCAGCGGCCGAGGCCCGCGCCGGCGGAACGGGCCGGGCCGGTCCGGGCGCAGCATCAGCGGGCGCCGGCGGAGGCGGGAACGCCCCGGCCTGCGCCGCCCCGGCCTGCGCCACTATGCGCAGCCAGGCTTCCTGCACCTCCCGGTCCACCGCGGCGGCAGCCCACTCGCTCTGCCAGATGGTGATCCAGTCGGCGGCGAGGGTGCCGCCGTCGGGGGGTGGCGAGTCGGCCATAGCTTTTGCTCATAGGGTTGGCGTGATAACCGCAAGGGCGATTATCGCCCAATGTTGCAAGTGCGTGATACAGTCCGCATGATGCTGAAAGCGAGGGTTCCATGCCGCAATCCGCCCCCCCGACCTACTCCGCGCCCGATACCGAAGCCTCCAGCCCGGCCGTCCCGCAACAGCCCCCGGTGGTTGTCAAGAAGTACGCCAACCGCCGGCTGTACAACACGGAAACATCGAGCTACATCACCCTCGACAACCTCGCCGACATGATCCGCGCCGGCCGCGACTTCGTGGTTTACGACGCCAAGTCCGGGGAGGACATCACCCGCGGCGTGCTGACGCAGATCATCGTCGAGGAGGAAAGCAAAGGCACCTCCATGCTGCCCACCGCCTTCCTGCGGCAGCTCATCGGCTTCTACGGCGGCAGCCTGCAGGGCGTGGTGCCGCGCTACCTTGAACAGGCCATGGCGAGCTTCGCGCGCCAGCAGCAGCAACTGCGGAATGTGGTGCAGCAAACCTTCAGCCCGTTCATGCCCTTGGGGGTCGAGGAGATGAGCCGGCAGAACGTCGCGATGATCGAGCGCGCGATGAGCATGTTCAACCCGTTCCACCGCGGCGGCGCGCCCCTTCCGCCCGCCCCGGAAGCGTCCCCGGCGGACGACGCCCCGCCCCAGCCGGATGCTGATCCGCCAGCAGCCGATCCGCAAGCCGTCGACCGGATGCAGCAGGAGATCGACAGCCTGCGCAGCCAGCTTGCGGTTGCCCGCGCCGAGGCGGCGACGGCGCACGCGATGGCCGTGGCCCCCAGCGCGCCCACTCCCAGCATGCCTGCTCCCAGCATGCCCGCCCTCGACCCGGCAGCCCCGCTGCGCACAGCCCGTCGCGACCGCGCCGCCAAGCCGAAAGACAGCCCAGCTTAGTCTTGAACCCATGATTTTAGAAATGCGCTTTTCTTTAGCCGCAATACGTTTAAAGTCACGCAGTGTTGACGTTTTGCGTGGGTAGCGTAATGCTGCTTTCGCCCAGTTGGGTGTAAGCCTGTATACATCATACCGTGGGGCGGCTCGTGAGTTCCAAGCAAAATCCAGAGATTGTCTCGGGCAACGGGAAAACGGGACCTGACGGCGGGCCGCCGCACCGTGCCAGCATCGCGGACCATCACGCCGGGGCGCGCATCCGGGAGCGCCGGGTGATGCTGGGTCTGTCGCAGCAGCAGCTCGCCCAGATGATCGGCGTCACCTACCAGCAAGCGCACAAGTACGAGCGCGGCCTGAACCGCATCTCGGCCGGGCGCCTGTATGAGATCGCGCTGGTGCTGAACGTCCCCGTGAGCTGGTTCTTCGAAGGCCTGGACACCGAAGCGCCGGTCGTCGAGCTGTCCCAGCGGCAGCGCATGTGCCTCGAACTTGCCCGCAACTTCGCCGCGATCGACAACCAGAAGCATCAGGAAGCCTTGAGCCAGATGGCCCGCGCCCTCGCGGCGCAGTCGAACTCCGGCGGAGAGCCTTAGCCGCCATCTACTCTGCCTCACGGCTCAGGCGACGCATCCGGCCAATCCAGCGCCGGCACCCGCAGCAGGGGAAAGCGCGCCACGGTCAGCATGCCGTCGGCGATTTGCACAGGGACAGTGGCGCCGCCGTCCGGCGCTGGCGCCGCGAGCAAGCCCAGTATCGCCTTTGCCGCCACAGCGGCCGGGCGCGTCAAAACCCCCGCCGCCGCAAGCTCGTCCAGTCCGGCCTCATAGCCGATCACGCGCATCGTCGCGTCCAACCTCGGCTGCAGGGCGTCGTCCAGCCAAATCCTGCCTTTGCCGACAGCGTGCGCGCGGCCCATCGTGAGCGTGACGTCCGACACCTCCACGGTGCCGCCGGCCTGGCGCCAAGCCGTGGCGGCGGCGCGCGGACCGCCGGCGACCGGGAACGGCGGCGTCGCCGCCGACGCACGCAGCGCAAGCGCATCGATCCCCCAGCCACGCATCCGGGCGGAGTCGGGCGGCCTGAGACGCCGGGCAGACAGCGCCAGGCCGTCCGGCCCGAGCCGCAACTGCAACGCCCCGGCCTCGAACGCCTGGGCGATGCCGACATCCGTGCCGGCCAGGGTGGCGGCACCGCCGGAAACCTCAAGCTGCCACTCCTGCGACACAACCGCGAGGGCAGCGCCTGAGCCGAATCGCACCTGCTGGCCGTCCGCCCGCACGCGCGCCGGGCCGAGCGTTCCGGGCATCGGCTCAGTCCAGCGCAGCGGCGCGTCGATGACCGCCCGGTCGGCCCGCCAGGCAAACCCGTCAGCCTCGACCGACGCCGGCCCGAACTGAAGCCCGGCGCGTTCCGGCCATCCCCGCGGCCGGGCCGGTCCGAGCACGACGCGCCAGCCTTGCGCGCGCAAAGCTTGAGCCTGCTGTTCCACCAGCGCATCCAGCCGACGCACCGCAACGAGCCAGAAAACGCCATGCCCCAGGCCCGCCGCGACGAAGACGCTGCAGGCCCAACGTAACAAAGTCTGAACGGCAGGCCTCCTTGCCATTCAACGACCCCAAAGGTTTGGCGCGCGATCATCCACAGCGGCGCGGCGCGGCGCGGCGCGTCCCAAGCCGCCTGCCGTCCCCGCAAGGGTCCGTGCACCCCGTGCCGCCGTCCAGGGTTTCTTTGTTGTTAAATAACAAAGGTTTGAATAATGAACGAGCCAGACAACCCGATGGCGTCCCGTGTCGGTTCCGACCAAAAACTGCAATGAAACTGTGACAAATGAGGATGTTGCGTCCTTTAGCCGAGCCATGCGCCTGACGTTTTACCATCCTTATGCACAGAGTTGTCCACAGAACTGCTGGACAGGCCGGCTTCCCGCCAGCGTTCCTGTATTGCGACGATCAGCGCCGTTTGCGACAAGCCCGGCGGAATCGGCGGGCCGACCACGATGCGGATCACGCCAGGCGTCTTGCGGAACGCGCGGCGGCCCCAGTACCGGCCGGAGTCGGTGGCGACCGGGATCACCGGCAGCCCGGTCCGCGACGCCAGTGCGGCGATGCCGGGCCGCAGCTCGGCCTCGACGCCTGGCGCCACCCGGGTGCCTTCCGGGAAGATCACGATCTGCCGGTCGTCCGCCTTGGCGCGGTCGGCGCCGCGCAGCAGGCTGCGGACCGCGCTGAACGACGCGCCGCGGTCCACCGGGATCTGCCCGGCCGGCACCAGCAGCGAGCCGAACAGCGGGACGCGCGCCAGCTCGGCCTTGAACACGTAGGCCGCGCGCGGGACCAGGCACAGCCAAACCAGCGTGTCGAACGCCGATTGGTGCTGCGAGGCGATCAGCGCCGCACCCTCCGTCGGCAGGTGCTCCCGCCCCACCACGGCGACGCGGATGCCGCACAGGGCCGCGGCGCCGCTGAGCACCAGCGCCGCCCAGCTTTGCGCCACCCATAGCGCATGGCGGGGGGCGAACCAGCGGACGGGGGCGCCGAGCAGCCCCATCGCCAGCGTCGCCGCGAAGAACCAGATGTTGAACAGCAGGGAGCGCAGCCAGATCATGGCGCCTCCCCGGTGCCGGGCAGACGCGACAGGCCGAGCCAGACGGCAATCAGCTTGTCGTATTCGCCCGCAAGCACGCGGACCGACGCCGTATGGGGTGCGCTGCGCAGCGCCGGGGACTGCACCGCGACCGGGTGCAGCTCGACGTCCGGCAACGCGTGCCGCAGTTCCAGCAAGGCCCGCGGCACGTGGTAGCCGGCGGTCACGACGATCAGCCGCCGCATGTTGTGCGCCCGCGCCCAGGGCGCGGTTTCCGCCGCGTTGCCCGAGGTGCTCTGCGCGGCGTGGCCCAGCGTCACCCGGCTGGCCTGGTCGGGGTCGAGCGGCACCCGGCGCATCAGGTCGGACAGGTCCGCCCCGCGCGCCACGCCGGACACCAGCAGATAGGGCGCGCGCCCCTCGACCAGCAGGCGCAGCGCCGTCTCGATCCGGTCCGCGCCGCCGGTCAGCACGACGATGCCGTCCGCCGCCGCCGGCGGCTCGACGGTCTGCCGGGCGATGCTGTTGAACCGTGCAAATCCCACCCCCCACAAGATGCCGCCGCCGAGCAGCGCGGCGCTCGCCGCCGCCAGGCCCAGCCGGGCGCGACGTTGCCAATACGCCCCTTGGCGCGCTTCCGTCACGGCAGCCGCCGCAGCCACCGGCGCACCGTGCCCTGCGCCGTCAGCCAGCCGATGGCCGCCGCCGCCGCCGGCAAGGCCGGCAAGGACAGCCACAGCGCCAACGGCAGCGCACCGGCCAGCCCGGCGGTCCCCTCGGGCTGCCCGGCGAAGGGCGCCGCCAGTCCGGCCAGGCCGAGCAGCACCGGCACCGCCGCCGCGGCGCCGATCCCCGCGCCGCCCGCCGCCAGCAGCGTGGCCCGGCGCGCGAACCGCCCGGCGATGTAGCCGTCGGTGGCGCCCAGGCCGTGCACGATCTCGATGGCGCCGCGCCGGGTCGCGAGGCCGGCACGGACGGCGACGGCGACCACGGCCGCCGCCACGAACGCCACCACCGCCAGCGCCAGCCCGGCGCAGGCCTGCAGGCTGCGGGCCAGCACGGCCAGGCGGCGCATCCAGCGGTCGTGGCTTTCCAGCAGCGTGCCGGGCGCCGCCGCCTCCACCCGGGCCGCCAGCCGCCCGGTGTCCAACGCCGGGTCCGCCAGCCGCACATCGACCACGGCCGGCAGCGGCAGGGCGATCCGCCCGGACCCGGCGCCCAGCCATGGGCGCAGCAGCGCCTCCAGCTCGCCGGCGCTGAGCGCCCGCGCCGAGGCGACGCCCGGCGTGCCGCGCAGCAGCGCCAGGACCCGGTCGAGCCGGGTGCTCGCGCCGTCCGCCGCCGCGGCAGGCTCGGGCACCTGCACCGTCAGCACGGAACCGGCGCCCTCCTGCCATTGCCGTCCCAGGGCGGACGCCGCCGCCGTCCCGGCCAGGGCCAGGGCCGCCAGGAACGCCATGGCCGCGACCAAGGACGGCAGCAGCCGGTCCGACAAGGCGCGGCGCAGGCCGAGGTCGTCGAACCGCGCCGGGCGCAGCAGCGCGGGCGTCCGGCGCGTTGGGCGTCCCGCCCCCGCCTTTGCGGCCCCGGTCCGCGCCGCCCCGGTCTTCGTGACTGCGGCCCTAGTCATCGCGGACCAGCCGGCCGTCCGCCAGCCGCAGCGTGTGGGCCGGGTGGCGGCCGACCAGGGCGGCATTGTGCGTCGCCACCACGACCGTGGTGCCCAGGCGGTTCATCTCATGCAGCAACTGCATCAGCCGCTCGGCCTGCGGGTCGTCGAGGTTGCCGGTCGGCTCGTCGGCCAGCAGCAGCAGCGGGCGGGCGACGACGGCGCGGGCGATGGCCACGCGCTGCTGCTCGCCGCCCGACAGTTCGGCCGGACGGGATTGCAGCTTGCGCGACAGGCCGACCCAGCTCAGCAGCTCCACCGCATCGACCCGCACCTGCCCCTCCGGCCGTCCGGCGAGCCGCAGCGGCAGCGCCACGTTGTCGAACGCCGAAAGGTGCGGCAGCAGGCGGAAGTCCTGGAACACCATGCCGATGCGCCGGCGCAGCACCGGCAAGCGGGACCGGGCGGCGTCGCCGATGTCCTGGCCCAGCAAGGTAAGCCGCCCTTCCGTGGGCCGCACCGCGAGGTGAAGCAGGCGCAGCAGGCTCGTTTTGCCGGCGCCGGAGGGGCCGAGCAGCCAGCGGAACCCGCCTTCCGGGATGCCGAACGACACGCCGTGCAGAACCCGGTTCATTGTGCCCGGTTGGCCAAATTCCAGGCCGACCCCATCTAGCCGTATCATCTGCCATGCTCCCCGCCCGTCATGCTCCTAACCTGTCATGCTCCTAGCACGCTCGCTTTGCCCATCTCGTTGCTTCATCATCCAGCCGGAGGCCGAAGCTTGTTCGCGTCTGCAGCCGGGGAGTATCACGGCCCCATGAGGATCGTCTGCCCATCCTGCGCCGCTGCCTACGAAGTGCCCGACGCGCGGGTCATCCCCGGGCAGTCCGTGCGCTGTGCCCGGTGCGGCACGAGTTGGGCGCCGGTGGCCGGGCCTCGTCCCGCGACGGATACCGCGCCGCCGCGGGCGCCGGCCGCCGGGCCTATGCCCCTCCCCCAGTCTACACCAATGACGGCTACACCAATGACGTCCTCGCCCATGCCATCTACGCCGACGTTGTCTAGGCCGCCGTCCGACGCACCCGTCTTTTCGGCGTCCAACCCGTTCGCCGGGACCCCCGAACGCCCGGGCGCGAGGCTTGCGGGCGGATCGGCGGTGCTGGCCGGCTGGGTCGTGAGCGTCGCGGCCGTCATCGGCCTGGGTTGGGCGGCCGTCACCTACCGCTACGACATCATGCACGTCTGGCCGCCGAGCGAGCGGCTTTACAGCACGCTCGGCTTGATGGCCGGACGGTGAGCCGCGGCTAACCGGGCGGCGCCGACCCGGCGATCTCCGGCCGCTCCGCCATCTCGGCATGCCATTGCGCCAGCTTGCCGCGCCCTTCGCGCCAGGCGTCCGCCGCGAAGCGCAGGTCGAGGTAGCCCAGCGCGCAGGCCACGGAAATGGAGCCGATGTCCAAATGGTTGGCGGGCGGGTCCGACTGCAGCAGGTCGAGCGCGCGCTCCACGGCATCGCGGCCCCGCGCCATCGCGGCGTCGCGCGCCGCCTCCGCCGGGCGGCCCATGTCCATGCGCCGCAACACGGCCGCGTCCATGATGCCGTCGCCGATGGCCTGGAAGCGGAGCGCGCGCCAGCGCGCCGGGCCGGGCGGCGGGAACAGCGACCCGGCGCCGACCGCATCCAGGTACTCGCAGATGACGGGGCTGTCGAACAGCGCGAAGCCGTCCTCCGTCACCAGGCACGGCACCTTGGACAGCGGGTTCGCCGCCAGCAGGTCGGGCGGGGACACGTGCGGGTTGGTCTCGATGCGGGTGATCTGATCCGAGATGCCGCAGGCCAGGGCGCAGGCGACGGCCTTGCGGACATAAGGGCTGGTGGCGGAATAGTAGAGCTTCACCGGAACGTATCCTTTTCTGCGCGCAGCTTGGCCAGGGCCTCGACATCCGGCGCCCGCAGGAAGGGGTTTTCCGCGAGTTCGTCCGACAGGCGGCTCGGAATGGTCGGCTGCCCCGCTTCGCGCAGGCGGCCAACCTCGGCGGCGCGGGCGCGCAGCGCCGGGTTGTCGGGATCGGCGTGCAGCGCGAAGCGCGCGTTGCTCTGCGTGTACTCATGCCCGCAGCAGACCAGCGTGTCGCCCGGCAGCGCCGCGAGCTTGCGCAGGCTGCCATGCATGTCGGCCGCGGTGCCCTCCAGCAGCCGGCCGCAGCCGAGGCTGAACAGCGTGTCCCCGCAGATCAGCACGTGCCCCCCGCCGAAGAACGCGATGTGCCCGACGGTATGGCCGGGCGTGTCGATCACCCGGAGGCTGCTGTCGCCCAGCGCCACCGCGTCGCCCTCCGCCACCGCGCGGTCCAGCCGCGGCAGGCGCCGCGCGTCGGCCGCAGCGCCGACCACCGGACAGCCATAGCGGGCGCGGACCGCATCGGTGCCCGCCACGTGGTCCGCGTGGTGGTGCGTGAGCAGGATCATGTCGAGGCGGTCCCCGGCGGTCTGCACCGCCGTGATGCAGGCGTCCGCGTCGGCGGGATCGACGAAGGCCGTGATGCCGGTGGCTTCGTCCCGCAGCAGCCAGGCGTAGTTGTCGGACAGCATGGGGACGGCTTGGGCGGACAGGGGCATGAACGGCGCTCCGCTTCGAATGGCCGCACCCTGTCGCACCTGCGGCCGCAGATCAAGCGGGAGACGGGACCGGGCGCATGCTATAGCGGGCAGCATGACGGCCGATGCCCAATCCGCGGCGGAGTTCTATGCGACAGCGCGCGGCGCGGTGGCCAGCCGCCTGCTGCGGGACCGGCTGGCGCTCGCCTGGCCAGACGTGACGGGCTTGGCCGTGCTGGGCCTCGGCTACCCCGCCCCATACCTGCGGCCCTGGCGCGACAGCGCGGCGCGCTGCGTCGCCGCCACCCCGGCGCAGGTCGGCATCGCCCGCTGGCCGGCCGGCAGCCCCAATCTCACCTGCACGGTGGAGGAGGACAGCCTGCCCTTCCCCGACCTGTGCTTCGACCGCGTCCTGCTGGTGCACGGCCTGGAGATCGCCGAGAACTCCTTTCGCATGATGCGGGAGGTTTGGCGGGTGCTGAAGGACGACGGACGCCTCCTGGTGGTCACGCCGAACCGCATGGGCCTTTGGGCGCACAACGAAAGCACGCCGTTCGGCCACGGCCAGCCCTACTCGCCGGGCCAGATCGGCCGCCTGCTGGCCGCCAGCCTGTTCCGGGTGGAGCGGCGGGACAGCGCGCTTTACCTGCCGCCGGTCAACCTGCGGGTCGTGCTGCGCGGCGCGCTGGTCTGGGAGGGCGGCGGCCGGCGCATCGCGCCGCGGCTGGCCGGCGTCACGATCGCCGAAGCGGTGAAGGACGTTTATGCGGCCCTGCCGATCCAGCGCGCCCGGCGGCGGCTCGTGCTGAGCCAGGCAGCTTAGGGCCTATCCCGGCAGGCTCTCAACCTTCCGACAGCGTCGCCGGGGCGTCCGCGAGGCGGACCGTGTCGCGCCCGGCGCGCTTCGCCTGATATAGCGCCGCGTCAGCCGCCTCGACCAAGGCAGCAGGCCCCTGCGGGCCGCCCGGCGCCATCGCCGCGACGCCGATGCTGACGGTCGCGACACCATGTTCCGACCCGGCATGCGGGATCGCCAGGGCGCGCACCGCCGCACGGATGCATTCGGCCACGGCCAACGCGCCGGCGGCGTCGGTGTTCGGCAGCAGGAGGACGAACTCCTCCCCGCCGTAGCGGGCCGGAAGGTCCGCCGGGCGGCGGCACCCGCCCTGGAGGACGCCCGCCAAGGCCTGCAGGCAGGCGTCGCCGCCGGGGTGGCCGTAGGTGTCGTTGAACGATTTGAACCGGTCCACGTCGAGCATGATGACCGCCAACGGCGAGCCGGCCCGCATCGCCCGGCGGTACTCCACCCCCATCGCCTCGTCGAAGCTGCGCCGGTTCGCCAGGTGGGTCAGCCCGTCCTCCCGCGCCAGCACGCGAAGCTGGCAGTTCGCCTCCTCAAGCTGCGCTTCCAGCGCCTTGCGCTCGGACACGTCCCGCGCCACCGCCACGAAGCCGCTGCCGTCCTGCAGTCGGCGGATGTTCGTTTCCAGCCAAATGTACTCGCCGTCCTTGCGCATTGACCGGAAGCTGGTCCGCGCCGTCACGGCTCCGGCCCGCAACTGCCGGTTCAGCTCTTCTTCCAGAGGCTTCCGATCATCCGGGTGAATAAGGCTGTTCGGCTCTTTTCCGACCAGCTCCTCGGGTTCATAGCCCAGCACGACGCGGCAGGCCGGGGACACGTACAAGCGCTGGAACTCGGGCGAGTAAAGGCTGATCATGTCGTCGGCGTTCTCCGCCACCAGGCGGTAACGGCTCTTGCTGACCGCGATTTCCTCCTGCATGGCGGCGATGCGCTTGTCCCGCGCTTGCAGCCGCCCGGCCATGCGGGCGAACGCCGTGCCGAGCGACGACAGCTCCGCCGCGGCGCCGCGGCCGATGGGCGCCCGGGCGGACAGGTCGCCCGACCCGACCAGCGCAGCCGCCCTGACCAGCGCGTCGACCGGGCGGAGCACGGTCCGCTTGGCGATCAGCCAGGCGGTCAGCATGGCAAACGCCATGGCGGCGACCGCGATGCCGATGGACAGCCAGAACCGCCCGTCCGCCGCCGCCCGGATGTCGGCCTCCCGCAGGCCAACCGTGACGATGAGGCCGGCGGCGCGGCCCGGCAGGGGCGCGAAGCCGAACACGCGGCGGACCCCGTCCTGGTCCGGCGCTTCCAGCGACCCGCCGCCGGGCGAGGCCCGGAACGCCTCGATGACGGGAGAATGCGGGAAGCGTTGGCCCATGCGGCCCGCCGTCGCCGGCGCCTCCGCCACGACCGCGCCGTCGCGGCTGTCCAGCACCTGGACCAATGGATCGGACGGTCCCGAGGCTCCGTCCGACAGCCGTGCGAACCAGCCGAGGTCAACCCCGGCCAGGATCACGCCAGGCGGCACGTCGCGGCCGGGCAGGCGCTCCAGCGGGACGGCGAAGAACATGGCCGGCTTGCCGGTGGCGCGGCTGACCGTCATGGCGCTCATCACGACGGCCGTGCTGGACCGGGACGCCAGAGCCTCCTGGAAGTAGGGCCGGTCCGTGAGGCTCAGGCCCTTGCCGGCCGGGTTGGTGCTGCAGGTGACGGTGCCGTCGGCGTCCACCACCGCCAGGACGTTGATCCGGGGATGGACGGCGATCACCGCGCCCAGCAGGCCGTCGCACTCCGCTGCGCCGACCTTCTTCGCTTCCGGCACCCGCGCCAGCACGCGCAGCAGGCTGGATGCTTCCTGCAGCATGTCGTCCTGCTGCTCGGCCGCCAGTTGGGCGAGCTGCACGACCCGGGTCCGCGCCGTGTCCACCACGCGCCGGCCGTCCGCCACGGCCGAAAGCACCAGCAGCACGATCAGCGGCGTCGTCGCGGCGAGCATCAGCACCGCAAGCCGCGGCCACAGCCTGCGCGGCAACGCGGCCGACACAGCCCTGGCAAGCAGGGACGGCGCAGGCCGCGCCGGGATGCGGCATGAATGGAATGGTGGGCGTTGCACGTTTGTTCTCCATCCGGCATGGAGGGGAGCGGCCCCATGCTTCCGCCCTTATACTTGGGAGGGCATTACAAAACCCCTAACGGCACAAGGGTTTACCCCCGCAGGGCACACGCCTGCCGGCTGGCAGGGTCCGTGGTTTCGGGCATGGTGCGGCCGCTGCCCGGCGTGAGCCGCGGCACGGGGGTGGTTGCCCCGGGCCGTTGAAGGCCGCATCCTGCCGCGATGCCCGTGCCCATGCGCGAGATCGTGGCCTTGCCCACCGGACCCACCGCCGTGCTGTGGCGCCGCAGCGCCCGCGCCCGCAAGGTCAGCCTGCGCATCGACCCCCGGGGCGGCGGCGTGGTCGTCACCCTGCCGCTCCGCGCCGCGGAGGCTGCGGGCCTCGCGCTGCTGCGGGACAACGCCGCGTGGGTCGCCGACCGTCTGGCCCGGCTGCCGGACCCGGTGCTGTTCACCGAAGGCGCCGCCGTTCCCATCGGCGGCCTGCCGCATCGCATCCTCCACGTGCCGGGCAGGCGCGGCGGCGCTTGGATCGAGGCGGGCGCCCTGCTGGTCTGCGGCGAACCGGAGTTCCTGTCCCGCCGGGTGGCCGACTTCCTGCGGGCGGAGGCGCGGCGGCAGCTTTCGGCGCTGGCGGCCGCCAAGGCCGCCGCCGCCCGGCTCACGCCGCGGCGCGTGGTCGTCAAGGACACGCGCACCCGCTGGGGAAGCTGCACCGCGGACGGGACCCTGATGTTCTGCTGGCGCCTGGTGATGGCGCCTCCCCACGTGCAGGACTACGTGGTCGGGCACGAGGTCGCGCACCTCCGCCACATGGACCACGGCCCGGGCTTCTGGGCGTTGGTGGCGCAGCTCACGCAGCACAAGCGGCTGGCGACGCAATGGCTCGACGCCCATGGCCCCGGCCTGATGCGGGTGGGTGCGCCCGGCCGGTGACGCCGGACGCGCGGCCCGACACGCGGCCGGGCGCACAACTGGCCAGGGCGGCTACTGCTTGCCCTTGATCCGGTCGCGCAGGGACCAAGCGGCGCCGCGGTCGTCGAAGTCGGCGGCGTCGTCCAGGATGGCGTCCAGGGCCTGCGCCGCCTCCTCCGGCTTGCCCACGGCGTTCAGGGCGCTGGCCAGGTGGAACCTGACGGTGCGGTCGTTGGGCCGCCGCTGCGCCGCCTCCCTCAGCAGCGGCAGGGCGTCCGCCGCCGCCCCCTCCTTCGTCATGATCCAGCCCAGGGTGTCCGAGGTTTCCCCGGACGGCGCCAGGAAGTGGGCGCGCTGCGCCAGGCCGCGCGCCCGGGGATCGCCCTTCGCCTGGTAAACCCAGGCGAGGTTGTTCAGCGCGATCGCGTCGTTCGGGCGCTTGCCCAGCACGGCCTGCAGATGCTCCTCCGCGTCCTGCTTGCGTCCGGCGGAGATGTCGAGGGTGGCGAGCATCTGCATCGCGTCGGCGTCGTTGGGATGCTGCGCGAGCCAGGCCTGCAACTGCTGCGCCGCCTGCTCCTGGCCGCCGCCCGACACCAGCGCGCCGGCCGTGCGCAGCACCAGCGCCGTCGAGGGGTTCGCCTTCAGCTCGCCGGCGAAGGCCTGGGCGGCGTCGCCGTAGCGGCGGGCGCCCATGAAGGTGTCGCCCTTGATGACCGAGGACGCCGGCAGGTTGGCCGGGTCGCGCCGCAGCTCGTCCGCCATCGCCAGCGCCCCGGCGATCCCCGACCGGCGCTGCTCGGCGAAGATCAGCGTGTTCATCATGCCGAGATTGCCCGGCGACAGCTTGAGGCCCTCCCGCAGCGCCGCCTCCGCGCCGTCCAGGTCGTTGCTGTTCAGCGCCAGCGAGACCAGCGCCCGCCGGGTTTCAAGGTCGCCCGGCGTGCCCGCCAGGATCTGCCGGTAGGACGCCTTGGCGCCCTGCACGTCGCCGTCCGCGGCCTGCGCCCGCGCCTGCGCGGCGAGCAGCACCGGCGGCGGCGGCCCGCTCTCGAGCGCCTGCTGCAGCACGTCCAGCGCCTTGCGCGGCTCCTTTGCCTTGATCTCCAGATCCACCAGGGCCGCGGTGAGGGCCGGGGACGGGGCCGCCGCCCGCGCGGCCTCGACGGCGGCGATGGCCTGCGGCAGCTTGTTGTCTCCCACCAGGGATTGCACGAGCGGCGTCAGCGCCTCCAGGTTGGCCCGGTTCTTGGCCAACAGCCCGTTCAGCACCGCCTCCGCCTCCGGCTTGCGGTTCTGCAGGACGAGCACCTTGCCCAGGTTCACCCGGGCCGTGTCGGAGGCCGGGAACTTGTCCGCGACCGCGGCGAACTGCGCCCGCGCGCCCTCCAGGTCCATGCGCGCCAGCTTGACCATGCCGGCCAGGATGCCGACCATCTCCGTTTCGCCGTTCTGCTGGCGCAGGCGGTCGAGTGCGGCTTGCGCCTTTTCGACATCGCCGGAACCCAGCGCCGTGGCGACCAGCGCCTCCCCGGTGTCGGGCTGCTTCGGCTGGATGTCCAGCGCCTTCTCAAGCGCCGCCGTGGCGCCCGGCATGTCGCCGAGCTGCATCCGGGTGGAGGCCAGGCGCGTCAGGATCTCGGGGCTGCCCGGCGCCAGCGACGACGCCTCTTGGAAGGTGCGGGACGCAAGCTGCGCCTGGCCCTGGATGGCGTAGGCGCGGCCCAAGAGGTCCAGCGTCTCCGCCGTGTTCGCCCCGGCGGCAATCGCCTTGTTCAGCACCGCCACCGCGCGCTCCGGACGCTGCGCGCCCAGCTCGACCCGGGCCAGCAGGCGCGCGCCGTCGAAATCCGTCGGCGCCTGCGCCGCGTAGCGGAGCGCCGCGTCCACCGCCTGCTCGGTCTGGCCGAGGTTCGACTTGATCAGCGCCTGGAAGTACAGCCCGCGCGGGAAGCGCTGGATGACCGCCGAAAGCTGCTCCAGCGCGAGGTCCGCGTCGGCGTAGCGCCCGGCGCGCACGAGCAGCACCATGTCGAGGTACACCGCCCCGGCGTTCTGCGGCTCGGACGCCAGCACCTTGTTGACGTCGGCCCGCGCCTTCGCGTCCTCCCCCGCCACGAGATACTGGTTGGCCCGCTCCAGCAGCATGCCGAGCGAGCCGGGTGCTGCGGCGACCGCGCGCTCCAGGTAGTCGAGCGCCCCGGCCTCGTTGCCCTTGGCGGCCAGGAGCTGCCCTTTCAGCACCAGCGCGTCCGCTCGCTTCCCGTTCAGCGCCAAGACGCGGTCCACCTGGCGCTCGGCGCCCGCCAGGTCCTTCTCGATGACCAAGATCCGGGCCAGGGTCAGCGCGGCGTCCTGGTTGTTCGGGGCCAGCCGCTCCGCCTCCGTCAGGCTGGCCCGCGCGTCGGCGTCGTTGTTCAGGCCGATCTGCGCCATCGCGCGCATCACGTAGGCCTTGGCGCCCTCTTCCGGCTCGGCGGCCGGGTCCACCTTCACCTCTGACAGCACGTCCGCGAAGCGCTGCTGCGCCAGGTAGGATTGCGCCAGCAGCGGGAGGATCACCTTGCGGTCGCAGCTCAGCTCGCACGCGACCTTCAGCTCCTTTTCCGCCGCGACCGGGTCGGAGGTCTGCAACTGGAGCTGCGCCAGGCGCAGGTGCGCCTCCGAATTGTGCGGGTCGGCCTTGACCGCGTTGCGAAGCTCGATCTGCGCGGCGCGCAGGTCGCCTTTCAGCAGCAGGATGCGCGCGTTCCGGATGGGGTCGCCGGTGTGGCCGAGCGCATACCACCCTCCGCCGGCGGCAGCCACGGCGAGGAGGGCGGCGGCGGGAAGCAGGAGCTTTTTCATCGGTTCCAGCCTGTGTTCTAGGAAAGGGCGTTTTCTGGAGCATTTTCTGGGGCGGCATCCTCGGCGGCGGGCGCGGCGGCGCCGTCCGCCGACAGGCCGTGCGCTTCCAGCAGCGCGTAGAGCGTCGGGCGGCTGATGCCGAGCAGGCGCGCGGCGGTCGCCAGCGTGCCGTCGCTGCGGGCCAGCGCGCGCTGCACCACGTCGCGCTCGGCCCGTGCGCGGGCGGTCCGCAGGTCGTAGGCCGTCATGTCCTCCTGGCCCGGCGCCAGCTCCAGGTCAGCCGCCGAGACCATGCGCTGCTCGCTCATCAGCACGGCGCGCTTCACCCGGTTCTCCAGCTCGCGGATGTTGCCGGGCCAAAGGTGGGCGGCGAGGGCCGCCAGCGCGTCCTCGGCGAAACCGCGCACCGGGCGGCCGAACTCCTGGGCGAACCGGGCCAGGAAATGCCGGGCCAGCAGCAGCTTGTCGCCGCCGCGGTCGCGCAAGGGCGGAATGCGCAGCGTCACCGGATTCAGCCGGTAGAACAGGTCGCCGCGGACCGGCCTTGGTCCACCTGGTCCTGAAGCACCTGGTTGGTCGCGGACACCACGCGCACGTCCACCTGGATCGGCTGCCGCCCGCCGATGCGCTCCATCCGCTGGTCCTGCAGGAAGCGCAGCAGCTTGACCTGCAGCGTGTGCGGCAGGTCGCCGATCTCGTCCAGGAACAGCGTGCCCTTGTTCGCCAGCTCGATCTTGCCGAGCGTCTGCTTCACGGCCCCGGTGAAGGCGCCGCGCTCATGCCCGAACAGCTCGCTTTCCAGCAGCGCCTCGGGGATCGCGCCGCAGTTGATCGCGACGAAGGGCTGCCGCGCCCGCGGGCCGAGGTCGTGCAGCGCCCGGGCCAGCGCCTCCTTGCCGGTGCCGCTTTCGCCGAGCAGCAGGGCGGACACGTTGGCCGCCGCCAGCTTCTCGATGTCGCGGCACACCTTCAGCATGCCGGGGTCGGCGGTCACGATGTTCTTGACCGGCGAGGGCGAGGGCGTCTCCGACAGGCGCCGGTTCTCGTCCTCCAGCGTGCGCAGGCGCAGGCTGCGCGCCACGATGGTGCCGAGCATGCCGATATCGACCGGCTTCTCGCAGAAGTCGTACGCCCCGGCGGCGATGGCGCGCAGCGCGTGCGCGCGGTCGCCGTGGCTGGTGGCGACGATCACCTTGGTGTTGGGCGCCTGCCGGGCCAGGCTGTCGAGGGTGGCGAACCCCTCGCTCACGCCGTCCGGGTCGGGCGGCAGGCCAAGGTCCATGATGGCGACCGCCGGGCGCTCCTTCTGCGCCATCGCGAGCGCCTGAAGCCGGGTATGGGCGAACACCACCTCGCAGGACGGGAAGGCCCAGCGGTACTGGCTGCACAGGCCGACATCGTCCTCGACGATCAGCAACTTTGGCAGCAATTTCGGCATCGGCGCGTTCACCGCCCGGCCTCCGCGAGGAGCGTGGAACCGCGGGCGTCCGCCCATTCCACGGATGCCCGCTCCCCGTCCGGCGCCGCGTGGCCCGGCGTGTCGGCGCGCGGCAGCACCAGGCGCATGGTCGTGCCGGCGCCGGGCGCGCTGATGGCCTGCACGTCGCCGCCGCCTTCCCGCAGCAGCTCCCGCGCTTGGAACGCGCCGATGCCGGAGCCTTGGCGCTTGGAGCTGCCGAAAGGCTGGAACAACTGGTCCCGGATGAACTCGGAAGTCATGCCGCACCCCTTGTCGATGATGTCGATGACGACCTGCTGCGCCTCGTGACGCACGCGGACCCGCACCGGCTCGCCGCCCGACGCCTCGGCCGCGTTGTTCAGCAGGTGGGTGACGGCGGCGTCGAACGCGTCCGGGCTGATCGCCACGGCCGCCGTCGATCCGTCGTGCTCCAGCGTCAGCGCCACGCGCCGCACCCGGCGGTAAGTGGCGAGCAGCGCTTCCAGCCGCGGCGCCGGCGCGAGTGCCGCGGGCGCCCGGTCGGCGGCCGGCGCGTCCAGCCGGCGCAGCAGGGCGGCGATCTTCTGCACGGAGGCGCCGACCGTTTCCAGCATGTCGCGCTGGAACTCCGGGTTGGCGATGTGGCGCTCGGCGTTGGACAGCAGCAGGGTCAACTGGCTCGACACGTTCTTGATGTCGTGCGCGACGAAGGCGAAGCGCTTGCCGTAGTCGTGCAGTTGCCGGGTTTGCAGCAGGACGCGCGTGGCCCGCTGTTCCGCGACGAAGCCCGCGGCCTCGCGGCCCACGATGCGCAGCAGGTCGAACACCTCCTGATCGAGGTCGAACGGCGCCCGCGGCGGCCCGGCCAGCACCAGGCCGATCTGCTGGTCGCCGTTCACCAGCGGGATCGCCAGCCACAGCCGGCCAAGCTGATCGAGCGGCGGCCCGCTTGCGCCATCCAGCACGGCGATCCACTGGCCGCCGCGCATGGCGGCCACCACGGGGTGGTCTGGCGGCACCGGGCCGGAGGCCGGCATGTTCCACGATCCCGACCATTGGAACGCTTCCGCGCCGCCGTCGCGCAGGAACAGCGCGCCGTGGGGGCTGTCCACCACGTCCGCCAGGGCGCGGATCACCCGGGTGTGCAGCGCCGCCCGCCCCTGCGACTTCGTAGCCGACAGCGTGTCGATGCAGTCGAGCCATTGCTGGCGGTAGTCGTAGCGCCGGGCGAAGAAGTGCTCGACCACCGTGCGGCGCAGGCGGGAGCGGGCGGAGCCGGAGGTGAGCAGCAGGCCGATGCCGATCAGCGCCGCGAAGAACATGCTGGCCTCGGCCATCCAGGCCCAGTCCGCGCCGAACTGCCGGAACGCCTCGCCGGCCGCCGACAGCGCCAGCAGCACCGCGCCGCTCAGGATCAGCGTGGCGCTGTGGAACACGGCGCTGCGGGAAAGCTGCAGGCCCGCGCGCCAGCGCCGGTCGCGCGCCGCGGCCGCCACCAGCGGCGGCGCCACGATGATGACGGCGATGGCATGCGCGTCGGCCAGCGACGCCGACGCCTGCTGGAACAGCACCAGGTCGGCGCAGAGCACCATGTCGAAGCAGGCGAGGCCGCCCAGCAGCACGCAGGGCAGCGCCACATGCCAGCGGTAATGGTCCGGCAGGTTCAAGTAGAGGTTCTCGATCAGCAGCAGCTCGCATACGGCGATGCCGAGGCGGACGACGATGCCGAGCGACAGGATCGACGGCCGCGGCACGCCGTAGCGGCCCTCGAACACGACGGCCGCCGCCGCCGCCAAGACCGCGGCCACGCCCGCCGCGGCGAAGGCGTGCCTGGCCCGGCCGGACGGCACGAAACGACTGTACAGGTGCAGGACGAAGCCGTACCACGAAAGCGCCCGCAGGTAGTCGAGCGCATCAGGCAGGACGTGCCAGCCCTCCGGCGGCGGCACGGCGCGGGCAGCCGCCCAGGCCGCCGTCACCAGGCAACACGCGATCAGCAGCAAGCCCGTCAGGTGCCGCGACCGCAGCGCGACGAACGCCGGGAGCACGAAGTAGGCCGCGGCGCAGGCGCCGTAGAGGATTTGCTTGGTCGGCATCGGCTCTTAGCGCGAGCCTTCCTGGAACAGGATGACCCGCACCGTGGAGAACAGGATGGCGAGGTCGAGCAGCACGCCGCGGTGCTTCACGTAGTAAAGGTCATAGGACAGCTTGACCCGCGCATCCTCGACCGAGGCGCCGTAAGGGAAGTTCACCTGCGCCCAGCCGGTGAGGCCGGGCTTGACCCGCGCACGCTCCCGGTAGTGCGGAATGGCCTGATCGAGTTGCTCGACGAAGTGCGGGCGCTCGGGCCGCGGGCCGATGAAGCTCATGGCGCCCTGCAGCACGTTGAGCAACTGCGGCAGCTCGTCGATCCGGGTGCGCCGCAGGAAGGAGCCGACGCTTGTGACCCGGGGATCGCGCTGCGTGGCCCAGGCCGGCCCGCGCGCTTCCGCGTCCACGCGCATGCTGCGGAACTTCAGCAGCGTGAACGAATGCCCGCCGAGGCCCACCCGCTCCTGCCGGTACAGCACCGGGCCGGGGCCGCTCAGGCGCACAGCCAAGGCCACGGGCAGCATGATCGGCAGGGTGAACAACAGGAAGGCCAGGCTGATGGCGATGTCGCTCGTCCGGCTCAGCAGGTCGGAGACGCGATGCGGCGCGTCGAGGCCGGCGATCCAGGCATCGTCGACGTTCAGCACGTCCACGCGCTTGAGGCAGCGCTCCCAGAACTGCGCCTCCGTCGCCAAGGCGACGCCCTGGGCGGCGTAGCTCGCCTGCTCCCGCGGGGGCATGGCCAGCAGGGCGGACCGCGGCAGCACCGCGTCGCGTATCCCGGCGCCGCGCAGCTTGGCCGGCCCGGCGTTCGCGACCGGCCCGACCACCACTTCGTAGAACCCCTCGTGCCCGCCGCGGATCGCCGCGACCGTGGTCGCCATCGCGCTCGGGGCGCCGAGCAGCGCGATGGGGCGGACGAGCAGGTTGGACCGCACGGCTGCGAGGAACAGCAGCCGGGTCGCGAACAGGGCGGCGATCCAGGCGGCGCCGACCTTGAGCGGCCACAGGGCGTCAGGCCCGGTCCACTGGTGCTCCCCGATGCCGAGCGCCTTGCTGACAAGCCAGACCGCCGGGAAGGCCAGCACGCCGCCGAGGGCGGTGTTCAGCAGCAGCCCCCGCATGCGGCGGAACCCCTCCGGCCGGTACAGGCCGATGGCGAAGGCCGTGAACCCGCTGGTCAGCGCCAGGACCAGCGAGTGGTTCACGATGATCGGCTGCACGCCGGCGGCCAGCGAGCCGGTGCTGAGAAGGACGTAGGCCAGGCTGAACGACAGCACGAGTTCGAGAAGCCAAAGCGTGACCATCTCGGGCGAGATATGGTTTTCTACGAAGCGAGTCATTTCAACCCCGCGCGCCACGTTTCAGCGAAAAGACAAGACGCAACCCGGAACAATCTGTTCATCCGGATCGAATACCACCGGCACCGTGGATCAAACCACATCCGTCGCCTCCAACCTGACGGTTTATAGCAAATGCCCGCAGCCGGCTGTTTTCGCGTGTTCCCGGCGCCACAGGCGTCCTTAAACCCTCGCCGAATATTTCGCAACGATATCGCAACATAATGCGTCGCGCACCGCCTGCGCCCATAGGGTTGGGTGGGGCGCATGCAGTGCCGCCGTGCCCCGGCGTGGCCGGAATAGACGTTGAAACCAAAGCCACCCTGCTCGTAAAGTTGTATTGGTTTCTACGTTTTGGAACGTTTTCCTCAAGTGAGGCGGGCGGCGCAGCAGAACTGCGGTCCGCAACCCGCACCGCGCGCCGGGATGTGGCAAGACAGCGGCAGTTCGTTACGTATGCGTTGATTACTGTTGCTGCGATGCGAATTTGGTGGGATGGCTGGCAGGCGACGGAGCCGACTGGCCTGAGATGAAGGGACGCCCTTGAGGACGGCGATGCAAATGCCCGCAGATGGCAGCGAGTCCCCCAGAATCTGGACGTCAGAGGCCAGACGTCGGAATCCGAACGTCCGGTTGGAATCCCCGTCCGCGCCCGCGTAGCGTCACCGGCCATCCATCAGGCAGAACACACGGCATCATCATGGCTTCGCAACCCGACCATCTCATCGAACGCGCCGCCGCCTTGCTCGCCGGCACGGCCCGCCCGCGCGGCGTCCCGGACGAGCCGCCGAAAGGCGCTGCGGCGAAGCCGCCGGCATCCCTGCCGCCGACGCCGCTTCTGCCCAGCCTGGCTTCAGCCTTGATCACTCCGACTCCGGCACCGACTCTGGCGCCGCTGCCCGAGGCGCGGCTCCCGCCCGCACCCGGCACCGCGCCGCGGCCGGCTGGAGCCGTGCCATTGGAGGCCGTTCCGCCCGCCACGTCGGTCCCCGTGCCGCCGATCCCCGTGCCGCCTGGGTCCCGTCCGGTGCTGCTGCGGCCGGCTCCGGCCGTGCAGGCGGATGCGGGGTCGCTGCTGCCGTCCATCGCGCTGGTGGCGCTGGAGGGCGCCGGCATGGTCGTCGCCCGCGCGGCGCGCACCCGCATCTCGGAGGAGTACCGGATCGTGATCGGCCGGGTGCTCCGCGCGCTCCGCGACGAGGCGGGCGGCACCGCGCTGAGCAACCTCGTGATGGTCACGAGCGCCCGGCCCGGCGAGGGCAAGAGCTTCACCGCGCTCAACCTGGCCGGCAGCATCGCGCAGCACAGCACGGAGAAGGTGCTGCTGGTGGACCTCGACGCCAAGCTGCGCCCGATCTCCGCGCTGCTGGGCGTCGGCGACCGGCTGGGCTTCCACGACATGGTCGCCGACCCGACGCTCCGGCCGGAAGACGTGATCCTGAACACGGCCATCGCCAACCTGACCTTCCTGCCGGTCGGCTCCCGGTCGGGCGAGCTGACCGACAGCACCAGCGTGCGGCCGATCACGCCGGTGATCACCCGCCTGGCCCGGCGCTTCCCCAAGCACCTCGTCATGCTGGACGCGCCGCCATGCCTGTCCACAAGCGACCCCCACACGGTCGCCCCCTATGTCGGCCAGGTCGTCATGGTGATCGAGGCCGAGCGGACCCAGCGCAGCGAGGTGGAGGCGGCGCTCGACCTGGTGCGGGTCTGCCCCACGATCACCATGCTCCTGAACAAGGTCCGGCTGACCACCAGCCACACTTTCGGCGCCTACGACTACTACGGCTCCTACACCTGATCCGATGCGGGCGATCAGATTCATTCACCCCGGCGGCCGGCTGGCACGCCGCCCGGCGCAGGCCGGCCTGCTGGCGGCGGCAAGCCTCGGCGCGGGCGCGGCCAGCATTGGCGCGGCCTGGGCGCAGCTCGGCGGCGGCTATTCCAGCCTGCCCGCCACCGTGGCCGACACCCGGGTCAGCGACCTGCGCGGGCAGTTGGAGCAGTACCTCCCGGGCCTGCTGCCGCGCACGGCCGGGCCGGCGTTCCTGGTCCACACGTCGCTCGGGGTGGACGCGGGCGTGACCGACAACGCGCTGCGGATCGAACGGCCGCGCCGGGCGGACGCCTTCACGACGGTCACCCCCACCTTGCAGGTGTCCGGCGACACGTCGCGGCTGCAGGTGAACCTGAACTACGCCCCGGTCGCCACCCTTTATGCCCAGACCCCAAGCCAGAACCGCTTCGACCAGTTCGGGAACGGCGTGGCGCTTGCGACCCTGGTGCCGGAAGCGGTATTCCTCGACCTGCGCGGCAGCGTCACCCAGCAGTCCCGTACCGGCGGCTACGGCCAGGCCAACAGCACGCTCGGCTTGAACCGCAACGACCAAATCCAGAGCACGGCGTTCAGCGTGACGCCCTATGCCCAGCACCGCTTCGGCGGCCTGGGCACGGCCCGGCTCGGCTACTCCTTGGCGCGCACCGTCCAGAGCGGCTACGGCAGCCAGAACAACTTCAACAACACGGAGGCGCTGCTGTTCAACAACGGCTTCGGCGCCACCGGCAACCTGACGACGCAGCGGGAGCGCGCGTCGTTCGTCACGGGAGAGAATTTGGGCCGGGTCAACGACGCCGTGGCGCTGGAGGCCGTGCAGTACAACGGCATCGGCGCCTACCGGAACGCGCACCGCAACCAGATCACCAACGACGCGGGCTACGCCATCACCCGCACGATCACGGCGCTGGCCGGCTTCGGCTACCAGGACCTGCGCTTCAACGGCCTGCCCGGCGTCCGCATCAACGAGCCGATCTGGAGCGTGGGCGGGCGGCTCACGCCGAGCGGGGACAGCTCGCTCACCATCACCTACGGGCGGCGCGACGGGTTCAACGCCGCCGCGGTGGACGGGGCGCTTTCGCCCACCGCGCGCACCCGGGTGTTCGTGCGCTACGCCACGGGGCTGACGACGGACGCGGAGGAGCAGCAGAACCTGCTGGCAACCGCCAATGTCGGCCCGACGGGGCTGCTGGTCGACAGCGTAACCGGGGCGCCGGTGTCGTCCAGCAGCGGCGCGTTCGGCACGCAGAACGGGCTGTACCGCCTGCGCCGCTTCTCGATCACCGGGCTGCTGCTGCTGAACCGCGACTCCGTGAGCGTCAGCCTGGAGCAGGACGACCGCCAAAGCGTCAACACGGTGCCGGCCGGCCTCGCCGGCACGGCCGCGCCGGCGACGGCCAGCGACAGCGGCGTGTTCGGGACGCTGTCCTGGGAACACGAGCTGACGCCGGCCCTGTCCAGCACGGCGTCCTTGTCCTACGGCGTGGACAACAACGGCAACCTGGCGGGCACGGCGGCCTCCGGGTCGCAGCGGACGGTGCAGACCACCATGGCGCTCAACTACATCTTCACGGAGACATTGACCGGCAGCGCGCGCTATCTGTTCACCGACCGCTCGGGCGGGGCGGGGCGGACGGCCGGCTCGTTCGCCTACGGACAGACGGGCGCTTACGGCCAGACGGGTCCCTACGGCCAGACGGGGCAGAACCTGACCGAGAACCTGCTGCTTGTCGGCCTGCGGAAAAGCTTTTAAGGCGCGATATCGTGTACGAAACATTCTACAATCTGTCCGCGACGCCGTTCCAGCTCACCCCGGACAGCCGCTTCTTCTTCGGCAGCACCGGCCACAGCAAGGCCATCGCCCACCTGAACTACGGCCTGGCGCAGGGCGAGGGCTTCATCGTCATCACCGGCGAGGTCGGCGCCGGCAAGACCACGCTGGTCGAGTGGCTGCGGTCCCAAATGGACCCGGCCGCCTTCACCATCGCCCGCGTCAACACCACCCAGGTGTCGGAGGACGACCTGTTCCGCCTGGCGATGGCCGGGTTCGGCCTGACGCAGGACGGGGGCAAGGCGGCCCTGATGCAGCAATTCCAGGACGTGCTGCGGGAACACGGGGCGACCGGACGCCGCTGCCTGCTGATCGTGGACGAGGCGCAGAACCTGTCGTTTGCCGCGCTGGAGGAGCTGCGGATGCTGTCCAACCTCACGGTGGAGGGCCGCACGTCGCTGCAGACGGTGCTGCTGGGCCAGCCGCAGTTCCGCCGCCTGCTGGCCAGCCCCAACCTCGACCAGCTCCGCCAGCGGGTGCTGACCTCCTACCACCTGGGGCCGCTCAGCCAGGCCGAGACCCGGGCCTACATCGAGCACCGCCTCCACGCCGTCGGCTGGGCCGGCGACCCGCATTGGGACGGCGCGGCGTTCGAGGCGGTGTTCACCCATACCGGCGGCATCCCGCGCCGCATCAACCGCCTGTGCTCCCGCGTGCTGCTGTACGGCGTGCTGGAAGCGGCGCACGACATCACCGGCGAGGTGGTGGACGCGACGGCTTTGGAACTGGCGCACGACCTGGAAGGCTCGGGTGCGGACACGGCGGCGATGCCGGGCCTTGCGAACGGCGCCGCGGCCCGTCCGGGCGCCGTCCTGTCCTATGCCGACCTGCTGGCCCGCGTCGAGGCGCTGGAGCAGCAGATGGCGGCGCGCGAGCAGGTGTTCCGCCGGTTGACCCGGATGCTCGGGGCGGACGGCTGATGGTGCCGGCGCGTGTCCCAACCAACGCGATGCCGGTCAACGCGATGCCGGTCAACGCGATGACCGTCGATGTGGAGGACTACTTCCAGGTGCAGGCCTTTGCCGGGGTGATCGACCGGGCGAGCTGGGACGCGATTCCCTGCCGGGTCGAGGCAAACATGGACCGCATCCTGCAGCAGTTCGACCAGGCGGGGGTGGCCGCCACCTTCTTCACCCTGGGCTGGGTCGCCGACCGCTACCCGGGCATGGTGCGCCGCATCGTGGCGGCCGGGCACGAGCTGGCGAGCCACGGCTACGGCCACGCCCGGGCTGACGGCCAGACCCCGGACGAGTTCCGGGAGGACGTGCGCCGGGCGCGCGGCGTCTTGCAGGATCTGGGCGGCGTGCCGGTCGTGGGCTACCGCGCGCCCACCTTCTCGATCGGGCCGCGCAACTCTTGGGCGTTCGACGTGCTGGCGGAGGAGGGTCATGCCTACAGCTCCAGCGTGTTTCCCGTGCGGCACGACCTGTATGGCGCCCCGGACGCGCCGCGCTTCCCGCACCGTCCGGCGGGCGGGCCGCTGCTTGAGATCCCGATGACCACCGTGCGGCTGGGCGGGCGCAACCTGCCCTGCGCGGGGGGCGGCTGGTTCCGGCTGACGCCCTACCCCCTGTTCCGCGCCTTGCTGCGCCGGTTCAACCGCGTGGATGCGGCGCCGGGCGTGTTCTATTTCCACCCCTGGGAGATCGACCCCGGCCAGCCCCGCGTGGCCGCGGCGCCCCGCCTGTCCCGCTTCCGCCACGGCGTGAACCTTTCGGCCATGCAGGGCCGGCTGGACCGCCTGCTGCGCGACTTCGCGTGGGACCGGATGGACCGCGTGTTCGCGGACGCCTTGGCCGCTCCCGCCCTCTAGCCCATGCCGATCCGTTGCCGACCGCTCGACGCCACGACCGCCACCGCTTGGGACGCCTTCGTGGACGCCATGCCGACCGGCACCTTCTTCCACCGCGCCGCCTGGGCGGAGGTGTTCGCCCAGGCGTTCGGCCATGCGCCCCACTACACGCTGGCGGAACGGGACGGCGCGGTCGTCGGCGTGCTGCCGCTCGTGCACGTCAAGTCTTTGCTGTTCGGCAACAGCCTGATGTCCAGCCCGTTCTGCGTGTACGGCGGCCCGCTCGCCGCCGATGCGGAGGCCGCAGCGGCGCTCGACGCCCACGCCGCCGGGCTGATGCGGCGGGTGGGCGCCAAGGCGATGGAATTCCGCTTCCTGCACCCGCTGCCGGAGGGCTGGCTCGCGGACGCCGACTGGCCCACCCGGTCCGACCTGTACGTCACGTTCCGCAAACCGATGGCGGCGGACGACGAGGCCAACATGAAGGCGATCCCCCGCAAGCAGCGCGCGGTGGTGCGCAAGGGGATCGAGCGCGGGCTGGTGTCCACGGTCTCGGACGGGGTGGACGGGCTGCATGCCATCTACGCGGAGAGCGTCCGCAACCTCGGCACCCCCGTGTTCAGCCGCCGCTACTTCCGCATCCTGGCCGAGGCGTTCCGCGGGCGCATGGACGTGGTCACGGTGCTGGACGCGGGCGTGCCGGTCAGCGCGGTGCTGAACTTCTACGACCGGGACGAGGTCCTGCCCTATTACGGCGGCGGCACCGCGGCGGCGCGGGCCAGCCACGCCAACGACTTCATGTACTGGGAGGTCATGCGCCGGGCGGCGGCGCGGGGCAGCCGCCTGTTCGACTTCGGCCGCAGCAAGGCCGACACCGGGGCGTTCGCCTTCAAGAAGAACTGGGGCTTCGCCCCGGCGCCGCTGCACTACCGCTACCGCCTCGCGCCGGGCACGGCCATTCCCGACCACAACCCGCTCAACCCGAAGTACCGCCTGTTCATCGCCGCCTGGAAGCGCCTGCCGGTGCCGGTCGCCAACCTGCTCGGCCCGCACATCGTCCGCGGCGTCGGCTGATGCGCGACCTCCTCTTCATCTCGCACCGCATCCCGTATCCGCCCGACAAGGGCGAGAAAATCCGCGGCCTCCATTTGCTGCGGCACCTGTCGCGGTCCTGCCGCATCCACCTCGGCTGCCTGGTCGATGAACCCGGCGACATGCAGCACCTGCCGGCGCTGCGCGAATGGTGCGCGGAGGTCGCGGGCTTTCCCATCGACAAGCGGCGGCAGAAGCTCCGGGCGCTGGCGATGCTGCGGCCCGGGCGGCCCTTGATGCTCGACTACTACGGGCATCCGGGCCTGCGGCGCTGGGTGCGGGACAGCATGGCCCGGCGGCACATGGACATCGTGTACATCTACTCCGTTGCCATGGCGCCCTACGTCGAAAACCTGCGGCGTCCCGGCCTGATCCTCGACGCGCAGGATATCGACTCGGAGAAATGGGCCACCTACGCCGGGGAAGCGCGGCTCCCCATGCGCGCCGTCTGGGCGCGGGAGGGCCGAACGCTGCTGACGTACGAGCGCCGGGCCGCGATGCGCTGCGGCCATACGCTGTTCGTGTCCCAGCAGGAGTGCGACCGCTTCGTCGAGCTGGCGCCGGAGACTGCGGGCCGGGTGCACGCGGTGGAGAACGGCGTGGACCTGGAGCGCTTCTCGCCGGGACAGGGCTTCGAGACGCCGTTCCGCGCCGCCGGGCCGCATCTCGTGTTCACCGGCAACATGGACTACTGGCCCAATGCCGACGCGGTCCGCTGGTTCGCGGCCGAGGTGGTCCCGCTGCTCCGGCAGCGGCATCCCACGGCCGAGTTCCACATCGTCGGCGCCAACCCCGGCCCGGCGCTGCTGCGCCTGGCCGACCGGCCCGGCGTGCGCGTGACCGGCCGTGTGCCGGACGTGCGGCCCTATCTCGCCCATGCCGACGCCTGCGTGGCGCCGCTCCGCATCGCCCGGGGCATCCAGAACAAGGTGTTGGAAGCCATGGCGATGGGCCGCCCGGTGATCGCCTCTTCCCAGGCGTTCGAGGGCGTGCGCGCAGCGGCGGGACGGGACCTGCTGGTCGCCGACGGGGCCGAGGCGATGTGCGGCGCGATCACGGCCTTGCTGGCCGGCGCGCATCCGGGGCTGGGCGCGGCAGCGCGGGCGGCCATGCTGCAATCCTATGCCTGGCCCAAGACGCTGGCCAAGCTGGACGCGATCCTTCACACCGTTCTCGAAACGAATGTGGTAGCTTCTCATGCATGAGCGGCGTCACCCTTCCCAGCCTGCGTCCGGTGTCCGTTTCCGCGGTCGCCGGGCTTTCGCTGGGCCTCCTCGCCTGGGTTTTGCTGTTCCTGCCGGAATGCGTGGCGGCGGTGGGCGTTTGGCGGGCCTCGGACACCTACGGGCATTGCTTCCTCATCATTCCCATGGCGGCCTACCTCGCCTGGGACCGCCGGACCGCCTTGGCCGGCTTGACGCCCTGGCCCCTGCCCGCCCTGGCGCCGCTCGCGCTGCCGGTTGCGGCCGTCTGGTTCCTTTCGGAGCGGCTGGGCATCATGGAAGGGCGGCAACTGGCCGCCATCGCGGCGCTGGAGCTGATGGCTCTGGCGGCGCTCGGCTGGCGCTTGTTCCGCGCGCTCAGGGCGCCGCTGCTGTTCCTGGTGTTCCTCGTGCCGTTTGGCGCCTTCATCACGCCGGCGTTGCAGCAGTTCACCGCGGGGTTCATCGTCCGGGGGCTGAACGTCCTCGGCGTCGCGAACTACGCCACCGACTACACGATCGAGATCTCCGCGGGCGTGTTCTACGTGGCCGAGGCCTGCGCCGGCCTGCGTTTCCTGATCGCCGCCGTGGCCTTCGGCGTGTTCTACGCCCTGCTGAACTACCGCAGCCCGGGGCGCCGCCTGCTGTTCGTCGCCGCGTCGGTCGTGGTGCCGGTGTTCGCCAACGGGGTCCGTGCGCTGGGCATCGTCGTGCTCGGGGCCATCCTCGGCAGCGCCAATGCGGCGGCGGCCGACCACATCATCTATGGCTGGGTGTTCTTCTCCCTGGTCATGCTGCTGCTGGTCGCAGGCGGGATGCCGTTCCGCGAGGACCCGCCGGAGCCGGCGCCGTCCGGCCAGCCGGGGGCGGCATCCGCGGAAACCCGGCCGGTTTGGGCTGCCGCCGCGGTCGTTCTCCTGCTCGCCGCCGGCCCGGCCGCCGCGATGCTGCTTGCGCGCCAGGTCACGCCGGCCCTGTTCACCGAGGCCCTGGCGTTCGCGGCGCCGCCGGGCTGCACGGTTGACTCCGCGCCGGCGCCCACGCTGCCGGCGCCGCGTCTGACCGCTACCCTGTCCTGCGCGGGGCAGTCATTGGTCGTGACGGCCGAGGCGTTCCCGCGCCGCTCCACCGCGAACAGCCTGGTGCGGGAGCGCCGGCGCATCACGGGCGAACTCTCCGCCGAGGAAGCGACGGTTGCCGCGTTGCCGGCGGCGCAGGCCGAGGGCGACTGGTCGCTGATCCACACGGTCGGCCCGGCCCGCACCGTCGCGGCCGCAAGCTGGACCGGCGGCGCGCCGGCGCAAGACGGCATGGCCGGCCGCATCCGCCAGGCCCGCGACAGCCTGTTCGGCACCGCCTACGCGCCGGTCCTCATCACCGCCGCCATCGAGCCGCCCAAACGGCTCAACCCCGCCGAGCAGCAGCGGGCCGACGCCCTGCTGCGCGGCTTCGTGGACGCGCAGACCGATCTGACAGCACGGGTCGCGGCGTTGGCGCAGAGCGCGCAGCAGTAGCCGGGAACGGCGTCATGCGGACGGCCCCGCTCCGTGCGCGTCGAGGATGGGCCGGACGAACTCCGCCAGGTCGCCGCCGGGGAACAGATGCCCGGCGACGCCGGCTGCCGCCGCCGCAGCCATGTCGGTCCCCTGATCGCCGACCAGCGCGCATCGCCCGGGGTCGAGATCCCAGGCGCGCAGCAGGTCCAGGATCATGCCAGGCTCCGGCTTGCGCCATGAACTGCTGCGCCGGTAGGCCGGAACGGCGGCCTCGGGGTGGAACGGGCAGTAGCGCACGTCGTCGATCGTGCCGCCGGCGTGCAGCGCCTCCTCCAGCATCCAGCGGTGCAGGTCCTGCACCGCCGCCTCGTCATACAGGCCGCGGGCGACGCCGGACTGGTTGGTGACGACGAAGACGTGCCAGCCGCTTGCATGGGCCAAGCGGATCGCCGCCTTGGCGCCGGGCATCCATTCGAAGCGGTCCCGCGTGCCGACCCAGCCATGGTCGATGTTGCACACCCCGTCCCGGTCGAAGAACAGCGCGGGCCGGGCGAACCGCCGGGGCAGCTCGGATTGGGCGCGCTCCAAGTCGGGGGGCACGCCGATGTCGATGAACCAGCCGGCGCTTTCCGTCCCGCGCAGCAGGCCGTCGCGGGCCAGGCCGGGCAGCACGTCCCGCTCCAGCGAGCACACCGGCGCCGTGCGGTCCACCACCCGCCGGTCCAGCCGGTAGACGCCGCCGTTGATGAGGCCGGGCAAGCCGGCGAAACGCTCCGCGTTTGCGCCGGCGGAACCGTCCCGGTTCGCGCCGGGCGCCGGGCGTTCCCGGAACGCCGTGACGCGGTCGCCGTCCAACTCGGCCACGCCGTAGCGCGAGGCGTCCGCCAAGCGGCGCAGCGCCAGGCGGCCCATCACGCCGGGTTCGGGGACGAGCAGCGGGGCCAGGTCGCAGTCGAACAGCGAGTCCCCGTTCAGCAGCAGGAAGCTGTCATGCAGGTGCTCCCGGGCATGGTGCAGCGCGCCGCCAGTGCCGGCGCGGACCGGCTCCTCGCTGACCGCAAGCGCCATGGCCCGCGGCAGCCGCTCGCGCAGGTCCTGCAGGCCGGCTTGCAGGACCTCCGACAGATGGCCGGTCAGCAGGAGCACGTCGGTGATGCCGTAGCGCGCCACCTCCCGCAGCAGCCACGCCAGGAACGGCCGGCCGCCGACGGTCAGCAGCGGCTTCGGCGTCGTCGCCGCAGCGGCGCCGAGGCGGGTGCCGAGGCCGCCCACCAGGACCGCGCACTGCCGGATCGTCAACGGCTGGCCTTACGGACGGGAGCGCGGCGTCGCTGCGGCCGGTCGGATGCGGTCATCGGTGCGGGTCCCGTGAGGTGCGCCGGCAGCTACACCGGAAACCGCCTCACCGCCGCCACCGCACGCCTTCCATCGTTCTTTCAAACCACCACGGCCGTCTTGACGAGCCGCATCAGCAGGCCGGTGTAAAGGATCATCGGCACCGACACGGCCAGCGCGAACACGCCGATGGCCAGGGCACGCCGGCTGAACGGCACGGTTTCCCCCAGGAACGACACGCCGCCCACGACCAGGAAGCCCATGGCGCGCAGGTCCTCGACCGTGTGGAACGATTGGTCCATTTGCACGAGCAGCAGCGCCAAGCCGATCCCGGCGGCGAAGCCCGCCGCCAGCACGCCGGACATCAGCAGCACCCGCTTGGGCGCGACGGGGTTCTGCGGCACCTGCGGGGGGTCGATGACCTGCACCTTCACCTTGTCCCCGTCCGCCTCCGCCGCGCTTGAGATGCGCATCGACTCGCGGCGGGCCAGCAGGTCGTCGTAGTTCCGGCGCAGCACCTCGTAGTCCCGGTTCACGTTGGCATAGTCCGCCTGCAATTGCGGAGCGCCCCGCGCGATCTCCTCCAGGCGGTCGCGTTCGCGGGTCGCATCCTGGATCTGCCGTTGCAGGGAGGCGAGCACCGCGTCGTTCTCGATGTTGCGCACCTTGAGCTGTTCGAACACCGGGTTGGAAACCGAACGGCCGCGCGATCCGCTGCGCGGCGCGGCGCCGGAATCGCTGCTGCCCGCCCCTCCCGACTGCAGGGCTGCGACCAGCTTGCGCTGCGCCACCACATCCGGGCTTTGCTCGGTGTAGCGCAGCCGCAGTTCCTGCAACGTGCGTTCGGCCTCATGCAGGCGCGACGGGCCGCCGACACCGCCCACGCCATCCATCTCGGTCACGATGAGCTGCTGCGTGGTGGACAGCTCGTGGGCGAGCGCCTCGCGCCGGGCGATGGCGTCCAGCAACTGCCCTTGCAGCGCGCGGACGTTGCCCTGCTGCGCTTCAAGCCGCGACGCGCCGCCGTCCCCGGCCGGCAGGATATCGACATACTTGGCGCGGAACTCGGCCCGCTTGCGTTCGGCCTCCTGCAACTGGCGCTCATACAGGGCGATCTGCGCGCCCAGGAACTTGCCGGCATTCTCCAAATCGTTGCGGTTGTTGCCGGTCTTGCTCTCGACGAACGTGGTCAGCATGGTCCGCACCACGTCGAACGCCAGCTTGGGCGACGTGCTGCGGTAGGCGATGGTGAACAGGTTGCGGGTTTGCGGCGTGATCCGGATATCGGCCGCCAGTTGGGCCACCAGCGACTCGCGGTCGGACGCACTTTTCAGGTCCAGCTCAAGGTCGGTCTTGGAGATCAGCTTCTCCAGGTTCGGCCGGCTCAGCAGCGTGCGCTGCAGCACATCGAGCTGGGCGGCGGAGGAGCTATCGACCGCGATGCCGCGCAGCAGCGGCGTCAGCACGACGTCGGCATCGACGTAGAGCCGGGCGCTCGCCTCGTAGGTGTTCGGGATGGTGAACGTTATGGCCCAGCCGACCAAGCAGACCAGCCAGGAGAAGAACACCGCCGGCCAGCGATAGCGCCAGGCCGCAGTGATCTGCTTGCGCAGCAGGACCTGCAATGCGTGCATCGAAGCGTGCCTCTCAGAACCAGCTTTGCGGGATGATCAGCGTGTCGCCCGGCAGCATCGCGACGTTCTGGTCGATGTCCCCGTCCCGCAGCAGGTCGCTCAGCCGGACCTTGAGGGTCTGCCGCGTCCCGTCCACGTCGCGTACGATCACCGAACTGTTGCCCGCGGCGTAGCGGGTCAGACCCTTGGTCTGGATCATCACGTCCAGCACCGTCATCTTGTCCCGGTATGGGATGGCCAGCGGCTCCGTCGCTTCGCCGATGACCCGGATCTGCCGGTCCAGCGGCCCGACGAACCCGCTGACGATCACCGAAACGTTCGGTTCCTTCACGTATTCCTTGAGCTTTCCTTCGATGTCCTTGGACAGCGCCGTCGGCGTCTTGCCGGCGGCGACGATGTCGGGGATCAGCGGCAGCGAGATCCGCCCATCGGGGCGCACGGCGAGGTTCGGCACGCTCAGTTGCGGGGACTGGTAGACGAACACGCTCAGTTGGTCGCCGGGTCCGATCAGGTAGGGCACGCTCGCCGCCAGCCCGGTCGATGGCCGGACGGATGACGCTTCCGGGGCGCCGCCCCGGTGGCAGCCCACCAGCGCCGGCACGGTCAACGCCAGCATCGCGGCCCAGCGCCAACCCATTCGCCTCCAGTTCTTGGCCACCATCATCGCCCCGTCTTCGTCCTGACCCAACCGCCGGGTTCAACTCGCCCATGCCGCGCGATGGTAGGCGCGGAAGGAGTTGAACCCCCGGCCTCTGCCATGTGATGGCAGCGCTCTGCCACTGAGCTACACGCCTCCATCGCGACGGCACCGGACTATGCCACAGGATTGCTGCCCGCTTACACTAAATCGCGTGCAAACGATGCGCTTGACGATTCCTAACCTGGGGTCCTAACCCGGGGTGGCGTGCTCGGGCGACGCCTGCATGGGCAGCGCCGCCAGCGTCGCCGCCAGGCCGTCGGCCAAGGAGGTCCGCGCCCTGATGCCGAGCGTCAACGACGCGAGCCGTGGCGATCCCACGGACTGCGCGATGTCGCCGGGGCGTGGCGGCCCGCGGCGGATGACCGGCTGGCGCCGGGTCGCGACGCCGATGGCGTGCGCCAGTTCCGCCACCGAGGTTTCCTGCCCCGTGCACACGTTCAGCAGGTAGGCGCCGGGCTGGTCGGCAAGGTGCTGCATCCCGGCGACCAGGTGCTTCACCACGTCGCCCACGAACACGAAATCCCGGGTCTGCGAGCCGTCCCCGTGCAGCGTCACCGGCTGGCCGGTCCCGATGGCACGGGCGAAAATCGAGATGACGCCGCTGTATGGCGAGGACGGGTCCTGGCGCGGCCCATACACGTTGAAGAAGCGGAACCCGACCGAGGGCACGCCATGGACCAGCAGGCCCACCCCGGCGTGCTGCTCGCTCCCCAGCTTGTCGGCGCCGTAGGCCGTGCGCGGCGCCGGCACCGCGTCCTCCCGCGCGAACCCCGCCACGTTGCCGTACACCGCCGCCGAGGAGGCATAAACCACCGGCAGGCCGCCCAGCGCGCGGGCCGCGTCGTACACCGTGATCGTGCCGCCCAAGTTGACCCGGTGCGTGCCGAGCCAGTCCTCGTTGGCCCGCACCACGGACGCCACCGCCGCCAAATGGAAGCAGCCGGACGCGCCGCGCAGCGCACGCCGGACCGCGGCGGGGTCGCAGACATCGCCGCGCAGCACCTCGCAGCGCGGGTCCAGGTTCTCGGCCCGCCCGGTCGAGAAGTCGTCCAGCACGCGCACATGGTATCCAAGGGCCAGCAAGGCGTCCGCCAAATGCGAGCCGATGAAGCCGGCGCCGCCGGTGATCGTGTAGGTCATCAATCCCGCCTCCGTTACGCGACGTGCCGAAATCCGAACGCCGGCCCGTGGCCGCCGGCTGGCCGGCCGCCTATTCCCCAGGTGCTCATTCGACCGTGACGCTTTTCGCCAGGTTGCGCGGCTGGTCCACGTCCGTGCCGCGCAGCACGGCGGTGTGATAGGCCAGCATCTGCGCCGCAATGGCGTGCAGGACCGGGGCCACGAACGGGTCCACCA